>Ga0308170_10004806_pt1 | contig 10529 bp, 10 predicted proteins | sample PhyBR2_2_FD_202136 | JGI IMG/M metagenome (GOLD analysis project Ga0308170, IMG submission 202136) | Phyllosphere microbial communities from UC Gill Tract Community Farm, Albany, California, United States - DLSLSB.R2 | ecosystem: Host-associated > Plants > Phyllosphere > Unclassified | place... | reverse complement strand
GGGGGACGGACCGAATTCGGGCGGCCGGTCGTCCAGCTCTCCGGGATCTGTACGTCGAACAAGCCGAGGTCGCCCATGTAGGGTACAGGGTCCTCCTTGAAGTAGGTCCCGCTGCGAGCGAGAGGCGAGAGGAGAAAGAGCGTCAGCTGCGCTCGCGTTGTCGAGCCGCTCGAGCCGCTCGAGCGAGAGAGAAGAGGGACGCACTCGTCGACCCAGAACACTCTCCTCCCGCTCTGGAGCGCCTCCATGATGCCCTCGAGCTTGGCGACCTCGGCGACCGTCGCCGCACCGCCGCCGACCTTGCTCGCGACGCCCGGACGATGGCCCTTGCCGTCGAAGAAGCCGCCGAAGCAGAACAGCTGCGGGTCCCGCCGGCAGAACTCCATGCAGGCCTCGTCCTGGCACAGCGTGACGACGGCGCGCCGTGCGTCGCGCTGCTCGCGGTTCTCGAGCGCTTCGAGCGGTGCGCTCGAGCCGTTGACGCCGGCGCGGACGGGCGCGAACGCCGACGGGCCGCCCGTCGTCTCGAGGCGCTCGGCGAAGGCGATGAGGTGCCGTGCGCCCATGGCGACCGACTGGTTCGTCGCTGTCGTGAGCCACAGCTGGCTGCCGGGCTTGGTGCGGCCGGGGAGGTTGCCCGCCGGCGACGAGAAGTGCGAGCCGAGACGGGTCGTGAGGTAGTCGGCGAAGGCGAGGGTGCGCTGCTCGGCTGCGCGAGGCGTGCGAGGGTGGGTCGAGAGGGGATAGGGGACCGTCTCGAGCGTGTTGAAGATGCGCTCGCCGCGAACCTTGGGCAGGAACGGTGCAACGGCGAGCTTGGCGATGTAGACGGCGCAGAGGGCGGCGATGGCGAGGCTGCTGAGGCGGACGAGGCTCGTGTAGAGCCGGCGTCGGTTGAGGGGCAGGAGCGACGGCGCCGGACGAGCGCCGACACGCTTCGACTTGACGCGGCCGGGATTTGCGCCTGCCTTGGGCGCCGCCTTCTCGAGCCCTGCTGCCCCGCCGCCCTTCATGAACGTCGTGAGCGACGAGACGCGCTCCATCGCGGTCGACGCTGGCGCCGGTGCCGTGTCGTCGTCGACGAGGAGGGCCGAGTGCAGGTTGGTGACGCTCGACCGCCGGCGGAGCTGCGACGCGCCGTCATCGGCGGGTTGTGCGCTCGATGATGACGGAGGACGACCTTGCGACGACGACCTCGCCGACGAGTCGTCGCTCGGGGCAGCCCGCACCGAGAGGATGGGCGACGACCCCGGGTCGAGCCCGGTGGACGAGCTGTGCTCGTCGCGACTGGCTGTGCCGGTAGCGCGGGGCGGGCTCATGAGCTGATCGGATTGTAGCTGGCGGGAGCACGAGGGCGGACTGGCGCAGGGTGGACAGGATGGGCGACGAGGCGGTGCTGAGGCGGGCGGACGGGCAGGAAGGCGCGAGGAGGGGACGAGGGGTTTGCCGGGGTCGGGGTGGATGGCGGAAGCCGCTCTGTCGCAGCTCGTGTCGCAGCCTTAAGGGCTTGGGCGGGAGGGGTGGGGTCGAGGTCGAGGTCGAGTGGTCGTCGGCGATGAGGAGGACGGCTGGCTCGCCCCTGGCTCGGGCGGGGTGTGCGTCGGGTGCAGCCAGCCCTAGGAGCCCGCGAGGCCTGGACGAGCGAGTGCAAGGGTCGAAGGCAGCCACGCGACGGAGTTCCGTCGCCGACCTTGGAGCGCGGAGAGCGATACGGGAGCGGAGACGGCCAGCCTCCTCCTCTCCCTTGCTGCAAGGCAGCTGAGGACAGCGCACGTCACGGTATCTATGTACTGCAGTCGACCGTGCTACAATGCGCGTGGAACGAGGTGCTGCCGCCGTCGAGCCGCACTTGCAAATGCCGCCGACGCTCGCCGACCAGAGCTCGCCAGCGACGTTGGGCCCGAAGCAGCTCCAGCCGCTCCGAAGAGTTCGAGCAAGTCTCGAGGAATTGGTCGAAGCAGGGTAGGCAAAGGAAGAAAGAGCGTGACGAGCAGGCTGCGCTCTCGAAAGGCGAGCGCTCTGACCTCGAGAAAGCTCTCCCGCTCGCTCGCCTCTCGCTCGCGGCCCGTACAGGCGAACGTTACGAAGCTGCATCGCGCTCGCTTCGTCCCTAGCCAAGCGTCCTTGTCCCCCGCCGCTCCCTCAAGCGCGCCTCCCGCACCGCCGCCGTCTCGTCGAGGCCTGCGCCGACGCCCAGCCGCCTCCTGCCGCTCACCACACGCCGCGCGCCGTCGTCGTGAGCTCGATCCCGGCGCGCTCCAGCTCACCGGCGAGCGCGCCGACCGGGCCCCTCCCGGGCGCCGCACCTCGGTCGCGCAGCATGTCGCCGAGCTCGAGCCCGAGCCGTCCGCCGAGGCGCAGCGTCACGAGCGACGGCGGGCGCGAGGGCTCGAGAAGGTATGGGATGAGGAGCTGGGCGGGGAGGTTGTCGGCGATGATGGTGAGGTGCTGGAGCGAGGCGGGGAGGGCGTCGAGAATGGCGGACGTTCGCGCGGCGCTCGGGCCGTACGAGTCGGTCTCAGAGTCGAGTGAGCGGTGCACGCTCGTGAGCGAGGAGTAGTCGACAGGTGGGGCCCTCAACCTGGGTTTGCCGGCCGCCTCCAGCGGCACCATGCCGCACAGGCCGAGCGACACCAGGTTGGTCGTCGACCTGAGGACCGCAGCGACTCGCTGCGCACCCCAGATGCTGACGAAGGTAGGGCTGAAGCCGATGTTGAGCTTGTCGACGCGAGGGAAGTCCGTGATTTCGAGCTTCTCGAGGAGGAAGTGGGTGGTGAGGTTGAGGCGCGTGAGCGAGTGGCGGAACGACGCGATGAAGGCGTGCAGGTCGTCCGGGCCGCGCGCGCACGGGATCGTGAGCGTCTTGACGTGCTCGAAGGTGCTTGGCGGGGGCCACAAGATCGAGTACGCCCAGAGCTGCTCGAGCGCCTCGAACGCCTCGTGGTAGTCCTCGATGAGCTGCGCCGCGGCGTCGTCCCAGACGTTGATCTCGAGGCTCTTGATGCGCACGCCCGGCTGGCGCAGGATGAGGTGCACGATCTCGTCGTTGGCGGTGCCGGCGAGCTTCTCGACGTTGGGGAGATCCTCGAAGACAGCCCTCGCGCCGGCGCGCTCGAGCTCTTCAGAAACGCGCCTCGCCGTCACGCATTTGACGTACGGGCGCAGCTCGCGCCTCTCGGAAAGCGTCTCGAGCCCAGTCTTCTTGGCCATGCCGTCGAGGTCCCACTCGGGGGCGAAGAAGTCGTAGTCGAAGTCGAGGCCGAGGTCGAAGGCGCGCAGGGCGCGGTCGAGGTCGAGGTGCGAGTAGAGGCTGCGCTGGGCCGCGCTCGTGTACTGGCGGGAGAGCAGGCACAGGGCGGCGAGCGTGTTCTCGCGCTGCGTCTCGAGGGCCTCGCACCAGGCGATGATGACGAAGATGAGGTCGGCGGGGAGGCGCGGGACTCGGCCCGAGGCGGTCGACGCGGCGGGCTGCATGGCGCTCAGCGTGCTCGAGGGCTGGAGGCTCATCGGGGCTGCTAGTCGCGGGCGTGGCAGCTGCCGAGAGTGTGGAAGCAAGAGAGAGAGCCGGGGGCGCGGAGACGAGGTGGCGGTGCGGGCGGACCCGTCTCGCGCCTCGCCGGTGCTCGCAGACAGCTCGAGAGAGAGTTCCGAGTGCCCTGTCGGTACAGTCTGACGGCGCAAAAGGTAGCACGAGGTCGTACGAGCCCACCTCGCGCTCGACCAAAAAAAGAGAGTGATCGCACCCAGGTTTGAACTGAGGACCTTCAGTGAACTAGATGTTAAACTGACGTGATGACCAACTACACCATGCAACCTTGCTTGTTGCATCGAGCCGTAGCAGGCTTATCTATACCGCAGCCGGCTTGCTGAGCGGCAATTCGACATCTCGACTCGCGCCGCCCTCCTCAGCCGCTTCGCTTGCAGCCTGGGTTGCGCCTGCAAGAAGCTTACGAGTACCTTGAAAGACTGCTGCGAGCCTCAGAGCGCCAGTCTGTCGCGACGCGACCTCGCTCACTTTGGTGAACCGTCGCCCGGGCTTGCTCGCTCTCGTCCTACCTCCCAACACGCGCCAGACGCGTCTGTGCGGGCCATGGACGGCCTCTCGCAGCCCATCTACACGCAGGCGCTGCCGGCCGAGACCACGCAGCCGTCCCAGCTCGCCCCGGCTCCTCAAGCCGCACCACCCTCGTCCGCCGAGTCGGCCCTCACCCCGGCAGCTCCTGTGGCAGCGATACCTGTCGTCGTCGCAGCAGCACTCGATGCGCCCATCGTCCCGCCCCCGCCAGCCGTCAGCGCGTCGTCGGCCCCTCAGCAACCCGGCCAGTCGCTCCTCCACCCCTTCCCCGAGCAAGACCCGGCCGCCCTCCCCCTCACCGGCTTCGCCAGCGTTCCCGCACGCGCCGCCGTCCTCCCCAACGCCCAGCCCTACACCCGCCCCGCCCCGTACGAGCCGCCCGCCATCGAGCTCGGCGCGGGCCTGAGCCGCGACCCGCCGACGAGGCGCTTCATCAGCGACGCCGAGATCAAGGCGAGCCAGACCAACGGCATGAACGACCTCGTGCGCACGCCTGGCGTCGTCCACGACGACGAGGTGCAGAGCCTCAGCGTCGAGCAGCTCAAGAAGATGGGGCTCGGCAGGGTTCCCTCCGGTGCGTTCGGCCCCTCTCTCCCTCTTGCTTCGGCCGGCACGAGGACCAGAGTGCTGACGGTGATTGATGTGCGCTCGCAGGCTTCTGCTTCTCGGCACGCATGACGCTGCACGCTCCACTGCCGAGGACGGTCAACGACAACGACCCGCACCCTGAACAGCCGGCGCGCATCACGGGCATCTACAACAAGCTCTTGAGTGCGTCGCAGTGTTCCTCTCAGTCTTTCTCGGTCTCGACGGCGTGCAGCTGACGACCTGCGCTTGTCCGCAGATGGCGGTCTCGTCGCGAGGATGGTGCGGGTGCCCGTGCGCGAGGTTTTGCGCGAGGAGGTCATGCTCGTGCACTCGGAGGGTCACTGGGACCGCGTCCGAGCAACTGGCTGTGCGTCCTCCTTCCTCCATATCGGCCCTTGTCCCACTCCCCTACCCTCTCGCTCCGAGCTGACCTTCCTAAACGCCCCCACCCTCTCCTGCGCGCAGTCCAGACGATCGAGTACCTCGAGACGTGCAAGGAGTTCTTCGAGCGCCTCTCGCTCTACGTCAACCCGGACTCGGCCTTCTGTGCCCGGCTGTCGTGCGGCGGCGTCATCGAGATGGCGAGGGCGGTCGCAGAAGGTCAGATCCGCAACGGGTTCGCCATCGTGCGGTGCGTCGCCTCGCCTCCTTCTCCTCGACCTTTATCAAGCGTGAGCACCTACTCACGTGCGCGAGCGTGCTTGCGCGCAGGCCGCCTGGACATCACGCCGAGCCCGAGGAGGCCATGGGCTTCTGCTTCTTCAACAACGTCGCCATCACGGCGAGGTGGCTGCGCACGGTGTACGGCTCGGGCACGCAGAAGGACGTCAACGGGCGCGACATCAAGATGAACCGCATCCTCATCCTCGACTGGGACGTCCACCACGGTGCGTCCCCTCCCTCCTCGCGTCCTCCCTCGGCTCGCTCGTCATCGCGCCACTGCTGACCCGAGGTACCACCTCCCTGCAGGCAACGGCACGCAGAGGGCGTTCGAGGACGACGCCGACATCCTCTTCATCTCGCTGCACCGGCACGGCAACGGCTTCTACCCCGGCGGCGACTACGGCGCACTCGAGTCGACGGGCTCGGGCGCTGGACGTGGCTTGTGCGTCCCCTCCCGCTCCTCTCTCTTGCTGCGGTGTGCTCTCGAGCGGTGCTGACGCTGCTCTCGTGCAGCTCGGTCAACATCCCGTTCCTCAACGAGGGCATGAGCGACGCCGACTACCTCTACGCCTTCCAGCGCATCGTCATGCCGATCGCCTTCGAGTTCGCGCCCGACTTTGTCCTCGGTGCGTCCCGCTTCTCGCCTGCACGAGCCTGGGGGCCGTCGTCGCTGACGCTCCCCTCCCTCGCCCGCCCGCAGTCTCGGCCGGCTTCGACGCCGCAAAGGGCGACGAGCTCGGCAAGATGCTCGTCTCGCCCGACGGCTACGCCCACATGACGCACATGCTGTCGTCGCTCGCCGGCGGCAAGGTGCTCGTTGCGCTCGAGGGCGGCTACAACGTGAACGCGATCGCCGAGTCGGCGCACGCCTGCGTCCAGACGCTTGTCGGCGACGAGCTCCCCGTCATGCCGAGCTTGGGCAGCGCGTCGCTCGCGGCGACCAACACGGTGTACGAGGTGCAGCGCATGCAGGCCAACCACTGGAAGTGCATGGGCGAGGCGGTCGAGGGGCAAGACGGTGCGTCTCTGCTCGCCCTTCCCCTGCATCTTCGCGGCGTGCGCTGACGCCCGAAGCCCATTCCTGCAGAGCTCACCAAGGCGGGCAAAATCGAGTCGCTGGCCGGTCCGTCCTCGCTCCTCCCTCCCTCGTCGACGTCGGCGGGCGGGAAGCTGACCCTCCTCGACCCGCACGCAGACATCTTGAAAGCGCACCGCCTGTACGACCTCTTCCACGAGTACGAGCTCTTCAACGTCCAGTTCAGCTCGCCGTCGCTCGAGGAAGCGTACCACGACCAGCTCCTCATCTCGTGCGTCCGGTCGGCTCTTCGCCTCGAGCTCGAGCCTGCACCTCCTGACGCTCTGCGACGCCGCCCCGCAGGGAGAACATCTACGACGCGGAAGTGCTCGATGAAGGCGGCGTACACGGCGGCCACGCTCGACACGGACCTCGAGCGGACGCAGCTCGTGCGTCCCCTCCTTCCTCTCCTCGGACGACGACCTCGCTCTCGACGACGTAGCTGACAGCAGCACTACCGCCTGCAGCTCGACACGAGTCGCGAGGTGCTCGACTGGGCGCTCGTCGACCACGGCTTTGGCGTCATCGACGTCAACTTGCTCGCCCACCTCCCGACGGTCAAGGGTCAGCCTGTGCGTCCTCGCCCTCTCCCTCTTTCGCTCTCTCGGCCTGCAAGAGCCCTGACGATGTGATGCTGCGCGCAGGCCGACCTCAACCGCAACAAGGCGCGCGAGAAGGACCTGGCTCTGTACATCTGGGACAACTTCGTCTCGTGCGTCCCTCTCCCTCGTCCGCTCGCGTAGTGCGACCTCCAACTGACGCCTCGCCCTCGTCTACAGGCTCTCGAGCGCGCAGCACGTCATCCTGTTCGGCAGCGGCGCGGGCTGCAGCGCCCTCATGGAGATGGTCCGGCACCGAGGTGCGTCCGAGTCACTCTCTCCCTGCCTGACGAGCTCGTCCGTGGCCGTTCACTGACATCCCTCCTGACTCGCTCTCGCAGGTCACACTCTCAAGGAGCGCGTGCGCGCGTGCATCTCGGTTCTCGGGCACGAGGAGCCGCCCATCCTCGACGCTGCGTCGGGCGTGCGACCGTGGTACAAGAACGTGAGCTCGCGCCGGCCGAGTCAACCCAGCCGTCTCGAGCTGACTCGTCGATCCACCCCTGCAGACCTCGCTCGTCCTCCTTCCGTCGACTCACGCGCTGCAGGAGGACGCTCGTCGCGCCGGCAAGCACCAGAAGAAGTTTGGCAACATCCACCGCGCCAGTGCGTCCATCTCTCTTTCTATCTCGTCCTCGCCCTCGCCTCGATGCTACTGCTGCTGACGACGAGACCTTGTGCCCGCAGCCGCCGAGGACGAGTCTCGCCCGACCCACCTCCTGCACGCGAGCATGCCCAAGATCAAGGAGTTCATCGCGTCCAAGATCCCGCTCGAGGCGCTCCTCGCCGCAGCGCCGTCGGCGTCGAGCAGCGGCAACGGTGGAGGGGGTCGAGGCGGCGGTGCGGTCGAGGACGTCGTCATGAGCGCGCCGGCGGGCGAGGAGCCGAGGTCGAACGGGATGGCGGTCGACGGTCCTTCTTCCGCCGTTTCGGCGGCGGCCTAGCGCGTGGAGCTTCGCTCGAGGTCTGTACTATGTTGTCACGAGCATTTTGCCTCTGCTCGTCGTCTCGTTCGTCGAGAGCCGCCGCTTCAAAGGAGAGCCGACCGGACTTGCCGCGCTTCGCTACGCCCACCGGGCCCACCTCCACTCGCCTTTCGAGCCTTGTCAAATCGGCGCCTTTCCTCGGCACGGAGATCGGCAATCGAGCGGGGAATTAAGCGAGCAGACCGAGACGGAGCGCGGCCCTCCGCCCTTTCTCCTCCCCCGCTTCTCTGTCCGGCTTTGTCCTCTCTCGCAGCTCTGCAGCCAGGAGCACTCAGCTGCACCATGAGCAGCTCTCTGCTCGACTCGCCGGTCGACGCCGCCCTCGCTCTCGCAGGCTCGCTCGTCGTCGCCGTCATCTCGTACGCCGCCTGGTCGTTCCTCCTGCACCCTCTCGCCGGCGTGCCGGGTCCTCTGCGCGCTCGTCTCGGCCTCGGGGGATGGACGACGATGCGGGCGGCCAAGCGCGACTTTGGCTGGAAGCTCGCTGCGCTCCACGACCGGTACGGCGACGTCGTTCGCATCGGGCGCAACGAGGTGTCGGTCGTCGCGCCTCAAGCCGTGCAGGACCTCTACAAATACGGCGGCCAGGTCAAGAACAAGACACCTTTCTACCAGTTCTTTGTGCGTCCATCGTCCTCCACGTCGTCGTCGGCCCGCAGACAGTTGACCCGAGCCGCTCGTTCCCGCAGAAAGTCACCAAGCCCTCGCTCCTCGCGACGCTCTCGCACGACGAGCATGCTCTCGCTCGTCGAAGCGTCAGCCCGGCGTTCTCGATGCACCTCCTCGTCGAGCTCGAAGAGTTCGTCGACGCGTGCTTCGACGACTTGTGCGTCCAGCTCGACGAGAAGATCAGCTCGGCCGGCGGCAAGGCGACGGTCGACATGGGCGACCTGCTCCAGTTCGTCGCGATGGACGTCGTCGGCGAGCTCGCATTCGGCCGCTCGTTCGGCTTGACCAAGGCGGGCTACGACACGGCCGACTTCCTCCCCATGCTCGACGCCTACACTGCCTCGTCTTGCCTCTCTGGTGCGTCCCTCTCCCTTCTCACTCCTCAGCGGTCGCGCCATGGCTCGTCACTGACTCTGGCTCTCGCAGGCACTCAGCCGTGGGCCCGTCGAGTCCTGCACTGGTGGCTCACGCGCCGCCTCGGCTCGTCCGGCAACGCTGCGCTCGGTCAGAAGGCGAGCCAGGCCGTCACGCTCCGTCTCGACGAGCTCCGGCAAGCCGAGGAGACCGGCGACACCGAGGGCATACGCCGCGACATCCTCTCCAAGCTCATCGCCGCCAAAAACCCGGACGGCTCGCCGTTCTCGATCGAGCAGGTCAAGGTGCAGGCCAACAGCATTCTCGGTCCGTTCTCTCTCGCCTTCTTCGGCCGCACCACGGCCTGCGCTGACTCGGTGCACGTCGTGCGCAGGCGCCGGCTCGGACACAACGAGCATCACGTTCCGCGCTCTCGTCGCCTACGTCGTCGCCGACCCGGGCGTCTACAAGAAGGTCATGGACGAGATCGAGCTGTCGCTCGAGGAGGGCGTCATCCAGTTCCCGCTCTCGCATGCGGCGGGCTCGAAGCTCTCGTACTTCCAGGTGCGTCGCCGTTTTTGACCTTCCCAACCGGCGCTCTCCTTCTTCTTGCAGCTGACGCACGCCCCTGCTCCTCTTGCGCGCAGGCTTGCCTCAAGGAGACGCTACGCCTTCACCCTGCCGTGCCCTGGGTCCTGCCTCGGGTCGTGCCCGAGGGCGGCGCCGTCGTCGCGGGCCGGTTTTTTTCGCAGGGTGAGCCGCAGCTTCCTCGTTGCTCTGGGCTTCGAGCGGCTCGCACCCTCTCGAGATGAGCATGCGCATTCGTGATCCCCTCGAGAAGCCTCGCTGACGCTCCCGCCCCTCGCAGGCGTCCACGTCGGCATGTCGCCCTTCGTCTTCCACCGCCGCACCGAGGCGTACGGGCCCGACGCTGGCATCTTTCGTCCAGAGCGGTGGCTCGAGGCGAGCGACGACGAGAAGAAGGAGCTCGAGCGCAACCTGCTCACGTTCGGGTCGGGCAACCGTGTCTGCGTCGGCAAGGTGCGCTCGCACCCCTTCCTTCGTCTCGCTCGCTGTACGCCGAGGACGCCTCGCTGACTCTGTCGCACTGCAGAATGTCGCCCTCATGGAGCTCACCAAGCTCGCACCGTCGCTCCTGTACCGGTTCAAGTTCTCGTTCACGCCTCGCTCGCCCTCGTCGCCCCACAAGCTCCCCGGCCGCGCGGTCGACGGCGCGGTCGACGACGCCGCGCCATGGTTCTGTGAGTCGCAATGGTTCGCTCACCAGCGCGAGTTCTTCTGCGACGTAGAGGAGCGCGCTGTGTAGGAAATGCATTGCAAGCGAGGAGGTCGACCGACGACAGGTTCGTGCACGTGCGCGATCGGCTTTGCAGAGACAGGAGAGGAAAGCTATCAGTCCTTCGCAGAGGGAGAATGCTAGCCTGCAGGAGCGTCTGCAGAAGGAGAGCGCACGGCTACGGCAAAGCTACTCGAGCAGGATTCAGGAGACGAGGGACGAG
>Ga0308170_10004804_pt1 | contig 10532 bp, 10 predicted proteins | sample PhyBR2_2_FD_202136 | JGI IMG/M metagenome (GOLD analysis project Ga0308170, IMG submission 202136) | Phyllosphere microbial communities from UC Gill Tract Community Farm, Albany, California, United States - DLSLSB.R2 | ecosystem: Host-associated > Plants > Phyllosphere > Unclassified | place... | reverse complement strand
GGCGAGACGGACATCTTTCGGCAGCGTGGGCCCGACAGCTTTCTCGAGAGACACGATAATATCAGAAGGCGCCGGCGAGAGGTTGCCGGCGAGCGAGAGGCCGAGCTTTCGAGACGAGAACGGAAGAGGGTGCCATCGAGGGCTCAACTAACCTGCGCGCACGGTGAAGGAGGTCAGCGCGCAGCTCGTAGGAGTGTACAGGTCCATCTCGAGCTTGTGGCACGAGCAGAGAGAGCGAGAGGGACGTACAAGGACCGAGACGAACCGCTCGAGGTCGACCGCCAGCTCCTGCACCGCTCGACACGCCTTCCCACCCGTTGTACGGGACCGCCCTGCGCGCGACGGGCTCAAGTCAGCTCATCGTCGCGTTCTCGAAGCGTCTCGAGGAGCTGACGCGGGCGAGAGAAGGCCGAAGAGGGGGGCCAAGAGGAGGAGGTGGGGAGGACGAGGACGCACCTGCTCTCCCGCTGCAGCAGAGCCCGCCCGCCGTAGATCAAGCGCGTCTGGTACCTTCTTGGTCCTCGACACAGCGCGTCCACCGTTCCACGAGTCGCCGCCGGTGTCGAGAGAGGTCGGTCGACGAGGTTCGCTGATGAGGACGCGTCGAGGTGGCTCTGGGCGGTGGGCGAGGGCGAGTGGTGGCGCAGGCGAAGCGGTAGCGCCGAGTGGTCGTAATCGAGCGCGACCAGGCTGCCAGGCGACGAGCGAGAAGTGCGAGGGCGACGAGGAGAGGCGGCCGGCGGGCGATGTGGTCAATATTAATGCGGTACCGCATTTGAGCGCTTGGTCCGGTTCGGAACAGTAAGGGGCAAGCAAGGACCAGCGCCTTGACTTTTTCCTAATCGGCTCGCCCTTCCTGATCAAAAGCTATGCCGACCATTCCTATTGCCGATTAGCTTTCCCCGACCGCGCGGCCGACGACGACTGCGCCGCCCACAGTCCTGCGCGCGCTCCGCCCCGCTCAGGGCGCACTCGAACAGGTCTAGAGAGCACGCTTGCGAGGAACAGGGCCAGCAGGAAGACCTTTTGCGCGACTCGCTCCTCGTCCGACTCGAAAGGTCGCGAGCCAAGCAGCTCTCGCTGCAGACCGAGCTTCTCGTTACTCCTCTCGAGTGCTCGAGAACTGCGATGGGCACGTCGAGAGACGATGAGTCGAGACAGCGAAGCAGTGGTTGAGCAGGCTCGAGCGCACGGTCCGGCTGGTCGCGCCCTGCGCCCGCATACGGCTCAGGCGGCACGCCAGGAGCTCACTGTGCCGCAGCACGCAGCACACAGATACATACAAGGAGCAGAGCCAGCGTTAGGCCATCGAGAGCGACGTGCGCGGCGAGCGTGCCCACCTTCTCCTCCTCGACCTCCTTCCCAAGTTGCTCTCCTCGTCATCCAGATCATGTGCGCGTCGCTCTCAAATCTCGTACTCGCTCGACGGTGCCAGGACAGGAGTGGGAAGCAAAGAGAAGGTGCAGAGCTCGCTACAACGCTGCCTGCTCCCCCCGGAAGACCCTGGCTGTTTAGGCCTTGATCTTCTTCTGGCCCTCGAAGGCCCTCTTCTCCTCGATCGTCTGGTGCCTTCCGTGACCGAACTTGGACGACGTGTCGATGAACTTGAGGTTGATCTTCTCGAGCGCCGCGCGCGACGTGTGCGTGATGAGCGACTTGCGGAGCGTGACGACGCGCTTGACGACACCCGGGCACGAGCCCTGCAAGAGGAGACCGAGGCAAGAGTCAGCGAGAGAGCTCGAGGAGGAGGAGGAGGAGCAGGAGGAGGAGAGAGAGGGGAACGGACCTTGATCATGACCCAGTCGTTCTTGACGATGCCGTAGCGGACAAAGCCGCCGATCGGCGTGATGGCCTTGTTGGTGATGTCGAACTCGGTCGAGGCCGACGCCTCGTCGCCGGCCTTGCCGATGCGGTAGACCTTCTTGTTGAGCTCGGTACGGTGGTGGTAACCGTCCTGACCGGCGCGCGCGACCGAGTACATGACCTTGCTCGGGTGCCACGCACCAATGCAAGCAACCTTGCGAAGACCCTTGTGGGTCTTGCGCGGGAGCTTCTTGGTGCCCCAACGGTGGGTGACACCCTCGAAACCGTGACCCTGGGTGACGGCGATGATGTCGATGTTCTCGTCCTGCTCGAAGATCGACGAGACGTCGAACGTCTTCTCGAAGTGCGACTTGGCGAACTCGACCTTGTCGGCGATGGAGCCACCGTTGATCTGCGGGCGGGCGAGACGAGGCGGGCGAGACGAGGAGGGAGGGGAGGGGTCCGAGAGTCAGTCTCGGCCGCCGACGACGAACGACGCTCACGAGAGAGGGAGGGAGGACGCACCTGGATCTCCATGAGGTGCGCCTTCTTCTGGGCGAGGCCAGTCTTGCGGATCTGGGTGTGCGCGAGGACGCGGACGACCGAGCAGTACTTCGAGATGCGCTCGAGCTCGCGGGCGACCGACGAGGCCGAACCCGACTCGGCGTGCTTCTTGGCGTACTTGGTGAACGCCTTCTTCTTCGAGCGGTACCAGTTCTTGTAGAAGCGACGCTTGACCTCGTCCGAGAGGTGCTCGGCCCACACGGTGGTGAGCGAGCGGAGGCCGCGCGGGGTCTCGACGTAGCCGACGACGCCGACGGCGACCATGGGCGGGGTCTCGATGATGGTGGCGGCCTCGACGACCTCCTTCTTGTGCATCTCTGCGAGCGGGCGAGCGAGAGGTCAGGGTCGGGCCGGCAGGTGTCGGAGGGGCGGCTCGACGAGGAAGGGGACGCACTCGAGCCGGGGCGCTCAAGGTCACGGACGACGTGGGTCATGCCGGCCTTGTAGCCGAGGAAGGCGGTGAGGTGGACCGGCGCCTTCGGGTCGTCCTGCGAGGTGGAAGCGAGAAGAGGGGTCAGCTCGAGGTCCTGCGGCCGGCGTTGGGGGAGGGCAGCGGGACGCACCTTCGGGAAGCTCTTGGCCTTTCCGCGGTGGCGGGCGGCGCGCTTGCGCGGGAGGAACCCGAGGGAACCGCAGCTGTAGGGAGAGAGGAGGCTCGGGTCAGCGAGAGGCTCGACGACGGCGGTGGGCGAGCGCGCGAGAGGGGACGTACCGGGGGTGCTCGTACTTCCTGTGAGACATCCTAGCCGACCTAGTGAAAGGGCGGACGAGTGAAGAAGGAGGGGGAGGAGAGGAGGGAGAGGGTCAGCGCCGAGTCGCAGAGGCGAGCAGCGACTTTGCGGGTCGAGCGCGAGCCCTCGACGATCCCCTCGCCGCGCGTAAACCCTGCCGTCCTGCTGTACCGCCCTCCCGAAGCTCTAGCTCCTGCCCTGCGTCCTCCCTGGCCGCCCAGAGCGAGCGTACGAGGTGCTGAGGGTCGGCGGGGAGAAAAGGTGGGAGGCGAGGCGGAGGTCGAGGGGGAGCTGCTGGGGTTTGTCGCGCGGCGCGCAGACGGGCGTCGAGGGTGCGCGGTCGTCGAGACGAGCAGGAACGCGGCCTCACCTGTCGACGAAGAGAACCGGAGAGTGAGGAGAGGCGGCGGTCGCCTCGGCGCAGGCGGGTCCGTCGCAGCTCGAGCTGGCCCTCCTCGCTCTCCGGCACCGCTCGCAGTAAATGCGCCGCTTGGTCTGCACTCCAGATGAAGCCTTCTGAGTTGATCCGAGTGGCCAAAGCCTCGAGTTCTGCTGATGCGCTGCCGCTCGACTCGTCCTCGTCGCTCGCCTCGCCTCTCTCGCTTCTTCTTCTTCATCAAACTACAATGCGGCTCCCCTGAGCAAGCGTTGAGTTGCTCTCGCGTCGAGTCTGCGCTTGCCTAGCGAGCCAGGCATGGCGCGCGGGCGCTAAACGCCGGGTCGCTTCGTGCCAGATCCACCGTTGGCGCACTTTTGCACTGGCGGCTCTCTTCCCGCCGAGGACAAGTGCCTCTATCCTCTCGCTCAGACGAGGAGGGGCTTCAGCGTGGGGGAGGGACACCCTTTTCAGCAGGACTCGCGGTCGCCGTGGTCGTCGTCGCCGGCCGCGGAGGAGGAGCCGAGGAGCGGGGCGGCGCGATGGGACGTAGGCAGCGAGGGACGGGCGCAGGGCTTGTACCGCTGACCTTGTCTACTGCACTGCACTTCTCAGCGTCCTCCTATCTTCCTCGAGCGTGCCGTGCGAGACGAGCGAGCCATCGAGAGCGCGAGCCCGAGTCGAGTGCTCGCTCTCGGTCCGCTCGCGCAGCCTGCGTAGCGTGTGCACCAGGACCGGGATACTGTGCACAGCGTGCTGCGACTCGCGTACCGCAGCTGCACGCACAGAGAGAGAGCGAGGCTGCCGACCGAGCTTCCCTGAATCCGGCCGATCGCTCGTCGTCGCCGAACCTGTCCTCCGCTCCCCTCAGCTCGTCCAGCCAGCAGAAGCCCGGGCCAGCACGCGCTGCTGTGCACAAGGTACCTCACGCCAGCTGCGCGCCATGCCTTCGCGCCCCTCGCGCCCGCGCGCCTACACGGTCCCGCTCGAGCCAGTGCTGCGTCAACCTGTCGAGCACGAGTGCGTCGAGGGCCGCTCGAGGCGCATCACCTGGCGCAATCCGCTCGGCCTACCTGCACCTCTCACCTGGAAGCAGGTGCGCCGCCTCCTCTCGCCCAGATTCCCGCCTCCTGCACCGCCGCTGACCTCTCCCTCGCACCCTCCCTCCAGATCCTCTACATCGTCGGGCCGCAGATGCTCGGCGCGGCAATCATCGATGGAGGAGCAAACTTTGGCGTGGCGTGCGTCCCGAGTCCCCTCGCGCTGCCGTCCCTTCAGAAGCTGACCCCGACTCTCCCGCTCGCGCGCAGATGCGCCATGTACCGCACCGCCAAGCCGCAGGACACGATCACGATGTGGGACATCCGGCACAACACGATCGCGGGCGATGTCGCCGTGACCGTCTTCATCCAGGTGCGTCCCGCTCGTGCTCGAGCGACGTCCGAGGAGCGAGAGCAAGGCTGACTCGCGCAACTTCCCTCTCCTCGATCCTCGATACAGGGCATCCTCACATTCGTCATCGCGTCGGGCATGGTGCACGTCGACATGCGGCACGGCGGCATGGCGGCGTTCCCTTACCCCTGGGTGCGCTCCTCTCGTTCGCCTCCTCGTCGTCCTCCGGCAGAGCTGACCTCGCCTCTCTCTCCTCCTCCTCCTCCTCCTTCCCTCGCCCGCTTGCCCTCCTCTTGCTCCTCCTGCAGCCCGACACGCAGTTCGCCGTCGTCAAGGGTGCCGATCCGGACGCTGCAACCTCACGTCGCTCCAAGCTCTGGCGCACGTTCCACCAGCGCCACGGCCTAGGGCGAGGGCTGCACTTCTTCTCGGGCTCGCACGTCAACGACATCTTCGACTCGAGCTTGACCCTGCGCCAGTTCGGCGAGCGCCTGTTCTGGAGCGTGTGGAAGGGCTCGGTCCTCTCGGCGCTCTTCTTCCTCGTGTGGTGGCCGATTACGATCGCCATCATCGCTCGTGCGTCCCTCTTCCTGGCTCTCACTCTTATCGACGTCGAGCTGCAGCTGACGCAGCCTCACTGCACGCAGCCATCTGGGGCGGGCGCAACATGGCCCACACCTGGACGCCCGAGGTCATCAAGGCCGTCTTCGGGTCGACGCTCGGCCTCGCCATGAACCCGCTCTGCGCTATGATCGCGCTCGGCTCCGAGGACTCGGTGCGGCACCACCGCAACGAGGTGCACGCGCAGAACGTGCGCGAAATGGAGGAGGCGCCGCCGGCCTTGGTGACTGAGGCCGAGCGCGTCGTTCGGCCCAAGCCGGTGCACTACCGCGAGGGCGTCTAGCTCGAGCGGGACGCAGAAGAGAGGAGCGAGCGAGGCGCGAGCGAGGAGGAGGTGCGAGCGTGCAGGAGGTAATGCAGCCGGCTCTCGAGGACGAGCAGGGTCGGCGGGCTCGTCGTGCATACCAAGTAGACTCTCTGTTGTTGACAATCCCTATAGACGCGCTCCTTGATACTCTTCCGGGCTCTCGAGAGGCACTGGACGAGGATGTGGAAGCGTTGCAGTGCAGCTCGTCCTCGACGACGTCAAGCGTCCGTCCCTCCTCGTCCTCCTCGCGCCCGAAGCAGCTACGCCGACGCCGGCGCCGCGTACAGCCCCTGCTGCTGCTGCAGGCCCTTCGGCGAGCCGCTGATGCCGCCCGTCGCGCTCGCCCCCGGGTACAAGCTCGCGTTGCTCGAGCGAGGACCCTGCGCCGGCGAGACGGACGGCGGGCCGTGCTGCTGCTGCTGTTGCTGCTGCTGCTGCTGCGCGGCGGCACGAGCGTAAGAGCGCTGCACGAGGCGCGAGCAGTCGCCTCGGATCATGGCGGCGAACTGCAGGTCGAGAGGGAGGGAGGGAGGGAGGAGGAGGGGTGCGAGCGCATCGTCAGTTGGCTGCCGGCTGCACGAACAACGACGAGCTGCGAGAGAGCGTGCGCACCTTTTTGCCGACGGGCCAGACGGTGCCGATGCGGTCCATGGCGTCGCAGGCGATGTTGACGAACGCGACGCGCTCGTCAAGGTACGACGGCGGGAAGGCGTCGTCGCCCGACGGCAGGTCGTGTCGAGCGAGGTGGGCCATGACGGACTCGGATCGGTCGCGAGAAGCAACTGTAAGAGGAGACAGATAGAGAGGCAGGGACTGAGTCAGGTCTGCTTGCTCGAAAAGAGGCGCAGGAGCGAGAGAGCGACGCACCGAGGAGGGTCCAGTCGCCGATGACAAACTTGGCGGGGAAGGCGATAGCGTAGAGGACGTCTGCGCACGTGAAGGAGAGTCAGTAAGTCGCTCGAGAGGCGAGAGGGGAGGGCGAGAGGGAAGGAGCCGACGCACAAGGGACAAACGCCGTATAGGTCGACGCTCTGCTGCGGTGCAAGCTCGTGTGGGCGTTCTCGTACGCCGCGAGCTGCGACAAGATCTCGTGCATCGAGTGGATGGCGTCCCAGCACCGCTTCATGGCGTACTCGCTCGAGCCGACGTAGATCGTGCCGTGCGGGTCCCAGGGGAAGCGCGACAGGCCCGACGCCGCGCGCAGGTGGAACAGGTTCGTCAACATGCTGCGAGCGTGAGGTAGAAGCAGGATCAGTTTCGGCGAAGGAGAGGACGAGCAAGAAGGAGCGAGGGGAGGAGAGGAGGAGGACGCACCAGTTGAGGAAGAGGAGGATCATGAGCATGGGCCCGTCGACGCCCTTGCCCTGCTGCGCCTTGCGCGCCGCCTTGGCGACGAACTCGTTGCGGACGTACTCGATGACGTTGTCCATCTCGAGCGAGTCGCTCGGCGAGTCGAGCGGGTCGAGGTCGATGTGCTTGTTCCACGGACCGCCGGCGGGAGGGCCCGACGCGCGGTACGTCTCGCTCTGGATGCGCCCGCCGAGCCACACGACGCGGCACAGCCACGCAAAGGTGCCGACGGCCGGTACGCGCTCGGACCCTGCGCCGCCGCCGCCGCCGATCGACTCGGGCTCGCCCGCCGCGCCTGCTCCTCCTGCGCTCCCGCCGTCGCCCTCGCTCGCTCCTGCCGTCGCCGCCGACGTCGCCGCCTTGGCCGCCTCGGCCTCGACCATGATGCCCTGCCACCCTGCGGCGCGGCTCGTGCCCATCTCGTCGGCCGGCCACCACAAGGGGTTGTCGCGCCCGTCGGCGTCGCACGTGCCCTGCTCGAACAGCTCGTCGGCGCACGGCAGGAGGACGCGCACGTCGCCCTCGGCGATGGCGGCCGGCCAGCCGACCGTCGCGCTCTCGAACCGGTCGAGGACGTAGACCGTGCACATGGTGCGGCGGCACTCCTCGAGGAGGACCGGGTCGGTCGGGAGCGGGTGCAGCGCCGGCGGGCGCAGGCGCTTCTCGCGCATGACGCCCGTGCGGTCGGCGACGCGGTCCTCGTCCATGCGGTGCAGGCCGAGCATGGCCGCGATGCGCACGGCCTGACCCATCGAGAGGAACGCGCGCTGGTGGTCGCTGACGCCCATCTCGACGAGCGACAGGAGGCACAGGGCCTGCACCATCTCGACCGTGAACGTCGCCGTGCGGCCTCGGCCGCCGTTTGCGGCGCCCGCGCCGGCGGGCGAGTGGTGCGAGTGCGAGCCGGCGTTGATCGCCGCGTCGACCTTGTCGCGCGCGAGGCTGTACCAGGCCGCACCCTGCGCGCGCACGGCGGGTGAGTCGTGGTACGCCGCCGAGATGGCGAGGACGGCGAAGATGAGGCTCTGCGACGGCGGCGACGAGAGCGAGGCGGGATGGTGCAGGGTGTAGAGGAAGCGGCGGCAGTGGAGGAAGGGGAGGTGGACGTGGAGGGTCGAGAAGTAGAGCTCGGCGAGCTCGAGCATGAGCTCGAGGGCCGGGAGCTCGGTGCCCCAGGCCGGTGCGACGGCGGCGTCGCCGTACCCTGCCGAGAGGCGCGCCGCCGAGCCCGGGACCGGCGACGCTGCCGCTCCGGGCGAGTACTGCGGCATGCTCGTCGCCGACGGCGGGTTGATGAGGTCCGAGAGCTGCGGCGTCGGGTTCATGGCGAAGGGGAACGACTGGAGGTGCGCCTGAACCGGCGGGTGGGGCGAGCCGGTGAGGGCCGACTGCGGCTGCTGCTGCGGGAGGTACGACGGCTCGTTGACCCGAGGCGGCAGCGGAAACGCCTCCGAGTCGCGGTGCGAGAAGCTCGACGACGCGCCGTTGGCGTGCGGCGACTGCTGCGCGAACCCGGCCGAGAGCGGGGCGTGGCCGTTGCCCTGCGGCGACTGGTGGAGCGGAAGGTGCGCGTCCGAGTGGAAGAGGTACGGCGCGTCGACGGGGAGCTGCTGAGTCGGGTACTGAGAGTACTCGGCGGCGGCGGGCGTCCGCGAGAAGGCGTGCTGCTGCTGGGCGTGGTGCGGGAACGACGTGCCGCCGAGCGACGAGTCGAGGGCCTGCGAGTCTTGGAGCGCCGTGTAGGCGTGCGACTCTGCCGCACGAGTAGGTTGAGCTGGTGGCGGGAAGGGCGAGTAGGGCGTCCCGCTCGACGGCGTCGTCGTCGGCGCCGCGCCGCGTTTGTACGTGTCGAGCTCGGCCTCGAGGGAGCCTGCGCGCACAGCGTCAACGTCAGCACGATCCGCAGAACAGAGAGAGGGAGAGCTGGACGCACGGATGCGATCCTCGAGCTCTCGATGGCGCTCGGCGATGCGCTCCTGGGTCGGGTCTGCTCGAGAGAGGGAGCGAGGATCAGCTTCTGCGGCTCGTAGACATGCAGCAGTGGAAGAGGACGCACCACCGTAGACGCAGTCGTGGCTCAAGCGCACACAGGTGCCGCAGGCGGGCCTCACGCCGTCGCAGCGCTGCAGGGGAAGGTCAAGGCGTCAGCCTTCTCGCGCTCGAGCCGGCGCAGGACGAGCGAGCGGGGACGCACCAGCTTCCTCTTCCTGCACAGACTGCACGCGCTGCCCCGCTTGAGCGGCGGCGGCCCCGTCTTTGGCCGCTTCGAGCCGCCGCTCGCGCTCCCGTCGCCGTCCTCGTCCTTGACGTCGCCGTAGCTCGAGCCGAGCGTGCTCGACGGCTGGCGCGCTCTCGGCACGCCGTGGAAGTGCGGCGGGCCCTGGAAGTCGAGGTGGTCCTGCGGGCCGTGGTCGTACTCGTCGCCGTCGTCGTCTTGTGCAGCTGGTCGCTTCTGCCCGAGGCGGTGGGGCGGGGCAGAGCCGGGAGCCGAGTAGGCGCCGTCCATGTCGACACTGGGTCGAGGTGAATGGTGCGAGATGGCGGCGATCGGAGCGCGCGAGCGGCGGAAGCTCTCGGTGGGGGGAGAGGGGCGAGGGAGGAGGCGAGGCGAAGAGGAAGTCGTCGCCGCTCAGGCGCTGCGGGACGGACGGTCGGTCGTCGAGCTCGGCGTGCTGAGGTCGGTGTCGAGGCGGACGCTCACGCGACGAAGGCGGACACCGGGTTCGGGGAGGCCGGGGCGGACGGACGACGAGGTGGAGCTTCCCGTTCGTGCGGCGGCGGCGGCGGCGGGGCGTCGCGAGGTGACCGACTGGTGCGGGGCGAGGACGGCGGCTGCGTGCGGTGGACCCCGAGTCGAGGCGAGGCGAGGTGCGAGTGGGAGGAGAGGCGAGCTGGTGGGTCGTTGCGCGTGCTCGGCGAGGGAGAGGGAGGACCACCTTGAGGAGCCAGACGAGGGGCCCGATGAGGAACATGTCGGCGACAAGTCCGAACCGCGCAAACGGGGCCTCGGCCCGTTTGGGCCAGAGGGAACCGCCCGCCCGCCCGCCGCCTCGTCGCCCTCCCCTCCCTCCTCGCCTCGCTCGACCCAGACGAGCCCGACTGCGCAGCTCCTCGCACGAGCACCACCGCCTCACGACAGCCAGCGTCGACCCTGCACGCCCGCCGCACGGCTCGCCCTCTCGCCGCTCAGCTCGCCCGCCGGCCCCTTCACCCCCTCGTCGGGCTCAACCCCCTTCCGCCTCTCGTCACGTCGAGCCAGCGAGCCGGCTCGCCTTGCCCCCCTCGTCCTCGACCTCTTCAACACCGCCGCCCGCCATGCCTCCCAACCCCGGCAAGCCCTCGATGAGGTGCGTTCCCCTCCCTCCTCCTCCTCCCCCGCCCCTCTCAT
>Ga0308170_10004803_pt1 | contig 10533 bp, 8 predicted proteins | sample PhyBR2_2_FD_202136 | JGI IMG/M metagenome (GOLD analysis project Ga0308170, IMG submission 202136) | Phyllosphere microbial communities from UC Gill Tract Community Farm, Albany, California, United States - DLSLSB.R2 | ecosystem: Host-associated > Plants > Phyllosphere > Unclassified | place... | reverse complement strand
GATAGGTTCTTACTGCGCGACCCAGCCGCCGTCCATGTTCCAGGCCACGCCGCGCACCTGGTTCGCGGCCGCGCTGCAGAAGAACACGGCCAGCGCGCCCAGTTCCTCGGGCGTGACGAATTCGCCGGACGGCTGTTTTTCCTGCAGCAGGTTCTTCTTGGCCTGCTCGTTGCTCGTGCCTTCGCGCGCGGCGCGGTCGTCGACCTGCTTCTGCACCAGCGGCGTCAATACCCAGCCCGGGCAGATCGCGTTGACGGTGATGCCGGTGGTCGCGGTTTCCAGCGCGGTCGACTTGGTGAAGCCGACCAGGCCGTGCTTGGCCGCCACGTAGGCCGACTTTTGTGCCGATGCCACCAGGCCGTGGGTCGAGGCCAGGTTGATGATGCGGCCCCAGTTCTTCTGCTTCATGTAGGGCAGCGCGAGGCGGCTGGTGTGGAAGGCGGAAGTGAGGTTGATGGCGATGATGGCATCCCATTTCTCGACCGGGAAGTCCTCGACGTTGGCCACGTGCTGGATGCCGGCGTTATTCACGAGCACGTCGACGCCGCCGAATTTCTCGGCCGCGAACTGCATCAGCGCCTCGATCTGCTCGGGTTTCGACATGTCGGCGTTGTGGTAGGCCGTGCCCACGCCGAATTCCTGGCCGATGTCGGTGTACAGTTTTTCGATCTGCTGGGCGTCGCCGAAGCCGTTGAACACGATGTTGGCGCCCTGTTCGGCCAGCGCGCGGGCGATGCCAAGGCCGATGCCCGAGGTGGAACCGGTCACGAGGGCGGTCTTGCCCTTCAGAATAGCAGTGCTCATTACGTCTCCTTCTTCACAGGTTGGAATGGTGTGCCCGGTCTTGCGGCCAGACTTGGTAGAATTCTAAACGCATCGCCGGTTAAAATGTTGGCGGTGCTTCAAGACAGAGACAGGACATGAGCGAACCGAGGCTGAAGTCCGTGCAATGCAGCTCGCCCGCCGGCCTGCATCGCATGGCGTACAAGGAGTGGGGCGACCCGGACAATCCGCGCGTGCTGGTATGCGTGCACGGCGTGACGCGCGTGGCCGACGATTTCGACGCGCTGGCGCGCGCCCTGTGCGACCGCTACCGCGTGGTCTGCCCCGACGTGGTCGGGCGCGGGCGCTCGGGGCGGCTGCGCGATCCCCGCCACTATGTCGTGCCGCAGTACGTGGCCGACATGGTGACGCTGGTCGCGCGCGTCACGGCGAACAACGCCAACGAGGACGTCCACTGGTTCGGCACCTCGATGGGCGGTTTGGTCGGCATGATCCTGGCGTCCTTCGAGGACAGCCCCGTCAAGCGCCTGCTGCTCAACGATATCGGCCCGGTGCTCGATCCGGTGGCGCTGGCGCGCATCGCCGACTATATCGGCCAGGACCTGCGCTTCGCCGACTACGGCGCCGGCGCCGCCTTCGTGCGCGGCGTGTCCGCGGCCTTCGGCGCTCACGACGACGCCCAGTGGGACAAGCTGGCGCGCGACGTGCTGGTGGAAACCGGCGACGGCGGCTGGACCCGCCACTACGATCCGGCGCTGGCGCAACCCTTCGCGGCGCTGACGCCCGAGCGCGCGGCGCAGGACCAGCAGGCGCTGTGGGACGCGTTCGACGCGATCCGCTGCCCGACGCTGCTGGTGCGCGGCGCGCAGTCCGACCTGCTGTCGCGCGCCACCGCCGAGGAAATGACGCGGCGCGGACCGCGGCCGCAACTGGTCGAGATCGCGGACGTGGGCCATGCGCCGACCTTCGTGCACCCGGACCAGATCGCAATCGCACGAGCATTCTTAATCGGCTGAACAACAGTCAACCACCACCAGGGAACACCATGAAGATCGAACGACTCCACGTCGGCAAGCGCCTGTCCGAAACCGCCGTCCACAACGGCACCGTCTACCTCGCCGGCCAGATCGCCGAAGACACCGCGCAGGACATCGTGGGCCAGACCCGCGAAGTGCTGGGCCATGTCGACCGCCTGCTGGCGGAAGTAGGCAGCGACAAGACGCGCATCCTGAGCGCCCAGATCTATATCGCCAGCATGGCCGATTTCCCCGGCATGAACACGGTCTGGGACGAATGGGTCGCGGCCGGCCACACGCCGCCGCGCGCCACCGTCGAAGCCAGGCTGGCGAATCCGGCCTGCCTGGTCGAGGTGGTGATCGTCGCCGCGCAACCGTAAGACCCGCGCATGGTATCGACAGCCGCACTCGGCGACGCCACCACGCAACTGGTGCAGGGCCTCGGCCACGACGACTGCCTGCGCGTGCAGGCGGCGCTCGACTTCGCCCTCGAGGCCTACGGCGACCGCCTCGCCACGTCCGGCCAGGGTGCCGGTGAATTCTCGGTGGGCGTCGCCAGCACGCTGGCGCTGCTGCGCAGCGATGCCGAGACGCGCATCGCCGGGCTGCTGTTCGAGCTGTGCATCAAGGAGCCGGCGCGCGCCGAAAAGATCGAGGAGCGCTTCGGCAAGGAAGTGGCGGACATGGTGCACGGCGTGCACCAGCTGATCCGCCTGCGCGACCTGACCGCGACCCAGCCCCCGGTCGGGCGCGGCAAGAACGCGGCCCAGGAAGCGATGGCGCAGATCGAGACGCTGCGCAAGATGCTGCTGGCGATGGCCAGCGACATGCGCGTGGTGCTGGTGCGCCTGGCTTCCTGCGTGACCACGCTGCGCCACTTCGCCGAAAAGAAGCGCTTCGACGAGGTCACCGCCAACTACGGCCGCGAGACGCTCGACCTGTACGCGCCGCTGGCCAACCGCCTCGGCATCTTCCAGCTGAAGTGGGAGCTGGAAGACCTGGCCTTCCGCATGATCGACCCGGCGATGTACAAGCGCATCGCCAAGATGCTGGAAGAGAAGCGCATGCTGCGCGAAAGCTTCGTGGCCTCGTCGATCGAGCGCCTGCAGCAGGAACTGGCGGCGGCGGGCATCCCGGCCGAGGTCACGGGCCGGCCCAAGCACATCTACAGCATCTGGAAGAAGATGCGCGGCAAGGACCTCGACTTCACCGAGCTGTACGACGTGCGCGCGTTCCGCGTGATCGTCCCCGACGTCAAGACCTGCTATACGGTGCTGGGCGTCGTGCACAATATCTGGACCCCGATCCCGAAGGAATTCGACGACTATATATCGCGCCCCAAACCCAACGGCTACCAGTCGCTGCACACGGTGGTGAATGCCGACGACGGCCGCCCGCTCGAAGTCCAGATCCGCACCCAGGAAATGCACAGCCTGTCCGAGTATGGCGTGGCGGCGCACTGGCGTTATAAAGAGGAGGGCGGCTCCAACTTCAAGAGCCAGCAGTACGACGAAAAGATCGCCTGGCTGCGCCAGCTGCTGGCCTGGAAGAGCGAGGTCGCCGATGCCGTCACCGGCGCCGGCGAGGAAGAACTGCAGCGCGAATGGGTCGAGAAGCTGAAGGCCACCACGCTCGACGACCGCATCTTCGTGCTCACGCCCCAGGCGCGCGTGCTGGAGCTGCCGGTGGGGGCGACGCCGATCGACTTCGCCTACCACCTGCACAGCGAGGTCGGACACCGCTGCCGCGGCGCCAAGGTCGACGGCACGATGGTGCCGCTGAATACGGTGCTGAAGAATGGCCAGACCTGCGAGATCATCACGGCCAAGGGCGCGCCCGGCAGCGCGGGGCCGTCGCGCGACTGGCTCGGCGTCGACTACACGGTCAGCAGCCGCACCCGCACCAAGATCCGCGCCTGGTTCCATGCCCAGGAGCTGGCCGAGACGCTGGCCAACGGCCGCGCGCTGGTGGAAAAGACGCTGCAGCGCGAAGGCAAGACGGCGGTCAACCTGGACACGCTGGCGCACAAGCTGGGCTTCGCCAAGGTCGACGATTTGTTCATCGCCGTCGGCAAGGACAAGTTCAGCCTGCGCCATGTGGAAGCGGCGCTGCACGAGCCGGCCGAGGCACCCGTGCTGCCCGATACGGCCGTCGTCAACAAGAGCCGCGCCTCCAGCGTGGAGCAGGGCGCCAAGTCGGGCGTGCTGGTGGTCGGCACCGACGGCCTGATGACGCAGCTGGCGCGCTGCTGCAAGCCGGCGCCGCCGGACCCGATCGTCGGCTTCGTCACGCGCGGCAAGGGCGTCTCGATCCACCGCGCCAGCTGCAAGAATTTCGCGGAAATGGCGGCCAAGGCGCCCGAGCGCGTGCTCGATACCGAGTGGGGCCTGACCGGGTCCGACACGGTCTACCCGATCGACATCTTCATCCTGGCGCAAGACCGGCAAGGACTGCTGCGCGACATCTCGGAAGTGCTGACGCGCGAGAAGATCAATGTGATCGGGGTGAACACGCAAAGCAGCAAGGGCCAGGCGCGCATGGTCTTCACGGCCGAAATCGGCTCGACCGGCCAGCTGCAGAAGGCGATCGCCGCCATCGGCGAGGTACCCGGCGTCCTCGAGGCGAAAAGAACGTGAACCTACGCCCGCGGTAGGGTGGGCAGCTCCACCTGTGCGGCAAGAACGACCACACAGGCAGCGCTGCCCACGCGTGACGCCAGCATCATGTTGGCTTCGACCACACAGGCAGCGCTGCCCACGCGTGACGCCGGCACCATGTTGGCCGCCGCCGTGTGCGCCGCCCGATCGATTGTATGATGTCAATATGCCGCTCTCATCCCTGATCTACATGAAGCCCGGCCGCTGGGCCCACCACGCCGCCCGCTACGCGCGCGGCTGGTGGCGCATGCTGCACCTGGGCGCCGTCGCGCTGGTGATGGCGCTGTCGCCGTCGACCTGGAACCGCGCCAACCGCGCGGCCACCTCGCGCCATATCCACGCCAGCACCTGGCAGGTGCTGCCCTGGTTCACGCTGCTCACGGCGCTGGTCAGCCTGGTCATCATCCGCATCGTGCTGGTCACCGCGCAAAGCTACGGCCTGTCGCGCTTCGCGCTGGAGATGGTGGTGCGGGTGCTGGTGCTGGAACTGATCCCGCTGTCGGCGGCGCTGTTCGCCGCGCTGCGCGCCGGGATGGCCTTCGACGCCGGCGCCATGGGCCTGGCGCGCGCCGGCATGCCGGCGCGGCTGGCCACCGAGGAAACCCTGCTGCGCCTGCGCCGCGACCTGGTGCCGCAGGTGCTGTCGAATGCCTTCTCGGTCCTGAGCCTGGCGATGGCCAGCAGCGTGGTCGTGCTGCTGCTGGCCTACCTGAACGTGTACGGCCTCTCGCCCTGGGGCCTGGACGACTATACCCGCACCGTGGGACGGGTGTTCGACCCGGTCATCACGATCGGCTTCGTGGCCAAGACGGTGCTGTTCGGGCTGGCCGTGGCCGTGATCCCGAGCGCGGCGCTGCTGGAGACGCTGCGCCACGGCGGCCGCTACCGCTCTACCGTGCAGCCGGGCGCGCTGCGCCTGCTGTTCGTGCTGCTGCTGATCGAGGCCGGTTCGCTGGCCGTCAAGTACATTTGAAAGAGTAAAAGGACTACGCATGGCGGAACCGCTCCCGGACGAACCGAAACACGTCGAGACCAAGGCCCTGATCCTGCTGGTGGCGATCGGCGCGCTGATCGTCGCCTTCTTCCTGTACGTGATGTACGCCCGCGGCGTGTTCCAGGAAACCCAGACGCTGACCCTGGTGGCAGACGATTCCGAGGGCGTCATCCCCGGCATGGACATGACGTTCGCGGGCTTCCCGATCGGGCGCGTGCGCCAGGTCGACCTCGGGCAGGACGGCAAGGTCAATGTGCTGGTCGACATCGCCCGCGCCGATGCGAAATGGCTGCGCACCACCAGCGTGTTCACGCTCGAGCGCAGCGTGGTCGGCGAGACCCGGCTGCGCGCCTACAGCGGCATCCTGACCGACCCGGCGCTGCCGGACAAGGCCCAGCGTCCGGTGCTGCGCGGCGATGCCACGGCCGAGATCCCGCGCCTGCTGGCGACCGCGCGCACGCTGCTGGAAAACCTGGAAGCGCTGACGCGGCCCGACTCCGCGATCGGCAATACCCTGAACAATGTCGAGACCCTGTCCGGCCGCCTGAACGGCCGCTACGGAGTGCTCGGCACGGCACTGGGCGGCGACGCCGAGGCGCAGCAGCTGCTGCAGACGCTGCGCCGCGTCGACGGCCTGCTGGCCAAGGCGGATACGCGGGTGTTCGGCAAGGACGGCGTGATCGACGATACCCAGGCCGCCATCAAGGAACTCGACGGCCTGCTGCTGGACGCGCGCGGCACCCTGCAAAAGGTCGATGCCGTGCTGGTCGAGGCGCAGGGCGTGGCCGCCAACACGCGCACGGCGACCCAGGACCTGGGCAAACTGCGCGGCGAGGTCGATGCCAGCCTGCGCAAGGTGAACCGGCTGGTCGACGAGATCAACCGCAAGTGGCCGTTCAAGCGCGACACGGAGATCAAGCTGCCATGAAGACCCGCCTCCTGACATTGTTCCTCGCGCTCGGCCTGGCCGCCTGCGCCGGCCAGCCCCAGCCACCGGCCTGGGAGCCGGACGCGCGCGGCGCCCTCGACGGCTTCACGGCCGACTGGTTGCGCGGCGACACGGCGGCCGCCGACGCCGAATTCGCGCGCGCCCGGCGCGAGACGGCCAGCACCGGCCGCTTCGACCTGGTGGCCCAGGCCGAACTGCTGCGCTGCGGCGTGCGCGTCGCGGGCCTGGACTACGACTGCCCCGGCTTCGCCGCGCTGGCGACCGACGCCACGTCGGCCCAGCGCGCCTACGCGGCCTACCTCGACGGCCGCTGGCAGGGACTGGATGCGGCCCTGCTGCCGCAGCAGCACCGCGCCGTGGTCGCCGCCGGCTCGCTGGCCGGCGTGGCCGACCCGCTGGCGCGCCTGGTCGCGGCCGGGGCGCTGCTGAAGGCGGGGCGGATCGCCCCGGCGGAGATCGCCGCCGCCACCGAGACGGCCTCGCAGCAGGGCTGGCGCCGGCCGCTGCTGGCCTGGCTCGGCGTGCAGGAACGGCGCGCGCTGGCGGCCGGCGACGCGGCGGCGGCCGAGGGGTTCCGGCGGCGCGCCGCGCTGGCCGCGCAGGGATAGCGCCGGTCCGGGAACCATTTCGCAGCGTGCCTGCTCTACCCGCATGTTTTCGATTGCGGGCCAATCACGGAAGATGCCCGACAAGGCTGCGGTTTGCGCCGGGAGCGGCGCAGATGGCGGTATGGGATGCGACCTTCGTCGGCGGCAACGTCATGGGCATCCGCGCGGTGGCCGACTATGGCGAGGACCAAGCGACCCTCGACATGGCGCGCGCGCTCGGCATCGACTTCGCCCAGGACTGTGCGGTCGGGCGCCTGCACCGCCTGCAAGGAACGCGCTTGCGCCACTGAACGGCACAAAATTTCTGAATGGAAATTCGTCGTCAAAACCGGTGCCGGATGGTGCCGCGCCTACAGATTAACCGTCAGTTTCAGTAGTTCGGAGAAAGTGCGGCGGCCGATCACGAAAAAAATGTGGAGAACCGATAACAAGCTGCCAAATTGCATAAAATTTCGACTAGACTCGCGTTTCCTATACCGTTGATGCGAGTCAAAGCCGAGATGCCCGACACCACCGCCACCGATGTCATCGCCTCCGAGCCGCACCTGTCTTTTCCGGTCGTCGGCATCGGGGCCTCGGCCGGCGGCCTGCCGACGTTGCTGCGCCTGTTCGAACACATGCCCGCCACCAACGGCATGGCCTTCGTGATCATCCTGCACCTGTCGCCCAAGCACGAGAGCAATGCCGACCATATCCTGCAGCGCGCCACGCGCATGCCGGTGGTGCAGGTGAACGCTTCCGTCAAGATCGAACCCGACCATGTCTACGTGATCGCGCCCAACCTGCAACTGACCATGGTCGACGGCATGCTGGCGGTCGCCGGCATGGAACGCCCGCGCGGCCAGCATGTGGCCATCGACGCCTTCTTCCGCACGCTGGCGGAGGCGCAGCTGGAGCGCGCGATCGCCGTGATCCTGTCGGGTACCGGCGCCGATGGCGCGGTCGGCATCGGGCGCATCAAGGAAAAGGGCGGCGTGATCATGGTGCAGCATCCTTCCGATGCCGAGCATGACGGCATGCCGTTGGCGGCCATCGGCACCGGGCAGGTCGACTTCGTCCTGCCGGTTGCCGAGATGCCGCAAAAGCTGCTCGACCTGTGGAGCAATGCCAGCGCCATCGAATTGCCGCCGCTGGGGCCGGAAGCGCCGAAAGAGGCGCAGCCGGGCGAGGTCGACGCGAGCGCCGACGCGGAGCAGGCGCTGCAGCGCGTCCTCGTGCTGCTGCGCGTGCAGACCGGGCACGACTTCCGCCAGTACAAGCGCGCCACCGTGCTGCGCCGCCTCGAGCGGCGCATGCAGGTGCGTTCCACGCCGTCGCTGCCCGAGTACGTGCGCCTGCTGGAAGCCGACCTCGGCGAGCACAAGCTGCTGCTGAACGATCTCCTGATCGGCGTCACCAACTTCTTCCGCGACCGCGAGGCGTTCGAGACGATCGAGCGCGATATCCTGCCGGTGCTGTTCCGCGACCGCCGGCCCGAGGACGAAGTGCGCGCCTGGAGCGCCGGCTGCGCCACCGGCGAGGAAGCCTATTCGATGGCGATGCTGCTGGCCGACCAGGCCGCGCAGATGACGCATCCGCCGCGTTTCCAGGTGTTCGCCTCCGACATCGACGAAGGCGCGATCGCCGCAGCGCGCGCCGGCCTGTACTCGACCGCGATCGTCACCGACATCACGCCGGCCCGGCTGCGCCAGCATTTCACGCGCGACGACGGACGCTACCACATCCGCAAGGTGGTGCGCGACCGCATCCTGTTCGCCCAGCACAACCTGCTGCGCGACCCGCCGTTCTCGCGCATCGACATCATCAGCTGCCGCAACCTGCTGATCTACCTGAACCGCGAGATCCAGCAGCGCGTGCTGGAAACCTTCCACTTCGCCCTCAAGCCGGGCGGCTACCTGTTCCTCGGGTCGTCCGAATCGGCCGACTCGCTCGACGACCTGTTCGTGCCGGTCGACAAGAAGAACCGCATCTATCGTGCGCGCGCAGCCGTGCGCACGGTAACGCAGCACCGCTCCCAGCCGGGCGGGCCCGCCGATTTGCGCCTGCCCGAGCCGCGCTATCCGGTCTCGGCGGGACGGCGCCAGGCGGCGCCGCTCGACGTGCACCAGCGCGCGCTGGCGCGGTTCGCGCCGCCCAGCGTGGTGGTGGACGGCGACCACAACATCGTCCACATGTCCGAGCAGGCGGCGCGCTTCATGCGCCTGGCCGGCGGCGAGCCGTCGCGCGACATCCTGGCGCTGGTGCTGCCGGAATTGCGCATCGACCTGCGCAGCGCCCTGTACCAGGTGCAGAACTCGGGCGGCAGCGTGGAGGGGCACCATGTGTCGATGATGCGCGACGGCCAGCCCTGCATCGTCAGCATGACGGTGCGCCCCTTCCACGACGAAGAGGCGGCGCAGGATTACATGCTGGTGCTGTTTTCCGAAGCGGAACGCAGCGTGGATGTTCCGTCGGCGGCGCGGCGCGAGATGGGCGACGACGTCGTGCTGTCCCAGCTCGAGGCGGAACTGCAGCGCAAGAAGCAGCAGTTGCAGGAGACCACCGAACATGCCGAGATATCGACCGAGGAATTGCGCGCCGCCAACGAGGAGCTGCAGGCGATCAACGAAGAGCTGCGTTCGGCCACCGAGGAACTCGAGACCAGCAAGGAAGAGCTGCAGTCGGTGAACGAGGAACTCATCACGGTGAACTACGAGCTCAAGCTCAAGGTCGAGGAAACCGGCAAAGCCAACGACGATCTGAACAACCTGATCGCCTCGACCGACATCGCCACCGTGTTCGTCGACAGCGGCCTGCGCATCAAGCGCTTCACGCCGCGCGCCGCCGACATCTTCTCGATCATCCCGTCCGACGCCGGGCGTTCGCTGCTCGACCTGACCCACCGGCTCGACTACGACGAACTGGCCGACGACGTGGCGCTCACTTTCAACACCCTGCGCATGAACGAGCGCGAGGTGCGCAGCCAGGATGGCCGCTACTACATCGTGCGCCTGGTGCCGTACCGCACCACCGAAGACCGGATCGAAGGCGCCGTGATGACCTTCTTCGACATCAGCGGCCGCCGCGAGGCCGAGGAAAAGCTGCGCGCCGGCGAGGCGCGCATGCGCCTGGTCGCCGCCAGCACCAACGACTACGCGATCGTCACGATGGACCGCGACGGCCGCGTGACCAGCTGGAACCACGGCGCCGAACGCATGTTCGGCTACCGCGAATCCGAGGCGCTGGGCCGCGAGCGCGATTTCCTGTTCCTGCCCGAGGAGCGCGAACGGGGCGCGCCCGCCGAGGAAATCGAGCGCGCGCGCCTGGAGGGAAGCGCCATCAACGAGCGCTGGCATGTGCGCAAGGACGGCAGCCGGCTGTTCTGCAGCGGCGAGATCACGCAGATCGAGAGCGGCGAGTTCGCCGGCTACGCGATGATCGCGCGCGACGACACCGAACGCGTGCGCCAGGAACGCGAGCGCGAGCAGACCCTGTCCAGCGAGCAGCGCGGGCGCAGCGATGCCGAAAGCGCGGCGGCGCTGAAGGA
>Ga0308170_10004799_pt1 | contig 10543 bp, 15 predicted proteins | sample PhyBR2_2_FD_202136 | JGI IMG/M metagenome (GOLD analysis project Ga0308170, IMG submission 202136) | Phyllosphere microbial communities from UC Gill Tract Community Farm, Albany, California, United States - DLSLSB.R2 | ecosystem: Host-associated > Plants > Phyllosphere > Unclassified | place... | reverse complement strand
ACATCGAGCCTGCCAAGGCCGCTCCCCTCCTCTGTGCGTCCTCGTTCCGTTCTCATGCGCGGTCGTCGTTACTGACGACCTTCCCTCTCCGCTCAAATAGGCGCAGGCGTCACGGTGTACAACTCGATCCGCAACATGGACGTGCACCCGGGCGACGTTGTGGCTGTTCAGGGTGTGCGTTCCCTCTTTCCTGCGCTCGTTCCCCTTCGAGCTCCTCCTGACCCCTTGTCGTCCTCCTCCTCGCTCGCAGCTCGGCGGCCTCGGCCACCTCGCCGTCCAGTTCAGCCGCAAGATGGGCTTCAAGACCGTCGTCGTCTCGCGCGGCACGGACAAGAAGGACCTCGCGTTCAAGCTCGGCGCGCACCACTACATCGACTCGGAGGCCGAGGACGCCGCCGAGGCGCTCCAGAAGCTCGGCGGCGCCAAGGTCGCTGCGTGCGTCGCGCCGTCGGGCAAGGCGATGGAGTCGCTCATCGGTGGACTCGCCGTCGGCGGGTGCGTCCCCTTCCTTCCTCGGCTCGAGCCGGCTCTCTCCACCTCCTCTTCCCTTCCTCGTACTGACGCTCTCTCACTCACAGTCAACTCGTCATCCTCGCCGTCGCCGACAAGCTCGAGGTCCCGATGATGTGCGTCCTCTCTCCCCGTCCTTCGTCAGCGCTCAGGCCTCGGAAGTTGACTTTCTCAACCTCCTCGCAGGCCGATGATCCAGAAGCGCCTCTCGGTCCGCGGCTGGCCCTCGGGCACCGCCGCCGACTCGGAGGACACGGTCAAGTTTGCGCAGGCGTCGGGCGTCGAGTGCCAGATCGAGACGTGCGTCGCCGTTGCTCCCTCTCTTCGCCTCGCTACCGCTTTGACCTCGTGCTGACGGCCTCTCGTTTGCGCACAGCTACCCGCTCGAGAAGATCCAGGACGCCTACGACTCGATGATGAACGGCAAGGCTCGGTGCGTCCTTCCTCCCCTCCCTCATCCTCGTCCTCGTCTCGGCGCGCACTGACCCCTCGTCGCCTTCGCTCCCACAGCTTCCGCGCCGTCATCAAGATGGACTAGGCGTCGTCCTGCTTCAAGCTTGTTCACCTCCTTGCCGATAAAGAACCTCTCGTGCCGTGCAATTCGTCTGTTCGTCTACCGCCTGCCGGCGCGCGAGGAGAAGGACCGTCTCTCGCTCTTTCTGCCCCTTGCGCTCAAGCAGCGACACGCCGCTCTCGCTCTCGGGCCCGTCGCCGACGAGAGCCCTTGACCTCGCTCGAGAACACGTCTCGCTCGCCTTCTCGCTCTCAAGCTCCTCGAGCCTCGTCGAGAGCCGGTCTGGGCGAGGGAGAGGTGGCGTTGCACTGCATGGCTGCCATTTTCGGGCCGAGGTAGATGTGCGAGGGGGAGGGTGACTGAGGATGGTACAACAGGGATGAGCAGGGAGAGACGGCGTGAGGAGGAGGAGGAGGAGGAGGAGGGAGGGGTATGTGCACGAGGGGATGAGGACGGCGGGGCGAGGGGATGCGAGGGCGAGGAGAGATGGTGAGGATAGGGTAGGAGCGAGTCTAGGGCTATGGACAAGGCGAGTCGGCGGCGGGACGAAGCGAGGAGGAGGTCGAAGTCGAGGGCGAGGAGGCGGTGCGAGGAGGAGCGCGACGACGCCGGCTCACGACACGTGCGGCGGCGACGGCTCGCGGCGCACCTCGTCGGGCATGCGCACGAGGTCGGCCTCGGGGTCGGCGAGCGTCGGGTCGGCGTAGTGGTACTCGCGCAGGGCGGCGTTCTGCCACTGGATCGGCTGCGGGCGAGGACGAGCGTAAGAGGCGAGGAGGCGTCAGCGAGGGCGCTCTGGAGTGAGGTGAGGAGGAGGGGACAGGGCGACGCACCGACTTGAGGCGGTCGTGAGCGTGCGGGGCCTTGACAATGCGCCGCAGGAGGCCGTGGTGGCTGATGACGACGACCTGCTTCTCGGGCCTCGAGCGGATAAAGTGGCGCACCCACCTCGCCCGGGCGACGTTCTTGTCCTCGGTCGCCTCAAACACGCCCTCGTTGCGGTTCCACTCGACGTTGCGCTCGACCTCGGACCAGTCGAGCCACGGCTGCGGGAACAGCTCCTTGGTCTCGGCGAGCGGCGCGCCCGTGTCGCAGGGAAAGGCGCCGCACTCTTGCAGCTGCGGGAGGATGACGACCGGGATCGGGTTGGTGTTGGTTGACGAGGGGAGGAGCGCCGAGAAGCCGAGGAGCATCGTCTGGAGGGTGCGCCGCAGCGGCGAGACGAGGATGACGGTGTCGGCCGGGTTGAGCGAGGCGAAGAAGTTGGGATACGTCGTCGGGATCGCGATGCACTGCGTCACGCCGCGCTGCAGAGGGAACCGCGCGTCAGCGAGGGAGCGCAAGGAGGAAGAGGGGTGCGAGGAGAAGGACGCACGCTCGTGAGCTCTGGGTCGAGTTGTGCGTGATCGGGCGGAGGGAAGGGCGGGCCGACGTTGTGCTGAGCTTCCTGCGAGCGTGGAAGAGGATGCAAGGTCAGCGCTGTTCCGCAAAGGGTCGAGTTGCCGCGGGTCGGTGCGAGGTGGTGAGGGGCAAGTGCGGCGGCAGCAGGAAGAAGCTGCGGGACACGCTCGCCGTCCTCCTGTGCATCATGCAGAGCTGCTGCGCCTGCTCGCTGTCCAATCCCTCGCCATCGAGGTGAACCCGGCCACGTCCGACCGACCCTCATCATCATCGCCAGCTCGCCGGCAACCGCTCCCGCTGCTTGAGCTCGACCCGGATCGTCGTCCACAGATGTCCCTGCTCGGGTTCCCGCCGAGATCGCGGCGCAGGAAGAGCGAGGCGGTGTCGTGTGGCCGTCGCACTCGGCCGGCGCGAAGGCGAGGCGGAGAGACGGAGAGAGGGCGGCCAACTCACGCCGTGGCGGAGGAGAAAGACACGGGGCGGCATGGCGAGCTGTCGGTGGCGGTGCTCGAGCTGTGCAGCCTTGCACTGGAGCGAAGGGCGGACGTCGGAGCGAAGGACGAGGCGGATCGCCGAAAGCCAACCGTTCCTTTGCTCTCACCGCCTCGTCCACTGCAGCAGGACTACCGGGCAAGATGCACCCTCCATTGGCAGACCACCAGCAAACCGGTGCGTCCTCGACTCGCTCCCGCCCGTGCCGCCGTCGCTGACCTCTTCCCCCTCCTCCTCCTCCTTCCTCCCGACTCGCCGACACAGCCTGCATCGAGGTCATGAACCAGCTCAAGGAGTGCCACGACTCGTACCCGTGGCTCAAGTTCGCCGGCCTGTGCAACACGGAAAAGGGCGCCCTCAACGCCTGTCTCCGTCAAGAGGTGCGCCCGCTCTCTCGCTCTCTCGCTCTCGTCCGGCTCGACAGCGAGACCCTGACCCTTGTTCCTTTCGCCCGCAGCGTCTCGAGCGCACGTCCAAGAACGCTCAGCTCGCTAAGGATAAGCGGAAGGAGATTGAGCGCCGGTGGAAGGAGATCGAGCAGGACTCGTGAGGGAGGGTTGGGCTCCGTCGAGCGAGGAGCTGGGTATCGAGGTGCGTCCTACCCTTCTCTCATCGCCTATGACACATCGAGACGCTCTCTCTGACCGCCGTTCCGTCTACAGCACGGCGAACCTAGACTGCCTCGCCCTTCCTCGTCCTCGACTCGCCGCATCTTGTCACCCTGTACCCCTACGCAACCTACAGCTCGCAACTCGTTCATCTATCACGCTCGACCATCGACATGACATCGTCCAGCTCCTCCTTTCGAGGCTTGCTCACCGGCCGAGCTGCGCGGTGAGGGAGGGAGAGCGCGTTGAGGAACGGGAGCGAGCGAGGAGAGCACCGTACGAGCCCGTGTCTGCCGGGGGTCGAGTCACCTTCGCTGCCGGCCATGTTGCAGCTTGAATGGATCGAGTGGGCGTAGCAGACTGAGGGCTCGCTGCGTCGCTGCCGTGAGGAGAGCTCGAAGCTGTCAGCCGCTCGAGGACTGGACCTCGCTCGCTCCTCCTCGTCTCCTGCTGTAACGACGGGCACGGGAGAAATCCGGACTTGCTTTCATACGACTGCATGTGCAAGCGCAGCCCGCACGGGAGCGAATTGGCGCTGCGACTCTCCCCCCACCTCGTCGCTCGCCTCGTCGCCCTCCTCCTCCTCATCACGCTCGCCCACGCCCGCCCACACGCTGGACGAAGCGTTCGGCCTCAACCCGCTCACCGCGCGCACCCTCGGCCCCGCGCACCGCCGCCCTCGCCCGTCCTCAACTCGCCCAGGACCAGCAGCAGCAGCAGCAGCGACGACGACAATGGCCGACAAGGTCGTGCACAACCTGCGCACCAACGTCGAGCGGCTCGGAGCGAGGCTTGGGGAGAACCTGGCAGGTGCGTTTGTTCCTCTCGCTCGCCGGGGGCGGCGTCGTCGGCTCGTCGCCCGTGACCCGCCCGGAGGACGATGAGGTCGATCGGGACTCTTGAGCCTCGTGCTGACCTTGGCCGTGTGCGTCTTCCCTGCAGAGCACTCTCGCGACCTCGGACTCGTTGTGCGTCCTCCCTCCGTCTCGTTCTCGAGAGCGCGAACCCCTCCCCGCTCACCTCGTCCCCCTCCGCTCGCAGGACTCGTTCGCCTCGGGCAGCGGCGGCGGCGCGGGCAAGTACCTCGAGAACGGCGCCGTCCTGACGGTGGCAGGCGTCGAGGAGACCAAGCGCATGCTCGCCTCGAAGCGCGAGCTCGAGCGCACAGAGGGTCTCAAGCGGGTCATCGCCGTGCGTCCTCCTCTCTCCCCTCTCTCTCCTCGTCCATGCTGCAGACGAGCTGAATCGCACGCACTGCAGATGATGACCAAGAACCTCCCCGTCACGTCCTTCTTCCCGCTCGTCACGTCGCTCCTGTCGCCCACGACGTCGCTCCAAGCGCGGTCCCTCATCTCGCTCTACATCGTCCACTGCGCGTCGCACGCGCCCGAGCTCGCCCTCCTGTCGATCAACGCCTACCAGAAGGACCTGTCGGACCCGAACCCGCTCGTGCGCGCCGGCGCGATCTCGACCCTGAGCGCCATGCCGCTCCCCGACATCCGCGAGCTCGTCGGCATGGCCATCACCAAGGGCGCGCGCGACACGGCGTGGTACGTTCGGCGCGCGACGGCCGACGCCCTCCGGGCCCTGTACCGCGCCGACCCGCACAACGAGGACAACCGCAACGGGCTCGTCGCCGTCCTCAAGGTCCTCCTCGACGGCGCGAGCCCGCTCACGGTCGGCGCGGCGCTGAGCGCGTGGGAGGACCTGTGTCCGACCAACTGGGACCTCGTGCACGCCAACTACCGCCGGTACTGCAAGATGCTCATGGACGTCGAGGAGTGGGGCCAGACGGTCGTCCTCCGGGTCGTCGCGCGGTACGGCCGCACCTTCTTCCGCGACCCGGCACAGCTCGGCGGCCAGGTCGATCCCGATGCAGAACTCGCGCTCAAGAGCTCGGAGCCGCTTCTGCAGCACCTCAACCCGGCCGTGCGTCCCTCGATCGCTCTCTCTTCCGCGTGAGGTCCTCGTGCGCTTGACGGCTGACCCTTCTCGCTCCCTGCAGGTCGTCATGGGCGTCGTCAAGCTCCACTACTACCTCTCGCCGCCGAGTCGGCTCGCCAAGATCGCGCCGCCGCTCTTACGCCTCTTGCGCGGCCCGCCCGAGGTCGCGACCGTCGCCCTCGAGGACTGCGCCCTCCTCGCCGAGCAACGACCTGTGCGTCCTCTCGCCTCTCTACACTCTCTGTCTCGTCATGTGATGATGCAGGCGTGCTGATGAGGTCGCTGTGCGCCCGCAGGAGCTCTTCGCCAAGCACCTCTCGAGCTTCTGCGTCCGCTTCTCGGACCCGGTCGAGAGCCGCAAGACGCGCCTGCGGGTCCTCGTCGCCCTCGCCACCGAGTCCAACATTCGAATCGTGCTGCGCGAGCTCCTCGTGCGTCCCCTTTCTCTGTGCCGGTCGTCCTTCCTCGACAGGAGGAACATCGTGCTCAACTGGAACGCCCTGGACGCAGACCTACATCAAGGACGACGACGACGCGTTCGCCGCCGACGCCATCACGGCCATCGGCACGTGCGCCATGCGCGTGCCGGCCGTCGCGACCGAGTGCCTCGAGACGCTCACCAAGCTGCTCCAGAGCAAGCACGGTGCGTCCGCTCTCCCTCTCCTCCCCCGCTCTGGGTGCGCCGATTGACCCAGCTGCCTCCTGCTCACAGACCGCACCGTCACGTCCGCCGTCCTCGTCTTTCGCACGCTCCTGCGCTCGTCGTCCTTCCCCTCGACCTCGTCGACCAAGTCGCCCTCGCGCACGGCCGTCGTCACGCGCCTCGCAGCGCACCTTCACGCCGGGCGCATCACGGACCCGGCCGCGCGCGCGACCGTGTTCTGGCTCGTCGGGCAGTATGCAGCCGAGGAGGGCGGCGCGATCGTCGAGGGGTGCGGCGCCGAGGTGGTGCGGCTCGGGGCCAAGGGGTTCACGAACGAGGTGCGCCCGCTCTCTCTTCTCTCTCAGTCTCACCTCGTGAGCCTGAACTGATTCGTAGCTCGGCGCGCCCGCAGGCCCTCCCCGCCAAGCTCCAGCTCCTCACCCTCTCGGCCAAGCTCCTCGTCCTGTCGCACCTCGCGCCGCTCACGCCCCCGACGCACGACGCCCTCGTCCTCCTGTTCCAGTACGTCGCCCTCGTCGCGCGCTACGACCGTGCGTACGAGGTGCGCGACCGCGCGCGGTTCCTTGCGGGGCTGGTGAGCGCGGGCGGGATCGGGCGCAGGAGGAAGGGCGGCGAGGGGGACGAGGGCGAGGGCGAGGGCGCAAAGGTGGTGCTTAGCGCCGAGGACTTTGCGCGGGGCGTCAGCCTCGAGGACGTCGGTGCGGCGGGGGCGAACGGCGGGAGCGGCGGGGCGGAGGGCGAGGAGGCGCAGACGATGACGGGCGAGCAGGTGCGCGCGGTGCTCTTTGACGGCAAGGCCTTCGAGGCAGCAGCAGGTGCGTCCCTCTCTCTTCTCTCGTTGCTCGACCCGCCTCGCCCTCGCTGACGTGCATCACCCGCAGACCGCCCCGCCTCGACCGCCCAGCTCGGCACCCTCTCCCTCGCCCTCTCCTCCTCCTCGTCGACCTCGGCCCCTTCGCGCCCCTTCGGCCCTTCGACCCTCTCGCTCGCCCACGTCCCTCCCTACCCGACTTCGGTCCCGCCCTCGTCGATCCGCGACCCGCCCGCCGACGCCAACGGCTCGAGCGCCGCCTCGCGCGCCCAGACGCCGCTCCAGGGCTTCGGCAGCGAGTCGTTCCGCCCGGGCAGCGCCGGGGCGCGGCAGCAGGGCGCGCCAACCAGGGTCGTGCTCACGCCTGGCGGCGGCGCGGGCGGCGCGGGACCGTCGTCGTCGTCGTCGAGGACGGCGAGCCCGATGCTGACGGCGGCGGCGGCCGCGCAGCAGAAGAAGGTGACGCTCAACGAGTTTTTCGACAGCAGCGAGGAGGAGTCGGACGAGGACGAGGACGAGGACGGCGAGGACGAGGAGTCGAGCGAGGAGGAAGAGGACGAGGACGAGGACGAGGACGAGGAAGAAGACGAGGAGGGGTCGGGAGCGGGCGAGGAGGACGGCTCGGGAGGGGAGGACGAGTCGAGCGAGGCAGAAGACGAGGCGCAATAGACGCTGTCCGTGCTGCTGTCCAAACTTGTGGTCGAGAAAGCCAAAGATAAGCTCGCGTTTGGTCCGAGGTCGGACGAGCGGCGAGGCGGAGGCGGAGTCCGAAGAAGCGCGAGCCGGTGCTCGCTCTTGCTCGTCACCCACCCGCTGTGCTGCTGCACCGTTGAGCTCCTGCTGCTCTATAGCTCTGAGTCCATCAAGCCCGCCCTTCAGTCTGGTCAACGAGCGTGCGCCCGCCGTCGTGAGCTTTCCTCCCCGCCCATCTGCGTCCGTCCCGCCCGAAGCCGCCTCGCTCACCCAGCACACGCTCTGCAGAGCCACTCACACGCACACGGCACACCTGCCGACCTAGCTACACGCCGACACCTCGCCGCACACGCTCGCACCCGTCTCCACCTCGCACCATGAACTCGAACCCGCCGGTCGGCGCCGTCATCCTCGCTCGCCATGGCGACCGCAGCGGCTTCTACCGTGCGTCCACCTCTTCCAGCTTCACACCCTGACCCTGGACCGACTGCAAGCTGACCGCCGTGCCGTACTCGCGCTCGCAGAGGACCCCAAGACCTACACCGCCTCGTCGACCGTCCTCACCTCGCTCGGCGAGCAGCAGAACTTCCAGCTCGGCCAGCTCATGGCGAGCATCTATGCCGGCACGAACGAGTCGACGGCGATCGCCAAGTTGAGCAAGGATGCGTTCGTCGACTCGCAGGTCAACTCGACCGCCGACGCCGGCGGCGAGGGGAGCGTCATCAGCGACTCGGCACTGGCTTTCTGGCAAGGTGCGCTCGTCTTCCTCACTCGAAGAACACGATGAGGAGTTCCCCGCGCTGACGGTTTGCTCCTGTGCGCGCAGGCTTCTATCCGCCTCGAGCAAAGTCAGCATCTTCCTTGCCGGTCTTCCTCGCGCGCTGTCTCGCTCTCTCGCTATGCCTCGGCCAGCCATGCGCAGCCTCTCAAGGAGAGAAGTCGAGAGGCGCCCGTACTGACTCGCTTACCTGCTCGCAGTGCTTCGACGACGACGCTCGCCAACGGCTCGACCATCGCCTCGCCGCTCAACGGATACCAGTACGTCAAGGTCGTCACGGTCCTCCCCGAGGACGACATCGACTTTGAGCCGTGGACCAACTGCGCCGCCTGGACCAACCGCACGACCGAACTCTACGCGTCGCCGGCCTACACCAAGCGCGCCGCGCAGGACAAGGACTTGCTCGACCTCATCTCGTCGAGCGGGCTCGTCGGCGAGCGCACCGTGTCGATGGCGAACTTCTACAACGTCTGGGACTACGTGCGTCGCCTTTCGCTCGCAAAGAGCGCACGAGCTGCGCTGCGTCTTCGAGCACTGACTCCCTCCTCTCCCTCTCTTGCCTCGCTCGCGCCGCGCAGATGAACGTCAACTCGATCCACAACGCCTCGTTCGTCGCCAAGCTGAACGAGACGGGCGGCGAGAACACGCTCGCACGAGCGCGCGACCTGGCCAAGTGCGTGCCGCTCCCTCCATCTTCGTCCTCTCCTCGACGCCCCTGACTTGACGCTTGCGCTCGCAGCTTCCACGAGTACAACCTCTTCACCGACTCGGCGCTTGGAGGGCTTGGCAACTGTGCGTCGTCCTCGTCTTGGCCTCTCCTGGCTCGCCCGCGCACTGACCCCTTCGCCTCGCTCGCCCGCAGTGCCCGGCCGCACCGTCTTCTCGCGCATCCTCGAGTCGCTCAACGCCTTCTCGGCCGAGGACAACGACGTCGTCCTGTCGCACTACCACTTTGCGTGCGTCCTGCTGTCCTCTTTCGTGCGCTCGAGCGGCCGAAGCTGACGTCGGCACCTCGACCCGCAGCTACAAGCCCTTCCTCTCCATCTTCAGTGCGTCCCGCTCGCTCTCTTTCCTCTGCACGCTCTCGAGCAGCATTGACTCCTCCTCTTCTCGCAGACATGACCAACCTCGCCGCCGCACCGGGCATCGAGAACCCGACCGCCATGGTCGACTACGCCTCGGCGGCCGTCCTTGAGCTGCGCGACGGCGGCTCGGGCCCGAGCGGGTTCGACGTCCGCTTCGGGTTCCGCAACGGCAGTGAGACCGACGGCTTGGCGTACTACCCGCTGTTCGGCACCGACCAGGTCGACATGGACCTCGAGACGTTCCAGAGCAACCTCGAGGTGCGTCGTCCCCTCTCTCTCTCCTCCCCCGCTCCTCGCCCAAGCTCACACCTTCTCCTCGCGCTCGCAGCCGCACATCATCCCCAACAACACCGTCTGGTGCACCCTCTGCGGCAACAACGGCTCGGTCGCCGCCTGCTCGGAAATCGCTCTCGCCCAGTCGTACGAGGACCTCGCCGCCAAGTACAAGGACATCGCCGACGGCCACTTTACGAGCGTCGGCTCGGGCTTCATCGGCGCGTGCGTCACGATCGTCGTCGGCCTCGCCGTGCTCGGCTGTGCGTCGCTCTCGTCCTCTCTCTTCCCTCTTCTCTCGGCTCGCGCTCTTGCTCTTCCAGGGCCTGCTCGCTGACGCTCTTCCTGTTGCCTCGCTCGCAGTGCTACGTGCGCTCGGCTGGGTGCAGTTCGGCAAGCGTCGCGCGAGGGAGGAGGACCGCTACCCGCTGCACGACGCTCAGAGCTTCAAGGGCTCGGTCGCGAGCCGAGGGTGACAGTGAGTGGTGCCGGCGTGCGAGCAGGGGAAGCTGTAGGGCCCTCGCTCGTCTTTGTAGATCGTGCAACGCTGTAGCTGTACGCTGTGAAGAAGGTGAGGCGAGCTGCTCGTCGTGCACGGACCCCTTCCTCTCCACGCTCGTCGCTCGCGCTCGCTCGCTTGACAGCTCGAGGCTGCCGCGCATTCTTCTCTAACTGCAATTGCTTGCTCGTAACATTCCTCTGCTTGCTCTCGAGAGTGCTACAGCCATGCTCGAGCGGGAACAGACGACCTGCACCTCGGCCTTCTCAAG
>Ga0308170_10004797_pt1 | contig 10544 bp, 11 predicted proteins | sample PhyBR2_2_FD_202136 | JGI IMG/M metagenome (GOLD analysis project Ga0308170, IMG submission 202136) | Phyllosphere microbial communities from UC Gill Tract Community Farm, Albany, California, United States - DLSLSB.R2 | ecosystem: Host-associated > Plants > Phyllosphere > Unclassified | place... | reverse complement strand
CGGATCATTCGATCTGATAACGTTCGCCCATAACGTATGATACCTCCATCCCGAGATCGCCAATGAAGCAAACACGATCACCAAGAAAGCGAACGAGACGTGCCTCCTCATCGTCCGTGACGCGGTCTGTGAGTCGACCAAGTTGTTCCGTTGGAACTGGAAAGGGTAAAGTCCGAATCCGATCAGGAGCATCGTTGATCCAAGGACGAGATCCATTCGTTCTCGGAAAGCGTTACCTCCAGGTACGAAGGCGTAAGCGACGGCGAAAGTCGAGGCGAGGACTAATAACGAGTAGACGAAGAAAGCGAGGAAGAAGCTCGAGGGGTTCGAGGTGTGGTTCAGTATCGATGAGAGGTAGAGGGGGAAGGTGAAGGTCGAATAGGCACCGAGGAGGAGAGCTGGGAGGTAAGAGAACCAACTGGTTTGAGAGTAGGTGAGAATTGCGCATATACACGCGGAGAGGAAAGAGATGGGTGAAGTGGAAAGCCGACGAGAGAGAGTGGGCGAGATGAAGGGGAGGAGAATCCCGAGGGAAAGCGCGAGGATCGTCAAGGCTCCGTGTGGCACATTGTGAGGTCCAGAAGTAGGATAACCGTTGAAGGACCAAGCGATAGTCGTTCCTGTATCGGTGTAGAGTAGGACGAGGAGGAAGAAGAGTCCTCCGAATCCGAAACATGAAGCGAGCCCCGATCCGAAAGGAGGTCGAAGAGGAATGTCGTCCGTTTTCTTCTTCTCCTTCTTCTCCGTTACCTTCGCCGTCGTCGAGGTGACTGAAGCTAGCTCTCTTCGATATGCTGCTTGAAGGTAAGCGACGATTGCGAGAGCCAGTCCGGTCCCGTTGTAACCTCCATTGTTCGTCTTCTCTTCCTTCGTCAACCTTACGAATGGCCAAACGGGATTGAGCGAGTGATTTGCGTACTTTGAGAGCAAGGACAGCACCAGTCCCAACAAGAAAGTGCTCGACCTCGCCTGTAACCTTGTCGAATCCTTCCTCACTTTCCACCAATCCGCAACTTTCCCCATTGTCCCTAGCGCTAATCCGATCGATAACATACTCAATCTCCTCAATCCATGTCCTCCCGCATTATCCGGCTCATCAGGTAACCACCTCGAAGCGATTCCGACGAGTAAGCCGAAGTTGCCGAAAGAAGGGAGGGAGAAGAGTTCTTGAAGAGGAGGGAGGATGAGGAGAGCGGGAGAGAGGATCGAGAATAAGAGGACTTCGAGACCGCTTAGACCCATACTCCAGACCGAAGAATAGAATATCATCGGTCCGAGTGCGGTCAGAGTGGACCAGAAGAGGTAGGAAAGGTAGATGTCGGAAAGAGTTGCGAGTTTGCGAGATTGTAGGAAGAAGGTCGAGAGCAAGTGAGGAGAGCTTGATTGAATGGGGATGGTCGATTTGTGCGAGTGGAGTTCGAGGGAGATAGGAGAAGAGGAAGAGGTTTCGTCTTGATCTTTGAAATCGGTGATGAAGACTGAATCGAACGAAACGTCGAGAATAATGAGGGACCATTCGAAGAGAGCATAGATTGAGTACGCTCCCGCTATCCGATGGACTTTGTGTCGGAGGTAGTAGTAGACGAGGGGAACGAGAGTTGCGAAGAACGAGATTGCGAGAACTTTTCGGATTCGTCGAGAAGGAGAGGAAGCGGGGGAGAGGAGGGTATGCGTGATCATGTACGGAAGATTGAGGACGATGTAGAGAACCATGAAGATATCGTGAGTGTCTCCATTATCCGACGAAGTAATAAACACCCATCCAGCACAACTCAACGTCCTCGCTACACTAACTCCTGCCAGTATTGACGGTACCCAACTCGTAGGTCTCGTTTGTCGTTGCGTGAAGTAGGACAAGAGGATGAGGAGGAATCGAGGACCCGAAGTGAGTGCAATGAGGATTTGGAAGATGTTTCGTTCTGGGTAGAAGTCTCCGATCGTTGCGGAAACGGATGGAAACCATTCGTAAGGGTATTGGTAGTATTGATTCTTGACTATACGGTGGTAGTGAAGGCGAAGGCCGACGATGAGGGCGGTCGAGAAGGCAACTGAATGAAAGTGGGAAAGGGGAATTAGCTTGTTTGCAGTACGAGAGAGGAGGGCTGGGCTTACGAGTTGACAAGAGGGTATGTATACGAGCTAGAGAGACTGCAGCTGTCTGTAAGAGCGAGAACGAGGGATTAGAATGCCGAGAGCGGGGGAGAAGGATCGACAAAGAGAAAGAGGAGAGGGAACTCACAGACAGTCGTAGCTGTTGAGGTATAGCCTGATTCCCCTCTCCCATCACCCAATATCCCTTTCTAAGTTGAAGTTGTCGATTCGGGCGTTCTAACGAGAGAGAGAAAGCAAAAACAAGACTTTCGGAGAATGCAAAGGTCGGCCTGACAGGGGAAGCTTCTCCTCTTCGCTTCTCACTCTAGCTTTACTGGACTACGACACTCTATCAGAGGCAACGATACTTCTTTCAGGTCGAGCCCGTCAAAAGTTTGCGAAACTTTTTCGACTTTTCCAGCGCGAACTCGCTTGATCTCTTACCTCCACCTTCATCCCTAGCACTCACACGATGGCTCCATGCTCCTTATGTCCCTCCTCTAATCAGCGACGAGCGATCCTCCGGAGACCCAAGACGCTTCAACCAGTATGCAAAGAATGTTTCTTTGAAGTATTCGAAACTGAAGTACACCACACGATTATGGGGTACGGACAGGCAGAACAATCAGATAGGAGGAAAGGAAAAGCTGTACAGAGGCAGGCGGATCAGGGGGAGGAGGATGGAGAGGAAGTACCGAAGAAGGTTTTGTTCAGGAGAGGTGAGAGAGTCGCGATTGGAGCTTCAGGAGGTAAAGGTGAGCTGGCTATCTTTTTCAAATGCCCTGAAGTGCAGGCGTCGAGCAAAATGACGGGAAGGGAGGGTCAGGACCCGTAGATTGGCAGAATGTGGCAACGAAGGGTCCTTCGGGAGGAGAGGACGAGGTTGGACGAGGCTAGGATGCTTTCAGGCTGGTCCATACACTGCCATTAGAAGCTCACACTTGCTGGAGGAGAGGAAAGAGAGGTCGTTGCCTCGCAGCTAGCCAATCTGATCTCGGCTCTCGCAAAAACTGACTGTTTCTACTTTTGCTTCTGACAGATTCGACTGTACTCGCCTACATCATGACATTACTCAACGAACGCTACGATTACGGTCTCGATCTATGCCTATTATCGATTGATGAAGGAATTAGTGGATATCGAGATGCTTCTCTCGACGTGAGTTCTCATGCTGTTCCATTCTGTTCAGCTTCACATACTGACACGTCCTTCGTCGCGTATAGACTGTCAAGCGGAACGCGGAACAGTATGGACTGCCTCTCAAGATCTTGTCATACTCAGAACTTTACGGAGGTTGGACAATGGATAAAGTCGTTGCGGAAGTAGGAAAGAAAGGGAACTGTGAGTCTTACCTCCGCCGTTACGTCTTTGGGAAGACTGTCGCTGATGGCGAAATGCGAGGTAGGCACATATTGTGGTGTCTTCCGAAGACAGGCGCTCGATCGAGGTGCTCATATTCTCACGGTGGATCATATCGTTACGGGTCACAATGCGGATGATGTGGCAGAGACTGTCCTCATGAACGGTATGTTTACGCTTGCTGCTTCTCTCTCTGGAAGAGGCTGACCATTTCACCTTCGCCTCGCAAAATTCTCTCTATCTGCCCTCAACCCACCTCCGTCACGTCAAACAGTACTCCGTGGTGATATCTCACGACTCGAACGATGTACAGCTATCACAACAGGAGGAGACGTCAATCCTACACCGACGAACGATCCCTCATCTTCCGAACCTTCCGACCTCGAATCTCTCCTTCCTCGAACGATCAAACGATCAAAGCCGTTCAAGTATGCTTATGAGAAGGAGATTGTCATGTATGCTTATTTCAAGGTCAGCATTCTCTTTCTCTCATCAATGTCGAAACGGAGCTGAGACTTTCGAAGGTTTGGCAGAAATTGGATTATCATTCGACTGAATGTATTTATGCTCCTACTGCTTATCGAGGATACGCGAGGGCTCTTGTGAAGGATCTGGAAGCTATTCGACCGAGTGCTATCGTTGATCTCGTAAGTCCTCATTCACGTCTGATTCATCCTCTGTAGCCCTCATTCGAACGTTCCCCTCCCTCTGTACACCGCCTCACCATGTCGCCACGCGTCCTCAGCCCGGCCCGCGCTGTCTCAGCACTAATGAGGAGACAAGAACTGACGAGTCCACTCTCCTTGCAGATCTACTCGGGTGAAGCGATGGCAGCTTCATTGAACTATCGAGGTCGACGAGCGGGAGGCGATCCAGACCCCAACGAACGAGCAAATGCTCCTCCAAAGAAGGGCATAACGAAGCCTTCCAAGAAAGGAGCGAAACAAGTCCAGCGTTCGTCGACTTCCCTCTCTTCCCCAAATCAAGTCGTCGAGCTGATGCCTCGTACTGAATGCAGAGAAATGCTCGAGGTGTCAATCATTGTCGTCACAACCACTGTGTCAGGCTTGTATGCTGTTGGAGAGTCTGAACAAGGGAGTTGCGAAACTTGATTTGGAGGCTGCGAACTAGAGATTGCATTCCATTCTTGCCTCGCCTTGATCGTCCGAAGAATACGAGAGCACTTCGAAATGCGATTCAGTCCTTCGAAGCTCAAACTCGCTCAAAAGACAGAACCTTTCAAAAGCAGCACTTCACGAAATTTCGAAATCCGAATGATGAATCTTCTGCTCTTCACCAAACTTCGCTACTCAGCTTCAACCATCCATACTTGCTCACAGATCGATAGGACGTATCGCAGTCCCTCTGCGACCTCTCTGGACCAGGACGATTTGGCAAACAACAAACGAGATCAAGGGAAACATGAGCGAAACCTCGCTGTTAGAAGGCGAGACTTCCGTGTACTGGGTTGAAGCGATGTTTCAAGGTCTATGTGAGTCTTTCGGTGCCTCTCGTGAGCTGTGAGGGAGATAAACGGGGATGTTGAGGGATAGCGGGAGACTCGAGTCCCATCGTCTACAGTTATGGCGCTTGAACACAGTAGCTCCTATCAGTGCACTGTATAATTCCAGCTGACTCTCCCTCCACTGTTCGCGACAGGCTATCGACTTCACGATCGCCGAAAACTCGCTTTTCGCTACGTTCCTCAGTTAACGCCGGCTCGATTCGACATGCTTTGGATAAGCTATTCTACAGACCGATAATACACCGTGACGGTCTATCGGTCCCGAAGCGGAAGCGAGCCCAATCTGGTCTCGGATTCCCTTTATTCTTTGACGCTACGACCCTGCTTCGACCCTTTACAGGCTTCGGTTCCCTCTGACTCCTTCAGATCACCTTTCAAATGACTTCGACCGAGTGGCAAGGGCCTCTATCGTACCTCGCGATACTGCTGCTCTGCTCTCGGATTCGATCAGGCCGTTTCCCCGACAACTCACGGTCTCGAGTGCGTCAAGTCGCTGGTGCACCCTTCTCGGAGCCTGATCCTCTCAAGTGGCGTGCAGGTTCCGCTCTCACACAAGGTTGCCTCGAGAAACGGAATTCGTTGGCCTCTCCTTCGAAATCTCATCGACCCGGGCAAAACATTGTTCTCCTTCTTTCTTCTATCTTCTCCTTCTTCCTCACGACACCTTCCTCCAACTTCTCATCCTCACGTCCTTCTTCGACTCCGCCTTCACACAACTGCCGAAGTTCGACATACCAGCATCGATGTCTCTTTTCGCTGGCGACGTTCAAGCACAACTACTCAAGTACATCGGCACCATACCTCGAGACACGAATCCCTATGAAGCTCTGGCTGAATACGCCAAAGACGGGATTGCGCCGAAGGTACCCTTCTCCGGATTGGTGCAACTCTATTTTCTCGCTGGTCTTCTCGGAGCGTGAGTTTCTCGAGTTCAGCCGTGCTCTTCTACATTCTAGCTGATACACCTCGTGTGTTGCTAGAACTCTCTCACTCGTCGTGACATCGCTTCTCCTGCGATGGTGGAAAGGCATCTTTTGGGTTTTCCAACTTTCGCACTCGCCGACCCTCATCCGACCTCACTTCTCGATCAGTTGGAGCATGCTAGCCGTATTGATGCTAGTAGTCTTCGAGTTATACATCGTCGAATGTATTCATCTCTTCAAGCGTGACCTCCGGCCTGATCTTGGTTGGTGGGTTCTCAACGTCTGGGTGAGTTCTTCTCTGCCTTTGCTCTCACTTCTCGACCTAGGTTGATCGATTCTGTCATCCTCGACATCAGACTATCGCTTTCGTCGGTGGATCGTGGGCCGCCTGGTCTCTCGGAGTGTCTTATCTGACGCATTACAAGCTTCGGGAGAAGACAATCTGAATTTTGAACGTTGGGCAAAGTTCTCGAACTATACGGGGGTTCTCAGTCCCATCATTGTGAGCTCATCGCTATATCGTCGTCGTCTGCTGGCGTATTCGAGTCGAGCTGACGGGCATTCTTTCGATTCAGTACTTGGCAATCATGCTACCACTCGGAATCGTAACTGGATACAAGTTTCACTCCGCCGTTTCGACCTATCTACAAGTGGATCGACTCCTGCGAGACACGGCGCAAGAATGGATTCCCGGAACTCCTCTCAACATTGCGAAATTGGCTCCGGCTCTTCCCCTCCTTCCAAAGCTCGAATCAGCTCAAGCTGGCCTCGTCAGTGGGTGGAAGTGGACCTATGGATTGTACTCTGTCCTCACTTTCCTCCTTGTCGCTACACTGACAACTACTGCCGCACTCCATCTCAACTCGCTTCGTCGCAGGATCAATCGAACAGCTCGTGAGTCTACTACTTTTGTCTGCATTCTCCATCTCATCACTAACAATATCTGTTACTCTGTGACTGTAGATGAGCTTCGAGGTATCGACCACTCGAGGGCAGCAGGCGAGCAAATCCGGAGAACGTATCAAGTGAGTCTCTCTTCGCTTTGAGCCGCGGTTGTTCCTGAAGACTAAAATACTGACCTTCAACGTTTTGCAGACTCTCGTCGCTACCGTTGTCGCTTTCGTGGTCCTCGGAATTACCTTTGTCACCATCTCGAGTTACGCCGCTGCGAAACCTGAAGCTCTCACCGATCCTTCGACCTGTCAAGTCCTCGTCGCCGGCCCTCTATGGGCTTTTGCGGTACTGGGATTCCCGACATCAGTATCGCTTGTTTGGAGAGCTTGGGAAGCGAGAGGCAGATGGGCAGAAGTTTCGCATGATTCGAGATCTGGGAGCGGAGCAGAGCGTTCTCGACAACGTAGGGAAGAGATTGAAGCGGTCAAGAAGTACTCTATCGAGCTGGGAGGACGTTCAAGACCAAACAATGGAGCGGTCAACGTTACTGTCGACGTGCTGGTCAAGGAGGAGGGAGGAATTCACGACTTGGAGAAATGGGAGAGTCTCTCTTCGTCGAAAATATGATTATGTCCATTTATGCTTTTCTATGATCTCTATGCATTGATACACTCTTGTTGTCTCACCGAAAAGTTGCGAAACGTAGAGTTGCGAAAAGTCAAAAGTTGCGAAAAGTTGGTTTCGTTCTTCTCCTTCGCCATTTCGCTTCAAATCTCAGCCACGACTCCTCAAGAACGTCCACTACGATCTCGGCTGCGACTACAACTCGACCGCGCTTTCGGTAGCTTTGCAGCGATCTCGACAGTTCTGCTTCGAGAGGTCACCGACTTTCACAACAAAGCGGCAAGTCGAGGCACCGGTGTGGGACGAAACAGCTCAGAGTACGCTCTCAAGTCAGTACAGACTCGTTCTTATCCCTCTCGAGACGCTACAAACTACAAGAAGGCGGACAAACATTGTCATCTTGAAATCGATATCTCAGGCGGACAGGCTATTGGGAAGGGCGGGGCGGCTGCCAGAAGGAGCAATGGGGTTCCATCTATGTCTGCTGCTACTTCGACGAGCGATCGCAAGTTGCTGTATTGCTCGTTTCGTAACATTTCTTCGCTTCTTTGACTCTAGCATCGCAGCCGTACCAATAGGGAGGCCTCTGCTTCGCACAGGAAGATCTATCAGCTTTCTCGGTTCCGAAGCTTCCGTCGCAACTCGAGATTTTCGAATTTCCCTTTGTTCGGGCTTTCTCTCCTCCACTCCGCTCCCGCCTTCTCCGCACTGGACTCCCCCGGCTACTCACCTACCTCGCCGATCTATACATTTGCCCGGAATGATAAATTCGGTGAAGAGGGACCCTCGAAAGGATGGCGCAGAAAGAAGCTAGTCTATGCGAAACGCTAGCTTCGAAGGTGGCGGACAACCCTTGTACGTTGCTGTACGTACGCTTCATCTCACACTAGCGTGAATGGGAGAGACATTGACGGCCGTTGCTGTTTGCGATAGATTCACCTTCGCGATATTGAATTTGAAGCATTTCCTGCTCTCCGGATGTTCTCAGTCGGATGCCGACTCTGTACCTCACGATCGAAGGACTTTGTCTCCGAGAAGGATCTTCAAATCAGCAAAGTTTGGACGCAAAGGCCTCGCAAATCCCTGACAAAGCAGCCCGAAGCTCGTCTAGAACGGTCTATCGACGACACAGATCGACGACGGCCAGCTACATTCCATCGGGGACTCTCCGTCTTCACCACTTCGGCTTCACAAGCCCATCTTCCTGCAGTTTTTCGATTGTTCCGTCGCTCGTTCGCTTCTTTCTGGCCTTCCCGCACCTTCTCCTTCTCTCGCACGTTCAAACATCTCGACTATAACATGGCGAGCAAACTTCAGACACAACTGCTCCAGTATATTGCCTCCGTCCCCGCGGACGTCAATCCATATCTCGCTCTTTCCACCTACATCAAGGATCAGTTCATGCCCACCGTTCCCAACTCGACTATCACTCAGCTGTATATCGTAGCGACACTCCTCGGAGCGTGAGTTTTGCTTCTCTCGACCGTCGAGATCATCGTTTATTGACAAAACTCGTTGAACTTCATAGCACTCTGCTCCTAGTCATTGTATCAATACTCATTCGCATCAAGAAGCGCATTTTCTGGCTCTACCAATGCTCCTACACTCCATACTTCCTCGTCAAGCCACACTTTTCGCTTTCATGGAGTTGCGTCGCAGCGATTATGCTCATTTGTAAGTACTCTCGGATCTGAAGCCTTTGAAGCTTACTTACTCTCTTACTGATATATCCCGCTGCGTCCGCGTCTAGTGTTTGAGTTTTTGATCGCTCAATGCGTCGACCTCTTCAAGAAGAAGCTCAATAAAAGCTTAGGATACTGGATCTTCCTCGTCTGGTGAGTCACTTGGCCTTCTTACAGACGAGAAGTAACTTACTAACATAGATGCGATCTCGACGTCGTCTGTAGGGTTTCAGCATGGATTGGAGGGTCATTTGCGGCTCATTCGCTCGGAACTGGACTCCTCTTACAAGCGCAAACGACGAGTTCTCCACAAGCACTACATCGTTGGGCAACATTCAGCAACATCCTGGCATTCGCCGCTCCGCTCGCCTACCTCGCCCTCCTGATCCCTCTCGGAGTTATCGGAGGCAATCGTTTCGTTCGAGTGGTCGAAGTTTACGACGAAATCGATGCTTTCCTCCATCAATTGGCCTCGACATGGACGGAAGGTACCAAGATCAACGTGATTAGTCTAGCACCTGCACTTCCTCTCATCAACGTCGTGGTTGAACGTCAAGATCTACTCTTCGCATCCTGGAGACAAGTCTTCTTTTCCTATGCTGTCACGTAAGTTTTGATCGTCTACATCACGGCAGCAAACTGACTCGACGCTTTCTCATAACAGCTGCTCCATCCTCGTCATCACCTTGATCACCATCGCACTGCTGCATCTCTCAACCCTTCGCAAGACGATCAAAGACTCTCAGAGAGGTATGGCTACCTCGGTCGACTCGGCGAGTCGCGCTGCACGTCTTCAAGTGCGACGAACATGGGAGGTAAGCCTTTCTCGCCTCGCCTCCTCGAGTGACTTCCTCGCTCATCGATTGACTTTCTTTCCTCGGTTCCCGCTGCAGACCCTCGTCGGAACCGTAGTCGCTTTCTGCGCACTAGGAAGCATCTTCGTCGCCGTCTCAATCTTTGCCGGACTCAACCCCCAATCCCTCCAGACTTCCCTTCCCGCTCAAATTGTCGTTCTGGTCCCACTTTGGGCATTCGCTATCCTCGGTTTACCCACCTCGGTCGTCCTCGTTTGGAGAGCATGGGAAGCAACATCGGCTGAGAACAGTGGCTCGCAAATCAAGCACTCGACTTTCTCGAGGAGCGGCAGTGGGGAGAATAGCGCGAGTAAGAAGTACTCGATCGAGCTCAGCGGGAGGAGTCGAGGGAGAATGGGTTTGACAAGATCGAGGAACGACGCGAATGAACTGGATGTGAGGTTCGCTTTGGGAGTCGTCAGTGTGACGGTCGATGTCGAGGTGAAAGAGGAGGGAGAATTCGACGAAGATGAGAAAAAGCTCTCAGATTCGCAAACCCTATGATTATACCTTTATGCCTTATGCCTCTCTACTATGTTCCGTGTATCCTTGGGTGGAATTGGAGTCTTTCCCTGACTTCCGAGCTGTTGTT
>Ga0308170_10004795_pt1 | contig 10545 bp, 11 predicted proteins | sample PhyBR2_2_FD_202136 | JGI IMG/M metagenome (GOLD analysis project Ga0308170, IMG submission 202136) | Phyllosphere microbial communities from UC Gill Tract Community Farm, Albany, California, United States - DLSLSB.R2 | ecosystem: Host-associated > Plants > Phyllosphere > Unclassified | place... | reverse complement strand
AGCCATGACCGTGAGTTCGTATCGTCCCTGGCCACCCGCATCATCGAGCTGAGCGCCGATGGCGTGGTCGACTTCAGCGGCACCTATGACGATTACCTGCGCAGCCAGGGTGTGGTGTTCTAAAGGCAGCCCTGAGCTTCAAGCTGCAAGCTGCAAGTGAAAAGCCCTGTCCGTTGTGACGGGGCTTTTTGTATTTGTGGGGTAGATAACCTGTCACATCGCATTGCCTGGCCCACCGCCTTCGCGAGCAAGCTCGCTCCCACAGGAGTTTGTGCCTGCCAAAAGGCTGAAACTCACCCCAATCAAAATGTGGGAGCGAGCTTGCTCGCGAAGAGGCCGGTTCATTCAATCTCCCTTTCAAATTGAACACACCACCCTTCCAGCACATTAGTTAGCCTGCTTTCTTTTATGCCCGCCTCGCGCCATGATGAAGCTCTCTTACCGCCGCCCGCGAACGAGCCCCATGCCCACGCCCACCTCTACCCCCAGTTCCCTGTCGATCACCCTGCAGATCGTCTCCATTGTTTTCTACACCTTCATCGCCTTTCTCTGCATCGGCCTGCCGATTGCCGTGCTGCCCGGGTATGTGCACGAACAGTTGGGCTTCAGCGCGGTGGTGGCCGGGTTGACCATCGGTTCACAGTACCTGGCGACCCTGCTCAGCCGCCCCATGGCCGGGCGGCTGTCGGACAGCGTCGGCACCAAGCGGGCCATCGTCTACGGGCTGTCGGGGATTGTGCTCAGCGGCGTGCTGACGCTGCTCTCGACCATGCTGCAAAGCTATCCCCTGCCCAGCCTGTTGATTCTGATTGTTGGGCGCCTGCTGCTTGGCGTGGCCCAAGGGCTGATTGGCGTGGGCACCATCAGTTGGTGCATGGGCCAGGTCGGTGTGGAGCACACGGCACGTTCGATCTCGTGGAATGGCATTGCCTCGTACGGCGCCATTGCCATCGGCGCTCCGCTGGGGGTAGTGATGGTCGGTGAGCTGGGCTTCGCCAGCCTGGGCATCGTCTTGTCGTTGCTGGCCGGGGGCGCGCTGTTGATGATTCGCAACAAACCCTCGGTGCCGGTGCTTCGTGGCGAGCGCCTGCCTTTCTGGGCGGTATTCGGGCGTATTGCGCCCTATGGGGCGAGCTTGAGCCTGGCCTCGATCGGCTACGGCACGCTCACCACTTTCATCACCCTGTTTTATGTCAGCCGCGGCTGGACCGGCGCGGCCTGGTGCCTGACGGTCTTCGGCGTCTGCTTCATCCTCGCGCGGTTATTGTTCATTTCCAGCATCGCCCGCTTCGGAGGGTTCAACTCGGCCATCGCCTGCATGAGCATCGAAACCCTGGGCCTGGCCTTGCTCTGGGTGGCACCCTCCACCGCCTTCGCGCTGGTTGGCGCAGGGCTGGCGGGCTTTGGGCTGTCGTTGGTGTACCCGGCGCTGGGTGTCGAGGCCATCAAGCAGGTGCCGAACACCAGCCGCGGCGCAGGCTTGAGCGCCTACGCGGTATTTTTTGACCTGGCCCTGGCGATTGCCGGGCCCTTGATGGGCGCGGTGGCATTGAATCTGGGCTATTCGTCGATTTTCTTCTGCGCGGCGCTGCTCTCTGTCACCGGGCTGGGCCTGACCTTGTTGCTACGACGCCGAGCCGAAAAAGCCGATTATTGATCAGCGGTCCGCAACCCCGCCCGGCTCGGTTTGCCCAGCGCCTGGCCAAAGAAGCGGCTGGCCTCGGTAATCATCGTGCGATGGATGTCCTTGCGGTCAACGCCATCGGCGTCAGTGCACAGCGCCGGCATTGCCGCGATCTGCTCTTCGGTGCAGGGTGCCAGGAACACAAAGTGCCCTGCCCCGGCCAATGTCTTGAAGTCCGGCGCGATGGGCAGCTTGCGGGCCAGCGCGGCGGCGTTTTTGTCGAAAGCCACCAGCTTGTCGCCATCGCCGCTGTAAAGCAGCACCGGCACATGGACGTCAGCCAGGGTATGGCGACCAAACTTGAGGCTCAACGGAGCCATGAGCAACAACGCCCGAACCCTGGGATCGGCCACTGGTTGCAGGTCGTCCCGGTCTGCGATCACTTCGCCCTGGGTGCTGCAAGCGTCACGGTCATCCGGGCGTTCCTGGCAGTAGCGACGCAAGCGGTTGAGATCGGGTGTGGCGCCAGAGAGGATCAACGCCGTCTCGCCGCCCGCTGAATAACCGATCACGCCAACTTGCCCAGCGTTGACGAAAGGCGAGAGCATCGGGTCATTGAGCGTTGCGGTAATGGCTTCGGAAATCTGGATCGGCCGCCCGTAAAGGTTGCTGAGCGTACCCAGCCGGCTATGGTCCTGGGCGTTGTCGCCGGGATGAATCACCGCCACCACCACGAACCCCTTGCGTGCCAGCGAAGTGGCGAGGTCATGCAGGGCCAGCGGCGTGCCGGTGTTGCCATGGGACAACATGAGCAGCGGGAATCGGCCGATGGCGATCTGGGCCTCGGGCGCGGCGTCGATCTGGTAGCCACCCAACTGGCTGGACTGTTCCCTGGCGGTGGACGGATAAAAGGCAATGGCGTGCATCGGCTGCTGATCCAATGGATCAAGAAAGCTGAGTTCGTGAAAACCGGCGCTCCAATGAGGATGCGGGGCCGGCGCGGCCTGCACCGACCCCGGGCTGCCCAGCAGGCAAAGCAGTACCGCTGCACCAAGACGTATCATCGTTTTTTTCCACCCTTCGCCACCACGCAGCATGCCTGGTAGCGCATAGCCTTGGCTTGCATAACCTGCGCCAGAAGCTCAACGCCAGACGCAAGAAAACCCTGCACCCTGGCCATCCAATGTTGACCAGAATACAGGGTTTTACCAAGGCTGCCCGAAGGGGCGGGTGTTTTTACACAAGCCTTACGCGGCGGCGAACTGTTCGCTGATTTGAGCCTTGGCTTCGTTCATGGCCTTGGCACGCATCTCGTCACCGTAGGCCAGGCCCTCAGCGCGGACGAACTCGATATCGGTGATGCCCAGGAAACCGAACATATGCTTGAGGTAATCCTCATGGGCCACACCACTGGGTTGGCCGGCGTGCAGACCACCCGCGGTGGAAACGATCACCAGCTTCTTGCCGCCGCACAGGCCTTCCGGGCCGGCTTCGGTGTAGCGGAACGTCTGCCCGGCGACGGCGATGCGGTCGATCCACGCCTTGAGCTGGGTCGGAATACTGAAGTTGTACATCGGCGCCGCGATGACCACTGCGTCGGCGGCCTGGAATTCGGCCATCGTGGTAGCGCTAAGCTCAGCCTCGTGTTGCAGGGCGGCATCCCGCAATTCAGCGCTGGTGCCTGCGGCAATCAACGTCTGGGCAGAAAAATGGCTGATGGCATCGGCGGCCAGGTCACGGTAGGTCACCACGATGCCAGGTTCGGCGGCCTGCCAGGCCTGGACCAGCTCACGGCTCAATTGGCGGGAAGCGGAATTGTCGCCAAGGATGCTCGAATCGATATGCAACAGTTTCATGAGAGTGCTCTCCAGTGAGGATCGCGACCAGGCGATCAATTGGCAATCATCCTATCGATCAAACCAATAGCCGATAAGGCAGCATAAATGCGATAGTTCGTCCCACTGACAGGACAATCGAGCGCAACATGCAAGACCTCAACGATCTGTACTACTTCGCCAAAGTCGTCGAAGCCGGCGGCTTTGCGGCGGCCGGACGTGTATTGGGCGTCCCCAAGTCGCGGCTGTCCCGGCGTATCGCCGAGCTGGAGGAGCGGCTCGGCGCCCGCCTGCTGCAACGCACCACCCGCCAGCTGAAACTGACAGCAGTGGGCGAACGCTATCTGCGCCATTGCCAGGCCATGCTGCTGGAGGCCGAAATGGCCGATGAAGCGGTCGCGAGCATGTCCAGCGAGCCGCGCGGGCGACTGCGCGTTTCGAGCCCGGTAGGCTTGGCTCACCAGATCCTGCCGCACGTAATCGCGTCGTTCATGGCGAAGTTTCCCCAAGTCCAGCTGGAAATGACCTTGGTGAACCGCCGCGTTGACCTGATAAGCGAAGGCATCGATGTGGCACTGCGGGTCCGTGACCTCGGCGACGAAGACCCGCTGCTAATGACTCGGCGCTTGCGCCAGGCGCGGCTGATCCTGGTCGCCAGCCCGGCGTTCGTCCAAGGGCGGCAGATAGACGTTCCGCAGGACCTCAAGCACTTGCCGGTGCTCGGCGCCTTGGATGCTGATCGCCTGGTGCACATGCGTTTGCGCAATGCCGATGGCGCCAGCGTCGATTTGGCCCTGGAAGCGCGCCTGGGCATCGATGATTTCATCGTGCGCCGCGCCTGCGCGCTCGCAGGCCTGGGGTTTACCTTGTTGCCGAGCATGTATTGCGAGGAGGAACTGCGCGACGGCACACTGATTGAGCTATTGCCCGGGTGGTCGTTGCCAGACGGCTGGCTCCAGGCGGTCTATCCCCATCGACGCGGCATGCTGCCGGCGGTGCGTGCGTGGATCGACCATCTGGTGGAAGCTTTCGAAAAATGCGGAGAAAGATTGATATGAGCTTGAGCGAAGAGGATGTCGCACGATTCTGCCTGGGCTTGCCGGGCGCCAGGGAAGACTACAAATGGGGCGGCGTCAGGGTGTTCTCCATCGCGGGGAACAAGATGTTTGCCCTTCAGGGGCTGCGGGGCGACTCGTTGGCGTTCAAGGTCGACAAGGACCTGTTTCTCGGACACTGCGACCGGCCGGGCATCCATCCGGCACCGTACCTGGCACGGGCCCAGTGGGTAATCATGCAAGTCCCCTACCCGTTGGGCGCCGAAGAACTGCGTGGCTTGCTGCAACGCTCCCACCAACTGGTGGTCAGCAAATTGCCCAAGCGCACGCAGGTTGGCCTGCTGCTCCAGTGAGGTTCAGAACAACGCCAGCAGATGACCGCCGAGGAACAGCTGGTCGATCCAGAACACCTGGTGCAGCAGGACGATGAACCAGAACACCATTTGAAACGACACCTTGCGGGTCTTGTGGCGAAACACCTGCTGGGCCAGCAAGGCGCCAGGCCAACCGCCCGCCAACTCCACGGCATGCAGCACGTTCTCCGGGGTGCGCCAGGCGTCGGCGCGGGCCTTGCGTTTGTCATTCCAATACAACACGAACGCCACCACGCTGACGCTGCCATAGGCCACCAGTGGCACCCAGGACGCCTCCTTGAGCCCGAGAACCAAGGAACCGAACAGCGGCAACGCACACAACAGCGCAAATATCGTCAGCTTGAGCCGCAGGTTCTGCACCGCTCCGTTGGTATTACGCGCAGTGGGCTTGCGGATGGCCGGATCACTCATGGCTTGGCGGCGGTCCAGTCCACCCAACCGAACTGCCAGGTGGCCAGGATCAGCAGGCCAAAGGCGATTCGATACCAGGCAAATACGGCATAGCTGTGACTGGCGATGAAGCGCAGCAGGGCCTTGACCGCAATCATGGCGAAAATGAACGCGGTGACGAAGCCGATGGCGAACACCGGGAAGTCCGCCGGGACGAACAGTTCGCGGTATTTATAGCCCGAATAGACGGCCGCACCGACCATGGTCGGCATCGCCAGGAAGAACGAGAACTCAGTCGCGGTCTTGCGCGACAAGCCGAACAGCAGCCCGCCGATGATGGTCGCGCCCGAACGGGAAGTGCCGGGGATCATCGCAATGCATTGGGCCAGGCCGACCTTCAAGGCGTCCTGCCAGGTGATCTGGTCGACGGTTTCGGCGTGCACTTGGTGCTGGCGCTTCTCGGCCCAGAGCATTACAAAACCGCCTATCACCAGCGCTGCAGCCACGGTGATCGGGTTGAACAGGTAGTGATGAATCCAGTCGGCGAGCAGCACGCCCAATACCACGGCGGGCAGGAAGGCGATCAGCAGGTTGGCGGTGAACCGACGAGCGCTGGGCTGGGTTGGCAAGCCCAGCACCACGTCGAAGATCTTGCGTCGAAACTCCCAGACCACCGCGAGGATCGCGCCGAGCTGGATGATGATGTTGAACGCCATCGAACGCTCGCCGCCAAATTCGAGCAAGTCAGCGACAACAATCTGGTGCCCCGTGCTGGAAATCGGCAGGAACTCCGTCAAGCCTTCCACTACGCCAAGAATCAGTGCCGAAAAGGCAGTCCACAAATCCATTCATCCCCCAAAAAAGACCCTGCTGGTGCGGGTCTCATCAATATTCAAGTGTCATGCAGGTGCCGCAGGCGTGCACGATAACGGCGATCATCGAAAAAAAACCAATGAAACATCCGGATCGGCTCAGGTTTTACGCTGCGGGGCCGAAATCCTAACAGACAAGCCCTGATAACGCTGCCGCGTTATGACCCAGGTCAATCACGCGTACCCGGCGGGCGCTAAAGTGCCGCCGTCGTTATGACAAGAATAAGAAACCGGAGTGACAGCGTATGAATAGCTTGCGCAGTGTGTCGATCAGCCGACGCTTGTGGCTCATCCTGGTCGTTGCCATCGTGATGTTGGTGACGCTGGGTGCATTGATGCTTAAACAGATCCACGGCGATCTTTACCAAGCCAAGGTGCAGAAAACCCAGCATGTGGTGCAGACCGCCAGTGGCGTGCTGAGCTATTACTACGGTTTGGAAACGGCGGGCACCCTGACCCGCGATGCCGCGCAGAAGCAGGCGCTCAGCGCCGTGCGGGGCCTGCGCTATAACCAGACTGACTATTTCTGGATCAACGACCTCACGCCAGTCATGGTCATGCACCCGACCAACCCGAAACTTGAAGGTCAGAACCTCTCGGCAATCCGCGACCCGAACGGCTATGCGCTGTTTAACGAGATGGTTGCCATCGCCAAGTCCAAGGGCGCCGGCATGGTGAACTACCTCTGGCCGAAACCAGGCGCCGAGGCACCGGTGGGCAAGACTTCCTACGTGCAATTGTTCGAACCGTGGGGCTGGGTCATCGGCTCGGGCGTTTATGTGGATGACGTTCAAGCCGAATTCCAGTCCCAAGTGGTCAAGGCCTCGTTGATCGGGCTGGTGATTACCTTGCTCATGGCCCTGCTGCTGACACTGATCGTGCGCAGCATCGTTCGCCCCTTGCAGGAAACGGTCAACGCCATGGCCAACATCGCCAGCGGCGAAAGCGACCTGACCCGTACCCTCGACACCCATGGCCAGGACGAAGTCACCCAGCTGGCCCGGCATTTCAACGCCTTTACCGCCAAGCTGCGGCAAGTGGTGAGCCAGTTGCAGGCCTCGGCCAGCGCCTTGGGGCAGTCTTCCAGCGAGCTGGGCAACGATGCCGCCCAGGCCCAGGAACGCAGCCAGCAACAATCGCAACAGATGGAATTGGTGGCTACCGCAATCAATGAGGTGACCTACGGCGTGCAGGATGTGGCCAAGAACGCCGAGCACGCCGCCAGCGAGATGCGCGACGCCGAGTCCCAGGCCCAGCAAGGCCAGGTCAACATTGACGGCAGCTTGCAGCAGATCGACCGACTGTCCCAGACCATCGATCAGGCGGTGGAAGTGATCCGCACCCTGGCGAGCGAAAGCACGCAAATTGGCAGCGTGCTGGAAGTGATTCGCTCCATTGCCGAGCAAACCAACCTGCTGGCCCTCAACGCCGCGATCGAAGCCGCCCGCGCCGGGGAACAAGGCCGGGGCTTCGCCGTGGTGGCCGATGAGGTGCGCCTGCTGGCCCAGCGCACGCAAAAGTCCACCGCCGAAATCCAGGCGATGATCGAACGCTTGCAGAATCATTCGGAAGCCGCGGTGAAAGTCATCAGCGACAGCAGCCGTGCCTCGCAACTGACCATCGAACAGGCCGGCCTGGCGGGTGCCAGCCTCAATGCAATCGGCCAGGCCCTGCGCAACCTCAACAGCCTGAACGCATCCATCGCCAGCGCCACCTTGCAACAGGCTCACGTGGTGGAAGACATCAACCAGAACGTCACCCAAGCGGCGGGCCTGTCCCACAGCACCGCCATCGCGGCCGAACAGTCCAGCCTGGCGAGCACACGCCTCAAGGCGCTGAGCGAAGAGCTGAACGGGCTGCTCAAGCAGTTTCGGGTCTGACGGGCCAATGTTTACTTAAGACTGTTGTGATTCATTGTGGCGAGGGAGCTTGCTCCCGCTTGAGTGCGAAGCACTCAAAAAAAGGCCGCTACGCAGCCCAGCGGGAGCAAGCTCCCTCGCCACGGGGCACATTCAGCATTGAGGTTGGAGCTGCCCACGCCATAACGTTTACAATCCCCGCCCTCTCCGACTTCCCCAAGGAACCACCATGTCCGGGCTTGAACTGTTTGCCGCAGCCCTCGGCGTGATCGCTGTCTGGCTGACCGTCAAGCAGAACCCCTGGTGCTGGCCGATCGGCCTGGTCATGGTGCTGCTGTACAGCTGGATTTTCTTCGAAGTGAAGCTGTACTCGGACATGCTGTTGCAGGTGATCTATGCCGTGTTGCAACTCTACGGCTGGTGGCAATGGACACGCGCAGGGCACGATCATCAGGGACGACAGGTTTCACGCCTGGGCGGGCCGTCGGTGTTGCTTGGCCTGGCCGTCGGGGCCGCAGGCAGCCTGCTGCTGGGCGCCGCCATGGCGCACTGGACCGATGCCGCGCAGCCCTGGCTCGACGCGGCCCTGACCGGTTTCAGCCTCGTGGCCCAGTGGTGGATGGCACAGAAGCGCGTGCAATGCTGGCCGCTGTGGATCGCCCTGGACCTGATCTTTGTCGGCCTGTTCGTCTACAAGGGCTTGTATCTGACCGCCGCGCTGTACGCCCTGTTTACCTTGCTGGCGGTACAAGGCTGGCGGGAATGGCGCGCCGACCCGGCGCTGCGCACATGAAGGTAGTGGTGCTGACCGGCCCGGAGTCCAGCGGCAAGAGCTGGCTCGCGGCGCAAATGCAGGAGCACTTCGGCGGCTTGCGGGTCGATGAATACGTTCGTGACTTCATGGAGCGCAACCCGCGCGATACCTGCCTGGGCGACATCACCGAAATCGCCAGCGGCCAACTGGCCTGGGAGGACGCCGCTCGCGCTGCTCGGCCGTCGTTGCTGATCCTCGATACGCACCTGCTGAGTAATATCCTCTGGAGCCAGACCTTGTTCGGGGATTGCCCGAGCTGGCTCGAACCGGCCTTGCTGGCGCGCCATTATGACCTGCATTTGCTGCTGAGCCCCGAACAGGTCGAATGGACCGGTGACGGCCTGCGCTGCCAGCCCGAACTTGAACAACGGCTGACTTTTTTTCAGGCCATCGAGGGTTGGCTGGTTCATCACCGGCAGCCTTTTCAAGTGGTCGGAGGGGATTGGGGTCGTCGGCAGGCCCAGGTGTTCGCGGCCGTGGCCCGGCTGCTCGAAACCTGATTGTCCCCGTATCCGCTGTTTCATCGCTGAAACATCGCTGCCGAGTGAAACCCGGATCCAAAGCCCCTTCGCCAAAATGCCATCAAGATTGTCACGTTCCTGATACAGGTGCTTAAAAGCCTGGATCCAGAGCCCGGGGATGGCTTGCAGGCGGCTGGCGACTCAATGCCCTGTTTCAACAATGAAACAGATTTTGCCCTACAGCCTGTCCATGAATTACAAGCCGCTGATTCTAAAGGCTTTCTAAAAACCGGCACGACATCTGCTCTCTCCCGATTCGCAACGCTGGACCAAAGCCCAGCCCGCAGAAGAAGGAATCGATGCCGTGGGGACTTTCCAGAGAAGTGTGTCCTGTTTGCTGATGGTTGGCTGCGCCGCCAGTGGGGTGCTCAGCCTGCCGGTACACGCCGAAGGCAATGGCGTCATTGTGCTCAACCGTGATGTGCAACCCATTCCCATCGGTCGCAACGGCGGCAAAGACCCCTACCCGACTACCGTCAATGCCAACCCTTCCGAACGAATCCATCAGGCGACCACCAGCACCGAACTGAGCGACGGCGAATTCGCCAGCGTCGCCAGCGGCTCGTCGATTCGCAACACCGTCACCCCGAACACCAGCGTCCAGGGCCTGAACGTCGTCACCAACCCCAACGGCATGCCCGGCATGGGCGCCGGGCATGGCGGCGGCAGCGGTGGCGCGATTTCCGGCACCATCAACCGCTCGTTGAGTTCAGGGCTGGCCCCATTGGGTCGGCTCGCGGGAGGGCAGTGACATGCAGCCTGCCCTGTTGCTACTTGCCCTGCTCGGCCCCGCCGTTGCCTTCGCCGATCCAAGCGTGGCAGTGGTCAATAACGCCAATTTGCAGAATTCCGGCGGCCAATACACCGGCAACTTCAACGTCAACCAGGCGGCTGGTGACCAGACCCAGCAGACCAACACCCGGGCTATCGCCATTGGCACCCAGGCCCAAGCCGTCACCCAGGTGCAGCAGCGCCTCGGCACCCCGGCCAATCCGGCCATGAACGCGACGGCCCGCATCGGCGGCAATTCATTTTCCAATGGCAACGGGGTCTTGGGCGTCAACCAGTCCGCCGGCGCCAACAATCAAATGGCCAATGTCATGCGGGTGGGCATCAGTGCCCAGCCGCAGAGCATTGACGACAGCGCCTTGTCGCAACAGAACGTGGCGCTGTTACCGAACTCAGGCGCAACTGGCGCCCC
>Ga0308170_10004794_pt1 | contig 10545 bp, 7 predicted proteins | sample PhyBR2_2_FD_202136 | JGI IMG/M metagenome (GOLD analysis project Ga0308170, IMG submission 202136) | Phyllosphere microbial communities from UC Gill Tract Community Farm, Albany, California, United States - DLSLSB.R2 | ecosystem: Host-associated > Plants > Phyllosphere > Unclassified | place... | reverse complement strand
TCCCAGGACACCGTCAAGCTGCGCGGTGCCGCCCTGCAGAGCCGCATCACCACCGAGGATCCTGCGAACGGTTTCCGGCCCGACGTCGGAAAGATCACCGGTTACCGCTCGGCGGGCGGTGCGGGTGTGCGGCTCGACGGCGGCACGGTGTACTCCGGTGCCGAAATCAGCCCGCACTTCGACTCCATGCTGGTCAAGCTCACCTGCCGCGGCCGCGACTACCCGACGGCGGTGGCCCGTGCCCGCCGCGCCCTGGCCGAGTTCCGCATCCGGGGCGTCTCCACGAACATCCCCTTCCTGCAGGCCGTCCTGGACGACCCCGATTTCATCGCCGGCGATGTGGCCACCAACTTCATCGACCAGCGTCCGGAGCTGCTCAAGGCCCGTGTCTCGGCGGACCGCGGTACCAAGCTCCTGACCTGGCTGGCCGACGTCACCGTCAACAAGCCCAACGGCGAGCTGACCGTGCACTCCAACCCCGCCGACAAGCTGCCCGACGTCAAGGGCAAGGAGGCGGCAGCGGGTTCGCGCCAGAAACTCCTTGAACTGGGCCCCGAGGGCTTCGCCAAGGCGCTCCGCGAGCAGACGGCGGTCGCCGTCACGGACACCACGTTCCGCGACGCGCACCAGTCCCTGCTGGCCACCCGCGTCCGGACCCGCGACCTCGTCGCCGCCGGGCCTGCCGTCACGGCGCTGCTCCCGCAGCTGCTGTCCGTTGAGGCATGGGGCGGGGCAACCTACGACGTCGCCCTCCGCTTCCTCGGCGAGGACCCCTGGGACCGGCTCGCTGCGCTGCGCAAGGCGCTGCCGAACGTGTGCATCCAGATGCTCCTGCGCGGTCGCAACACCGTTGGCTACACGCCCTACCCCGAAGAAGTGACGGAGGCTTTCGTTAACGAGGCCGCCGCCACCGGCATCGACATCTTCCGTATTTTTGACGCCCTGAACGACGTCAGCCAGATGGCCCCGGCCATCCGGGCAGTCCGCGCCACGGGTACCGCCGTCGCCGAAGTGGCACTCTGCTACACCGGCGACATGCTGGACCCGGAAGAAAAGCTCTACACCCTGGACTACTACCTGGGCCTGGCACAGAAGATCGTCGACGCCGGTGCGCACATCCTGGCGATCAAGGACATGGCGGGCCTGTTGCGTCCCGCGGCGGCAGCAAAGCTCGTGGCCGCCCTCCGGGAACGGTTCGACCTCCCCGTCCACCTGCACACACACGACACCGCCGGCGGCCAGCTGGCCACCCTGCTGGCCGCTGTGGATGCTGGAGTTGACGCCGTGGACGTCGCCTCCGCGTCGCTTGCCGGCACCACCAGCCAGCCCTCGGCGTCGGCCCTTGTCGCAGCCCTGGCCCACACACCCCGGGACACCGGCCTCAGCCTGGAGGCTGTCAGTTCACTGGAGCCGTACTGGGAAGCCGTCCGCCGCGTGTACGCGCCGTTCGAGTCAGGACTGCCCGGCCCCACCGGGCGTGTCTACAAGCACGAGATCCCGGGTGGCCAGCTGTCCAACCTGCGCCAGCAGGCCATGGCACTGGGCCTGGGGGAGCGGTTCGAGGCCATCGAGGACATGTACACCGCGGCGGACCGGATCCTGGGCCACCTGGTGAAGGTGACCCCCTCGTCCAAGGTGGTGGGCGACCTCGCCCTGCACCTGGTGGGCCTCAACGCCGATCCCGCCGACTTCGAAGCCAACCCGCAGAGCTACGACATCCCCGACTCCGTCATCGGCTTCCTGTCCGGTGAGCTCGGTGATCCTCCCGGAGGCTGGCCGGAGCCGTTCCGCACCAAGGCCCTGCAGGGCCGAAGCGTGAAGGTCCGCGACGTCGAGCTCAGCGCCGAGGACAGTGCAGCGCTCAAGTCCGATTCGAAGACCCGCCAGCACACGCTGAACCGGCTGCTCTTCGACGGACCCACCAAGGACTACCTGAAGAGCGTGGACACGTACGGCAACATCTCCGTGCTGGACACCCGCGATTACCTCTACGGCCTCCAGCGCGGCACCGAGCACGAAATCCAGTTGGAGCGCGGTGTCCGCCTCATCGCCTCCCTGGAAGCCGTCTCGGAACCGGACGAAAAGGGCATGCGTACCGTCATGTGCACCCTCAACGGCCAGTCCCGGCCGGTGGTGGTGCGTGACCGCTCAGTGGTGAGTAACGTCAAGGCCGCCGAGAAGGCCGATCCTGCCCAGCCGGGCCAGGTGGCCGCACCGTTCGCCGGGGCCGTCACCGTCACGGTCAAGCCGGGGGAGACCGTCAATGTGGGAGACACTGTGGCAACCATCGAAGCGATGAAGATGGAAGCTTCCATCACGACGCCGGTAGCGGGCAAGGTGGGCAGGCTCGCCATTTCCGCTGTCGAGCAGGTCCAGGGCGGGGACCTGCTCCTGGTCATCGAGGAGTAAGCGGGCCACAGCCCGGACACACGAAGGGGGCCTCCCGGCAACGGGAGGCCCCTTTCGTTGCAGTGGGGCCCTGCTATGAACGCGGGGCGGAGTACATTTCCTCGATGACCGTTTCGAAGTCCTTCATTACCTGGGCGCGCTTCACCTTCATGGAGGGGGTGAGGTGCCCGGAAGCTTCGGTGAAGTCCGCCGGAACGATCCGGAAGGACTTGATGGCCTCGGCTTGGGATACCGACGTATTTGCTGCGGTGATCAGGTCCTGGACGGCCGCCTTGACCACCGGATTGCCGGCAGCTTGTTCCAAGGTGGTTTCGGCCGGCAACCCGTGGCGCTGGAGCCATCCCGGCAGCGCTTCCTGGTCCAAGGTCACCAGGGCGCCGATGAAGGGCCTGTTGTCGCCCACCACCAGGACCTGGGAGACCAGGGCGTCGGCACGGATCTGGTCTTCAAGCAGGGCCGGGATCACGTTCTTCCCGCCGGCGGTGACGATGATCTCCTTCTTCCGCCCGGTGATCCAGAGGAAGCCTTCCTCGTCCAGCCGGCCGATGTCTCCGGTGTGGAACCAGCCGTCCGTGAACGCCTCGGCGGTCAGGTCTTCGCGCCGGTAGTAACCCCGCATGACGCAGACCCCCTTGGCCAGGATCTCGCCGTCGTCGGCGATCTTTACCGAGTTGCCCGGCAGCGGCTTGCCCACCGAGCCGATCTTGATCCGTGACGGCGTGTTGACCGTGATGGGAGCGGTGGTCTCCGTGAGGCCGTATCCCTCGAGCACCTGCATTCCAATACCCTGGAAGAAGTGCCCCAGACGTTCACCCAGGGGGCCGCCGCCGGAGACCGCGTGGGCGACCTGTCCGCCCATGGCGGCCCGCAGTTTTCCGTAAACCAGCTTGTCGAACAGTGCGTGCCGGAGTTTCAGGCCCAGCCCCACCCGGCCGTCCTGGCGGGCCCTGGAAAAGGCGATGGCGGTTTCGGCGGCCCGGTGGAAGATGGCGCCCTTGCCACCGTCCTCGGCTTTGGTCAGGGCGGAGTTGTAGACCTTTTCGAAGACCCTCGGTACCGCCAGGATGAATGTCGGCTCGTAGCTCTGCAGGTCGCCCAGGAGGTTCTTGATGTCGGGGGTGTGGGCCACGGTGGTGCCGGCGGCCATGGCAAGCACTGAAATATAGCGTGCAAACACGTGGGCCAGCGGCAGGAACATGATGGTCTTGGCCTTCTCGTGGACGATCTCGCCGATGATGGCCAGGGCGTTGTCCGAGAGCTCAACGAAGTTGCCGTGGGTCAGTTCGCAGCCCTTGGGGCGCCCGGTGGTTCCGGAGGTGTAGATAATGGTGGCCACGTCATGCAGCCCTGCTGTGCTGCGGCGGGACTCAAGTTCTTCGTCGCTGACGTCCCGCCCGGCCTCCCTCAGGCTGTCCAGGCCCTGGCCTTCGAGTTGCCATACGTGCTGGACGGCAGTGAGCCCCTCGGCAGTGACGGCCTGGCGGATCACGTTCTCGTGGTGGGCAGATTCGGCGAAGGCGGCGACCGCGCCGGAATCGCCCAGGTTCCATGCCACCTGGGAGGGGGAGGACGTCTCGTAGATGGGAACGGAAACCGCACCTGCGAACCAGATGGAGAAGTCCACCAGGGACCACTCGTAGCGGGTCCGGGACATGATGCCAACCCGGTCCCCGGCCCCGACTCCGCTGGCGATCAGGCCCTTGGCCAGGGCTTTGACGTCCGCCAGGAACTCGGTGGCCGGCACATTGCGCCAGGTGCCCGCGGAATCCAGGCGTGAAAACAGTGCCGGGTCGCTGGGCTTGGCCGCCTGCCGCAGCACCAGATCGGTGATGTTCGTTTCAGGCGGGACAACGACCAAGGGCGGAACACTGAATTCGCGCACTATAGCTCCTTTGATATCTGAAGTCCCGCGCAGGGGGTTGCCTAAAGACTAATACCCCAGGCGGAACAGTGCAGTACACAAACCTACTGGCGAGTAACTTAGCAGTCAATGGGCACCGTCCTCGGCGGGTATGTCAAGACAATTCCGGTGCCCGCCTAGAATGGGGGACTATGTACGGAGCGTTGCCCGGCGATCAGGCCGGCCCCCTTGGAAGACCGGCTCCCTGGCGCCGCCGTCCCGCCACCCACCGCGCCGGACGGTTGCACCGCGGTGGAGTCCGCGGACACCTCCGTCTCGGCCGCAAGGGATTGGCCATCGGAATCGATATCGGGGGAACCAAGGTCGCCGCGGGCGTTGTGGACGCCGAAGGCAGGATTCTCAGCGAAGCGCGCCGGTCCACGCCGGGCACCGACCCGCGGGCGGTGGAGCAGGTCATCGTGGAACTCGTGGAGGAGCTGGGCCGGGGCCACCGCATCTGGTCGGTGGGAATCGGTGCCGCGGGGTGGATGGACCTCGCAGGCGGAACGGTCCTCTTCAGTCCGCATCTGGCCTGGCGCAATGAACCTCTCCGCGACAACCTGCAGCGGCTCCTCCGCCGCCCCGTGCTCCTGACCAACGACGCCGACGCTGCAGCGTGGGCGGAATGGCGTTTCGGCGCCGGCCAGGGGGAGGACCGCCTGGTATGCATCACGCTGGGCACTGGAATCGGCGGGGCGATGGTGATGGATGGCCGGGTGGAACGCGGCCGCTTCGGCGTCGCCGGCGAATTCGGCCACCAGATCATCATGCCCGGCGGCCACCGCTGCGAGTGCGGCAACCGCGGGTGCTGGGAACAGTACGCGTCAGGCAACGCCCTGGGCCGGGAGGCGCGGCTCCTCGCCCGGGCAAATTCGCCCGTAGCCCAGGACCTGCTGGCGGCCGTGGGTGGCCGCCCCGAAGCCATCACCGGTGCGATCGTTACCGAACTGGCCCTGGCAGGTGACCGGGCGTCGCGCGAGCTGATCGAGGAAGTGGGCGAATGGCTGGGCCTGGGACTGGCCAACCTGGCCGCGGCCCTGGACCCGGGCCTGTTCGTGATCGGCGGTGGCCTGTGCTCTGCGGGTGACCTGCTGGTGGAGCCGGCCCGCAAGGCGTTCGCACGGAACCTCACCGGCCGTGGCTTCCGGCCGCAAGCCGGCATCGAACTGGCAGCCCTTGGCCCCAACGCCGGCCTGATCGGCGCCGCGGACCTCTCCCGCGTCAGCAGCCGCGCCCGCGGCTGACCGGGCCGGCGGGCCTCCTAGACCCTCGCGCCGTCGTCGTCCCCGTTCTTTTCCTGGGGCAGCTTCATGATCAGGTACACGGACGCGAGCACGAAGACGGCAACAATGCCGACGATGGCCAACAAGGGCGCAGACCGCCAGAACATTGCCGACAACAGCAGCGCCACCGGCCCGCCCACGGCCCCAAGCCACGCCAGCATGGTCAGGGGATCTGTGCCGGCCAGGCTGGGCGGCTCCTCGGGCACGAACTCATCGCCGTCGTCGTCCACCTCATAGTCCCTGGGCCCCTCGGAGGGGTCGGCAGGCTCCGCGCCGGTCCCAGCGGCGGCCGCCGCCTGGCGCTCCGCCGCCGACAACTCGGCAGGCGGCGCCCCGGCCAGCCCCAGGGGATCGAAGTCCCGGAACGACGGCGGCTGGTGCGTTTCCGGAGCGCCGGCTGCAGTCCCGGAGGGTGGCAGCTGGCCGCCTGCCGGGGTATCGGGACGTGTGGCCACAGTGTCCGATTCGAGCCGCGCCACCAAGTCCAGCCAGGCGGCGTCGTCCTGGCTGGCCCCCGGATCCGGCTGGCCCGGATCATGCCTGTTCATGGCGGCCCTCCTGCCCTGCAGCGGCGGGACTGGCAGGGGGCGCGGCGTTCAAAACCTGCCGGATGAAGTCCACGGAGCCCTCGAAGATGAGCTCAGCGTCGTTGTCCAGGGTGGCCACGTGGTAACTGTTCTCCAGCCGGACCACGTCCAGGGGCGCGTTCGTCAGCCCGCGCCGCAGGACGGCCATGCTGGCATCGGACACCACATGGTCCACGGTTGACCTGTAGACCTGGACCGGGGCGGTGATCCGGGGGAGGAGCCGGACGGTGTCCTTGAACATCTTGTTGAGCTCGTGGGCGGCCGCCACCGGGGTGCGGGCGTAGGCGCCCTCATCCGCACCGGCCTTGAGGATGTCGTTGCCGATGGACGGCGTGCTCTTCAGGACCAGCTTCAGGATGCCCGCCAGCGGCGCGCGGGGGTCGTCAACCACCAGGCCGGGGTTCACCAGGACCACTCCCGCAACCGGCCTCGTGGCGGCTATCCGGAGGGCCAGGGCACCACCCATGCTCAGGCCGGCAGCGAAAACCCGGTCGCACTGGGCATCCAGTTCGAGGAACGCTTCATCGAGGGCGCTGTGCCATTGCTGCCAGCGGGTCCTTGAGAGGTCCTGCCAGGTGGTCCCGTGTCCGGGAAGCAGCGGCATGCGGACGGCGAAACCCGCCGCGGCGAATGCCGTGGCCCAGGCCCGCAAACCATGCGGGCTTCCGGTGAAGCCATGGGACAGGACGATTCCGGTGCGTAGACCTTCGCCGCTGAAGGCGCTCGAGAAGGGGCTGTGGTCAGGGCCGGAGGTCATGGCGTCTCCAAGGTACTGGTACGGCGGGCGTGGGCGGCGACGAATGCTTCCGATTTTTCGAAGATCGCGGGCGCGTCCACGTCCAGAGTAGCCACATGTCCGCTGCTGGCAAGCTCCACCACCTCGGCGAGGTTTTCCCGCAGCCCCTTTTCCAGCCGGGCAAGGGATGTTGGCGGGACCACGGCGTCCGTCCGAGATTTGAAGACCTGGACCGGGGCATCCACCTTCGGCAGTCCACGCGTGGCGGCGCCGAAGAGCTTCTTGAGCTCGTGCACGGCCGCCAGCGGAGTCAGCGAATAGTCGCCGTCGTCCGTTGCTGCTGCCGTGGGCTGTTCCTCCTGGATCGGAACCGTGGTCCGCTGGAAGTACTTGAGGACGCCGATCACACGCACCCGTCGGTCATAGAAGCTCAGCCCCGGGTTGACGATGGTGACCCCCGAAACGTGGTGGCGGGAGGCCGCGAGCAGGGCGATCGCTCCGCCCATGGACAGGCCGGCAGTAAATGTCGTGTCCGTCCGCGCGGACAGGTCCAGAAACGCTTCCTCATAGCTGCGGTACCAGTCCTGCCACGCCGTCCGGGCGAGCTGGCGCCAGTCGGTTCCATGCCCCGGCAGCAAGGGGACGGACACTGCGTATCCCTGCTCCGCCAGGTGCAGTGCCCACGGCATCACGCTCAAGGGGCTGCCGGTGAAGCCGTGGCAGATGGCGATGCCGATCCGCGCATTGGGGCCGTGGCCTGGATAGCTGAAAGCGGCCGGACGGGGCGGGATGCTGCTTTCAGTCATGAGTCCATCGTGTCACTGTTCCTGCCAAATCTCACTAGAGTAGGGTTGCATTGAATCGCTGGCCAGGCCCGATGCAGGGGCTGGAAGCCGCCTTCCGGAGAGGTTCGCTACGTGTTCTATTGGGTCATGAAAAGGATCTTCCTCGGTCCGGTGATCAAGCTGCTTTTCCGGCCCTGGGTCAAGGGCCTGGACAACATCCCGGCGCAGGGGGCCGCCATTATCGCCTCCAACCACCTGTCATTCTCGGATTCGATCTTCATGCCGCTCATGGTTCGCCGGCCGGTGGTGTTCCTTGCCAAATCGGAGTACTTCACGGGAACAGGGATCAAGGGCAGGCTGACGGCGGCGTTCTTCCGCCTGACCAACCAGCTGCCCATGGACCGGTCCGGTGGTGCGGCCTCGGCGGCGTCCCTGAATGCCGGGATGGACGTACTCACCTCCGGCGGCCTGCTGGGCATCTACCCCGAGGGCACGCGCAGCCCGGACGCCCGGTTGTACCGGGGGAAAGTGGGCGTGGCCCGGCTGGCGCTGCAGGCGGGGGTTCCCGTCATTCCCGTTGCCATGATCGGCACCGACAAAGTCCAGCCCATCGGCAAGCGGCTGCCCAATATCCGCAGGATCGGCATGATCTTCGGCGAACCACTGGATTTCAGCCAATACCGTGACCAGGCGGAAGACCGCACCGTGCAGCGGCTTGTCACGGACGAGATCATGACCAACCTGATGCGGCTGTCCGGCCAGGAGTATGTGGACGAGTACGCCGCCGTGGTCAAGCTCCGGCTAGCCGGCAAACCCGCAGATGCGCACGCGGCGTCGGAGCCACTGGCGGCGCCGGCCGCCGCAGAAGGCGAATTGGTCCACGGCAGCGGCCCGGAGGCAGCCGCGGAAGGCAGCAATGCCCCGGAGGACGACGCCGGGACATCCGCCGCCAAGTAAGGGCATCGGGGTTTCCGGTCCCGTTGTGACGCGGGAGCCGGGTTGAGTGACGGCGCTGTGCCCGCCTGTCCCGCCCTGCCGCTAGTCTTAGATGGTGACTGAGCTATCTGCAAAACCTGCCTTTTCGCTGTCCAGTACCGCCCAGAGCGGGGCGGCCAACTATCCCGGACTCGACAACTGGCGGGACCTCCCCATCTCCCAGCAGCCCAGCTGGCAGGACCGCGGCGTCTTCGAGGCCTCGGTAAAGGAACTTTCCGTCCTCCCCCCTTTGGTGTTCGCCGGTGAGGTGGACGTGTTGCGCGAGCGTCTTGCCGCTGCTGCCCAGGGCAAGGCCTTCCTGCTCCAGGGCGGGGACTGCGCCGAAACGTTCGAGGCTGCCACGGCTGACAAGATCAGCGCCCGCGTCAAGACCATCCTGCAGATGGCAGTGGTGCTCACGTACGGGGCGGCGATGCCGGTCATCAAGATGGGCCGGATGGCGGGCCAGTTCGCCAAGCCCCGTTCCTCAAACGATGAAACCCGCGACGGCGTTACCTTGCCCGCCTACCGCGGCGACATCGTTAACGGCTACGATTTCACCCCCGAATCACGCGGCCATGACGCCGCCAGGATGCTCCGCGCCTACCACACCTCCGCTTCCACGCTGAACCTCATCCGGGCGTTCACGCAGGGCGGTTTCGCCGACCTCCGTGCCGTACACCAATGGAACAAGGGCTTCACCGAAAACCCGGCCCACGCCCGCTACGAGTCGCTGGCCCGGGATATCGACCGTGCCATCAAGTTCATGGACTCCTGCGGTGCAGACTTCGAAGCCCTCAAGCGCGTGGAGTTCTTTGCCAGCCACGAGGCACTGCTCCTGGACTACGAGCGCGCCCTGACGCGCATCGACTCCCGCACAGGTTTCCCGTACGACACCTCGGCCCACTTCCTGTGGATCGGGGAGCGCACCCGGGAACTGGACCACGCACACGTCGACTTCCTCTCGCGGGTGCGCAACCCCATCGGGGTCAAGCTCGGCCCGAAAACCACCGGCGATGACGCGCTGCGCCTGATCGACAAGCTGGACCCTGACCGCGAGCCCGGCCGCCTGACCTTCATCACCCGCATGGGTGCGGGCAACATCCGCGAGAAGCTGCCTGCCGTCGTCGAGAAAGTCACCGCTTCCGGCGCCCAGGTGCTGTGGGTGACAGACCCCATGCACGGCAATACGGTCACATCGCCCAACGGCTACAAGACGCGCAATTTCGACGACGTCATTGATGAAGTGCGCGGCTTCTTCGAAGTGCACCACGGGCTGGGTACGGTACCTGGCGGGCTCCACGTGGAAATGACCGGCGACGACGTGGCCGAGTGCCTGGGCGGCGCGGACCCGATCGACCAGGATGCCTTCCTGGACCGCTACGAGTCTGTGTGCGATCCCCGCCTGAACCACATGCAATCGCTGGAAATGGCGTTCCTCGTCGCCGGCGCACTCGCCAAGAACTAGGCCGGGAGGCGGGCCGGCGCTGCCGGCCCGCCTCCACCTACACCACGGTAATGGTGATGACTGACCCCTCGGGAACCTTCCGGTTCACCGGTTCCTGATCCCGGACGGTGCCGAAGAAGCCGCCGAGGATGTTGTTGACCCGGACCTGGAAGCCCAGCGCCTCCAAGGCCTTGCGCGCTTCTGTTGCCTGCTTGCCGATGAAGCTGGGGACATCCACCATCTTGGGCCCCTTGGAAATGGTCAAGGTGACCGTCCCGCCGCGGGTCAGCGTGCCCGTGGCCGGGGACTGGCTTACCACAGCGCCCTCCGGAACTGTCTTGTCAAACACTGCGTCGGGTGATGTGTCGGCAGAGAGCCCCGCGGCCTTGATGGCGGCCACGGCGTCGTCCTTGGCTTTGCCCA
>Ga0308170_10004793_pt1 | contig 10545 bp, 4 predicted proteins | sample PhyBR2_2_FD_202136 | JGI IMG/M metagenome (GOLD analysis project Ga0308170, IMG submission 202136) | Phyllosphere microbial communities from UC Gill Tract Community Farm, Albany, California, United States - DLSLSB.R2 | ecosystem: Host-associated > Plants > Phyllosphere > Unclassified | place... | reverse complement strand
GCTCCAGCAGGAAGGCGCCGATCAGGAGCGCCGGCAGGTTCGACATGACGTAGGTGATGATCGGGATGGCCGCATTGCGCAGCACGTGCACCCAGACGATGCGCCGCTCCGGCAAGCCCTTGGCGCGCGCGGTGCGCACATAGTCCTGGCCGACCTCGTCCAGCACGAAGCTGCGGAACAGGCGCAGCGTCGGCGCCACCGATACCGCAAGGCCGATCAGGATCGGCAGCGGCGCGTAGCGCAACAGATTCTGCCAGAAGCCGTCGCCCCAGCCCTGCACCGGAAACAGGCCGAGTTTATAGGCCAGGCCGTACTGGAACACGATGATGTAGACCAGGATCGAGATCGACATGCCGACCGTGCAGGCGACCATCACCAGCCGGTCGGTGAGCGAACCGCGCACGAAAGCGACGGCCAGCGCCAGCGCGATGCCCGTCAATGTTTCGAGCAGCGTGAGCGGCACCAGCACCGTCAGCGAGGGCCCCAGCCGGGTGGCGAGGATGTGCGACACCGGCTCGCCCGTGCTCCAGGCATTGCCGAAGTCGAAGCTCAGGATCTGCCTGACGAAGATGCCGAGCTGGACATACCAGGGCTGGTCCAGCCCGAGCTGGGCGCGGATGTTGGCGATCGCATGCGCGTCCGCCATCTTGCCCGCCAGCAGATACGACGGGTCGCCGCCAACCCAGTTGAACAGCACAAACACCAGCACGACGACGCCCGCCATGGTCGGCAGCATCTGCCACAGGCGTCGCAGGATATAAGCAAACATCGAAATTCCTGTTCTGTTCGCCCTGCGGAAGCTGTCGCACGGCAATCCGAAACTATAGACCAGATTGAGCCTACGCAACACAAAAATTGCATCGCCCCATGCTGAGGCACTCATGCACCATTTCGAAACAAAACTTCGCGTATGTACGCACAGGAATGGTGAAATTTAATTTTGTATGTTTGCGCTAAACTTCGCATTAAGCAGCCAGTCTAAGCAAAAACAAAAAATAAAGCACGGTTTAGTTGTATTTATGCATATGTACAAGTAAAGACGTTGACTTTGCTTTGCGTCAATGTTCCCATTTAGATTGTAGTAAAGAAAAACCTTCTCATGAGGAAGGAAAAACGACAACGAAGCTTGTACGGCAGCCTCGGCTGCTGCCAGGTTCGAACCAGAAAGGGGCAACAAGAATGATGGTAGAAAAGGCATTATCACGATCGGTGCGGCTGATGTTCGCCGGCGGCATGGCGCTCAGCGCCACCGTCGCGATCGCGCAGGACAACACGGCGGCTCAGGGTGCGCCGGCCAGCATGCCGATGCAGCGCGTCGAGGTGACGGGTTCGCGCATTCCCGCGCTGAATACCGAGGGTTCGAGCCCGATCACGACGCTCAGCGCCAAGGACATCAAGGCCGATGGTCCGAAGAACACGGAAGACCTGCTGAACAACCTGCCCCAGGTGTTCGCATCGCAGGGCGCGGCGATTTCGAACGGCGCCACCGGTACCGCGACCGTTGACCTGCGCGGCATGGGCGCTTCCCGCACCCTGGTGCTGGTCAACGGCAAGCGCCTCCCCTCCGGCAGCGCCACCACCACCGCGGCCGACCTGAACGAGATCCCGTCGCAGCTGATCCAGCGCGTCGAAGTGCTGACCGGCGGCGCCGGCGCCGTGTACGGCTCGGGCGCCGTCGCGGGCGTGGTCAACTTCATCATGAAGGACAACTTCACGGGTGTCGAGGTACAGGCCAACATGGCCGGCGACAACCACCAGCAGCACGACGATGAAGTCCAGTCCGTGGTGAGGAAGAAGGGCTTCCCGCTGCCGGGCAACGCCAAGTTCGACGGCAAGAAGTACGACGTCAGCCTGCTGGCCGGCGCCAACTTCGCCGACAACAAGGGCAATGCGACCTTCTTCATGTCGTACAAGCATGCCGACGCCCTGCTGCAATCGCAACGCGACTACTCGGGCTGCTCGCTCGGCGCTTCCGACCCGGGCTTTGCCTGCTCCGGCTCGGGCACCTCGATCGCCCGCATCAACACCTTTACCCCGGACGCCAACGGCAATCCGCGCAAATACGTGTCGGCCACCGACGCCTACAACTTCGGCCCGCTGAACTTCTTCCAGCGTCCGTCGGACCAGTACAACTTCAACTCGACGCTGCACTACGACATCGCCGAAAACGCCCGCCTGTACAGCGACTTCAACGTCCACGAGTACACCACCGACGCGCAGATCGCGCCGGGCGGCATCTTCTACGGCCAGCAGGCCACGCTGGCCTACGAGAACCCGCTGCTGAACGCCGCCTGGCGCACCGCGCTGGGCCTGAACAAGCCGGGCGACACCAAGACCGTCACCGTCGGCAAGCGTAACGTCGAAGGCGGTCCGCGTAACAGCCACATCAGCGACGTGTCGTTCCGTGAAGTGCTGGGCGTGAAAGGCAGCGTGGGCGGTTGGAGCTACGACCTGTTCGGCCAGTTCGCGCGCGTGAACCACCAGGACAGCGCCACCGGCTACTTCTCGACCCGCCTGATCGGCAAGGCCCTGGACGTGATTCCCGATCCGAAGACCGGCAAGGCGGTGTGCCGCTCGGTCGTCGACGGCAGCGATCCGAACTGCGTCCCGTACAACCTGTACACCCAGGGCGGCATCACCAAGGAAGCGCTGGCCTACCTGCAGACGTCCGGCAGCAACACCGGCTACACCCAGCAGAGCGTGTTCGGCTTCAACCTGGGCAACGACCTCGGCGCCTACGGCATCAAGCTGCCGACGGCAAGCGACGGCGTCGGCGTCTCGGTCGGCTACGAGCAGCGCGTCGAAAAGCTGGTGCTGTCGCCGGACATGGAAAACCAGACCGGCGACCTGTCCGGCTCGGGTGGTCCGACCGTCCCGGTGGCCGGCGCCTACAACGTCAAGGAAGCCTACGGCGAGGTCCGAGTGCCGCTGCTGGACAACATGATGCTGGCCAAGCGCCTCGACCTGTCGGCCTCGTACCGCCGTTCGAACTACAGCACCGGCGCCGACACCAACACCTACGGCGCCGGCATCGACTGGCAGCCGGTGGACATGGCCCGCGTGCGCGCCTCGGTGCAGCGCGCCGCACGCGCGCCGAACATCTTCGAGCTGTACACGCCGCGCGCCGTGGCGCTGGCCGGCCCGACCAGCGACCCGTGCGGCGGCGAAAAGCCGACCGCGACGCAGCAGCAGTGCGCCTGGACCGGCCTGCCCGCCAACCTGTACGGCAAGGTGGCCGAGAACTCGACCAACCAGTACAACGGCATGACCGGCGGTAACCCGAACGTCAGGCCGGAGACCGCCGACACCGTGACCCTCGGCATCGTGCTCGACCCGATCAAGGACCTGACGATCAGCATCGACGCCTTCCACCTGAAGATCAAGAGCGCGATCCAGGCCGCCAACGCGCAATCGGTGTTCCAGCAGTGCCTGACCACCGGCAACCCGCTGTACTGCGGCCTGATCCACCGCGACTCGCTCGGTTCGCTGTGGCTGCTGCCGACCGGCTACGTCGAGGCCGGCACCACCAACATCGGTTCGCAGGGCACCTCGGGCGCCGACGTCGGCGCCAGCTACCACGCCCGCCTCGCCGGCATGGGCAGCCTGGACTTCACCCTGAACGGCACCTACACCAAGACCTACACGGTGGAGAACCTGCCGGGCGAAGGCTCCTACGATTGCGCCGGCCTCTACGGTCCGACCTGCAACTTACCGACGCCGAAATGGCGCCACAAGCTGCGCACCACCTGGAGCTCGCCGTACAACCTGGACCTGGCCCTCACCTGGCGCTACTTCCACCATGTGCAGAACGACGTGCTGGATTCGAACAAGCTGCTCGCCGGCGAGCTCGACACCCAGCGTGACGACCACCTGGCCTCGCGCAGCTACATCGACCTGAACGCGGCCTACCGCTTGAACAAGAAGCTGACGCTGGCGCTGGGCGTGAACAACCTGTTCGACAAGGATCCGCCGATCGCTTCGTCGAGCTCGGTGGGCACGAGCTACGGCAACGGCAATACCTACCCGCAGGTGTACGACTCGTATGGCCGCTACATCTACGCCAACCTGACCTACCGCTTCTGATTTCCGAAGCGTCAACGTAAAACCGCCGCCGGTTGCGAGACCGGCGGCGGTTTTTTATCGTGCGCGGGCGCGCCTACAGCCCGTCGCCGCCCTCGTCCCCGGAAAACGCCTGCATGGCGGCGCCCATGGCGCTCACCAGCGCGCGCTCCGGCCCGGTCAGATGCGGGTGCCAGATGTCGAACATCAGGATGGCGCGCAGGTGCCCGCTGTCGTTCCAGGCCTCGTGCTCGATGGTGTCGTCGAACACCCAGGCCCGGCCCTCTTCCCAGTGACGCACGTCGTTCCCCACCCGGAAGCCGCAGCCGGGCGGCACCACCAGCGGCAGGTGGACCACCAGGCGCGCGTTGCTGACCCCGCAATGCGGCGGAATCCGGGTGCGCGGCTTGAGCATCGAGAACATCGCGGTCGGCGTACGGCCCGGCTGTTCGGGCTGGGGCGCGCCGGCCAGCGCGGCCATGGTCTGCGGACAGCGGCGCGCATTGGCCTCGTTCACGCGGCCGCCCTCGATCAGGTGGAAGGCGCTCCAGCGCAGCGACTTGTTCAGTTCGGCCCACTGGCGCAGCGGCTCGTCCTCGCCATAGCTCAGGTAGGGCGTGAAACCGCTATCCACACGCAGCGCCTCGAGGAATTCCGCGCGGATCGCGGCGGTCGCGGCCTCGACCGCATCCAGCCACGGAAAATCCTTCCGCTCGAAAAACGTGACCGGGGCCAGGCCCTGGAAGTGGAATAGCGCAGGCTGCGGCAGATACTGGCGCTTGCGGCCGAGCATGATGTCGAGCGACTCGGCGAAGCGGCCCGTGCCCTCGCTGCGCAAGCCGGCCAGCAAGGGCGCCAGGCGCTCGTCGAGATAGGCGCCGAAGTCCTGGTTGTACTGCTCGCGGTAGGCCAGCGCTTCCTGCACCGCCGGCCGCAGTTCGGGCGCCAGCCGTTCCAGCGGCGGCGCCACTGCGGCCACCGCGCCATGCGCGCGCGCGGCCGCGTGACGCTTGCCCTGGCGCGTGAAAAGCGCCGCACGCAGGATCAGGGCCAGCAGGTCGAGCGGGTCGAGCGTCAAGGCGCGCCGGATCGCCTCTTCCTCGCCGGCCTCGTCGCGCTGGGCCTGGCAGACGACGGCGAGGTTGATCCACTGCTGCTTGTCGCTGCCATCGAGCCGCACGAGGCGATCGAGCAGCTCGCGCGCCTGTTCGATCGCGCCGCTGCGGTAGCGCAGTTGCGCCAGTCCGAGCAATGCGCCGCGGTGCGCAGGCTGGCGCGCCAGCAGCTGTTCCCACAACTGGCCCGCACGCCTGGGATCACCTCGTTTCAGTGCGGTCTGCACGTCGCGCTCGAGCGCCCCGATCTCGTCCATGGAAGTCTGCACCGCAAGCCCTTTCGTATCGTCGTATCGTCGTATCTACATGGCGTAAATACCGGATACGATTCTGCGGGCAGGTCTTCCTGTTGGCAAGCTCTAAACGGTGGAGCGTGGCGAAACGGCTCAGCTATCTTCGCGCAGGCGGCGCTGGCGCACGCTGGCCGCCAGGTTTTCCAGCACGCCGACGCTGGCTTCCCAGTCGATGCAGCCGTCGGTCACCGACTGCCCGTAGGTCAGCTCCTTGCCCGGCACCAGGTCCTGGCGTCCGCCGACCAGGTGCGACTCGATCATCACGCCGACGATGCGCGTGTCGCCCGCCGCGATCTGGCGCCCGATGTCGGCGCACACCGGCACCTGGTTGGCCGGGTTCTTGCTGCTGTTGGCGTGCGAAGCGTCGATCATCAGGCGGCTGGCCAGGCCGTTCGCGGCCAGCTGCTTGCAGGCGTCCTCGACGCTGGCGGCGTCGTAGTTCGGCGCTTTGCCGCCACGCAGGATGATGTGGCAATCCTCGTTGCCCGCGGTCGACACGATCGCCGAGTGGCCGCCCTTGGTCACCGACAGGAAGTGGTGCGGCTGCGAGGCCGCCTTGATCGCATCCGCCGCGATCTTGATGTTGCCGTCGGTGCCGTTCTTGAAGCCGACCGGGCAGGACAGGCCCGAGGCCAGCTCGCGGTGCACCTGCGATTCGGTGGTCCTTGCGCCGATGGCGCCCCAGCTGATCAGGTCGGCGATGTACTGCGGGCTGATCACGTCGAGGAATTCGGTGCCGGCCGGCAGGCCCAGTTCGTTAATGTCGCGCAGCAGCTCGCGCGCCATGCGCAGGCCGTCGTTGATGCGGAAGCTGTTGTCCATGTACGGGTCGTTGATCAGGCCCTTCCAGCCGACCGTGGTACGCGGCTTTTCGAAGTACACGCGCATCACGATCTCGAGTTCGCCGGCAAGGCGCCGGCGTTGTTCGGCCAGGCGCGCGGCGTACTCGAGCGCAGCCTTCGGATCGTGGATCGAGCACGGGCCGACCACCACCATCAGGCGGTCGTCCTGGCCGTGCAGGATGCGATGCAGCGCCACGCGCGCGCTCGACGCGGTCTGTTCGGCGCCAGGGCCCACCGGAAACTCGCGGATCAGGTGCGATGGCGGCGTCAGTTCCTTCATTTCGCGGATGCGTAAGTCGTCGGTGCGAGGCATTGCTGTTCTCCGTTCTGTGCAAAGGTAAAAAAAAACCGCCATCGCTGGCGGTTTTTCTGGAATCTTGTGTCGGACTTCGTTCTGCTGTTGCGTGAACCTGCCGCTACTCCACCGCCGTTGGGCTGGAATGGCTGAACCAAAAATAAAAGTGGAAGAAAACGGCTTGGCGCATGAAGAAATCCGAAGTGGTCGATCGACTATAACAACAATGCTGCGGCATTGGCAAGCTCTTTATCCGTCATATAAACACGTCTAGACAGGCGATCGGTTGCACGAAGCCGACAGCCCCTTTCAGCCTTACCGGAACGGTTGAGAGATGTCATTCCTGACTCCGGGGTCAGTGCAAGAGTCACAACGAGCCCCCGCCGACTCGCGCGCCGTGTCGGTGCGGGATTGCCATCAAGCCCTTTCACTGCACTGGAGTCAGGACATGATTGAAACCCCGATATCCCGAACGATACGCCGCCTGTTCGCCGGTGGCGGAGCCTTCGGCATGGCCTTGCTGGCGTTGCCGGCCTACGCCCAGGAGGCCGCGCCCAAGCCCGTCCCGGCGCAAGAGGCGGCGCCCGCACCCGCACCGGTGCAGCGCGTCGAAATCACCGGCTCGAACATCCGCCGCTCCCAGTCCGAGACCGCGTCCTCGGTCCTGACCGTGAACCGCGCCGACATCGAACGTTCGGGCCGCCAGACCGTGGCCGAACTGCTGCAGACGCTGGCGGTCGACAACGCGGGTTCGGTGCCGGCCAGCTTCGGCAACGGCTTCGCCGCCGGCGCCTCGGGCGTCTCGCTGCGCGGCCTGGGCGTGGCCTCGACCCTGGTGCTGATCAACGGGCGCCGGGTCGCGCCCTATGGCCTGGCCGACGACGGCCAGAAGCAGTTCACCGACCTGAACATCATCCCGGCCGACGCCGTCGACCGCATCGAAGTCCTGCTCGACGGCGCCTCGGCCATCTACGGGTCGGACGCCGTGGCCGGCGTCGTCAACGTGATCCTGCGGCGCGAGTTCAAGGGCACCACGATCCGCGGCCAGACCGGCGTCACGCGCTACTGGGACGGCAGGCAATGGAACTTCGCGTACACGCAGGGCTTCGGTGACATGGACACCGATGGCCACAACGCCCTCTTCTCGGTCGAATACAAGAAATTCCGCGAGATCTGGAACCGCGACCGCGCCGACCGCGACTACATCGGCAAGATCGACCTGCGTCCCTGGGGCTTCTCGGCCAACGAGGCGCTGGGCGGCACCGGCGCCATCCTGCGCGGCCAGGCGGCGGCCGGCAACGCCGTCAACGGCAACGTGCGCGATCCGGCCTCGCTGGAGTACTACAACCGCGGCGACCTGGCCGGCGTCGGCTTCACCCGCTTCTTCCCGGGCGCGGCCTGCCAGAACTTCACCAATCATCCGCAGGGCGACCCGGGCGGCGGCTGCATCATCGACAGCACCTCGGTCTACGGCCAGGTCCTGCCCAAGCAGGAAAACCTCAGCCTGTACGGGCGCACCACCTTCAAGCTGCCGCACGGCATCGAAGCCTATGCCGAGGTCAACCTCTACAGCAGCGCCACCGATACCTCGACCACGCCCTCGGCGGTCAGCACCTCGGTCGGATTCCCCGGCGGGCCGGTCAACAACGCCAACGTGCAGCTCGGCGCCAACCACCCGGACAACCCGTATTTCGGCACCGCGGCGCGCCTGCGCTACCTGGCGGCCGACGTTGGCCCGCGCCAGACCAGCATCAGCTCCTTCTTCCAGCGCTGGGTCGCCGGGGCGAGCGGCAGCAACTACGGCTGGGACTGGAATGTCGGCATCCTGTACTCGCACAGCCACACCAACCAGGACTGGATGCATTACCTGCAGCGCGATGTCGCTTTCGCCCTGCTCAACCCGACCCCGGCCAACGTGACGGCCGCCAACTTCGGCAGCGCAGCCTACCGTGCCCTGCCGCCCGGCACCGTCTGGCGCATCGGCGAGAACGCCGGCCTGAACTCGCCCGCGCTGTACGCCGCGCTGTCGCCCAACCTCACCAACTCGGCCGACACCGAGCTGGCCCAGGGCGATTTCCGGATCACGCGCAACTTCGCCGGCCTGCTCAAGGGCGGCGACCTGGGCGTGGCTGCCGGCGTCGAGTGGCGCCATCAGTACACCGAACTGCAGCCGACCAGCGGCACCGACCGCGGCAACATCATCGGCCTGGGTTACTCCGCCTACGCAGGCGGCCGCAACGTGGCCGCGTTCTACCTCGAAGCGCTGGCGCCGATCCTGAAAAACCTCGAGGTGACGGCCGCCGGGCGCATCGACCACTTCACCGACGACCATATCGGCACGGCCTACACGCCCAAGGTCGGCGTCAAGTACACGCCGATCCGTTCGCTCGCCCTGCGCGGCAACTGGGGCCATGGCTTCCGGGCGCCGGGCCCGGCCGAGAACGGGAAAGGCGGCCTGGCCGCATTCTCCACCGCCACCGATCCGACACGCTGCAGCCCGGCCATCCCGAGCGCCTGTAATCCGGCCCCGGTCGCCCTGATCACCTCGCCCAACCCGAATCTGTCGCCGGAACGTTCGACCAACTGGGACCTGGGCGTGATCTGGGATCCGCTGCCGACGTCCAGCGTGTCCTTCGACCTCTGGCGCATCAAGCGCAAGGACGAGATCAACCAGGGTCAGGTTCCCGTGGCGATCGCCGCCGGCAGCGTCGCGCGCGACCCGGCCGGCGCCGTACCGGGTGTCGCGGGCGACCCCGGCCCCATCACGGCGGTGCTGGTCCGCTACGAAAACTCGGCCGAGACCGTGGTCAAGGGCTACGACATCGACGGACGCCAGCGCTTCAAGCTGCCGCATGACTACGGCAACCTGGTGTTCGACATCAAGTGGACCCACCTGTACAAGTGGCTGCGCACCGACCGGGACGGCACCCAGCGCGACTTCGCCGGCACCCACGGCAACTGCGACGTGACCAACTGCATCGGCACCCCGCGCAACCGCTCCAACTTCCACGCCACCTGGGAACGCGACAATGTCCGCCTGACCGCCACGATCAACTACCGCAGCAAGATCAAGAACATCCTGTTCCAGGGCGACCCGGACGGTTGCGCCAGCACCTATGCCGACGGCAGGCCGGCGCCGAACGGTTGCGAAATAGCGTCGTTCACCACCTTCGACCTGGTTGGCCGCTGGAAGCCGAGCCCGGGGTCGAAGTGGGAGGTCTCCGCCTCGGTCCTGAACCTGTTCGACAAGACCGCGCCGCTCGATCCGCTGACCTACGGCGCGCAGGCGTACAACCCGCTCGACGTCGATGGCGCGCGCGGGCGGACGTACACGGTGGGGGCGAGATATACTTTCTGAACCTGGCCCGTCTTGAAGCTGCAGAAAAAAAATCGCCCGCACGCAGCGGGCGATTTTCATGAGTGAAGCGACTTGTCAGGCAGTCCCGCCGACGGTCACCCCATCGATGCGCAGCGTCGGTTGTCCCACGCCGACCGGCACGCTCTGCCCCTCCTTGCCGCACACGCCCACGCCCGAGTCCAGGCTCATGTCGTTGCCGATCATCGAGATGCGGTTCATCGTGTCCGGACCGTTGCCGATCAGGGTGGCGCCCTTGACCGGATAGGTCACCTTGCCGTCCTCGATCATGTAGGCTTCGCTGGCCGAGAACACGAACTTGCCGTTGGTGATGTCGACCTGGCCGCCGCCGAAGTTGACCGCGTACAGGCCGTTCTTGACCGAGGCCAGGATCTCGGCCGGGTCCTTGTCGCCGGCCAGCATGTAGGTGTTGGTCATGCGCGGCATCGGCAGGTGGGCGAAGGATTCGCGGCGCGCGTTGCCGGTCACCGGCATCTTCATCAGGCGCGCGTTCATCGTGTCCTGGATGTAGCCCTTCAGGATGCCGTCCTCGATCAGGGTCGTGCACTGGGTCGCGTTGCCTTCG
>Ga0308170_10004792_pt1 | contig 10547 bp, 8 predicted proteins | sample PhyBR2_2_FD_202136 | JGI IMG/M metagenome (GOLD analysis project Ga0308170, IMG submission 202136) | Phyllosphere microbial communities from UC Gill Tract Community Farm, Albany, California, United States - DLSLSB.R2 | ecosystem: Host-associated > Plants > Phyllosphere > Unclassified | place... | reverse complement strand
GCCGAGCCGCACGCTCGCCACCTCGCGCAGCTCGTCCCACTCGTCGCGCCACTCGAGCACCGAGACGAACCCCTGCTCGTCGTCCGTCAGGACGACCCAGTCCCGCCCGTCGGCGCCCGCGCTCGAGCCCGAGCCCGAGGAGAAGGGGAAGACCTCGATCGCGTTGGCCTTGCCGCCGCTGTTGCGCGTCTCGAACCTGCTCCTCGCGCCGTAGCCCCGCTCGGTCGCCGCGCCCGCTCCCTCGGCGCGCTCGCGCTCGCGCACGGACCCATCGCCCGCGAGGTCAAACACGGCGACCCAGCCTCGCTCGCTCGGCGTCTTGCCGCGCGTCGTCGCGTAGATGCGGCGCCCGTCGGCCGAGAGGCGCAGCGTGTCGCCGCGGTATTGCGGGCGCGTCGGGTGCTGGTGCGGCGGGATGATGGAGAGGCGCTGGGCGTGCGAGAGGTAGGGGGACGAGGCGAGGACGTTGTAGACGTCGAGGTACGAGGCTGCGTGGCGAGGAGACGGGTCAGCATGAGCCCTTGTCAGTCGTCTGGTACCAGTGCAGCTGCGGCGAGAGCGTGCAGCTCCCGCCGTGAGCAGAGGAAGAGGAGGAGAGAGGCGCTCGACGCACTGTGCTCGGTCACGACGTAGAGCTTGTTGCCGTCCCGGCTCGGGACGCTGTGTCGTGGGCCCTCGTGGCCTTTCTCGCCGTGCGACGGCACCTCGATGAGGTGCTCGAGCGTGCCGTCCGGGTTGAGCGAGTAGACGAAGAGCGAGTCGCGGCCGCTGCGAGCGAAAGGAGGGAGCAGGTCAGCACTCTCTCCTGCCGCTCGAAAGGCTCAGGGGCGAGGAAGAAAGTGAGGGACGCACACGTGAGGGACGTAGGCTCGTCGGTGCACTGGGTCGAGGTCGACGGCGTGGCTGCCGTACCGCAGCGCGACCCTCGTCTTGTCCGTCTTGGGGTCGCGCAGCTCGTCCTCGCCGCCGTCCAAGTAGATGACCTCCTGCAGCTGCTCGCCGAACCCGCCCGTCGCCGGGTCCGCCGCAAAGGTCTGCGCGACGGGTCCGCCGGCCTGGTAGATCCGAGGAGGGGTGAAGCCGAGCGACGAGGGCGAGACGGCGAGGTAGGAGCCGGTCGCAGCTGTCGACGAGGGGATAGAGGAGGTGTGTGAGTCAGTACAGGGTGCGCTGGGCGACGAGGACGAGCGAGAGAAGCGGGCCGCGGCAACGCACAGATCGGGACCGTGTTGACCTTGCGCACGCCGTCCCTGCCGCCGGCGAGTACCTCCCAGCTGCTCAGTGTCGGCGGCTGTGCCCACGTCGTCGCGTACGCCGTCGTGCGGTCCTCGCTCAGGGCGAGGAACTGGTGCGGGCCCTCGGCGCGGTACTTGCGGTGGACGGCGAGGGTCGGCCCGCCGGGCGCATAGGGCGAAAAGGCGAGGAGGTAAAGGAAGAGGGTGTTGAAGGTGCCGCTGAGCAGGTAGTGCAGTCGAGGGCAGAGCGAGTCGGATGCGCTCATCGCCGCGACGAGCGACGAGGTTGGCGGTGAGGTCTGCGCGAGGGCGAAGCAGGGTCAGCGCGCTGGAGCAGGGCTGCCTGGAGGTGACTGGCGAGCTCCACTCACGCAAACAGCAGCCATGGCGGGCGGGCGAGCGAGGCGAAGCAGCGCAAGCCCCGCCAGGACGACAGCCGCGGCGACAAGTGGGGGCGCGGCTCTCCTCCTCCAGCTCTCACTCTACCGCTCAGTCGAAGCTCTCATGCGGACCGCTTGAAGCTCCTCTGCGCCCGCGGCTTGCAAGCGCAGCAAAAGGTGCGAGAGCGGGCGAGGGAGCGGACATTTTCGAGGCCGTCCACCTCGCCGCTTGACCTTACGAGCCGAGTCGGCTTGAGCGCAAGAAGCGCCTTTATGCCGTGTGCGAAGCTGCAGGAAGCTCCGTTACCGTCGAGACCGCGGGTGAACCTTTCGACGAGCCAATCGGCAGCTGTCGAGGTGAGCCCGGCCGCGGCTCCAGCGGCCGCGGCAGCCCCGCCGTCGAGCTCTTGGTCTCGCCCTTGCTCTCGCTCTTCTCCCTCTCACTCGCTCGCTCCAGCTGTACTCGCACCCTTCTTGCTTCACCGATCATGCGCGCCTTCACCACCGTCCTCGCCGCCGCGGCCCTCGCCTCGAGCGCGCTCGGTCCGTTCTCCCTTCCCCTCCTCCCTCCTCGACCCTCGGCAGGCCGTCCATGCCTCGCACACGGCACAGCAGCCCGTGCAGCTGCAGCACAGACCTCGAGCTGACCCTTGTGCACCCCCTGCAGCCCACAACGATGCGCCCAAGAGCGCCGACGAGATCAAGTACATCCAGTCGATCGAGGAGAAGATGTACGCCTGCGGGCCCAAGATCGAGAAGTACCGGGCGCTGCGCAAGCGTGCCGTGAGTCTTGCTCCCTCTCACTCGCGGCGGCGCAGCTCGGCGAACCTCGGGTCGACCTGGCGCCGAGCCGTCCTCGCACCTCCTCCTCGAGCCAGCTCTCAAGAAGGACCGGTTGTGCGCAATGCTGACTCCTGCTTCCCTCGCAACAGGCATCTCAGCAGTTCCTCGGCGGCGGGCAGGCGCCGACCAACGCGCAGGAGCTCTTCCTCGACGCCGAGGGCGACGACGACGACACGCTCATCGCGAGGACCCTCCTCGCGCCCTTGACCGAGGAGCCGCGCATTCGCAACCACTCGTGCATCTGTGCGTCGAGCTTTCTCACCTCGTCTCGCTCTGCGGCGCGGTCCGCGCCGGCGAGCCCCAAGCTGACGTCGCTCCCCTCGTCTCCCTCATCGCCCGCCCGCTCGCAGTGCACCCTCAGCTCACCGAGGGCCCGTACTACCACACCGAGGGCCACCCTATCCGTCAGAACATGGCCGAGGACCAGCTCGGACTTCCTTTCGTGCGTCCTTGCTCTCTTGCGCCGTCTCGTCCGAGGAAGAGGAAGAGGCTAACTCTCGACCCCTCCCTCGCCTCTCGACGCAGTTCATGGACGTCGGCATCATCGATGTCAACACGTGCGAGCCGATGGAGAACGTCCTCGTCGACCTGTGGCACGCCAACACGACGGGCCACTACGCCGGCCACCCGGAGCAGGCGCCGAACCTCAAGTGGGAGGGCCCGGCGCACGAGGGCCCGCGCAAGGGCCTCCTCAGCAAGTACCCGCGCACCAACGACCACGAGACGTTCCTGCGCGGCGCATGGCCGACCAACAAGCACGGCCTCGCCCAGTTCTCCTGTGCGTTGCCCGCTCTCGTCCCTCTCCCCGCTCAAACCCGTTCCGCTCGTCCCTCTTCGACCTGAGCCTGACTCTCCTCTTCTCCCTCTCGACTCGCAGCCATCTTCCCCGGCTACTACACCGGCCGCGCGACGCACGTCCACGTCCGGGTCCACACCGAGTGGACCCCGCTCCCCAACGGCACCTTCACCTCGCACCGCATGCTCCACACGGGCCAGTTCTTCGTCCCCGACTCGATCAACATGCAGGTCGACAAGGTGTGGCCGTACAGCACCAACCCGATCGCCGACAAGTGGGGCCGCACGCGCAACTGGGTCGACTCGCTCCACATCTACCAGGACGCGCACGGCAACGGCGCCAACCCCGAGTTCGAGGTGCTCAAGGTCGGCAGCGTCCTGCAGCAGGGCATGATCGGCTACATCACGGTCGGCGTCGATTCGAAGGCCAACTACGACGTCAACGCGCCGTGGCAGCCCATCCCGCCCTCGGCCATGAAGGACTAGGCGCTCGTCGACGAGCGGCTCGTCGACAGCTCTGCACGAGCTTCGTCGAGCTCTCGAGGAGTGCGATGAGGAGGAGGCGGCGCGGTGTCATCTCGAGGACGAGCAGGACCTTGTAGTTTTTATCGTCGTTCGCTCGGAGCAACTCTCTTGCAGTACCCTCTGCCTCTCGTCACATAAGCGCTAGCTATCCAGCCTGCCCAAAAGCGGAGGAAAACGCTATCGATTCGGTGCGCGAAGCCGAGAAAGCAGAGCAGCTCTCCCTCGCTCAGTCGCTGCCTCTCGAGCTCTCGCACGGACCTCGAGTCGACTGCGAAAGGCTTTCTGTACATTGCGCCAAGCTCATCATCTAGAAGCCCTTGCCGGCGATCAGGTGCTCGAGCGCGCTCTTCGTGTCCTCCTTGGATTCCTTGACGAGGCCGGCGAGAGAGCGGAAGGCGGGGTGGGCGGCGTCATCTGCGACGGGACGAGCGAGGCGGCGTCAGCTCGTTGCGGTCCCGGCCGGCTCGCTACGAGGTGTGCTGGAGGTCTCGTGGCGGGTGAGGGCGGCCAGAGGGGCGCAGACGTCGTCACGCGGGCGATGTGGGGCGAGAGGAGGGTTGGGAAGGCCGAGTTGCTCGGCGCGGCGGCTTCACCCTGAGCGGCGCGCTCTTTGCGAGCGAAGGCGACGAAGGGCGAGAAGGAAGGAGAGTGCGAAGGAAGAAGAGGGTGGGAGACGAGCCGCACCGATGAGCTGGAACAGGATGGACTCGGACGTCGTGACGAGAGCCCCGGCGTCGCGCATGCGCTGCAGGGAGTGGGCGCGCAGAGTCAGCGTCGGGGTCAAGGCTCCCGTGCAATCTCTCCCCGCACGTTGCGTGCGAGGCGCGAGGGAGAGAAGGAGGAACGCTGGACGCACCTTGAGCGCGATGCCGACCTCGTCCTGGTTGCAGCTCGAGACGCCGTCGGCCAGGACGTGCACGTCGATCCCTCGCTCGAGCAGGTCGAGCGTCGTCTGAAGCACGCACACATGGCTCTGCGCGCATCAAGTTGAGGGACGAGTCAGTCCTCGTCGCACGAGCGAAGGAGACGGACGCCGAGCTGGAGCGCACCTCGATGCCAAACAGGACGACCGACTTGGTCCCCCACTCGTCGAGCTGCGCTTCGACCTTGGGAACGAGCATTGAAAACTTGGTTTTCGCGAGCGGGACCCAGTCTGGCCGCAGGTGGGACGGGAGGTCGAGGAGGGGGAGGGGGACGGTCGCGCCGAGAGCTACGAGCGCGGTAGGGGGCACGTGCGGGTTCGGTTTCGGGGGCGAGACTGGGACGAGCGTCAGTGTCGAATCGCCCGCACGAGGAGGAACCAGGGAGAGGCCGGACCGTGCGTAGGAGAGGAGGGAGGGAGGAAGAACGAGGCGACGCACATTTCGGGTTCTGCTCGGTCGCGATGACGGGCACGTCGAGGAGCTTTGCGGCCTTGAGCATCTTCTCGGCGGTCTGGATGACGGACGGGTAGGCGTGGATGACGAGGCGGAAGCGCTCTTGCTGCCGGGTCCGACGACGAGGAGGAGCGTCAGCTCACGGCCCTGCTCGCGCGCTGCTCGTGCTCTGGGTGCTCTGAAAGGAGGGAGCTGCACGCACAATATCGCAAAGGAAGAAGGCGGTCTGCGAGCGGACGAACGATGGTGAGCTCCTCGATTCGCAGAGGTGGGGGAGGAGGATGAGCCGCACCTTGCCGGGGACGACCTTTGCGACGCGGCGAGCTGGAGAGGCCATGGCTGGGACGGAGCTGCAAGCGGCGAGAGTGCGAGAGGTGCTGCTGAGGGAGCGACGGCGAGAGAGCGAGGACAGCGAGTTTGGGCGAAGCCGGACGACGACGCCGTTACGAGTGCGGGGGTCCGATCTGGCCAAGGTCAGGAGAAGGCCGACCCAAAGGGGGAACTGATGAAGAAGCTCGACCGTGTGAGCGAGCGAGGAGATTCCTCTCGCGCCGCTCCTTGTCGACGCAACCACGCCGTGCACGCTCAAGCTGGACGCTCGACTGCTCTGCAGGACTGTCTGTGCCTCCCTGCGCTCCTCTGTGTGTCGGGCCGTCCATCCTCTCGTTCCCTCCCCGACCCTCGCTCCCGTCCTTTTCGATCTCGTCCTGCTCGACCGCACCGAGTCGAGCAGCTCAGCAGAGCAGCGAGGCCACGTAGAAAGAGCCAGTACGGTAGCTGACCGGCCCTACTCCTTCTCTGCAGACTCGCTCATCCTTCAGCCGTCCCCTCCTCCAGCACCGCCTCTCCTCGGCCCGCTCGTTCGCCATGTCCGCCCCTCCCGCCGCCACTGCGACCAAGCCCAAGCCGCCAGCCGACCCGACCGCGATCAACTGCGTCACCGTCCTCGGCGAGCACATTGCCAAGCCGTTCCGCCAGGAGCTCGTCCGCGTCACCGACCAGCTCTCGCCCAAACCTAAGCTCGTCGGCATCCTCGCCAACAGCGGCGCACCCTCGCGCGCCTACGCCAACTGGACCGCCAAGGCGTGCGAGGCCGTCGGCATCGACTACGAGCTGCGCGAGGTCGGCATCGTCGCGAGCGGCACGACCGAGGGCACCGCCGAGCAGGGCGAGGTCGAGGAGGCCATCCTGCTCGCCAACCAGGACGACAACGTCAACGGCATCATGGTGTACTACCCGATCTTCGGGCCGCGTCAGGACGGCTACCTCCAGCAGGCCGTCAGCCCGCTCAAGGACGTCGAGGGCCTGAACTTTACTTGGTGCGTCGCGCGCTCTCTCTCTCCCTCCTCCTGTGCGGCTCGCAGCACCCCGCTTCGGTGCCGACGCTCACACCACACCGCACGCACGCAGGCTCTTCTCGCTGTACCACAACACGCGCTTCATCGACCCGCGCAAGCTCGCCCTCGCCGCCCAGGTCCTCACCCCGGAACCCTTCGTCCAGAGCGAGGCACAGGCCGTCCCCTCGACGTCCAGCGCACCCGTCGTCTCGCCGCCGAACGAGGACGGCCTCGTCAAGGCGATCCTGCCCTGCACGCCCCTCGCGATCGTCAAGACGCTCGAGCACTGCCAGGTCTACAACCCGCTGCGCCCGTACGGCTCGCGCGCGTTCGGCCGCACCATCACGGTCGTCAACCGGTCCGAGGTTGTCGGTCGTCCTCTCGCGGCGCTCCTCTCGAACGACGGCGCGCGCGTCTTCTCTGTCGACCTCGACGGCATCCAGGAGTTCACCCGGCGCAAGGTCGACAGCGAGTCCTCGGGCGAGAGCGGCAGCAAGGCGAGCTTCCACCCGTGTCACGTCGTCAAGAAGTGCGAGCTCAGCTTTGAGGAGTGCCTCGCGGCGAGCGACGTTGTCATCGGCGGCGTGCGTCCTCTTCCTCCTTCCTCCCCCTCTTCCTCTCGTCCCAGCTCTGCAGACGCTGACTCCGACACTCTCTCTCGACGTGCAGGTTCCCTCAAAGAGCTACAAGATCCCGACGGTCCACCTCAAGGAGGGCGTCATCGCCGTCAACTTCTCCGAGTCCAAGAACTTCGAGGACGACATCAAGGAGAAGGCGTCGCTCTACTGCCCGGGCATCGGCAAGGCGACGATCGTCCTCCTCCAGCGCAACCTGCTGCGGCTGCGCGAGTACCAGGCGGCGCTGCGAGGCCCGGCCACGCAGAAATAGGCGTCCTCCTCGATCGCGTCCAGCTCCCACCCACCACCCCCGCCCGCTCGTCCACCCCACATAGACTCGTACCCGCCTTCCGTCCCTGTATCGCACCCGTCGTGGAACCTCGTATCCTTCGCCCGAACCGTCCAGGGCGTCGACGTCGAGCGAGGCGGCCGCACGTCGTCAAGGGTCGTGCGTCCGTCCGCCGCTCGGGCCGCTCGGACCGCTCTCAGCGACGAAGCTCTCGCCGCCGCTTTCGTCTCGCCCAAGGCCGGCTCAGTCACTTGGTGAATGAGCTGCGCGTCCGAGAAGCTCGCTGTGGATCGCCTTCCTCTCCGGGCGCGGCAATCAGAGGTCTGGCCCCGCACCCACGGCTTGTGCTCGGCCAACCCTCCCTCTTCTTTGCTGCCCAGCTTCAGCCTGTCGACCAGCTCGCCTTCAGCTTCTCCCCGCTCAGGCTCGTCGTACACCGCCTGCCGTCCCCTCGGTCTTGCCCTCGCGCTCCCTCGCCGTCGTCGGTTGACATCTCTCGCGTCGACCTCTCCTCCTCCACATCGTCTCGCCTCGCCTTGGCGACCTCTCCTGCGACATGGCGGACTCTGGGGCGAGCCCGTTGCCGTCGCAGGTCGACGTGCCGCAAGACGAGCTCCTTCCGACGTTGCCGCAGTGGCTCGCGACCGCACTCATCGGTGCGTCCCACCTCGCCGAGTCCCTCCGAGGGCGACCTGAGGCTGACGTCTCTCCTTCCCTCTCCTCCAGGACCGTGCATGGCCGGCTACCAGGTCGCCCAGATCCTCTTCGGCGCCTACGCTCAAGCCATGCTGCGATACGTCGTGACGGGCGACATCAAGCAGCACGGCCGACTCGCGCTCTGGACGCTCTACACCATGCTCGTTCTTCAGCTCATCTATGTCGCTCTCACCTTCGCCGAGACCTATACCAGCGGCGGTGCGTCCGGATCCCGCTCGGGCCTCTCGTCGACGAGCGCGCAGCGAGCTGACCCGAGGAGGAGCTTCTCGTCGCCCGCGCGCAGTCAGCAACGACCGCACCTTCAACAGCGTCTACGTCGGCACCCTGCAGTGGCAGTTCTTGCCCTGGGTGAACGGCATCATCGGCGCGCTCGCCGAATCCTTTCTCGCGGTCCGAGCGGCCTCGGTACGTTCTCTCTGCTCTCCTCCTTCCCGCCTCCCTCAGCCTCATTGACTCGGGCTTCGGCAACAGTTCTTCGCGAGTCGGACGACCAAGAACCTCTTCTACGGCTGGATGGGCGCGCTCGTCACGCTCGTCCTGTTCGGCGCGACCATGACGTTCGCAACCGGCGTTCTTGTGCGTGATCTCGCTTCGCCTCTCCTCGCGCTCGAGCGGCATGCTGACCTTCACTCGCACTCTCGCTCGCAGCTCTACGAGGGTATGGACGACAGTGACCTGCCGATGCAGTGGAACACGGCCGTCGCTGTGCGTCGACCCTCTCCTCCTCTCCCTCCTCCTGCGCGCACTCTCTCCTGACCCTGTTTCTGCTTCCTGCAGATCTGGCTCTGGGCTTCGACCGTAGCCGACGTTTCGATCACGGCGGCGCTCACGTACAACCTGCGCAAGCGCATCGCTGGCTTCAACCGAGGGACCGACGACCTCCTGCGCAACCTCGTCTGGCTCGGCGTGCGCTCGGCCTCGTACACCGCCTTGCTCTCTCTCCTCGGCGGTGCGTCCCTAGTTTCTGCTGTCGATTGGAGAGGCGTACCGAGCCCGTGCGCAAGGACTGACGAGCCGTCGCGCCTGCAGCCATCGTCGCGACGGTCTGGGGCGACTCCGAGTTGCGCACGACCGAAATCCAGATCGCCTTCTGGTTCCCCATCGCGCCTTTGTACGGCCTGAGCCTCCTCACGACGACGTCGTCGGGCCGCAAGATGATCAACGCCCGGGTCGGCAGCGTCTCGCTCGGACCTCGTCCCCCGCAAGAGGTGAGCGGCGTCTTTGCTCGCGACGCGCGCTCGTTCGGCCCTCGCGGCGGCACGTTCGCCGAGCCTAGCTCGGGCTTGGGCACGACCTCGGCGGCATCGGTCGAGAGCGGGCGGCGAAACGGCAACGGCCGTCCGGTCGGCGCGCCGGCGCTGCAGATCAAGGTCGAGCGCGAGGTCGTGCTCGCCGTCGACGATTTGGACGAGGATCTGAGCACGTCGACGAGGACGTCGGGCCCGCGAGCCGACTCGGGCTACTCACGCGGCGGAGGAGAGAAGAGCAGGACGAGGTTCGAGGTCTAGGGCCGAGCCGCGCACGGTCCTCGAGGTTGGACTATCTGTAGAGCCGCACCGCTCAGAGCATACCCTTGTCGTTGTAAGTGAATATATTGCACTGCGCCTCGAGCGATTCATACAGAGAGAGGGAGAGTCGAACGTCGAGAGCTAGATCTCAAACCTCGCCGCCCACCAGTCGACGACCGTCGTACAGCTCTGCGCCGGGTGCTTCGGGTTGCGGCAGATGATTGCTCCGTGCGCCCAGACGGTGTCGATGAGGTGCACGTAGTGCTTGTGCAGGTTGGGGAGCGAGTTGAGGTGCTCGACTTGCTCGAGCTGCGACGGCGAGAGATTAGGGTCGGTCGCTGCAGCGGCCGACGACGTCGCTGGCGACGCCTGGCTCGACTCGTGAGCGTCGCCGTCGTCGCCGTCGAGCAAAGGCGCGCTCGAGCTGGCCGAGCTGGTCGTCCTCGTCGACCCGTCTCCTCGCTCTTCGACGACGTGCTCCTCGCCGTGCGACGACGCCTGCAGGACCTCGGCCATCTCCTCGAGACTGATCCCGGCGCGTGCGAGCCACCCCTCGCGCCCGCCGTCGACCTTGAGCCTCGCTCGCCGGATCCGCTTTCCCGACTGCGGGATCTGCAGCAGGGACCGGCTGACGAGGGCGACGAGGGCGAGCGGGTAGACGAGCGGCAGGGTCGCGATGAAGATGAGGGCGAGCGGCTTGGGGAGGGGGAAGGTGGAAGGGCGTAGGATGAAGGGGAGGCGGATGCGAGGAAGGCGGCGAGGACGGGTTTTGGTCGAGGTCGCGCTTGTTGCGGGCACAGGCCGAGAGGCTAGCACGATGGGTGCATCTGGATCGAGAGTACTGTTGCCAAGGTGCTCGAGTCAGTGCTGTGGATCGCTGCCGAGGAGGCCGAGCGAGAGAGAGGGGAGACGCACAGCTCGAGTC
>Ga0308170_10004790_pt1 | contig 10549 bp, 9 predicted proteins | sample PhyBR2_2_FD_202136 | JGI IMG/M metagenome (GOLD analysis project Ga0308170, IMG submission 202136) | Phyllosphere microbial communities from UC Gill Tract Community Farm, Albany, California, United States - DLSLSB.R2 | ecosystem: Host-associated > Plants > Phyllosphere > Unclassified | place... | reverse complement strand
AGCCAGTTAAAGTTGAAGGGAAATGATTTTTACTAAAAGTATCTTATGATTAGAAGTAACAGGTGTCAGGATGAAATTATCTTTCTACACAGACTCCTGCCTAAAAAAAGCAAAATCTATGGACATAATTAATAGAGTAACTTTTTCATTTAATATGTGATCTGGATATCAACCAATAAAGACTGAGTAAAATAGGCCAACACCCATTTACTTATGAAATTTTAAATATCTTTTTTTACGCCTTTCATATTCAGGATCGGTTTGATGAGGAAGAATAACCTTGAGCCCCGCACCTATTTGAGATGCAATATAATTTGCGTTTGAAAGATGTTTAGCAAGTTCTGGGTCAGTTGTATCAAACTCTTTGGAGGCCAAACTTCCCAGATTCATGCCATGCAGGACACTTTTATCTTTCTCTTCACCAGTTAGTATTTTTTTTACATAAATAAGCTGCTTCAGAGCAACCTGAAAAACTGTAAACTCCGGCTTTTCCATGGCTCTTTGATTAGTTATATCAATAGCATCATTAATGTAGTCAAGAGCGTTATATTCGTCTTTATTTATTATAACCAAAATGCATCATTCTCGTTTGAGAGCAAAGGCAGATCTAAATTAGAACTTATTGGACCCACCTTATTTATATATAGAGACCAACCAAAAACGCACTCTATAGTAACTTTAATAGAAAACACATGAGAATTAACTCTCTAAAGAGGTGATTAGTCGCAACGAAGTTAATAACAACCTCAAGATTTTACTTTTTTAAATATCAACAAAAAAATTAACCCTTAATACCAAAGTCAAGATAACCCTCTGCAGTAATAGCAAAACACCAACTCACTTCCTCATCAAAAAAATAATGATGCTGAGGGGTGTTATTTATTACATAAATTACAAAAGACAAGAATATTTTCGAATCAAGCGAAACTGCAAAATCAAGCGACGAATCATTAACATAATAAACTATCTCACCCTCATTTATAAATTCATATAACCCACTTTCCTTAATGAACCCTTCAACTTCTTTTTCAATTTGTGTAGATTTGAAATCAATCGGCTTTTCAATATGTAATCCCAAACACTTCCAATCTATTTTTTAGCCTTTCCAATTAAATGACTCAGAGTGCACATCAGCAATTTGCTCCCATTCATTAATTATTCTTGGCTTGGGATGAAACTTATCCATATTCAATGAGAACTCTTGATCTAAATTCATTCTTATCTCCACGGATTTGATAGTAAGTTAAACAATTCCTGTAATCTGTTCACTGATGATTCACGACATCCTTATTTTAAATCTTCTGCACCACATCATCTTCGTTAAGGAAAACTTCAAAATCCATATCTTTCGAACAATAACTAAGGAAAGACTTGCTTGTGTTCGTATCAGAATTGAGAGCAATACATCCGAACCCAACATCATCATGAGGATAAATAGCCACATTTTTTGATAAATTAATATAAAAACAGACCTGGCCAATTACTCCCGCGTGACACATTAACAATCGAGAAAGATCTTTGAAGTCATTAGCATCAAAACTCAACTTTAAAGAACTTGCAGGTAAACAGGAGTCCCCATATAGATAGCTTTCAAAATCATCATTCATAGGAAATACTAACCCTTTATCTTTTACATCCTCGTATAACTTCCCATATTTTTTTATAGTATCAACGTCATCCTCTCTTTCATCATTGAATGAAAGTGCAACCAGAATAATACCCTCATCACCACTAGCCCCGAAAAACCCCTCAAATAAATTGATTGCCTTATCAATTAAGTCATATGAAAAAGCACCTTTTTTTTCAAAATAACCAACCCAATTTTCTGACTGACTAAAACCAGAAAAATTGATATCACTTAGTGAAAAACTACTTGTCAACTTTGATAATTTTACCATCACTCATACCTATAGTTATTTTATGCCTTGGTTTTGGTGCTGACTTACCTATACCAACTTTCCATTCACCTTGCTTGTCACTATGCGAAGTATTACTTTTACTCCAAATTTCGTTAGTGTGGTTGTTCTTATAATCTCCTCCTTTAACTTTAATAAAGTCTTCCGGATGCGATGTTGGGGTTCTGACAATATCTCCTATTTCAGCGCTATTTACTTTTTTCTTAGGGTTATCCAGATGGCATTTGGAGAGCCCCAGCGGATCCACCCAACTCAACGGATTCGGCGCATACTGATAAAGGTTAACCCCACCAGCAAGCCCTATCGGATCCTGGCTCACAAACCTGCCCGCATCCGGATCATAATAGCGAAAGCGGTTATAGTGCAAACCTGTTTCCGCATCGAAATACTGACCCTGATAGCGCAGTGGCTGATAAACCGGCTCTGTATTCTCCACTGCGGCCTGCTCTGTGCGCAGCGTATTACCCCAGGCACGATAGACGGCACGCCAGACCACACTGCCATCAGCACCAGTCAGCTCTCGTGGCAGACCAGACACATCGTTGTGATACCAGTTAACCTGAGCTTCTTGCTCCGTCTCGCCCTGCTGCAGACTGATCTGCGCCAGGGGAGCAAAGCTGTCATCCTCATAAATCCAGAGGTGCTGACGCGAGCCTCTCACCTCACTCAGCAGGCGATTACCTTCCCAGATGAAGCGCGTGATGCCAAAAGCATCGCGTTTCCAGCTTCGACGTCCAAACGCATCATAGCCATAGGTGGTTCGCTGCTCAGTCCCGTTTCGGATGCTCACCGATTCGGTCAGCTGATGTTCAGCGTTCCAGATAAAGAGCTGATCTGTGTGGCGGCCACTCTGTTTGCGCGTCACATTACCGAAGCCGTCATAGGTCCAGCGCTTGTCTTCATAAACCCTGAGACGGTTATCCTGTAAGGGCTGCGTCTGAGCCTCACTCAGCAGATTATGCGCCGGGTCAAAGGCGAAATACTCATCACGCGCCCGCGTCATCCGTCCCAGCGCGTCATATTCGTAACGATAATCACCCGTGTATTTATCCGTCATCTGCATCAGCTGGCCATCGCGCCGCCAGACGTACTCGCGTGCCACCGCTGACTGCGCGCCACGACCCGCCCGCTGGCTTATCAGCCGTCCCATTTCGTCGTGCAGATACTCGCTGGTGATTGCGCCCTGGGTGCGGCGCACTTCACGGTGCAGGACGTCACGTTCGCTTTCGCTGATGATACGGTTACCAAAGTTGACCTGCACCCGATGCCCGCTGCCGTAGTAAAACTGCTTCAGTTCACGACCGTCGGGTAAGGTGGTGTGCGTCCGGTTACCCAGCTCGTCATAGCTGTGACGCAGCTCATAACGGTGCCCCCGAACCACCGTCCGCTCTGCGAGCAGTTGTCCGGCATCATCCCATTCGAGTTCAGAGCGTCCGCCGTGATTGACACCGGCCGTGAGGCGCCCCAGCGCATCGTAACGATAGCGGGTACGTTGCCATGTGGCATCTCCGCCGCGCGACACCAGTTTTTCCAGCAATCGCCCGGCGGGATCGCGTTGATAGTGCGAGTGAATTACCGGCCCGCTGCCATCGCCCTCTTCAATGCGAGCCAGCAGCCAGCCACTGTCATCATATTCATAACGCGTTTTACAACCATCAAAGCCACGCTCCTCCACCCGGTTATCCCGGGCGTCGTAGCGGAATGTATATCGCGCACCGTTCTCATTAATCAGTGCGGTCAGGCGACGGGCCAGATCGTATTCGTAGTCAATGCTGTGGCCGAGTGCATCAGTGCGTGATAGCGGCAAGCCATCAGCGGCAAGCCTCCAGCGCGTAACCTGCCCCTGAGGATCCTGCCAGGCAATCAGACGTTTCCAGCGGTCAAACTCAAAGCTTTCCGTTCCACCATCGGCATGCACAATACGCTGAGGCAGGCCATTCCATCGGTTATAGAACAGCGTCTGATTACCTGCTGCATCCGTCTGCTGCTTCATCCAGCCATATTTATCATAATCAAAGGTGGTGGTGCGGCCGGAGCAGTCGGTATGACTGATAAGAAAGCTGGCCTGGTTCCAGCATAACCTTTGTACGCCCGCCGCAGCGTCACGCACCCTGACCAGATTGCCACGGTCGTCATGGTTGTATTCCGTGATGCGTCCGATCTCATCCGTAAAGCGGATTAAGTTTCCTGCTGTGTCGTAGATAAATTCCCGGGTGCCGCCCAGCATATTGGTCACACGAACCGGCGTGTTCCAGCGTTCGTGATAGTCAAAACGTGTAGTCTGACCGTCCGGCTCGATGACTGCCGTACAGTTGCCGCGTTCATCATAGCGGTAACGCGTAATTCGGCCGCTCTGGTCGGTAAGTTGTGTCATCTGACCGCGGGCATTACGTCTGATACGAATGGTTCCTTCCATCGCATCCCGATAGCCGATAAGTTCCTGGTTATCGTCGAAGTCGTAACGTGTCACGCGTCCCAGAGCGTCAACAACCGTTGTGGTCTGACCGCCATACTCAAAACGCCACTCCCCGCCGAGGCTGTCGCGATGTGCCAGAACTTTTCCTTCAGGGGAATATTTATCGTAATGATAAAAACACTCCATTTCGCCCGCACGACGATGCGCCACCATAATATGGTTACGGTACCGGAATTCACGCAGCACCTCGTTGAGCTCATTACGCACGGTAATCAGGTCACCCTGAGGTGAATAATCGTAGCGGCACAGAATTTCGGCATTCAGAGGATCAGACGGATAACAGACGCTGACGCTGGTGATGCGGAAAAAAGCGATGTCCGTGTCCGATTCAAACCGTGAGAAGTTGATATTGAATCGACGCCCGGCGCTATCTTCAATCTGCACCGGCAGATGCCGGATATCGTAACGGAGCGTCAGCCGGTTGCCGTGACGGTCGCTGATGGCGGATAGCAGCCAGCGGTCAGATTCAACTCTATGACTGAAGTGCCAGTGCTGGCTTTCATCCGCCGCTGAAATACAAAATTCCTCAGGCTGCGGCTGCGAGAGGGAGAGTTGCTCATAGCGATGAAGCTGAGGCTGGCGGCCCGCTTCCGGATAGGGAAACTCGATTTCGCGACCCTGTTCATCCATTAAGACCAGCAGACCCGCTTTCCTGCGTACTTCCTGTGAAATGGGCAGTGACCAGCCCTGTCCCAGCCAGCCATTGCCGATTTCATCGGAAAAATAGTAGCGTTGCCAGTTAAGGGGGACCGAGGCTGGAAAAGAGAAATCGTTATCTTCAGGGCCGAACAGCAGTTTGATACCCAGTACAGGGTTAACCGGACTACCAATCGCCATATCGACCTGCGGCAGAGGCCGCGCCGGAATTTTGCATGGCTCAGTCTTTTTCTGAGCATGCCCTTTGTCACTGCCTCCCTTTTCGCTGCCCGCTTTCTTAGCGCTGATAACTTCATCAGCCTCTTTTTTAGCGGCCTTAGCTTCAGCTTTAGCAGTGGTCGATTCAGCTTTGACGGCTGCTTTTTCTGCCAGTTCAGCACCTTCTTTTGCAATCCCTTTGCCCACTTTCGCGGCTTCTACTGCTTTCCCCGCCTTTGCTGCAAGCTTACCGGCTTTAAACGCAGCACCACCACCGGGGACAAAGTTAGCTGCCGCCGAAGCAGCTGAAAGAGCAGCATTACCATAATCGCCTTCTGCGGTGTAAATCGCCGCGTTCGCGCCGTCAGCTACGGCACCGACAACAGGAACTGCGCCTAACACGTCCAGACCGGTATGGACCCAGTCGCCATAACTGCTCCACCAGCTTTTCTTTTTCGGCGGGTTGGCACTGCCCGCCGTCACATGGCCTTGTGGCGCAGGCGCATATTGTAATTTACCAATCGTATTTCCGGTTGCCATTGGAGCTCCGTGCGAAAATGTACAGGTTAAAGAAGGAGGTTTTTTATTAAACGGTTTATTGAAGGGAAAGTAATCAAATCGGATTTAACCTGCGCTGATAAATAGCCAGGTCAGATGCGGATTTTTATTTCTAAGATGATTCACCTCTAAACCAGCAACAATTAAATCCATTATACTGATGCAGCACTAATGAATTTTCATGAAAAAAATATAAAATAATATAATAAGGTGACTCAATGATCAAAAATATTTATTAAAAATAATTTATTAACCAAACCACTTGAATGCAGCAAGACATCCTTGCTTCTTCTTTATTCATAAATAAGTGTTTAATTAATCGGATTCAATGATATGCTCACCCACCCTTTTGTTTGGCAAGCTGCAAGATTTCCTTCAATTTTTCCTGGGTTGCTCCCTTTTGACCGTTATTGAATTTAATCGCATCGTCAAGCTGACGCATAAATGACCAGCCCGTATTTTTTTCAATCGCGTTAGGGTTTGCGCCGTGATTTAATAGCCACTCGACAGTGTCTAACTGCATTCCATCCAGGGCAGCCATCACCGTCGATTTTCCCAGCGAATCGGCAGCATTTACATCTGCACCTCGATTTACCATCAGTGCTAACGTTTTTAAGGTATCGTCTGATGCGGCATCATGCAGCAGGGGTTGACCCTGAACTTTTACATTAACGTTCATGCCGCCATCAATTAATGCCTTCATAAACTCTGGGTGAGGCGAAGTCGCAACAACTTCAGCAACACTGCCTATATCAGGCACATCCTGAAGCGGATCTGCACCAGCTTTGACGAGCAGGCTTAGAATTTCTAATTGTTGGTTTTTTCTTTCCTGCGCTTGCTGCAAAGCAAAATAGAGTAACGTCATATCCTGTTCGCCAGGTTTATTCAGCGAAACGCCAGAGGTGCTCTTCTTCACTTCTGCGATATTTCCACTGGCGATAGCCTGAGCCAGGCTCAATTGCGTACCATGGAAAAATTTGTCCGAAGAGTATTTACTCATTGCATTACATCCTGAAACCGAAATTAAAAAAATCAGACCACTGAAACGGGCTAATTTTCTTAGAAGAGACTTGGCCATTATTTCTCCCTGGATTGAAGATAATAACTTTCCATCATTATCTTTCTCAAGTTCAATATGGTGCTTAATCTGGTCCATGCCATGCATGTCAATTGCTCTTCCCTCTCCGCCATCCATAGGATGTTTGTCACCTACTGCAGAAGGCGGCATCATCATCATTTCCACACGTAACTCACTGCCTGCCACTGCCCCCTCATAGTCCCATAGTCTTAAATCCAGCCCAACCTAATCTTCCTATAACTGCAGCTCCTCCCAAAACCCGGGTTCCTCAATCGTAGTCAGCTAACTTCGCTTTCCCCATACCCTGTTGTTCTGCTGAAGCCGCAAAGCTGCCTGCACAACTTTTGGATCATCGGAACTGCACCTGACACGTCCAGACAGGTACGCACCCAGTCGCCATAACTGCTCCACCAGCTTTTCTTTTTCGGCGGGTTGGCACTGCCCGCCGTCACATGGCCTTGTGGCGCAGGCGCATATTGTAATTTACCAATCGTATTTCCAGTTGCCATTGGAGCTCCGTGCGAATATTTACAGGATGAAGAAGAAATTGTTTATTAAACGTGTTTGCTCAGGAATAAAAGTTGAGGCATGCGATGCAGTTCAGGTGAATAGCTTCACCAAATACCGTTTAATTATTTATGAATTGAGGTAAAAAAAGATGAAGCAGTCAAATCTTGTCAAAAAGGGTTTTGATGCAGAATAAATTAGTGAGGCCGGAACATGTACTTAAAAATCAGGCATGTAATAATTGTAAAGTCTGAGTAGTAATCATCATGCCCCATCATTTAGGTACGAGGAATCATGCCAGTACTGGACCGTCTCACTATCACGCCAGAAAGTGATGCAATTAAGGTTTATTATCACTATGTTTCTGACACGCCAGCCAGCACTTCTGAACGTCTGTTACATCACGAGAGGACCTGTATAAGCAGGCCTTTATGCAATCTGAACCTGTCACTGATTACAACTATGACAGGTTCATCTCAGTCTACATTAATCGCAAATTTAAGCATCCATAAGATGCTGACTTTCAATTTAACCCAAACATCTATTAATTTTTTTGTGCTAAATTTTTTATATCTTCTAGCTTATTAAGGGCCTTTGTATTATCTTTATTTGTATTACTAATGATTTTATCCAATAGTTGATTAAAAGTTACATTATTAACATCAGTAACATTTGCATGCGCACCATGATGGAGAAGGTATTCAACCTGATCATATTGTCGACCATACATCCCCTCAAAAATTGCCGTTTGTCCTAAGCTATCTTTTGCATTGACATCAGTACCTATCTCAACAAGATATTTTAGAGTAGGGAAGGCTTTTTCATTGGTACCATAAAATATTATCGGCGTGCTTTCAAATCTCGCGTTTTTATCCATCCCTCCTTTGATTAATGCTTTGACAAAAACAGGGTCTGCATATCCCGCTGTATTAGTTGCCACAGTTCCCATATCGACAACGTATTGAAGAGGATTAGCGCCATGTTTTACTAAAACACTCATTATATTGAGTCTGTTAACATCCTTTTTTGAAGCCTCACTGAGAGCATAATACAAAAGCGTTAAATCCTTCTCGCCAGGTTTATTAAGATCAGTTCGCGTTGATAATTTTTCCACCTCATCAACATTGCCATCTTCAATTGCCTGCGCCAGTTGTAACTGGCTTCCTGAAAAGTAATCCTCCGGATGGATTTTCTTCATATCATCACAAGCCTGTAAAGTTAACAAAGAAAACATTAACGGTAATAAGATTACTTTCCTAATCATAATGAAATTTACCTCCGGGAATTATTACTAAATCACGGCTTTTTTCTAACTCTGGGAAATTTATCACCTGATTCATACTTTAAATTTTTTGCTGATTTTTCTAGCAATCTATTATGTTACTCAGCATGTTATTTTCACTTGGCCATTTTCATCTTTTGATGCTCAGAGTGACACCATACCTTATTAACCAAATCCTCCCCGAGCTTAAATCCTTAAAGGATATTAATAAGCATTGCCTGCAATCAGAGAAGCTTAATTATTTACAACATTATCTTTACCGACACACTCTTAAATGAGTTTTAGACCACAATCAGACAACGCATTAAATATTACAGGTGCTAATTTAATTTTTGCGTGTGTATCCATACCCAATTTGGATTACTATAGAAAAGCATTGTCACATCCTCCCTTTCATGCTGGTTCAATTTTACATGTACCGAAAGTAAACTAAACGCTCTTGTGTTGTCTGTAGGAAGCGTTTTTTCAAGAACAGATTCCTGGTCTAGAAAAAAACTTCCTGTCAACAACCTTTGCTGTCTTTCAAAAAGGCACATAGTAAAAATACTGAATATTTACAATAGTACCATTTACTACAATGAATTTATCACTCCCATAAAGGCTTGCTTTACTAATAATAAACCATAATAAAGATATTAATTTCCTCATGAAGCCAGCCTGACATCCCTGTCGCTTGACTGGCGAAAACAGCCATAGATTTATCGCATTAAATCAGGATTAATCATGTCCACCTTTTTCTTTGGCAAGCTGAAGAATTTCCATCAATTTATCCAGGGTTGCACCCTTTTGACCATTATTAAATTTAATCGTATCATCAAGCTGACGCATGAATGACCAGCCCGTATTTGTTTCAATCGCATTAGGGTTTGCGCCCTGATTGAGTAACCACTCAACAGTGTCTAACTGCATTCCATCCAGTGCATGCATTAAGACTGGCCGGCCCAGACTGTCGCCCTGATTAATATTCGCCCCTTTTTTCACCATCAGTGCCAGGGTTGATATCGTGTTATCTGAAGCAGCGCGAAAGAAAACAGGTCGATCTTTAACTTTCGCGTTCGGACTCATGCCTCCTTCCAACAGTGCCTGCATATATACCGGATAGGGTGACGTCGCTGATACTTCGGCAACAGATCCCAGATCTGGTACTTCCTGCAAAGGATCGGCACCTGCCCTTACTAATTCCCGAATTATGTCCAGCTGGTGTTGACTTCTATCTTTAGCGCATTGCACAGCAAAATATAATAACGTCATATCCTGCGCACCAGGCTGATTAAGATTAACATCAGTTGCAATATTTTTTACTTCAGTAACATTCCCGCTTTCTATAGCCTGCGCCATAGTCAACTGAGTTCCATGGAAATATTTTTCCGGAGCAAATTTATTCATAGCGTTACATCCCGATGCGGCAAAAAAAATCAGTATCCATAGATGGCGTGTTGCCTTCCTGATTAGATTGATGAACATACTACCTCCTTAAAGATCGAGCAAAATTGCGAGAGGTAGAGTTGCTCATAGCGATGAAGCTGAGGCTGGCGGCCCGCTTCTGGATAGGGAAACTCGATTTCGCGACCCTGTTCATCCATTAAGACCAGCAGACCCGCTTTCTTGCGTACTTCCTGTGAAATGGGCAGTGACCAGCCCTGTCCCAGCCAGCCATTGCCGATTTCATCAGAAAAATAGTAGCGTTGCCAGTTAAGGGGAACTGATGCCGGGAAAGAGAAATCGTTATCTTCAGGACCGAATAAGAGTTTGATGCCCAGTACGGGGTTAACCGGACTACCAATCGCCATATCGACCTGCGGCAGAGGCCTTGCCGGAATTTTGCATGGCTCAGTCTTTTTCTGCGCATGTCCTTTGTCACTGCCTCCCTTTTCACT
>Ga0308170_10004788_pt1 | contig 10553 bp, 12 predicted proteins | sample PhyBR2_2_FD_202136 | JGI IMG/M metagenome (GOLD analysis project Ga0308170, IMG submission 202136) | Phyllosphere microbial communities from UC Gill Tract Community Farm, Albany, California, United States - DLSLSB.R2 | ecosystem: Host-associated > Plants > Phyllosphere > Unclassified | place... | reverse complement strand
GGCGGGGGGGGCGGGGGGGGCCGGGGGGCGCCCGCCCCCCCCCCCCCGCCGCCCCCCCGCGCCCCCGGCCCCCCCCGCCCAGCGAGGCTCGCGCACGATGAGGACTTCGAGCAGAGGGAGGGAGCGCACCCGTAACCGCTCTACCAGCATCTCGAGCTCGCCCTTGAGCGCAGCATCCTCCTCGTTCTGCGGGCGCAGGAGGCGAGGGCGAGGGTCAGCAAGCGAGTCGTCATCGCCGCCACGTACCAGCTCGAGGGAGGGACGCACGAGCTCGTCAGAGTCCTTCTTGAGCTCCTCGCGGGCCTTGGCGACCTTGTCCTGCTCCTGCGTCTTCTTGGGCGGCTGAGGGTCGTCGGCCGGCACCGAGACGGTGGCCTGAGGCCGCTCCTTCTCCTCGAGGGGCATGAACGGGCGCTGGGTGCGGGCGAGTGGTGGGTGGTGCGGTGCAGAGAGTGGTGCCGAGCTGAGTCGCGGCTGGCCTGGTGCGTCGAAGCGAGAGCGAGGATGTGGAGAGCAGGAGAGGCGGTCGCTCGTCGTCAGCGCGCAGGCCACCTTGGCCGCAACGCTCGCCAGTGCTGCTTGCGTGTGCCCAGGTGTTCTCTCATTACATAGTAGAGCTACTCGAGCTGAGCAAGCCCGATCCAAGGACACGAGCTGTCGCCCTCCTCTCGGACCTCTCGCCGCGACGTCGACGACCACATCATGCTCAACTGCGCGCAAGCGCGCCTCCTTTTCAGCACCGTCTATGTGCGCCGCCCACCGTCTAGAGGAAGCTCAACCCGAGGCCAAACTGGAACCCCTTGACGCCGCCCTCGCCCCTCGTCTGCACGACGGGCACGCCGACGTTGGCCTCGATGCGGACGAGCGAGTGGCGGTACATGAGGCCGAAGCCGGCCGTGAGCGAGGGAGGGGTTGCGAGGATGGACGAGACGGGCTGGCCTGCGAGCGGGCGAGGGGTGCGGCCGTCAGCGAGGCGTTCCGGAGAGCGGGAGAGCCGAGGAAGACGACGAAGCGAGAGTGGGACGCACCCGAGCCGACGAGCTTGCCCGCATTGACCCACGCATGCCCGTGCAGGTTCTCGCTGCTCCACCACTTCTTGTCGGCGCCCTTGCGCCACGGCGTCGGGACGTGGAACGGCGTGAGGACGCTCGCGCCGAGCGCGTAGAACGCGTCGCCGCCGACGTAGTCGCCCAGGTCCTTGGGCCCGAGCGCGTTGAGGCGGAAGTTGCGCACCGAAGTCGGGCCGCCGAGGTGGTAGCGGTCGGGGAAGAGGGACGTGCGAGGGGAAGAGGACGAGGAGGAGGAGGAAGTGGACGGCGAGCGGACGGCCGAGAGGGGGAAGAGGAAGCCGGATCGGCCAGAGAGAGACACCGACTGCGCGCAGAAGGACTGGATCAGGCCGGATCCCGAGAGGAGGAGGAGCGAAAGAGAGACGCACGTAGCCACCGCCGAGCGTCCGAGCGACCGACCCCTCCTGCTCGATCTTGAGGAAGTTGGCGTCGCCGCCGAGACCTGCGTACTCCTACAGGGCCTCCGAGCGTCAGTCAGGAGGTCTCGGAAGGCCGAGGACGAGCAAAGAGACGCACCTGCTTGAGCTTGACGAACGCGCCCCGGGTCGACACGAAGGGGTCGTCGCGCGTATCCCGCAGGAAGACGTGCGAGATGGCGCTCTTGACGGTCGGGCCGGCAGCGTCGCGGATCCTGCAGCGCAGAGAGAGGTAGTGTGAGCAGGCGAGCTCGCCGAGGAGGAGGAAAAGGAAGAGGGACGCACGACATGGACGCCGTCGGGGCGATGTCGCCGATTTGCCGCAGGACAGCCTCGTAGGCGAGCTCGTGCGTGCCGAACGGCGTCAAAGTCTGTATAGTGCGAGCACAGCGAGGGTCAGCTTCGGGCTCAAGGCATAGCCCTGGCACGACGACGATCGAGAGGAACGCGCACGCACCCTCAAGCGCGCCATCGTGCCCTTGGTCGCCTCGTGGCAGCTGGCATAGAAGCCCAAGTCGCGCTGCGCCGAAAAGATGCTGAAGTCGGCGTGCGTCGTCGTCGACGAGTTGATCGGCGTGTCGAGGCGGAGCTGAAATGAGGGGCGCGCGGGCGAGTCAGCGACGGACGACGGCTGCGACGCAGTGCATGGAGGGACGACGCACCTGGAAGGCTGACTTGGTGCGCGTGCCGAAGCTGACGTTGCCCTCGACCGTCTCGGCGCCGCCGAACGCGTTGCGGATCTTGGCCGTGCCGGTCTGCGAGCGCGCCGGGCGAAAGGTCAGCTGCCTGCGCGCGGGAGAGGGCGGTGCATGCAGAGAAGGGACGCACAGCATTGCCCTCGCCGTCGCCGACGTCGGTCGCCGTGCGCAAAAAGTACTTGGGCGCCTCCTGGACGCGCAGGACGATGTCGACGTCCTCGCGCTCGCTGAGGACGCTGTCGCTGCGCTCGATGGTCGCCTCGACGCCGCGGTACAGGTCGAACTTGTCGAGCGTGCTCGACAGGTCACGCGTCGCCTGGAGGAGCGAGCGCAGCGTCTGCTGCGAGGGCTGAGGCGGCGAGTCGGGCGAGAAGGTGGCGGCGAGGAACGAGGGCGGGGGGAGCGGCGAGAGGTACGGTGCGAAGATGCGCGAGAGGAACGAGGGGCGGGTCGACTTGGCGCCGAAGATGCGGATGGCGTTGAGGCGGAGCGGCGTGTCGAGGTTGTCGTGAACCTGTTGCCCGACGAGGAGGGGGGTCAGCACGGCGAGCGCTGAGAGTGGACAAGTAGCCTGTGGGAGGGGGACGCACAATTTCTGCGAGGTGCTTGCCTGCGCGCTCGTACTCGCCGCGCATCTTGCGCTCGACGCGGTCGCGCTGCCAGGCTTCTGCGTCTGCGCGGTCCTGGTCGCCGATGATGATCTCGACGCCGGCGGCTGCGACCTCGCCCTGCGGCGGGACGACCTCTGGAGGCGGGCTCGGTGGCGGGAGCGAGTCGGCGGCGGGCGCAGCCGTGTCGGGAGCCGGTGCGGTCATCGAGGTCGAGGCGGAAGGAGGAGGAGGGGACGAGGAGGACGAGGACGGCTCGGGCGTGGCGATGAGCGGGCCGCGCACGACGACCTGCGGGACAGGGACGTCCTCTGGAGCGAAAGCGCGAGCGGCGTGCTGCGCTGGCGTTTCCCTCGGTCGAGAGGACGAGTCGGCAGGCGATGAGGGCGCGGCGGAGGACTGCGAGGTGAGCAGGGTCAGCGGGCTGGTTCTAGCGAGCTCGGCTGAGAGCCACGCACCTGTGCTGCCATGCTGATCTGCGCCACTGACCAGGCGAGCGAGGTGGAGCGGACAGAGCCGAGTCGACCCCCGCCTCTCCTCCTCGTCGCCCATCGGCTCGCTCTCTGCTCGCTCCCACGCTCTCCCGACCTCGGGGTCGACCGCTCTATCCGCTCCTCAGCTTCAGCCAGACCAGCACAGCCGCCACCCGCGCTCGCCCTCGTCGCCATGGCCTCGTTCGGCGACAAGTTCTCCGCGACCTCCTTGGAGCAGACGGCCGAGGACGAGGCCTGGGAGCGCTCCGATCCGCTCTTCGACCGACCAGAACACGGCGCAGAGCCCGACGAGGCCCGCGACGCAGACCGCGACGCCCTGTACTCGATCCTCAACCTCGAGCGCACCGCCTCGGACGACGAGATCCAGAAGAGCTACCGTCGCCTCGCAGGTGCGTCCCCTCCCCTTGTCCGACCTGCGATCTGCTCTTTACAGAGACACTGACTGCGCCCTCGATCCTGCAGCGCTCCTCCACCCCGACCGCCACCGCGATCCGGCGCTCAAATCGGCCGCCGACTCGAGGTTCGCAAAGGTCCAGGAGGCGTACGAGACGCTGTCTGATCCGCACAAGCGCGCCATCTACGACGAGCTCGGCTCTTCGGGCCTCAAGACCAACTGGGAGGTGGCGACCAAGGGAAAGACGGCGGCCGAGGTGCGTCTTGCGAAGGTTCCTCTCGACCGCGGCCGGTCCTTTGAGGAGTGACTGACGTGCCTCCTCTCGTTCGCAGCTACGCGCAGAGTACGAGCGCATGAACCGGCAACAGCTCGAGCAGAACATCGAGAACCTCGTCAGGAGCAAGGTGCGCCTCTCGTTCCTCCTACTCCTCCTCCTCCACGTCACCTCGCTGACACCGCTCTCTCTTGCCCGCAGGGCGAGCTCACCATCGTCTCGGACGCACGAGTGTGCTTCCTGCGCGACGCCGAGCTCGAGCGACTAGGCGGGCCCGACAAGCTCGGCCCGCTGCAGCGGCTCCAGACGATCACGCAGCGCCAGGTCTTCCTCAAGCACTCGTACACGACGCCGCTCACGCCGACGACGGCGCTCGTCGCGACGACCCAGGTCACGGCGCGGCAAGGGTCGGGCGCCGGCAACATGCTCCTCAAGCTGCAGCACACGCCGTCGCAGCGCCTCTCGCTCGAGCTCGGCACGACGCTCCTCCGCCCGCGGTCCCTCACGTTCAAGACGACCTACGCGCCCGACGCCGACTCGTTCGTGCGCGTCGACGTCCCGATTCGCACGCTCGACGCGCCGCCCAAGTTCAACGTCGTCGTCGGGCGGCGCATCTACGAGCGCACGACGGGCACGCTCACGCTGCGCAGCGGCGCGTGGGCCGTCGGGCGATGGGGCGAGGCGCTCCTGCAGCCCTACTCGGACAGCACGCTGTCGGTCGGGCTCAGCCACGCGACGGGCTGGGGCGTCGAGGCGACCTCGGCCATGTTCGTCAAGCAGGTGAGCCTCAGCTGGGGCAGGACCGTCCTCGGCGGCTTCAAGGTCGGCGTCCAGGGCGTCGTGACCAACGTCGGCGCGGCGAGCGTCGGCGTCAGCGCAGACCGGCGCGTGACTGAGAACTGCAAGGCTGGCATGGGCCTCGAGGTGGCGGCGAACGGCGCCATGACGGTCAAGCTGCGGTGCGTCGCTCTCTCCTTTTCCTGCGCACCTCATCTCACTCGCTCTCTGTGCGTCTCGCTGACCCGCTCGCTCGTCCCTGCAGCTTCTCTCGACTCGGTCAGCGCATCAACCTCCCCGTCATCGTCTCGTCTGGCCTCGACTACCGCCTCTTCGCCGCTTTCACCGTCCTGCCCGCGCTCGGCATCATCGCGACAAACCAGCTCGTCCTCGCACCTCGCAAGCGCAAGCAGCTGAGCAGGTGCGTCCCTCTCTGCGCCGCCCTTTTCCTCCTCTCGAGCTGGCTGACCTCGTCCACCTCATCCGCTCGCAGCAAGCTCAAGGAGCTGCGCAAGGAGCACGCCGAGTTCATCCGCGAGAAGCGCAAGGAGGCGCTCGACGCACAGGCGCTCCTCGCCGAGCACGTTAAGAAGCGGATCCGGGAGGAGGAGGCGAAAGAAGGTCCGTGCGCCTCTCGTCGCCCTCTCTCTCTCTCTTTCTCCTCGCCCGCCTCGCTAACTCGCACCCTCATTTCCTTTACTCGTGCGCAGGCTTGGTCATTCTCGAGGCAATGTACGGCGTGCTCGAGGCCGTCGACGACAAGGTGCAGGACGAGGCCGAGCTGCGCTGGCTCGATGTCACCGGTGCGCTCCTCTTCTTCCCTCTCGGCCTTGTTGCGCGCTCTCCTTCTCATCCCACCTCACTGAATCCTCTCTTTCCTGCAGTACCACTCCAAGCGCTCCTCCCCGCCGGCCTCTCGCAGCTCACCATCCCCGCCGGCCGCTCCAAGGCGTCCCTCCTTGGCTTCTACGACGCCGCCATCGGCGAGAAGAAGCGGCTCCGGGTGCGGTACCGCTTCAAGGGGCGCGTGCACGAGGCCGTGTGGAGGGATCGGGACGCTGTCGCGCTGCCGATGAAGGCGCACTTGCTCGAGGAGGAGAAGGGCGGCAGGCGGTAGCGCAGGGACGGTGACGGCGCGAGGCTGCAATTTGAGGGACTCGGAGCTCAACTATGTAGCGCCGTCCGCATAAAGCGATGCGCTTACTCGAGAAGCAGGCTCTCCACGACTCGCTGCAGAGAGCGCTTGCTCGGCTTTGCGCTGAGCAGAAGGGAGAGGAGGTCGCTCGAGAGGTCGCAGAACTGCTCTCCCTGAGCCCGTGAAGCCCGTGAAGGGCTCGATCGACGGATCGAGACGTGCACTAGAGCATGAGGCTCTCTCAGCGACGCGCAGACAACCAGGTTGAAGAGAAAAGTACTGCAACTGCGACGGCTGGAGGAGATCTACATGATGACGACGAGAGGAGCGCGAGGGAGAGTACAGCAGAGGGCGCGAGGGACTACGAGAGGGTAATGTACACGTGGCGCGAGCAGATCTTGGCCTCGGAGCCCGGGTCGAGGATGAGCGTCTGCGTGCCGTCGACGATGGCGCCCGGACCCCTCACGACGTCGCCCTTGTCGAGCCCATCGAGCTTGAAGACGGGCACGTTGATCCTGCCCGTCGCCTCGAAGTACATCGACGCGCGCTCCTTCTCGGCCTTGGCGTCGACGCCCTCGGCGGAAAAGGCCGTCGCGTCGATCTCGCTCAGGACCGACTCGCCGAGCGAGTCGAACGTCTTGCCGATGCCGCGCACGCGCACGTCGTCGACCATGATGGCCTTCTTGTCGAGGTTGAAGCCGAACTCGCTCTTGTAGAGCTCCTCGAACGCCGTGCCGAAATCGTTCGAGCCGTCCGAGGGTGCGAGCGTCATGAGCGACGTGTCGGATCCGTCGTACCTGCGGTCGGCGTCGATGGAGAGCGTCAGCGAGCGTCCTCGAGAGCGACGAGGGACGAGGGGAAGAGAGAAACGCACCGCATGTTGAGGTAGCACTCGAGCTCGATCCGGTCGTCGGCGAAGCCCTGGCGGCGCAGCTCGACCCGGACGTCCTCCTTGAGCCGGTCGAGGCGAGGCAGGAACGTCGCCTTGGTCTCGGCGGTGAACTCGGCCGCGCACGGCTCGCTGCGGTCGTACGCTCGGCTGCTGAGCGCCATGCCGTACGCCGAGAGGATCGACGAGTAGCGGTGGATCAGAATCTGGGTGATGCCGAGCGTGCGCGCGAGCTCACAGGCTGCGAGCGAGGTAGTCAAGCGTCAGCACGAGCCTCTAGAAGATGGAGAAGAGAGGGAGGAGGACGCACCGTGCTGCCCGCCCGCACCGCCGAACGCCGCGAGGATGTGCTTGGACGTCGAGAAGCCCCTCGCCTCGGTCAACGCGCGCACAGGCCTCGCCATGACCTCGTTCGCGACCTTGATAAAGCCCGCCGCCACCTCGTCGAGCGACATGCTCTTGCCCGTCTCGCGGTTGATCTGCTCGCGCACCGTCTCGAACGCCGCGACGGCCGCCTCGCGCCCGAGCGGCTGGTCCTCGGTCGGGCCGAAGATCTTGGGGAAGTAGTCGGGGAAGAGGCGCCCGAGGACGAGGTTGGCGTCGCTGACGGCGAGCGGGCCGTCCTTGAGGTAGCACACCGGGCCTGGGTGCGCCCCCGCCGACTCGGGACCGGCGTGGAAGAGGCCGTTCTTGAACGTGAGGCACGACCCGCCGCCGGCGGCGACCGTGTTGATGTCGAGCTGGGGCGTCTGGATCGAGACGCCGGCGGTCGTCGTCTCGTACGTCGTCTCGAACTTGCCGTCGAAGCGCGAGCTGCGAGCAGGCAACAGGGATAGAGTCAGTTGTCGATCGAGCCGCAGAGGAGCGAGCTGGAAGACGCACACGTCGGAAGAAGTGCCGCCTGCGGGCAGGGAAGGAGCGAGAGTCAGTCGAGGGACGACGAGGAGCACAGGTGAAGAGAGAGAAGAGGGACGGACCCATGTCGAAACCGATGATCGGCGTGCGGTGCTTGTCGCTCCATGACGTTGCCGAGTAGCCGACGACGCCGCCTGCGGGACCCGACAGGATGCTGCGCAGGCCCGAGAAGTTCTTGACGTCGACGAGCGTCCCCTCCGAGGTCATGAACTCGACCCTGCCGGCCTCGCGCAGCTCGTCGTCGAAGCCCTTGAAGAAGCCCCGCAAATACTCTCCGAGGACCGGGTTGAGGTAGGCGTCGACCGACGCCGACGTCGCTCGCGGGACGGCCTTGATCTGGGGCGACAGGGTCGACGAGACCGAGACCTGGGTGAAGCCGACGTCCGAGGCGATGGCGGCAACGGCGAGCTCGTGATCTGGGTAGGTGAACGAGTGGACGAAGCAGATGGCGACCGAGCGGATGCCGCCGTCGTACAGGGCCCGGAGGTCCGTGCGCACGCGCTCGAGGTCTGTTGCAGGGCGAGGCAACGAGAGGCGAGAGAAGCGGGGAGGGTAGGGAGGAGCGAGGAGACAAGAGAGGAGCGAGGAGAGAAGAGAGGAGAGAGAGGGAGAGCAGAGTCAGCGCCAGGCTCAGTCGAGGAAGGCGGAGTTGAGAAGGACGACGACGACGCACCTGGCTTGCGCATGATCCTCACCGGCTCGCCCGACACGCCGCGCACAATCTCGCCCTCGTGCGCGCTGATGACCTTGCCCGCCTCGTCAAACTTGACCACGTTCTTGTCGGCCTCGGGGTCGTAGCTGTAGCCGACGAGCGTGACGCGCTCGTCGACCTCGAGCACGTTGTCGTACAGGACGCCCGGACGCTGCACCTTGAGCGCAAAGATGTCTGTCGTCCGAGAAGTGAGTCGAGTCAGTGCCAGCTCGTCCTCGGGGAGTCGAAGGAGGGGGACGACGACGTACTCGGTCGGCTCTGGTTGTTGATGCGCAGCAGGTCCCGGAAGCCCTTGGTGACGACGAAGGCGTGCTTGGCGCCCTTGCGCTCGAGGAGTGCGCTGCGGGCGACGAGGGACAAGGTCAGGACGTGCGAGCGCGAGCGACGAGCGAGGGGAGCGGGACGCACTTGGTCGCGACGGTGGTCGACAAACGGATGTAGTCGAACTTGCTCACGTCGAGCTTCTGCCCTCGAGGGATCGAGGTGCCCGTCGCCATCTCGAGGACGCGTCGACAGGCCTCGGTGGGCGCGTCGGGGTAGTTGGACGGGTCGACGCTGAGGAGCTTGACGACGACCTCGTTGAGCTCGCCGTTGGCGAGGGGCCACGAGGCGTAGGCGTCGGCCATGGTGCCGCCGCGGTCGATCGAGACCTTGATGGAGTGGTCGGGGAGCTCGTACGGCGGGAGGATGGACGGCATGGCGGTGGACGAGGCGAGGTTGAGGGGAGAGAGATGAGGAAGAGCGAGTCGGGGTTGATGGACGGGCGCAATCTCGTGGAGAGACTCCGCAGAGTGGCCAGGGACACGGTCGAGCTGCTCGGGTGCCGAGGAACTTGAGCGGCGAGCGGGCGGAAGTGCGTCGGAGCTGGTTGCGGGGGGGGAGGTCGTCGTCGAGCGGCGCGCGCGCAGGCGAGGGCGGATTGAAGGCGCTGGGTCGGTGCACAGGAGGTGTGTGCGGCTGTGTGGGCGCTGTCAAGCCCACTGGAGCGGTGTGGGCCGTGTGCTGAGTCGAGAGAGATGAGGTTGCGGGCGAGTTCCGGCGACGACGGTGACCCCGCTCTTGCTCCTCGGCTCCAGCTTCGATTGCGCGCAGCCACACCTGCACGGCTAGTGCGGCTGTTCAAGGTCGACTTCCGCCCCAGAGCCGCCGCCCCCCGCCCCCGTCGCACCACCCCTCCCCTCGTCCTCCTCGTCCTCATCTCTTCCGCTCCACCCTCGGCTCGTCTCGCCCTCAAGCTCTCGCCTGGCACCGCCAGCCTCGTCACAGCACACGTACCCCTCCCTCACCTACATCAACCGCCCCATTCGCCCACCATGACGGTCGACCTCGCCCTCGACAAGCCCGACCCGATCCTCCTGTCCCTCTTCGCCAACCGCTTCATGTCCGTTGCAGAGGCGGCAGGTCGCAGCTTGCAGCTCACGTCCATCGTGCGTCCTCCCTCCCCTCTCGCCTCACCTCGAGAGGTGCACGCCCGCTCACTCCTCTCCCCCTCCCTCGTCGCAGTCGACCAACATCAAGGAGCGCCTCGACTTCTCCTGCGCCCTCTTTGCGCCCAACGGCGACCTCATTGCCAACGGTGCGTTCCTCTCGACGATCCTCGCCGGGCGGGAGCCGCGACTGACGCATCTCCCTTCGCGCGCAGCTCCTCATCTTCCGGTCCACCTCGGCTCGATGTCGTTCGCCGTGCGCTACCAGGTCGACACGCTCGGCATTGGCGCAGACGCACCGAGCGGCGACGGCATCGTCGACGGCGACGTGCTTCTCACCAACTCGCCCAAGGCCGGCGGCTCTCGTGCGTCCTCCTCCTCTGCTCCCTCCGGCTCCGCTCCCTTCCGCTCTCCTCCCCCCTCCTCGCCTTCCATCTGCGCTCGTGAGCACCCACGCTAACTCTACCGCTCCTGCGCACGCAGACCTGCCCGACATCACCGTCATCACGCCCGTCTTCGACGAGTCGAAGAAGCACATCTTGTTCTTCACGGCGTCGCGCGGCCATCACGCCGACGTAGGCGGGATCCTGCCTGGCAGCATGCCACCTACGAGCAAGACCATCTTCGACGAGGGCGCGCAGGTGACGACGTTCAAGATCGTGCGCGCCGGCAAGTACGACCGCGACGGCCTCATCGAGCGCCTCGTCACGGAGCCCGCCAAGTACCCAGGCTCGACCGGCAGCC
>Ga0308170_10004785_pt1 | contig 10560 bp, 8 predicted proteins | sample PhyBR2_2_FD_202136 | JGI IMG/M metagenome (GOLD analysis project Ga0308170, IMG submission 202136) | Phyllosphere microbial communities from UC Gill Tract Community Farm, Albany, California, United States - DLSLSB.R2 | ecosystem: Host-associated > Plants > Phyllosphere > Unclassified | place... | reverse complement strand
TGTTGAGCTCTTTCGGGGAGATCTTTTCCCACTCCTGCGCGCCGTCCGCCTGGGCGTAATACAAAACACGTTCCACACTGCCGTCGTCGGGGATGACGGGCACGACGAAAAAGACAGGGGCACTGCCAGGCACGGATGTGAAGGCGTTCGGGGCTGCTGTTGTCATGGTGCGTTCCTGATTGGTACTGCGTTGAGAAAGGCTGACGACTGCGGCCGGTAGCCGCCCTGCGTCAGCGTCTGTACATCGGCGCCGGTAACGGCGCCTTCCCCTGCACATGCGCGTGCCACGAGCCACGCTTCACGTACGAAGCCTGCCTGTCCGGTGTCGATGGCCGGTTGCAATGCATTGCGCGTTGCCCGGCACAGCGCGGCCGGGTACGAACCTTCAGCAGCACTGGCGTCGGCCTGCAGCAGCAGCAGGCCGGCCCGTGCCTGCAGTTCCCGGCCCTGCCACAGATACGGATACTGCGTCATCAGCCTGCGGATGTCCTGCGCGACGCTGCTGGCCGCGGCGCGCGCAGCAGCCCGGTCGCGTGAGCGCATGGCCTGCGCGGCGACGGCAAGGCGCGTCTGCATCACGCTCTGGCGCCACTCGCGCATGTCCTCTTTGCCCTTGCCGGCGCTTGCCAGACGGCGCTGCAGCGCAGCGAGCTGCGCGTCGATGGGCCGGCCGGCGTCCGCCTGCGCCAGCAGCAGGGCGCTCTCGGCCAGCAGGCTTTCTGCTTGCCAGAAGGCGTTGCTGGCGCCATCGACCAGCGCCCGGTGCATCCAGCTCACAGCTGCCAGCCTGGCGGCGATCGCCTCGTCGCGCCGGCCCAGTGCCTGCAAGGCTTCGGCGCGCCGGCTCTCGATGACGGCCAGGTCGCGCAGCCGTACCGATTCGCCCGGGCGCGCCTGTTGCAGCTGTCGTTGCACCGCGCGCGCGGTGTCGTACAGCGTCAGCGCATGCGCACTGTTGCCTGTCAGGTGCGCCACCTGGCCCAGCCAGGCACGTGCGCTGGCAACCGCATCCTGGGCATCGACGTCGCCAGGATGGTCGGCCAGCACCGCCAGCTTGAGCGCCAGCGACGCCTTGAAGCCGCGCTGCGCGTCCTCCCAGCGGCCCCGGCGCATTGCAATCGAACTCAGGCTCCCGAGCGCAAACCCGAGCTCGGCCCTGGCCTGGGGATGCGCCGGTGCGGCGGCCAGCCAGGCCTGGCTGGCGGCGCGATAGCGCGTCATCTGCGCGGTGGCCTCATCCAGGCGGCCCGCGTCATAGGCCATCTGGCCGAGCCAGAATGCGCTGGCGCCCAGCGTCTTGTAGTACTCGCCAAGATCGATGCCTGGCGCCGGGCCCATGCCCGAGAGCAGCGCGTAGGCACGCGCCAGCGCCGTGCCGGCCATCGCGAGCTGGTGCGTTCCGCGGCTGCTGTTGACTTCGCCGATCACGACCAATGCTTTGGCGCGCTGCAAGGTGTCGGCCGGCAGTTCGTCGCGGATGTCATGAGGATTGAGCACCTGCAAACCATGTTCACCGATGCTGGCGAGCAGATCGAGTTTGCCGATCGGGCGCAGCTGGTCGGCAAGCTCGCCCAGCATGAAGGTGGCCAGGCGCCGGCTCTGCAGCTCGCGCGCCGTCACGGTGTCGGCCAGCTGCGCGTTGCGCACGGCGGCCAGGCCGGCAGTTGCCGCCAGCGCCAGGGCACCAATCAGCGCGGCCACGCGCCAGCGCGTATGCGCCTTGAGGCGGGCCAGTGAGCGCGCCACAAAGTCGTGTTCGTCGCGCCCGAACAGTTGCGGTGCGGCGCGCACCGCGCTGCTCGATTGCCACAACAGCGGCACCCGTGGCAGCAGACAGGCCTTGGCCCGTCCGCTGTCCAGCCAGCGCCGGACCCAGGGCGCCAGCTCGGCGCGTGCGGTCAGTGCGACGCGGTGCTGCGCGACCCACGCCGTCACGCGTGGCCAGCGGCGCAGCAAGGCTTCGTGCGCGACACGAAAACCGATCTCGCCGCCGCCCAGGCGGTCAGCCACCAGCAAACGCGCATCGATCAGTGCCTCGGCCAGTGCGCGCTCGTGCAGGTCGGTGAGGCTGGCGCCGATCACCGAGCGGCTGGTGGGCGATGCATCCTCGGCTGACAGGGTTACCAGGCGCGGCAGCAATCGCGCCAGCGCTGCCTGCTGCGGGTCCGGCAAGACTGCCAGGATCGCTTCGGCCCGGCTGCTGATCGCACCTTCCAGGCCACCCAGCGCATCGTACGCAGCCCAGGTCAGTTCGTCGCCTGGCGCGCGCGCCAGATACAGCGCCTGCAACGTGTATTGCAGCAGCGGCAAGGCGTCGCCGGCCTGCATTGCATCGGCGCACAGACGGTCGTCCAGCCGGTTCAGGCTGCTCGCGTCGCTGCCATAGGTCAGGTTGGCCGCGCGTGCCGGCAGGCGGATCATCTGCATGATGGCCTGGGCGTCGGGTGGCGCCAGGTCCATGTGCGCTCCGTGCTCCTTGCCATGCATCAGCAGGCGGTGGCACGACAGGCGGGGATAAAAGTCGTTGCGGCAGACGGCCAGCACCAGCACCATGCTGCTGCGGACCAGCCGTTCGATACAGTCGAGAAACGCCTGGCGGTCCGCGTCCCTGGCTGGCTCGAACAGACCCTCCAGGCGATCCAGCACCAGCAGTGGCAAGCCCGCGTTGTCAGCGCGCTGCGCCTGCAGACCGACTCGCAGCAAGCGCAGCACCTCATCCGGATCACCGCGCAGCAATTCGGCCAGCGAGGCGATGCTGTGGCCCGACAACAGCGCGACATTGGCGAACTCCCAATCGAGCAGCGCCCCGGCCAGCGCCTGCCATGGGCCGCTCGCGTCGAGCGCGCCCAGGTCGAGCACGGTCGCGGTGCAGGCCCGCAGGCGTTCATCGCCCGGCACCGGCGCGGCCAGCATGGCGGGGATCAGTCCGGCACGCACCAGCGAGGTCTTGCCGGAACCGCTGGGTCCCAGCAGCACGACCAGGGCGTGGCCGCGCGCCTGCTGCTCACCGAGGCGGCGGTGCAACTGCCGGATGGCATCGTCGCGGCCGAAATAGACGGCGGCATGTTCCGTGCCGAACGGTTCCAGGCCACGGAAGGGCGAGGTACCGCGCCATGCGCCGCTCAGGCTGCGCGGCCCATTGTCGGACAGCACGCGGATCGGGGCGATCAGCCGGTAGCCCTGCTTGCGGATCGTTTCGATATAGCGCGGACTGGTGGCGGCGTCCTGCAGCGCCCGGCGCAGGCCGGCAATGACCTTGTGCACCTGGTTGTCGCCCTGGACCTGGCCTGGCCAGCAGGCATCGAGCAGGGCATCGGCCGTGACGACCTCGCCGCAGCGCCGGCACAGTTCGGCCAGCACGGCCATCGGCCGCGGCTCCAGCGCCACCACGTTGTCACCGCGCGCGATCCGGTGCGCCGCCAGATCGACTGTCCAGTCGCCCAACAGAAAGCGACCGCCCGCGAGCAACGGATCGCCTTCTTGCAGTGCGCGCAATTCGGGTTGCGATGCGTGTGTCAAGATCACTCCCTGAGCATGGGCGAGGCGCATCCTCGTGTGCCGTGGCAAGCAAAAAACACTTGCGATGATGGCAGGCTTTCAATATGGCACGTAAAAGATGGTTTTGTAAACCTGTCAATGTTTCAGTTGCTTTTGTCGGACGGTTGGTCCGGCAACGCGCCCACTCGAATCCGCGCCGGGGATTTGACAAATGAATCAATGACTTGACGTGCAGGGCGATGCGGGAAGGTATCCGGAAGGTGTCAATACAGTGTTCATCGTAAAGTGTTCGCGCAGGGATCGAGCAGCACGACTTACCGGAGAGCATGATGAACCAGCCTGCATTGTCACTGATCACCAGCGCATCGGCCGTGGGCAACGAACCGCGTCCCTGTTCGGACGATGCCATCCGCGAGGCATTGCGACGTGTCCTGACCAGCAAGCAATTTGCCAAGGCACGCCGCTGCACGGCGTTGCTGGTGTATCTGGTCGAGCGCGTGCTGGTGTGCGACGACGCAGATGCGTCGCCACCGGAACACGAGATCGGCGTGGCCGTGTTTGGCCGCGATCCGGCAGCGTATTCCCCGGCAGACGATCCCATCGTCCGGGTCCAGGCAGGGCGTCTGCGTCTGCGCCTGACCGCGTATTACGCCGATGAAGGCGTCCTTGATGCCTTGCGCATCAGTGTGCCGCCAGGCCGTTATCATGCCCGCATCCTGCCCCCCGACGACCAGGGAGCAGGCGGGCCGGTGCCTGCCGGTGCGCCGCTATTGCTGTTCAGCCCGCTCATCTGCCTGTGCGCCGACGCAGCGGCCAGTCACTTCACGGCAGGCCTGAATGACGAGTTGGGCTTCCGGCTGTACCGTGAACTTCGCTCGCTCAGCCTGCCCGGCGGTGACAGCCCGGCCCCGGCCGACGGCCAGTCGCGCGCGCGCTACCTGCTCGAGGGCACGGTGCGCCAGGACGCCGCGCTGCTGCGCGTGTCGCTGATCCTGCGGCACGGTGCCGGCGGCGCGGTGCTGTGGTATGCGCAGTTCGACCGCGTCAGCGGGATCGATGGCGCAATCGATGGCGCCATTGGCGACCAGGAACAGATGGCCGCGCGCTGCGTGGCCGCGCTGCAGCAGCATCTGCCGCGCGGTACGGCCTTGCGAGGCCGGTAAGGCAATGGCCCCGTATCGGCCTCTGGTGGCCATCGTGGTCAGCCACGAACATCCGGTGGGCATGGCCATGCACCTGCGTTTCATCCCCAGCCTCGACACGACAGCGCTGATGCTGCGCGAAGGATTGCTGCTGCGTCATACGCCCGATGGCGCCGAACTGTGGCGCGGGGCGGCATATCGCCACGCGGTCGTGCTGCCGCTGGTCTTCCAGGTCGTCACGCGCAACGCTCACTTGCAGTCGTGCACGCAGTGGCCGGTCGAGCGGCCCCTTCGATACGTCAGCGTGACAGGCCAGGAGCAACTGCGGGCCGAGACCCTGGCCGGATCGGGCGCCTCGCGCCGGCCCTTGCTGTCGGTCGGGATCGACCATCGTCCCGCGCCCGATGGCGCCTGCGCCACGTACCGCATCGCGCTGGCGTCCAACCGGCGCGACTGATCTCTGTACGCCCCGGCGTTGCCGGTAGCGTCACGCACATCGACCACCTTTGGCATGAGAGCGACGCCCGATTCGCGCCCGATTCGTACCAGATTCGTGCCGGACTCAACGAGGCGACAGTCTCGCTGCATAGCCGCTATGATCTGCGTTATCAAAATTACCAATAAGGTCAACCCCCATGTCTACTGTCACCACGGCCAGCGCAACGTACGTCCGTCCGCCAGGCGTACTCCATACGATCCTGCTCGCAGGCAGCGTGTCGCTGTTCCTCGGCGCATTGCTCAGCGATTACACCTACTACACCACCTACCAGATCCAGTGGAGCAATTTTGCTTCGTGGCTCAACGCCGGCGCCTTGCTGTTCGCCGGGCTGGCGCTCGTGTTCGCGCTGGTCAATCTGCTGCGCGCCAGGCCAATGGCCGGTCGGCCGTTGAACTACTTCGTGCTGCTGCTGCTGACCTTCGTGATCGGTCTGGTCAACGCGTTCCAGCATGCCAAGGATGCCTGGGCGCTCATGCCGACCGGCCTGTTGCTGTCGGTCATCGTCTTTATCCTGATTTGCATTACCGCTGTCATAGGCCTTAACCCACGTTCGGGAGGACTGAAATGAATCGCTCGAGCGCACTTGCCCTGTTCAGCATGACCCTGCTGGCCAGCGCCTGCAGTAACGAAGCCAATACCAACCTGGCCAGCGGCCCGGATCCGAAACTGCCGGCGCCCGAGCGCGGCCTGTTCCCGAGCATGAAAATTGCCGAGCCGACTGCATGGGGCGATCAGAAGCCGACCGTGCCAGAGGGTTACAGCATCACGGCCATCGCGACCGACCTGAAGATCCCGCGCCAGATGCTGGTGCTGCCGAACGGCGATATCCTGGTAGCAGAAGGGCGTGGCGGCAGCGCGGCCAAGCTCAAGCCGAAAGACGTCATTGCCGGCTACATCAAGGCGCAGGGCAATACCAAGGTCAAGGGCGGCAATCGCCTGACGCTGCTGCGCGATGCGGACGGTGATGGCCAGTACGAGCTCAAGACCGTGTTCGCCGAAAACCTGAACGCCCCATACGGCCTGGCGTTTGCCAACAACAAGCTGTACGTGGCGAACCAGGATGCGGTGGTCACCTTCGATTACCAGCCGGGTCAGACCAAGGCTGCCGCAGCGCCGGTGACGCTCACCCAACTGCCCGCCGAGATCAACCACCACTGGACGAAAGCCATGACCATCAGCCCCGATGGCCGCTATGTCTACGTCGGTATCGGTTCGAACAGCAACATCACCGAGCGCGGTATGGAAGCCGAAGTCGACCGCGCAATGGTCTGGCAGATCGATGTGACGACGGGTGCCCACAAGCCGTACGCCACGGGCCTGCGCAACCCGACGGCGCTGGCGATGAACCCGGAAACGGGCCAGTTGTGGTCGGTCGTGAACGAGCGCGATGAACTGGGTCCGGACCTGGTGCCGGATTATCTGACGTCGGTGAAAGAGGGCGGTTTCTACGGCTGGCCGTACAGCTACTGGGGCCAGAACGTCGACCCGCGCGTGATGCCGCCGAACCCGAAAAAGGTGGCGGCTGCGATCAAGCCGGACTATGGCCTGGGATCGCACGTCGCGGCGCTGGGTCTGCACTTCTCGCTGCCGACCATGGGCGCAAAGTTCGCCAATGGCGCGTTTGTCGGCGAACACGGCAGCTGGAACCGCGACAATCCGGTGGGCTACAAGGTGATCTTCGTGCCGTTCGCCAACGGTCGTCCGGCCGGCGCGGCAATCGACTTCGCAACGGGCTTCCGGGATGCCAATGGCAAGACACGTGGTCGTCCGGTCGGTGTCACGGTCGATCCGCGCGGCGCGCTGATCATTGCCGATGACCTCGCCAATACGGTCTGGCGCGTGGCGCCGAACCGCTGATCGGCATCTGGAGCAACCGCCGCAGCGTGCATGATGCCAAGCCTGGCGTCATTTGCGCTGCGGTTTTTTTTCGCCCTTTATTTTCCCCACTTGCAGCGTGATGTTCCCATTGCGCCGGTATCTTCCTCGAACGTGAACGTCTTCTTGTCCCGGGTACGCAGATACGTGAATCGGTTGATGAGCGCGCCTTGCGTGGCGACCGTGTACGTGCCGCCGGCCCTGCCCGGTTCTTTCCAGACCGTGGTGAACTCGAATGGTCTGCCCGGTGTCATTTCCACTGAACTCGACTTGAGCGCCCGCAGAGAGAGGGGCTTGCTGCCGCGCTGGTAGCGCACGGCGGCGTGTGCGTGTTCAGACTGCGGGAAGTCGAACTGAAGCCGGATTGGCGTCGTGGCGTCGACCGACACCAGGCAGCGAAACTCGGTGGACTGCGCCATCGCTGGGTTGGCGAGCAAGGCGGCGCACAGCAGGGCGTTCAGATGCTTCATCTGCAGAATTCTCATGGCGAGTTGGATTGCCCGATGGGCGATGATTCAGCATACCGCATGCCGGGCACCATCTTGCATATTGCCTTCTCTACTGAGAATGGTTTATCATTATCGACTCAGCGCGCATCGCCGCGTCCGCCGTTCATGACAAGGTTTTTCTGATGACATTCAAGCTCCTTCCAATTGCCCGTGCACTTGCCCTGGCCACCCTCGGTTCCACGTTCGCCCACGCTGCCGAACCGGCGATCGTCATGGGCGAGGTGCGCGTGAGCGCCCAGCGCGACGCCGGGGCGTTGCGCTCGAGCCGCGTCCTGACATCGGTCGACGTGCTGGGCGCGGACAAGATCGAAGACAAGAACGTGACCAACAGCTGGGAACTGGTCGGCCAGTTGCCGGGCGTGCAGCTGACCGAAACGCGGATGGGCGCCGAATCGGGCAAAGCGAGCTTTCGCGCGTTCAACGGCGAAGGCTATATCAATGGCATCAAGGTGCTGATCGACGGCATCCCGAGCAATGTCAACAGCGGCAACCAGCGCTTCATCGACATGATCTTCCCGCTCGAGGTCGACTATATCGAAGTGGTACGCGGCACGAACGATCCACGCTACGGCCTGCACAATATCGGTGGCAACTTGAACATCGGCACGCGCCAGGGCGGCAATTACTTTGACAGCCGGTTCACCTACGGCAGCTTCAACACGCGCGAAGTGCAGGCGGCGTATGGCCGCGAAGCCGATGGCTTTGCACAAAATTATTTCGTGGCGAAACAACTGACCGACAGCTACCGCGCGAACGGCGACTCCAACAAATACTCGATCGGCGGCAAGTGGTTCTTCACATCGAATGACAAGACGGTCACGGCCGGGCTGGTCGTGCGTACCTACGAACACACGTCGGGCGAGCCGGGCTTTCTGACTGCCGCCGAACTCGCCGCCGACCGCCGCCAGTCGCCGCGCAAGAACGCCAACGACAAGACCGACCGCGACATGCACCACGCCAGCGCGCACCTTGACTGGCACATCACGCCGAACGCGTTCCTCAGCAACAAGCTGTATTACAACGAGTACAAGGACGACCGCCGCGTCACCTTCACCAGCAATCCCGAAGGCAATGCGCCGCGTCAGCGCCGGCTGTGGGATGAAGAACAGCTCGGCTTCATGAGCACGCTGACATGGCGCGCGAACGAGCGCGTCACGGTCGACGGCGGTGTGAACACCGAGCGTCAGGACAATGGCTACCGCCGCCTGCGCTACAACTTCGCGATCCCGACGGACTTCACGACGCCGGCTCGCATCCAGAACGACGACCGCTACAAGTTCAACAATGTCGGCGCCTATGTGCAGGCGGTGATCAAGGCCACCGACACGATTCAGCTCGTGCCGGGCTACCGGGTCGACCGCTTTACCGGCAATCAGCCGCTGGCGGGTGGCACGAGCGCAGGTCTGCAGGAGTACGGCTGGATCAAGCAACCCAAGTTCAGCATGGTGTGGAGTCCGGCAACCGACATCAGCGTCTACGGCAACTGGGGCCGCACGTTCCAGATTCTGACGGGCTCGGTGGGGCCGGCTTATCTGGTGCCGGGCCAGGCGCCGTTCGACGCATCGGTGAACACTGGCAAGGAAGTGGGCGTCAAGCTCAAGCCCACCACGCGCAGCGACCTGCGCCTGGCGCTCTGGCGTCAGGATGCAACGGGCGAAGTGGCGAATATGCCGGCCACCGGCACCACGGTGGGGCTGGGCGAAACGCGTCGTGAAGGCCTGGACTTCCAGCTCTCGGGCAAGGTCACCGACAAGCTGGAACTGTCGCTGTCGCACTCGCTGCAAAAGGCCGAAGTGCGCAAGGCCACGGGCACGAATGGCGTGTCGCTGGCCGGCAAGGAAGTGTTTTCGACGCCGCGCCACATCACCAATGTGAGCCTGGATTACAAGCACTCGGACACCTGGCGCTTCGGCTTGCAGGGCCGCTCGCAGGGCAATTACTACATCGATACGCCCAACGAGCTGGGCAAGTTTGGCGGCTTCGTGCTGTTCGATGCGAACGTGCGCTATGCGATCTCGGCGCGCACCAGCATCGATCTCCAGGTCAAGAATATTGCGGACCGCAATTATGAGTACGCGTGGTACGACAACTTCTTCTGGCCGGCAAGCCAGGCGCAGCCAATGTACTCATCGGGCAATGGCCGGGCTGCGTATATCTCACTGAACGTGAAGCTGTAGTCCGCTTACACCAGTTGATCGGCGCTGACAATGTGCAGGCCCGGGCGCGCCTGCAGCGCAGCCTCGATCAAGGCGTGCGCGATGCGCGGGGCAGGGTTGATGCGCCAGCGGCGTGGCAGCACGGGCCCAAGCAGTTCCAGCACCACGCCGGAGACGCGTTCGCCCAGGCGTCGCTCCTGGCGCTGTCCGCCGATCAGGCCGGGGCGCACATGGGTCAGCGACGCGAATCCCAGCCCGGCCAGGTCGCGTTCAAGCTCGCCCTTGACGCGGTTGTAGAAAAAACGCGCCTTGGCATCGGCTCCAACGGCCGAGTTGAGCACATGGCACGGCGTGCCATGCTGGCGCGCGAGCCTGGCCACGGCCAGCGGGTAGTCATGATCGACACGCCGGAACGCGTCCTGCGAGCCGGCGCTGCGCATTGTCGTGCCCAGCGTGCAGATGACGGCGTCGGCTTGCCACCAGGCGGCGTCCTGCGGCAAGGCATCGAAATCGACGACGGGCGCTTGCAGCTTCGGGTGCGCCGGCAGCGCTCGCCGCGTGGGCGCCACCACCGACGTGACCTTCGGATCGGCCAGTGCCATCTCCAAAACGTGGCTTCCGACCAGTCCGCTTGATCCAACCAGCAGCAGTTTCATGAATGTCCTTCATTGCACGTGTATACGGCGCGAGGCCGGCATCATGGCCGGCCTCGCACTTGAAGACAGGCCTGCATGGCAGGCCCGAACACCGGCTTACTTGGCCAGTGCTTCTTCGTAGCGGCGTTCGACTTCCGCCCAGTTGATGATGTTGAAGAAGGCCGCGATGTAGTCAGGGCGCTTGTTCTGGTATTGCAGGTAGTACGCGTGTTCCCACACGTCCAG
>Ga0308170_10004783_pt1 | contig 10564 bp, 10 predicted proteins | sample PhyBR2_2_FD_202136 | JGI IMG/M metagenome (GOLD analysis project Ga0308170, IMG submission 202136) | Phyllosphere microbial communities from UC Gill Tract Community Farm, Albany, California, United States - DLSLSB.R2 | ecosystem: Host-associated > Plants > Phyllosphere > Unclassified | place... | reverse complement strand
GGCAGATTCCCACGCGTTACGCACCCGTGCGCCACTAAGGCCGAAGCCTTCGTTCGACTTGCATGTGTTAGGCATGCCGCCAGCGTTCATTCTGAGCCATGATCAAACTCTCAAGTTTATGTCACCAGCCAATCGCAGTGGAATTCCACGATCAACCAGCTCATCTCAAGGAGCCGCTCTGCACAATATCATTCAGACAATCGCCACAGTCCGAAAACCGTAACAACCGTCGATTACATATGGAATATGTGAAGGACATATGAGAACGACTTAGCTTTAAACGATTACCCGAACCCTTGAGGAGCCCGAGAACCGCAAGCCGCCGCCCACATGTCCCTTCATCTTAACCTACAATGTCAAAGAGCCGACAAAAATACCGACACTCGCATAACCCTCCCTACGGAAGGTTTGGAGCATCTGGTTTTTTGCGACCTCGGCGTCCAGACCGTGTGGTCGTTCGCTGCGGTGACACCCCTCTAAGACCACCTCGCCACACCGTCAAACGCTTTTTTACAGTTTCGGGTCGGTTTTCGGAATTTCTGACCCCTGCACTGCTCTGCGGGCTGTTGTCGCCGGCCGAACCATGTCACGCTGCGCGCTGTAAGTCGCTAGACGAACGTCAAATTTGCCCCACACGAAGTCGAAACCGCGAGCCTCGTCCGGTGCGATGCCAGGGTTGCAGGCCATCCATTATGTCGGAAAGCGCAAAGTCGTATAAGGTGCGACGACGCGATCATGCGAGCTAACGTGATCGCGATTAGCGACGCTATGCCGGATGATCCTGAATGAGCGCATCGAACGCTTCGATTGATAGCGGTTTGCGGAACTTGCAGCCGGCGGTAAAATCGTCCGCCCACATGACTTCGGCAACGATCTGGCCGATCTGCGGCAGGTTGAGCCAGATGCTGGTCCCGCGCTTCAGCGCCGAATAGGTCTGGAGCCGCGCGCCGTTTATCGAGATGTCGACGACCTTGCACAAAGTGCGGCGCGTCTTGCCGATGCTGACGTCCAACGCGACGGGAGCACGGGGAGAACCGCGGCGGCTGGTGCGCTCTGCGGGTTCGAAATCGGCGGCGAACATGGCGTCCTCGTCCTTGCGAGTCCTAAGTCTGGCTTGCAGTCACAAGCCTAGCCGCCGTTACCTAACGTGATCTTAAGAAATGACCCCGGAACGGTTTAGTATCAATCCGCTCCGGGGTTTATACTTACTTACGGAGCGTGAGACCGCCACCGAAACGCTTGTTGAAGCGCGCGACCTGGCCGCCGGTATCGAGCATCGTGCCGCGGCCGCCGGTCCATGCCGGATGCGCGAGCGGATCGATCTCGAGCGTCATCACATCGCCTTCCTTACCCCAGGTGGTGCGAGTCTGGTACTTGCTGCCATCGGTCATCTGGACGGTGATCATGTGATAATCGGGGTGCGTATCGGCCTTCATGGGAATTCTCCGTATGTGGCTGGTTCCGACCAGCCTGAAAAGGAAGGCGCGCCCGTACACGGACGCGCCCGATTTTACAAGAACGCGGGCCTGAAGCCTTAGCCTCAGACTTTAGGCGGGTCGGCGATCATCGCGGTGAAGTTCGCTTCGGCAACCAGTTGCCCGTCGACCAGAGCGCGACCGGCGAACTTGCACACCGCACTGCGCTTCTGGATGAACGTCACTTCGAGTTTCAGCAATACGCCCGGCTCAACCGGCTTGCGGAACTTCGCGCCGTCGATCGCCATGAAATAGACGAGCTTGCCCGAGCCCGCGAGACCCAGCGACTCGACCGCGAGAATCCCCGCGGTCTGCGCCATCGCCTCGACGATCAGCACGCCCGGCATGATCGGACGCCCAGGGAAATGCCCCTGGAAGAACTGCTCGTTCATCGACACCGCCTTGATCGCGGTGATCGACGTGTCGAGGACCAGGTCCTCGACACGATCGACCAGCAGCATCGGGTAGCGATGCGGCAATGCGGCCATGACGCGCCCGATATCGAGCGGGCCCAGGCCTTTTGCCGCAGTCAGGCCTTTTGCCTCAGTATCGTTCACGATATCGGTCATCGGTGTAGCTTAGCGACCCTGAGGGGTGCGCGTAGCTGCCGGTGTACGACCAGCCGGTGCTGGTGCTGCGCCCTGCTGCTGCTGGCCACCCTGCTGGTTCGGCTGCCAGTTCGCCGGGACGGCGGTGCTGACCGACGGCACCAGACGATCGAGCTCGGTGGTGATCGCTGCGGTGATGTCGGCGGTCGGCTGTGCGAACAATGCGGCCTCGGGACGCAGCAACAGGCTGACGTTCTTGGCACGGACGGCAGCCGTCACAGCGTCGCTGAGCTTCGCCTGGATCTGCTCGATCGCATATTGCTGCGCGCGCTGGGCGGGCTGCGTCAGGCGAGCGAGTTCCTGGTTGGCGGCGTTCTCGCGGGTCTGGATCGCCTGAGCCTGCGGACGCAGCGTCGCTTCGGTCGCGCCGGGTGCACGCTGTGCGGTCTGGAACGCGGTAACCAACGGCTGAAGCTCACGGGCAACCGCCTGGCGACGCGTCTCGGCCTGGTCGAGCTGTGCCTTGTAGGTCGTCTCGATCTGGGCACGCGCAGCGTTCCAGGCCTTCGAGTTGGCGATCGCGCCCTGCGCATCGGCGACGGCGATACCCGAAACCTGCGCATCGGCGGCAGTTGCGGTCATGGCAGCCGGCGCGACGAGCGCTGCGGCGAGGAGAAGCGTCTTGAACGTCGTCATCAGAACTGTGTCCCTACGTTGAAAGTAATGAGTTTGGGGTCGTCGCCCTTCTGCTTGAGCAGAGCCCTGGCGAGATCGATACGAAGCGGGCCGAACGGCGAGTTCCAGTTGACGCCGACACCGATCGACAAACGCGGCCGGGCCGAGTTGCCGAGGAAGCTTTCGACAAATGGAGTCTGCTCGGCCTGCGCGCGTGGATTGGCTGTCGTACCGATGCATGAGGTCCCTGCTGCGTCGGGCGACCCCGTCGAACACGTCGTGTTCGCCGTTACCGGCGCACCGGACGAGCTGGTGGTCGTATAGGTATAAAGCGGCGCACCCAGAGAATTGACGGCTGGGGTGAAGTTGGACTTCACATATTCCTTGCCGGTGGCCGGATCGACCGCAGTCTCGAATGTCGCGGTCGGCAACGGACGCTTGATCCCGAACAGGCTGCCCATCTGCGCGTAGACCGACGGCCGCAGTCCGAGCTCACGCGCGCCCGAGCCCAACGGAATCTCGATTTCGGCACGCGCCAGATAATAAGCGCGACCACCGAGCGCGTCGTCCTGGATCGAGTTGCGATCGGTCGCGAGGATCTGTGCCGGCGTTCCGTCGCTATATGCTGCGCGCAGGATACGCGGGCCGACGCCGCGGATGTCGAAGCCGCGGAACTGCGGCTCACCAAGATAGAAGCGATCGGTGATACGAATCGCATCGATACCAGGCCCGCGGCTCTTCTCGAGCGGATGAATATAGCCACCCTCACCGATCAGCGATCCGATGAAACCGCTACCGAGGTTGACGTACTTCGATCCTTCAAGGCGGGTACGCAGATACTTCACGTCGCCGCCGAGACCGGCAAAGTCCTGGCTGAACGAGAAGCGCGAACCGGCGGTCGGGCGTAGACGGCTGTTCAGCGTATCGCGGCTGACCGAATAGCCGACCGACGAGGTCCAGCGATTGCCGATGGCCTCGCACAGATAGCGCCCTGCAACCAGGAGGTTACACGAGCCGTCGGCGTTCAGATACTGACTGTCGAGGCTGACTTCGTCATACGACAGACCGTAACGACCCGACAGCGACCAGAATTCGGTCAGCGGTACGCCAGTTCGCAGCTGGAAGCCGGTCGAGACCTGTGAATAGTTGGTCTGGCGATCATTGCCGACATAATTGAACGAGTTGTAGTCGCGGCGGAAGATGTCGCCGCCCAGCGCGATATTCTTGTCGAACAAATACGGCTCGGTGAAGCCCAGCTCGATCGACTTCGAATAGCTCGAATAGTTCACACCGGCGCGCAGTTCCTGGCCCTTGCCGCGGAAATTGCGCTGCGTGATGTTCGCCTGGATGATGAAGCGCTCGAGGCTCGAATAACCCGCCGACAGCTGGAGTTCGCCGGTCGACTTTTCTTCGAGGTTGGTCTCCAGGATCACGCGGTCGGGCGCGGAGCCCGGCAGCTGCTTGATCTCCATCTTGTCGGCGAAATAGCCGAGCGAGTTGATGCGATCCTGCGAACGCTTCACCTGGAAGCTGTTGAACGCATCGCCCTCGGCCAGACGGATCTCGCGCCGGACGACCTTGTCCTGCGTCTGCGTGTTGCCGTTGATCTCCACGCGTTCGACATAGGTGCGCTTGGCTTCGGCGATGTTGAAATTAATCCCCATCGTCAGCGTTTCGGCGTCCTTCTGGAACTCCGGGTTCACCTCGGTGAACGCGTAGCCGAACAGACCCGCGGTCTGGCTGAGGTTGTCGACCGAATCCTCGACCAGCTTCGCGTTGTACCAGTCGCCCTTCTTGAGCGGCAGCGTCGCCGCGAGCTTCTTGTTGTCGAAGTCGCGGATCTGGCTGTCGACGGTCACGTCGCCGAACTTGTAGCGCTTGCCCTCCTCCACCACGTACGTGATGATGAAGTCCTTCTTGTCCGGCGTCAGTTCCGCGACCGCCGAGGTGACACGGAAATCGGCATAGCCCTGCGTCAGGTAGAACTGGCGGAGCTTCTGCTGATCGTAGGACAGGCGGTCCTGATCGTAGCTGGTCGCCGACGACAGCAGGCGGAACAGCCGCGACTGCTTGGTCGCCATCTGGCCGCGAATCTGATCGTCCGAGAACACCTCGTTGCCGAGGATGTTGATCTGGCGGACCTTCGACTTCGGCCCCTCGCTGACCTCGAACACCACGTCGACGCGGTTCTGGTCGAGGTTGACCATCTTCGGATCGATCACCGCGGCGAAACGGCCCTGGCGGCGATAGAGTTCGATGATCCGCGAAATGTCCTGACGGACCGCGGTGCGCGTGAAGATCTGGCGCGGCGCGAGCTTGATCTCCTTGGTGATCTTGTCGGTCTTGAGCGCCTTGTTGCCCTCGATGATCACGCGGTTGATGATCGGATTCTCGCGGACGCGCAGCACGATGTTGCCCGTCTCGACGCCGGCGATCGAGTAGTCCGCGAACAGGTCGCTCGCCTGCAGGTCCTTCAGCGCCTGATCGAGCGTTTCCGCGGTGTACGGAATACCGATGCGCAGCTTGGTGTAGCTCAGCACCGTCTCGGCCTCGATCCGCTGCGATCCTTCGACTCGCAAAGTCTTGATCGTACCGGCGGATACCGGAGCCGTGACGGGCGTTACACTATTGACCGCCCCCGTGACGGGATTGCGGGCCGGAGTCGTCGTCGCGACCGGTGCGGTCTGCGCGAACGCGGGCGCGCCGGACAGGATCGTGCCTGCGAGAAGCAGGGCGCCCTTCCGCGCGAAATCGTAACCGTTGATCGCTGTCACCAAACCCACCCCAAAAACGTGCACATACAAGGCGCGCCCGCCCTGCCCTATCGTCGTCAGCCGATCAAGCCGGCCAGATTTTTCCACAGCCCGAAATTGCCGAGATCGTTGAACGTCACCAGCAACATCAGCGCGAGAATTGCCGCGAGGCCGCCGCGAAACGCCCATTCCTGAACCTGCGGCTCGACCGGGCGCCTGCGCACCGCTTCGATCGCATAAAAGAACAGGTGACCGCCATCGAGCATCGGCACTGGCAGCAGATTGATGAACCCCAGATTGATCGAGACCAGGGCGATCAAGAAGACATACGCGTCGAGCCCGAGCGACATCTGCTCGCCCGACACCTTGGCGATGCTGAGCGGCCCGCCGAGTTCCTTGACCGAGCGGCGCCCGGTGATGACCTGGCTCAGCGTCTCGACCATCATCGAGACGATCTCGCCAGTGCGCTTCACCGCGATCACCGGCGCTTCGATCAGGCTGACGGGAACGATCACGGGCTTGCTGCCGGCGATGCCGAGGCGGCCGATCTTGTATTCGTTGCCGAAGCGATCGCGCTGCAATTCGGTGCCGATCACGAGATCGCGCGATACCGTCTGGCCACCGCGCACAGCGTCGATCTGCGTACGCTCGCCGGCGCGGATGCGGGCGAAGCGGGCGAGATCGTCGAACGTCTCGACCGATCGTCCGCCGATCGCGGTGATCCGGTCGCCGACCTGCAGGCCAGCAGCCGCGGCCGGACTGCCGGGCATCGTGCCACCGACGACGGGCGGCATGCGGATGTCGCCGTAAGCAAACGCGAAACCAGCGAGGATCAGGATCGCGACGACGAAATTGACGACCGGTCCGGCTGCGACGACGATCGCGCGCTGCCATACCGGCTTCGACTGGAAGGTACGCTGGCGTTCTTCGGCGGGTAGCGACAGCCATTCGGCCGAAGGCTGGCTCGCCGGGTTCATGTCGCCCGCGAACTTCACATAGCCGCCGAGCGGTAACCAGCCGAACTTCCAGCGGGTGCCCCGGCTGTCGGTGAACCCGGCGACCTCGCGGCCGAAGCCGATCGCGAAGGCATCCGCCTTGATGCCGAAAAAGCGTCCGGCGAGGTAATGTCCCATCTCGTGCACGAACACGAGCGGCCCGATCACCAGGACGAACGACAATATGGTCAGCAGGATACCCGGCGTTTCGATCAAACCACGCAATCCTCTACACGCTTGCCCGCCAGGATCCGCGCCTCGGCGTCGATCGCCAGCACGGCATCGACGCTGTCCGGTGCGGCCGGGTTATAGCGCATTAGCGTATCCTCTACGATTGCGGCAATTTCGAGGAAACAAATCCGGCGCTTGAGGAAGGCTTCGACCGCGACTTCGTTGGCGGCGTTGAGGATTGCCGGCCGCGCCCCGCCCGCATCCAACGCTTCGCGCGCGAGTCGCAAGGCCGGGAAACGCACCGGATCGGGCGCCTCGAAGTCGAGTCGGCCGATTCCGACCAGGTCTAGCGGGGCCATCGGCGTCGCCATCCGGTCGGGCCATGCGAGCGTATGCGCAATCGGCGTCCGCATGTCGGGGGGCCCGAGCTGCGCGAGAACCGAGCCGTCGACATAATCGACGAGGCTGTGGACCACCGATTGCGGGTGGATGACGATCTCGATCCGGTCGTGCGGAATCGGAAACAACCGGGCGGCCTCGATCAGTTCGAGGCCCTTGTTCATGCAGGTCGCCGAATCGACCGAAATCTTTGCGCCCATCGACCAGTTGGGGTGCTTGACCGCCTGCTCGAGCGTCACGCCGCGCATCTGCTCGATCGTCCAGTCGCGGAACGGGCCGCCACTGCACGTGAGGATAATCCGCCGCACGCGCTCGGGCCGAGTCGCGTCGAAGCACTGGAAGATCGCGTTGTGTTCGGAATCGGCAGGCAACAACGTCGCGCCGGTCCGCTTGGCCGCGGCAAGGATCACGTCGCCGGCCGAAACCAGCGGCTCCTTGTTGGCGATCACGACGGTACCGCCCTGCTCGATCGCCGCCATCACCGGCTTGAGCCCCGCGCAACCGACGATCGCACCCATCGTCCAGTCCGCGCCCGACGCAGCCGCCTCGGCAATCGCATCGGCACCACCGCCAGCGCGGATGCCGGTGCCCGCCAGCGCCTCACGCAATTCGGGGAGACACCCTTCGTCGGCGACCACCGCGAACTCGGCGTTAGTGCGGATCGCCGCGGCGGCAAGCTTGGTCACATCGCAGTTCGCGGTCAGTGCGACGACACGGAAGCGATCGGGTTCACGCTCGATCAGGTCGAGCGTCGAGGTGCCGACCGAGCCGGTCGCCCCCAGGATCGTCACGGTCTTCATGCGTAGAAATGCGGCAGCAGGACGAGGAGCGCCGCGACCGGTGCGACGGGCACCAGGCCGTCGAGCCGATCCATCACGCCGCCATGGCCGGGCAGGATGTTGCCGCTGTCCTTCACGCCTGCCACTCGCTTCAACCAACTCTCGTAAAGATCGCCCATCTGCGCGAGCACGGCGAGCACCGGCGTTGCCAGCGTCATCCGCATCGGCAGGCCGTATTGCGTGTGCAGCACCGCCGCGACCGCGCTCGCCAGCACGACGCCCCCGATCAGCCCCGACCATGTCTTGTTCGGGCTGATCACCGGCGCGAGCTTGGGCCCGCCCAGCGTCCGCCCGGTGAAGAACGCGCCGATATCGCACGCCCACACCAGCGACAGCGCCCACAGCGTGAAGAGGATACCCTCGTCCTGCCGCCGGATGATCATCAACGCGAGTACCGGAAGGCCGCAATAGAGGATGCCGAGCGCGAGCGGTGGCTTGCGCGTGGTGATGACGACGAAGAACGCGGCACCTGCCAGCAGCCCCAGCGTGAAGAAATCGTGGATCACGAGGATCAGCGATGCGGGCGCCATCAGCGCGAGCGGGACCGACAATGCGAACTGCGTCATCCGCTTGGTCTTGCGATCGGCGCCTTGCAGCATCGACCATTCCGCCATCATGAACAGCGCCGCGACCACGCCGAGCACCCAGAACGCGATCCCGCCCAGTGTCAGTGCGATACTGGCGACGGCGATCATCGCGACGCTGGCGATCATGCGGAGTTTCAGATTGGACGGCGTTCGCAGCACCTGGTCGGGCGCGTTCGCCGGGTCTGGCAGGGTCGTCAAAGGGCCACTCCAAACCTACAAGTATTTGCCCGCGAAGGCGGGGGTCCAGGGTCACGCACGCTCGCGTCCCCAGCTCCTGTGCCCCCACGTTCGCGAGGGAACAGAAGTTTCACAGACCACCGTAACGGCGTTGACGCTGACCGAACGCCGCTACCGCATCCGCAAGCGCGGCGGCATCGAAGTCAGGCCAGAGCGTGTCGACGAACAGCAGTTCCGCATACGCCGCCTGCCACAACAGGAAGTTCGACAGACGCTGCTCGCCCGAGGTGCGGATCATGAGGTCGAGCGGCGGCAGGTCATGCGTGTCGAGTTCGGCCTCGATCGTGCCGACGTCGATGCTGGCGGGATCGAGCGCGCCGTCACGCGCACGCTCGGCAAGACGCCGTGCCGCGCCGACCAGCTCGGCATGCGCGCCGTAATTGAGTGCGATCGCTAGGATCGGACCGGTATTGCCCGCAGTCCGCGCGATGGCGTCATCGACCATCGCCACCAGATCGGGCGAAAAGCTGTGATAGTCGCCGATCACGCGCAGCCGGACGTTCTCGCGCGCCAGTTCGTCGAGGTCGCTGCGGATGAAATGCCGCAGCAGCCCCATCAGGTCGCTGACCTCTTCGGCCGGACGCCGCCAGTTCTCGGACGAAAACGCATACAGCGTCAGCGCCTCGATCCCCATCGCGCGCGCGGCGCGCGTCACCTTGCGCACCGCCTCGACGCCGGCCTTGTGCCCGGCAAAGCGCGGCAGGAACCGCTTCTTCGCCCAGCGGCCGTTGCCGTCCATGATGATCGCGACATGACGCGGCACAGCCCCGCCCGAAGGGACGGCGACGAGCGGCGCGGCGGAGGTAGCCCCCGCCGAAGCGGCGCCGAACGCCCTCACTTGCCCAGGATTTCCTTTTCCTTGGCGGTCGCGGTCGCGTCGAGCTCGGCGATGATGCTGTCGGTCAGCTTCTGGACTTCGGTCTCGTGACGCTTGCGCTCGTCCTCGCCGAACACGCCCTTCTTCTCGTCGACCTTGAGCGAATCCATGCCGTCGCGACGGACGTTGCGGACCGCGATGCGCGCCTTCTCGGCGTACTGGCCCGCGAGCTTGGCGAGTTCCTTGCGGCGCTCCTCGGTCAAATCAGGGATCGGCAGGCGCAGCGTCTGGCCGTCGACGATCGGGTTGAGCCCGAGGCCGGCCGAGCGGATCGCCTTGTCGGTCGGGCCGACGTTCGACTTGTCCCAGACCTGCACCGACAGCATCCGCGGCTCAGGCGCCGACACGGTCGCAACCTGGTTCAGCGGCATCGACGAGCCATACACCGTCACCATCACCGGATCGAGCAGCGCGGTCGACGCGCGGCCCGTGCGAAGCCCTGCGAGATCGCTCTTCAGCGCTTCGACGGCACCCGCCATGCGGCGCTCGAGGTCGGTCTTGTCATAGGCTGCCATCTTAAAGCTCCTGCTCGTTCTGAACGATCGTCGACACGCCATCACCCGCCAGTACCGCGGCGAGATTGCCGGGTTCGCGGATGTTGAAGACGACGATCGGGATGTTGTTGTCGCGGCACAGCGCGATCGCGCTCGCGTCCATGACCTTAAGGTCGTCGGACAGCACGCGGCTGTACGTGACCGTTTCGTAGCGCACTGCGTCGGGGTGCGTCTTCGGGTCGGCGTTGTACACGCCGTCGACCGAAGTGCCCTTGAACAGCGCATCGCACTTCATCTCGGCAGCACGCAGCGCGGCGCCCGAATCGGTGGTGAAATAAGGGCTGCCGACGCCTGCCGCGAAGATCACGACGCGGCCCTTTTCGAGGTGACGCTCGGCGCGGCGGCGGATGAACGGCTCGCAGACCGACGCCATCGGGATCGCCGACTGGACGCGCGTGTCGACGCCGATCTGCTCCAGCGCGTTCTGCACGGCCAGCGCGTTCATGACGGTCGC
>Ga0308170_10004780_pt1 | contig 10569 bp, 19 predicted proteins | sample PhyBR2_2_FD_202136 | JGI IMG/M metagenome (GOLD analysis project Ga0308170, IMG submission 202136) | Phyllosphere microbial communities from UC Gill Tract Community Farm, Albany, California, United States - DLSLSB.R2 | ecosystem: Host-associated > Plants > Phyllosphere > Unclassified | place... | reverse complement strand
AGGAGGTGTTGGTTAGTCAGGATGTTGCGGTCTTGGTCTTTGATCCCCGCGCCTGCGAGTCAGCGGAGCTTGGCGATATACCGGGGCGCGGTCTGCCAGATCGGGTCAAGCTATGCGTTCGTTCGCAACGCAGCGATTGAAATCTCATTGTGGCGTGGGGCCCGCGGCTGCGCAAACTCACCGGCATGAGGAAAATTGAAGACAACCTTGGACCACCTCTGCCGCTCCTTGCCCTTGCCCTTGCCTGTCACGCTGCTCGGCAGATCACCAGCGTCCACCCCAAACACGACTCGCACGCCTTTGCCCTCAATCTCGGCCAGTATCTCCGCTGCATCGGGATACTTTTTCAAACACACCTCGCGCGGGTCGTAGCTCGTCGCACAGATCATGTGCCCCGAAAGATTATGCGGCGCGCGGAGGAGACTGCGCGTGAAGGAGAAGTTGGCTTCGCCCAGGAGGAGGATCGTGTCAAGGTGGTCGAAGGGGATCGTGGGCTTGGGCGCTTTGCGCGCGGCGACCGGCGGGGGCGCCGTCGTGGTCTTGGCAGATTTCGCAAGGGATGGGAGCGTTGATCTCGGACCAGCGGCCAGCTTCGAGCGCGGGTCCGAGGTCGATGCGTGTTTCCGCTTCTTGCTGGATGGACCGGCGTCACCAGGACGGGACTTGGCCTGTTGTTGCTGTTGGCGGTTCTCCTCTGCTTTGCGCTTGGCCGCTTGGATGGCAGCTTGGGTCTGATGCGCCTGGAGCGCGTTCTTCAGCTTCGGCATGGTGGGTTATTCGTGAGACTAGGTAGGTGTGTTGGATGAAGCAAAGGTGAATGTTCACTTCACCGGTCGCCCATCGACAAGCAATTTATCGCTCCGACGGAAACGACGATTCAGTCGAGCGGTACGCGTGGTGCCCCGCTCTGCCGTCTGCCTCATTCCGACCTGCAATCATGCTCTCTTGCGCCTGTCCCCCGCAAAAGAGAGTGATACTCGCTCCATTTGTATCTGTGAGCTTGACTCTGCTCCCTCGGATCGATACATAGCATGCCGTTCGAGCGACTGTGCAGCTTCGACGAGAATCACCCGCCCAGAGGGCTTTCCCGATGTTTCTCCGTACCTGTTGCCGCTGGGTGGCGACGCGTCGTAACGGACCGGCCGGTCGTCATCGACACACAATCATCCACCCAACCATACATACAGTCAACACCACCACACAGCACACGATATCACGATGAACAACCCTCTTCTTGCCATCCAAGTGAGCATCATCTATCTCAACAGGCTGTGTGGGCGATTGACTCGCAGTCGCAATACTGGGCTGTCAGGGACTACCTCTCGCCCGTCCTCCGCGACAGCAAGTTCAAGGAGCACGGACGGATCACCCCGGGTGGGTCCTTTTGTGATATACGTCGTAGGCGCCAACTGACTCTTAGAGGAGTTTGTGGCAGCTGGTGACTTCCTCACGTACAAGTTCCCGGTTTGGCAGTGGTGAGATAGACCAGGCGGCTGGAAGTACACATCTGACGGGCAGGGAGAAAGGAGATGCGGGCCGGGCGCGGGATTTCTTGCCTGCGGACAAGCAGTACCTGATCACGCGGAATGGTGAGCCCGGTATTAGACTCAAAAGAGTTTGAACTCACGCGCAGTGCCATGTCTCCGCCGCGCGACGGCCATCAACTACACCGACGCGGACGAGGACGCCGAGAAGCTGCTGTCCTTCCTGGACGAGGTGAGTTGCAGAGCTGTGCATGACACCGCATCTGACGCGTGTGCTGATGTTAGGCCGAGGAGGCGGCCGGACCGGGCAAGGGCGACGAAGAGGATTGGGTCGCGACGCACATCGGCCGAGGTGCGCTGGCAGATGGAGCGAGCGGCACCAGCTTACGGCAGAAACGCAGCAAGAGACGATCTCTGACATACCCGATATCACGGACTCGCCGCCTCTGCCGACGAAGGAGCTGGCGAACCTGAACGTCAAGGATGATAAAGGCGAGATTGACGAGATCCCGGATATAGATGACATTCCGGATATGGACGACGAAGGCGCGGGGCTGGAGGAGGATGATGATGCGGCGGTGAAGATCAACCATCCCAGCGCGTGAGTTGCGGCGTGGACACCTGACTGCGCTTGATTGGAATCCAACATGGGTGACGGTCGCCGAAGGGACGACGGCTGACCCCAGGGACGAGGTGAAGAATACGGTGGGGCAGAACCTTCTGCAAGTGAGGACATACGACTGCATCATCTCGTACGACAAGCACTACCAGACGCCCCGGTTCTGGTTGTTCGGGTACGACGAGGTGGGTGGCGATGGTCGAAGTGACAAATACGTTCGACGATGTCGCTCACCCGCAGGACAAGCAGCCCCTGACGCCCGCGCAGGTGTTCCAGGACGTGCCGGCCGACCACGCCTTCAAGACGATGACGATGGAGGCGTTCCCGCATTCGGGGCAGCAGCTCGCGTCGGTCCACCCGTGCAAGCACGCGAGCGTGATGAAGAAGTTTATTGACCGGATGGAGGAGGCACGATCGGACTCTGGCGCAGCGGGATTTGCGCCGGCGGCACGGGCCGCACCGGCTCCGACGGGCAAGGAGGAGGGCACCAAGTCGCGGAAGTGGGGATTGGGCGGAGTGATGCGTAAAGTCACGGGCGGATCTTCTGCCCCCGCAGCGCAGGCGGGGGACAAAAAGGACGCGGAGGCACACGAGGCCGAGGGCGTGCAAGTGGACTTCTACCTCGTCATTGTGAGTGTGCAAAAAGGTATGGCGTGACGTGGGCTGACGGGCAGTTCCTCAAGTTCATTGCGAGCATCGTGCCGACCATCGAGGTGAGCTGATGCCGATGGAAGATCCGTGAGAAGCTGACGGTCAGGTGGACAGCACTACGTCGACTGCGTTGTGAGGTGATGGTAGCGGAGGGTTTTGTACTATACCAAGAGGAATCTGACGTTGACGACATGCATGATGTGGATTGGCACGCAGGGCTGGGCACCTCGCATGGGAGCGGAGATCAAGGTGCATCTCCGAGCTATGACGGCCAGGTTGAGCGTGTGTGTTCTTCCTGTCCTGATTGTCGTTGCTGCCTTTTGCATCAACCCCAACACACCCCTTACACGCCGAGGCATCACCATCCACGTATCATGTCGGGCGTGCATCCACCACCACAACAGCACCCATACCCGACATCTTCTTCCTCGTCCGCTTCTGCTTCTGCAGCTGCGGCTTCTGCCTCGTACCACAATTACCCCTCTCACCCCATGGACGCCCTCCCTCCGCCAGATAGCACCCTCAACATGCTCGACCTCATCCCAGATCCAGAGGACGACGTTCCCGACGAAGAGAACATATTCCGCGATATGTCGTTTGACGAGATACTGGAGGACCTGAATGCCCGGTTCTTGGTCAACCTCCCGAAGGAGGAGATGAACCTCGTGCGGGTGTACTGGCAGGCCGAGCAGGCGTGAGTGCGAAGAATCCCCCTTCCATCATAATCCCATCGTGGAGGGTTGCCCATCCGTCTTGTCGGAGCTGCCTGCTGGGACGAGGGCGAATCGCGGATGGGAATGTATTGCACTGACGGCAGACACTGGTTCTACGAGGATTACCTCCGACCGCTCAACCCCCTCCTCCCGCAACTCTCCCAACGTAGCTTCACACACCTCATCATCGCCTCATCGCCGCTGTACAGCCACCTGACAGACGACGACTACGACGAGGTATGGGACCAGTATTGCCGGTACAAGCGGATGGTGCCGTGCTGCGGGGGGATTCTCATCAACGCCGAGGGCAACAAGGTGGGTCCAATCAGTCCAGCAGACGGAAGAGCAGGGATGGCAAGAAGACGGAAGGACGGCGGACGGAATACGGATCAAAACCGACGGACGACGGCTGACGGCAGGTGCTCATGGTCCGCGGGTGGAAGTCGAATGCGGGATGGTCGTTTCCTCGAGGGAAGATCAACTCGGAAGAGTCGGAAGAGGCCTGTGCGATACGCGAGGTGAGTTTGGGGCGGATTAGCTTCAACTACTCTCATCATCGACGATGTAAAAACAGGCGCTCACGCCAGGTCGAGGAGGAGACGGGCTTCAGCCTGGCCGGGATGGTCAACCCCAAAGACCGGATCACCACGCAAATAAGCGCGCAGACGATAACGATGTTCATCGTCAAAGGGATAGACGAAGCGACGGTATTTGAGACGCAGACGCGGAAGGAGATTGGGGTGAGTTCTTCCGCGGATGTCGAGGTCATGCTGGAGTCGATGCTGATCCCAGGCAATCGAATGGGTTCCGTTTGCGGATCTGCCGACGTGGTCGGGAAAGAAAGGGCCGAAGACGACGGGAGTAAAGGGCAAGAAATTCTACAACGTCACGCCGTTTGTCGGGTGAGTGTCTGCGAGAGCATGATCGGAAATGAATCAGTCCCGCTGACTCGCAGCCCGCTGAAGCGATGGCTGAGCGAACATGGAATCAACCCGAACCCGAAACGCCGGGGCAAGTCGTCCGCCCCGCCCGGCGGTGGAAGCGCAGCCCAATCGACCAGCACCTCGTTCCGCGCCCTCGAGCCGTACTTTGACGGCCCCTCGCCTGGCCCCTCACCACAGCCGCACCACCCACTGCACCAGCACGACCACACCGCGCTCGACAACCTCTTCCACCGATTCATCCACAAGCAAGAGGAAGACCTCGCGCATCCGGACAGCGTCGGAGCGAAGGAGAACAAGGCGGGACTACAACGGCTGTTCCAGAACCTGGATGTGCTGGACGTGATGAAGCAGGAGGACCAGGCCGTGTCGGTTCGACTTGCTGGGCAGACGACTACCACGACGACGACATTGGCAACGACGGCGGAGCAGAGTGAGGACGACGCCTTAGCTAGATTGCTCGGCGGATTGTCTTCCGGCACACCGGCACCTCGATTGGCTGAGCTCGTAGCTCCGGGTGGTGGAGGCGGAGGAGGCGACGCCAAGACGAACAAGCTGCTTTCCATGCTCAACGCTCCGCGCCCAAACCTCTCCCAGACCGTGACGGCTCAGCCGCCAACGCATCAAGCCTCCCTGCTTGCGATGTTGTCGCCCAAGCAGGATACGAATGCTCCGGCTCCGACAGCGGCGAACCCGGCAACGAGCCCGTACCACGGGATTCAAAAACCGGCATCGGTCCCGACCTCACCACGGCCCCAATCGCCAGGACAGGAGATGCGGGTGAAGCAGCAACGGGCGCTGTTGGAGCAGATCACCTCGGGCATGGGCCTGGATATGCCTGCACCCAAGCCGAACGCGTCTGGCGGCACGGCTTCGGCATACGCACCTTCGCCGGCCACGATGCTTCCCCAACCCGGACAGACTCCGTACGAGACCGACCGAGTCTCATCTGGCGAGTATCAAACAGCCGGCAAAGTCTCATCCCCACTTGTCCCTCCTCCACACCAATCTCAATCGCCTCAATCCCCGCACGGCAGGCAACCTTCGCACCAATATCAAGCAGAATACTATCAGCCGCAATCGACTACCGATCGTGCTCCACCGGGACCCGGACACAGTCCACGTGCTACACGAAACCCGCCGCCGCCGTACGAGCCTGTCCCGAGCAACTTGATTACCACCGCTCGTCCTCCCCAGCCGCCTGCCCCCGCGCCCTCATCGGCGCCCTTTGGCCAACCGCCTCAAGGGTATCCACCTGCGCACAATCCGGCACCGACTACCCACAATGGCTTATCCCATGAACAACAAAACCTGCTTAACGCCCTCAGATTCCCGCCAGCGACAACCGGGAACGGGCTCGTCCCTATCTCCGCTCACAACGGTTCCGCGACAGTCCGCAGAAGCTCCGGCTCATTCCCGCCGGCTCACGCGGGACCGACCGTCCCCGGGCCCAATAGCGGCTACCGCCCACACCAGCTTTCCCCGCCAACCAACTTTCCTTCTCCGGTACGCACTCCGGCCACGCGTACGCCCCGCCCACGGCGCACGCACAAGGTGCCTTCCCACCAGTTGCACCAAACACCGTACTCAACACCGCACCGTCGAACCTCCCGCCGAGCGGAAGTCAGGGATACATCTCGGGCCCGGCGCACGCATATTCGCACCAACAGCAACCGCAGCAGCAATTGCACGGATTACCTGCCCGACCCATCTCCAATCAGTTTGTAGGGAACCAGGTGCAAATGGGGCAGGGGTACGGCTATGCGGGTCCACCCAGGCCACCCGTTCCGCCAGGACCACAGGGACCGCCCGGCCCACCCGGGCAGCTTGGATTTGGTCCGCAGGCGGGGCAGTATCGAGGACCGGGTCCTGTCATCGGACAAGGACCTCAGGCAGGACCGTACAGCCAGGCGGGACTGACAGGACAGGCAGGCATGGGACCAGGCGCAGGAGCAAGCTACGGGCCGCAGGGGCCGTACTCGGCGCAGAGAACCGGGCCTCCAGTACCAGCACAAGGACCGGCACACAGCATTGGTGGAGGAGGTATGAATGGAGGCGTCGGCGGGGCAGGCAACTTCCACCACCCCGTCCCGAGACCGCCTAATTCGCAGACAGGGGTTTTGTTGGGGATGTTGAATGATGGGCCACGGTGATTCGAGGTACGGACGAGGAGGACGGAGGCGTGTACATCAGGATAGCTGGAGGCGATATCAAGAAGGTCAGATGTAGCGGAAGCATGTGCATGCTGTCTCCTCCCGTCTGAGTCATCTCGACAAGGATTTCATTTGCTAGTGGTCGCAGCACGTGAGAACAGGACGTAGCCACCGGTCAACGCAGCGGTTCGGGGCGCCGAGGGATGGCCCGATTCAGCAGTGACATTCGGATCTCGCCAGGATGTGCCAAGACTGACATCGTACCTGCTTGAAATCAGCTCACTCCATGCTCCTCCCTCCACCCAAGCGCCCAAGCCTCCACATTAGCTCAGAGAGTCGAGACAGTAATGCCCCTCGCGCGACAGCACGGCGCGACGCGGCCCGGCCGGGGCGAGATGGATATATCCGGGAAATACGGTCCTCACTCCACCCTTGTCCCGTCCACCCCGCACATGCAGACTCGGCGTGTTCGCCTGTGGGATGTTGCTTGGAACTGGGCGATGCGGGTGTAGGCTGGCCCAGCCTGTATATCCGTCGAGGTGTCATTGTCGGTATGACCTTCCGGGCCCGTAGAGCATGTGATTGTATATAGGCCGATCGTTGTGCGGTGAATCGCTATCTCAACCTCGTCGCTACTCACCTCGCTGCTAGACGGCTGAACAGCACATCCCATCGCGCCGCCGCTATCCGTCGATATACGCTCGACACGACGTCCACATGCACACGACCATGCCTATCTCTGTACCGCCCAGCCCCGACCCGACCGAGGCGCCCCTGCACGGCGTGGACCCCAAGTTGTTCCTCGACAGCCATGTGATCAAGCTCGTCGAGGTTGCGAGGAAGTACGCCGGCCCCGAGGTGAGTCCTTGAGTGATCAGACTTGGTTCATTCCTGTGAGGAAGGAGTGCTCGTGTCATACGAGTCCGAGACATCGGACGAGTGCTAATGGTAGGGCGTGCCCATCACGAGGACGCCAGAGTACTCCGTCCCGGGCGGTCCAAACTCGTATCACTGTTCCAAGAGTGAGTTGCGACGGGTCCTACTGTCCCAGCCCAACCTCCCGTTGCCGAGCCACAGCGAGCATGTCAGACGAGGGCGGAAGCGGCTGACCCGCAGACGTGTCGGCCTGGACGCAAGGTTTCTTCCCCGGCCTCCTGTGGCTCCTAATCGAGCGGGAGAGGCTGGAGCCCGGTACGCTCGGCGCGGGGTATACCGAGCAAGAGATCATGCACCTCGCCAGGAGGTATCAAGATGGCTTTGAGAGTATGAAACGCCCGGCGGAGAACCATGATCAGGGCTTCAGGTTCCAGCTCTCATTTGGGCGGTGAGTCGAGTGGTGGGCCGGACCCGGCGCTGGCGGTATTTTCGTTCGAGGCAAAGGGCAGAGGGTCTGTGCATGGGGCCGACGCTGACATCGTAGGGACTACCAACTGACGGGTAATGAACACGCTCGGGACGTTATGATTGAGGCGTCTGAGTCGCTCGTGGACAGGTACAACCCCGTCGTAAGCCCCCAGCGCCTTCGTTTCGTGACATAGCTCACGCCCAGGCGGGATGTATCCGTTCCTGGGACAGAATGTACCGCGCCGACGACAAGACGACGTACTCGACGGACAACATGGACGAGCACTACCTCGTCATCATCGACAACATGGTGAGCGCGCCCGGCGACTGAAGAGCTCGAGAGGTGAGCCCCTAACACCAGCTCAACCTTGATATGCTGTACGAGGCGACCCGCCTGACGGGCGACGAGCGATACGCCAGCATCGCGAACCACCAGGCGGAGAAGTCGAGTGATTCCCACGTGAGGCCCGACGGGACGACGTACCATGTCGTCAACATGTGTCAGAAGACGGGCAAGCCTCTGGAGTTCATGACGGCCCAGGGTGAGTGGTAGGACGAAGCCCTGTCAAATCTGATACCGTCCGTGATTTCCCCCTCTCGCCTCGGGAGGTTGGGGGCGGGCGGGCATCAAGGGCTATGCGGAACGTACTCTCCAGTCGCTTACCCGCAGGCTGGTCAGACGAGTCGACTTGGTCCCGAGGCCAAGCGTGGGGGATCTACGGCTACGCGCAGTGTGCACTCCGTACTGGCCGGGGAGACTTCCTCAACATCGCCCGCCGCCTCGCGGACGTGTTCCTGTCCAAGCTGGAGCCTTCAGGAATCCCAGCGTGGTGAGTGCCGATCCGTCCCCCTAGGGTCATCTGAGGTCGGTGCCATGCTCACGTGCAGGGACTTTGACGCGCCCGAGCCACGACCGTACGATGCCTCGGCGGGGTGCATCGCCGCGAGAGGTCTGCAGATGATCTATCAGCTGCTGCAACCTACCGATCCCACAGCGGCGGAGGAATACCTCGAGCTGGGGAACAAACTCATGAGGGACATTCTGCGAGAGTGCCTGGCGCCTGAGGCGAGGGTGAAAGGCGGGCGGGTGGACTGGGGCGAGGGCGGCTGGGAGCCGATCTTGATGGTGCGTTCGGGAAGAGGCTTGCACGAGTCCTGAGTGCCCTAGCTCAGGGCACCTTGAGCTGTGCGGGAGGCTGACCCACAGCACTCGAGCATCGCCGGTAACCCCAAGGGAACGCGGATCTTCCTGGACCACGGTCTGGTCTGTGAGTGTTCCACGAGCACAAGGGAAAGAGGGGAGCGTCGAAGTGCTGATGCCAGACGCGGATTACTACATGATGGAGTTCGGCAACGAAGCGATCAAGATTGACCGAGCGAGGAAGGCGTCGCAGAACGGGCATCCGGAGAACGGAGTCATTGCCGGTGTGAACGGCGCGAATGGCGTGAACGGGCACTAGGGAGTGGCCCACGAGATACAACGGATCATGCATCCACTGGTGCGCCCGACGTATATGTTGTACACTTATTCCCACACCGCTACCAGGCGCACCTCGATGCTCTCTCTTGGCTTGACGAGAGCGGGATCGACGCCCTCCTCATCGCCATCGACCTTGACGGCGACATGCGCGCAGTAAAGCGCACTCCCGCCGGCGCCCTGAGCGCTGTCGTAGCACTTCAACAGCAGGACCTCGTCTGGCATCTGATGGCGGATGTATCCCCACTCTTGCTTGGGGTTGTGGTGCACATCCAACCCGACCCCGAAAGTACTCGCGTGCCGGCTGAGGTCCTCCTTCGCGAGATGCGTGAAAGGGCACACGGCCAGCGGGGCGTTGGTGACCGGGCCTGCAGGTCAGCAAGACCACTTCATCTCCTTCGATGGCCCAGACGCACCATGCAGCGGTCGCCACGTGTTGACAATCATGACCCGCTTGGCGTTGTCGAATCCCTCTCCGACCGCCCGTCGACAGAGCTCATGACCCCACCCCGCGTCCTGGTCTACGTGCGCGACGCTCGCTATTGGCTGCAGGCGCGTCGTCGGGACGAAGTCCTTCTCGGGCTCCTTTTGTTGCTCGACCTCTTTGAACTTGACTTCGTCCGGGGCATTCCGGCGCACGACGCTGTTCCACGCAATGACGCGACTGCAGCCCAGCCATTGCCTCATCTTCCTGCACAGTCAGCACACCCGCCATGTTCGCAGTGAACCACCCACTCTGCCGTGTCGTCGAGGTACGCCTTTGTGCCAAGCTCGCTCGGAATGTCGTCGAGGTGTTCGTATGCATCTCTGGCCATCGCGTACCCCTTCGCGTCGAGCTGAGCTCTCGGTGCAGGCAGGGCTGGATCTTCGATGTCCGGTCGCAGGTTCCGCACAGATACACGCACGGTTTCCGTCGGTCGCGAGCGCGTCTTGTCGTATGTGAGGTACACCTCGGGATCGTGGTCCAGCCGCTCGGCGGGCAGTGTGAAGCCAATCACGGCTGTGAGGTCATCTGGGTGGGCGATACTCGGCATACTGTTATTTTGCAGGCGTGCTCGTGGTAGGAGCTGTAGTGGCCGGCACGAGGGGTAAGTATATGCGAAATATCGAGTCAATGGGGGATGCATGTGGTCCGGCGCGACAAGGCACAGAAGACTACGACCGTTATCTCTTCCATCGGCCATCTC
>Ga0308170_10004779_pt1 | contig 10574 bp, 5 predicted proteins | sample PhyBR2_2_FD_202136 | JGI IMG/M metagenome (GOLD analysis project Ga0308170, IMG submission 202136) | Phyllosphere microbial communities from UC Gill Tract Community Farm, Albany, California, United States - DLSLSB.R2 | ecosystem: Host-associated > Plants > Phyllosphere > Unclassified | place... | reverse complement strand
TCTCGGGCGCCGGCTCGCCGCACACCTACTCGGCTGCGCACCCGCGCTCGGACCTCGAGACGACCCGCAGCGCCTCGTCTTCGCTCCCTGCGTCCTCGTCCTCGTCGACTGCGCAGCACCCGGCGTTCACCAAGGCCGAGGCCGAGCACCCGCCCTCGGGCGGCTCGCACGCCGGCGAGGCGTTCTCGAGCTTCGGCCCGGGTCAGCCTCCTGCGACCGGCCCTTCGGCGTACGGCGGCGGCATTCTCAAGGACATCTCGCCTTCGTCCTCGCACCACCTCTCGGCTGCGCCCATGCAGCACCGCGGCGAGTCGGACCCGTTCCACCCCGACGAGCCCTCGTCGACCGCGGCCAAGGTCGAGTCGGCGGCCGCCAAGCTCGGCTCGACTTCCTCGCCCTCGACCTCGCACGAGCACGGTCACCACCACTACGAGCACTCGACGACCTCGTCGTCCCCGTCGCTCCAGCAGCAGTCGCAGCCGCACGGCTCGACCTCGGCTTCGTCGCTCTCGCAGGGCACCGGCGTCGGCGGGCTCAAGTACACCAACCCTGTCACTGGCACGACGACGCCCGCTTCGCCGCAGACGGCCATGCCCAAGCCCGAGTCGCAGCACCCGCACTCGGCGTCCTCGTCGTCGGCGCCCTCGCACGGCGCTCAGGCCGCCTCGTCGACCTCGACCGCCGCCGGTCGTGGTGCGCCGCTCGCCAGCTCGACGAGCAAGGCGGACGAGTCGGCGTCGTCGTCGCACGGCACGCCCGCCTGGGTCAACAAGGCCTCGGACGAGCGCAAGGCCGAGTACCCGACGCACGAGCCGGCCGCCGCGCCGTCGTCGTCGACGACCTCGAACACGACGGGCTCGTCGGCTCAGCAGTCGCACGGTGCGTTCATTTCGCTTAGTCCTCTCCATCAAGCGCGAGCGACGCTGACTCAGCCTCTCTCGCTCGCCGCAGACACGCACAAGCCGACGCTCAAGGAGCGCGTCAAGGACGTCTTCCACCACTCGTCGGCGCACTGAGCTCTCTCGCACCCCCCTCCTCTACTTCCCCTCGCTTGTCCACGCCTTCGTCACGACCTCGTCCCGCTTGCCTCGCCTCACGACCTCTCCCTTCTGTACGAACGTCCCCCCTCTCCCTCGTCCTGCTCCTTCGTTACCCCCTCTCGGCCTCGCTTGATTCCGCCTCGCTTCCTCGCAACTTCGCCAGTTAGTCCCTTTCTGCGCTGCGAGCTGGAGCGAGAAGGAGAAAGAGAGACACAGAGCCGGCAAGGGGCTCGAGCGCGGCTCCCCCTCCTCTTCCTCGAGCGCAGGGACGAGCCGACCTTGTCCTGGAGTGTGTTCTGAACGGCTCATCGTCGAGTACTGGTGTCGATCAGGCTCTCACTGAAGGCGTGCAAGGAAAGAGCTGTCCCCTCGAGGTCAAAGCGCGTGGAGGTCGCTCGTGCGCCGCCGCCGCTGCTTAGTGCGACGGCAGGCTCTCGTACAAAGCTCTCAGACCCGCAACGAGATACACAGCTTGATCCATCGTGAATAGCAGGCGCGACATGCTACGGAATGTGCGCGAACGCCCACCGAGGACCTCGGCGTGCCGGCGCGACCAGCTGTAACTCGACGACGACCGATCCTGCGGCCCTTTCCCCCTCCCCGACGAAGCTGAGGAACGTGCGCTGGTATAAGTGCGCTAGGGCGGCGGCCGTACGCGCGCTGGGCGGGCGAGGTGGCGCAGCGAGGGGAGCGCGAAGCCCCGAGGTCGGCGAGGCGCAGGAGGCGCTGCATCGGCGGGCTTGGCGGGGGCTGCAAACGTACGTGCGTCAGGAACGATACTCCTGAGTAGAGAGCGAAAGAGAGGGACGCACCTTGCTGTCGATACGAGCGAGAGAGGAGGAAGCCGCTGCGCTCAGTCCCACCCGCTGACCTTGCCCCTGCCGCCCTTGACGTCCTTCCTCTGCTTCTTGACCTTTTCGATCTTCTTCTTCTCGCGCACGACGAGGCCCTTGACGCGGTCCTTCTGCTCCTTGCTCGTCTCGCCGACGAGGTCGCGCCGGGCGGCGTCGACGATGGCCTGCTTGAGCTTGGCGAGGGCGTCGGCGAGGTTGGTCTGCTGGGTGCGCTGGGCCGACGACGAGACGAGGAGGGCAGAGGGGACGTAGTGGGGCGAGGTGCGGAGGTGAGGGAGGGCGTAGGGCGGGACGAGGGTGGGCGAGGGGAGAGGGAGGCGGACGGTGGCCTTTGAGAAGGTGCGGTTGACGTGCTGCCCGCCTGGGCCGGACGAGCGAGTGAATGAGGTCTCGTAGAGGTCTGCAGGGGGAGCGATACAGGGGTCAGCGTGGCACTGAGACGAGGTGTCGGCTCGAGGCGGGGGAGGAGGGGGAGGTGGGAGATGCGCACCTTTGGGCCAGTCTGCGGTGCCAACTCGCTCAAAGGCGGCGACCCAGTCTCGTGCACTGCGCATGTCGTCCTGGTCTGCGAGGGTGGCGAGCTGAGGCGGCTTAGGGACGGTCGAGAGAGGGCGAGCGAGGCGGGGACGGGGTGCCCGGAAGCGAGTCCAGCTCGAGGGGGCACGCAGCATGCTTGTCGAGGCGTGTACGTAGCCCTGCAGCTGTCTCACTCCAGCCAGAGCGGGTGGTGAGGACGAGGGTCGCTCGACGAGATGAAGCCGGCTCACTTCCTTCTCGCCTCGACCCTCGACCCGCCCGGGCTCAGACAGAGCCAGCTCACAGCTGAGCAGCATGTCGATGCTCGGCCGCGCACTGCGCCCCGCCAAACGCCGTCGCCTCGACCCGCCCTCCTCGTCCCCCCGCCTCCTCGACTCGGCAACTCGCCCTCTCGCCAGCACCCGCTCAATCATCCACTCGGCCGCACCACAGCTCGAACAGCATCTCCAGCACACCGGCAGACCCGCGGCGCACGGCCTCGCGAGCCCGTCGCTCTTCCTCAACTGCCGCCGAGCGCGACGACCAGCGGCCTTGGACCTACGACCACCTCGTGCGTCCTGTCTCTCCTGCCATGCCGAACGAGTAGCCGCAGCTCACGCTTGCATCCACACAGATGCTGCGCGCGACCTGTCCACCACGCCGTCCAGATGGGCCGATCCTCCAGAACCCGCCCCTCGTTCGTCGCAGCTTTGTCGCCCGCCCAGCCTCGCGGCCGCACCGCTGACGATCCACCTTACCGCCCGCAGCACCGTTCAACGAGGTCCAGGTACCTCTCATCTCGCCGACCCTCTGCGCCCAGCTGTTCCCGCCGTCCTCGTCGCCGTTCGCCCCTCGGCCGCCCTCCTCTCGGGCCGTCGACATCTCGGTCGCGCACCTGCGGCACCACAAGCTCCTCCCCGAGCCGGGCACCTCGTCGACCAAGAAACTCTCGCCCGCCGTCGAGTTCGACCTCCCGCGCCTTCAAGGCCCGACCATCTCGCACCACTTCCACTCGATCGGCCGCGACGTCGCCGAGCCGTTCCTCTCGATGGCCAAGGACTTTGCGCGCGCCGACGTCCCGCACATGCCCGAGCGCGAGCAGTGGGTCCTCGCGCCGGGCTGGACGTTCTACTCGGCCGACGGGTCGTACGAGAGCGTCGACTTCCCGTCGGTCGACGACGCGACGCTCGTGTTCGACGTCGAGACGATGCCGTACGCCGGCGGCCACTTTCCGATCATGGCCATCGCGGCGGGCGTCAAGGGCTGGTACGCCTGGTGCAGCCCGTGGCTCTCGGGCGACGACAACAAGCCCAACCACCTCATCCCGTTCGGCCCATCCTCGCCCTCGTCCGCCTCTCCCTCGTCCGCCTCTCCCTCGTCCGCCTCTACGCCCGCCGACGACTTCCTCTCGCGCTCGAGCCTGTTCGAGCGCCCCGACACGCCCCCTCGCCTCCTCATCGGCCACAACGTCCTGTACGACCGCGCTCGGGTCGCGCACGAGTACACGCTGCGCCGCCCCTCGACCCGGTACCTCGACACGCTGTCGCTCCACGTCGCCGTCAGCGGGTTGACGAACCCGCAGCGGCCGACGTGGATCAAGTACCGCAAGGAGCAGGACGAGGCGGCTTCGGCGGCGTCGGCGGCGAGCGAGACGGGCGAGGCGAGCGAGCCCGGCTCGGCGGCGGCGGCGGCGCCCGGCGCGGCGGTCGACCCGGCCAAGTCGATCTTGAGCAAGGTCAAGCGTCGCGGCAAGGGCGCGAGGACGACGGCGGGCGATGCGGCGGTCAAGGACTGGAAGGAGGTGTCGTCGCTCAACTCGCTCGCCGAGGTCGCGCGGCTGCACTGCGGCATCAAGGTCGACAAGTCGTTGCGCGACGTCCTCATCGACCCGTCGCTCACGATCGCCGACGCGCGCGAGTACTTCGACGAGCTCATCGCCTACTGCGCGACCGACGTTGCCACGACGCTCAGCGTGTACCGCCAGCTCCTCCCCAAGTTCCTCGAGTCGTGCCCGCACCCGGTCACGTTCGCCGGCGTCGCCCTCATGAGCCAGCCCGTCCTCCCCGTCGACCGCAAGTGGCCCGAGTACCTCGAGCGCGCCGAGCGCACGTACCAGGAGCGCCTCGAGGGCGTCACGGGCGCCCTCGTCACGCTCGCCGAGGAGGCGCGCGCCAAGTTCGATCACCGAGGTGCCGACGGGCGCTTCGTGTGGGAGGACGACCCGTGGCTGCGCCAGCTCGACTGGAGCCCCAAGAAGGCGCGGCGCCTGCCCGGCGCGGCCACGGCGGCGGCGCCCGCACGGCGGCGAGCCGGCGGCGGCAAGAAGGCGCAGGCGGCGCAGGAGCAGGTCGTCGACGAGCCCGACGAGGCGGGCCCGCCGTCCTGGTTCGCCGCGCTCGACAAGGACCTGTCGTCGCTCGCCTCGCCGCTCGTCCCGCTCCTCCTCGAGACGAGCTGGCGCGGCTACCCGGTCGTGCACACACTCACGCACGGCTGGCTCTTCGCCGTCCCGACCAAGGCGCTGCGAGCGCGCGCCAAGGCCGACCGGTTCGAGCCCGCCGAGGACGACGTCGTCGTTGCCGCAGCCGATCTCGGGCCCAAGGACCGCCTCGTCGCCGCCCTGCCCGACGTCGCCCTGTACGCCGTCTCGGTCCGCCGCGGCACCAAGACGCACAAGCTCGTCACGGCGCAGCTCTCGAAGAAGCTGCGCGACGGCGTCCTCGCGAGCCCGCACGCCGAGCTCAAGCAGGCCGTCGCGCTCGGCAGCAGCGGCGACGGCTCGCCCGAGGCGCAAAGCGTCATCGCCAAGGTCCGTGCGCTCGCCGAGCAGGCCGTCGAGCGCGCACACGAGCTGTCGCCCGCCGAGCGCGCCGCCAACGTCTGGCTCGCGCAGCTCGACTGGACGCCGACGCGCTCGGGCCCGCTCAAGCGCACCGACGCCGCCGACGCTGCGGCTGCGCTCGCCGAGGCGACGACGACGAGGACCGGCGTCGCCGCCGAGAAGATCAAGTCGAGCGACCTCGTCTGGCCCAAGTGGTACTGGGACCTCGACGTTCCTCGCCAAGGCCTCGACGTCTCGATCGGCAAGCGCGCCGCGCCGCTCCTCCTCAAGTTGCGGTGGAAGGGCTTCCCCGTCGCCTTCTCCAAAGAGCACGGCTGGATGTACCGCATCCCGGCCGGCGAGCTCGACGTCGCCCTCGCCGCCGACCCGGCGCTCAAGCCGCTCGAGTTCGCCGACGTCGCCGACGCGAGCCTCGACGCCGACAGCGACGGCGCCTACGTCAAGCTGCCGCACCCGGACGGCGAGGGCAAGAACGTCGGCAGCCCGTTGAGCAAGCCGTTCGTCGCCGCGTTCGAGGACGGCATCCTCACGTCCGAGTACCCGGCCGCCGAGGCCGCCCTCGCCCTCAACGCGTCGTGCAGCTACTGGACGTCGGCGCGCGAGCGCATCACGAACCAGATGGTCGTCTGGGACGGCGACGCTCGGACCGCTGCGCCGACGCCGGCCGCTCTCGCCGCGCGCGAGGCGAGCGACGACGCGCGCGGGCTCATCCTGCCGCAGGTCGTCCCGATGGGCACGATCACGCGTCGCGCCGTCGAGCGCACGTGGCTCACGGCGTCGAACGCCAAGAAGAACCGCGTCGGGTCGGAGCTCAAGTCGATGGTGCGCGCGCCGCCCGGGTTTGCCATCGTCGGCGCCGACGTCGACTCGGAGGAGCTGTGGATCTGCAGCGTCATGGGCGACGCCCAGTTCGGCATCCACGGCGCGACGGCCATCGGTTGGATGACGCTCGAGGGGACCAAGAGCGCCGGGACCGACCTGCACTCCAAGTCGGCGAGCATCCTCGGCATCTCGCGCGACGACGCCAAGGTGTTCAACTACTCGCGCATCTACGGCGCCGGCGTCAAGCACGCCGTCCAGCTCCTCCTCAAGTCGAACCCGGCCCTCACGACCAACGAGGCGACCGACCTCGCCAAGGCGCTCTACGCTTCGACCAAGGGCGTCGTCGACCGCTCGCCGGCCTTCCGGCGCAACTTTTGGCACGGCGGCACCGAGTCGTTCGTCTTCAACAAGCTCGAGGAGATCGCCCAGAGCGAGCGCCCGCGCACGCCCGCGCTCGGGTGCGGCCTCACGTCGGCGCTCACCAAGGCGTACCTCCCCGCCGACGGCAAGAGCAAGGCCGGCGAGGGCTACCTCCCTTCGCGCATCAACTGGGTCGTCCAGTCGTCGGGCGTCGACTACCTGCACCTCCTCCTCGTCTCGATGGAGTACCTCACGCGCCGGTTCGAGATCGACGCGCGGTACCTCATCTCGGTCCACGACGAGGTGCGCTACCTCGTCAAGGAGGAGGACAAGGACCGTGCGGCGATGGCCCTCCAGGTCGCCAACCTTTGGACGCGCTCGCTCTTCGCCTACCGGCTCCAGATGCCCGACCTGCCTCAGGTGCGCTCGAGCCTCTTCTCTTTTTCGCTCTTTCTCTCGCTTTCTCTCTCTCTCCACATGATCCGCTGCTGACTCTCCCTCTCGCTTCTGCTCGCAGGGCTGCGCCTTCTTCTCGGCCGTTGACGTCGACTCGTGCTTTCGCAAGGAGGTCAACATGACCTGCGTCACGCCCTCGAACCCGGACTCGATCCCGTTCGGCGAGTCGCTCGACATCAACGACTCGCTCGCACGCACCTCGGGCGGGTCCCTCTTCGCCGACGGCCGCCCCATGGCCGCGCACGAGCCCGACCTCCCGCTGCTGCCGCTCCCGACCGGCCTCGACAAGCTCGACATCGTCGGCGAGCAGCACCGCGTCGCCGACACGAGCTTCCTCGTCGCGCAGACGGCGTCGAGCTCGAGCGAGGTGTCGAAGCTGTGGCGCGAGTCGCAGCAGCAGGCGCGGCTCGAGCGCATGGGCATGTCCGGCGCCGCCGCGGCCATCGCTGCGGCGGCGGGCGCGGCTCGCAGTCGCCCCAAGAGCGTCGCGGCGACGTCGTCGAGGGGTTCGACGAGCGAGGCTTCGACCGCGCGCGAGGAGGACGCGCCGAGGCGGCGCACGAGCGTGCGCTTCGACGACGACGCCGAGCTCATGCCGCGCGTCGACGTCCACTCGCCGCGCACGTCTCGCCCGCCTTTCCCTCGCAGCAGCAGCAAGAAGCCTGTTGTACGGCGAGCGAAGAAGGCGGCGGCGAGCAAGAAGGACGAGGAGGACGACGACGACTTTGGCGACGACGCTCTCCCCGAGGAGGCCGAGGGCGACTTCTCGCTGTACCATCCCCTCGGTCGTGCTCAGGTCTAGCTCGACACTCTCTGTTGCACTCTCGCATGATTTCCTTGTTGTCTCTCTCTGTCATAGCGCACTGCAACTTGTAGCATTTCCTCTCCTCGTCTAGCTTCACCACTCGTCGTCGTCCTGCTCGATCCTGTGAGACGCTCGCACCGGCTGCACCGCCTCGTCCTCCTCGCTATCCTCGTCGGCTTTGGCAGACTGCGAGCGGTTAGAGAAAATGAGATCGTTCGTCAGCCGGGCTCGAGAGCAAAGGATGAGTCGGCGGGAGGGAGGAGGACGCACCTCGAAAAGGGAGTCGAGGTGCTGCTTCTCGCGCTGCGAGTCAGTCAGGCCGTCCTGCTTGATCTGCGAGCGTGATAGGTGAAGAGCGTCAGGAAGCGTAAGAGTGAAAGGCGAGAAGAGAGGCGAGGCGAGATGGACCTTCGACCTCGTGCTGACGTTCTTCACGGGCGCCGGCGCGTTCGACACTGCGAGGATGCGCACAATGAGTGAGCCTCGCCGACTCCGCCGTAGCTCTACCTCTTGGCAGATGCAGGACGTGAAGCAGGCGCGAGGGAGAGCGAGACTCACAGAGCTCCATCCCCTCGGGCCTCAAGTCGATGATCTCGAGCGGCTTGTTTTCGCCGGCGAGGTACTCGGCGGCCGTCATGCTGGGCTTCTCGACGTTGCGCGTCGGGATGAAGATGTCGTTCTGGAAGAAGTCGGCCTGCGCGAGCGGTGCGAGCGCGAGTCAGCTCGAGGGGTCCGTGCGCACACACTTGGGAAGGCCGAGAAAAGCCGAGCACTGAAGAGAGACGGCGACGCACCTTGGCACGAGGCACAGTAAAGGCGACGACCTCGATCGTGCTGGGCGTCAGGCGCAAGCCCTTGACGATCTCGACCTTGCGGACGTCGCCCCGGGCCTTGGGGAGGAACGCCCACCCGCTCTGGAGCCCGCCGGCCTCGAACGACGGCAGCTTGTCGAACGCGTCGTAGGCGTCCTTGGGCGCGAGGTTGACCGAGTAGGCGAGGCAGGACCGGTCGCCGCGCGAGTGGAGGAGGACGATGCGCGTGTCGAGGTCGACAAAGGGGAAGAGGGGCGCCGGCGAGACGTCGAGCTGGGTCGAGCCGAGCTTGACGAGCTGGTTGGTCGAGGGCGAGAGGTGGAATAGGATGAGCTCGCGCGAGGCGGCGCGGTTGAAGCCGCTCGAGACGAGGTGGTCCTCGGACGCCCAGGCGAGGCGGGACGGCCGGATCGAGTCGTGCGCCGGCGCGCTCACGAGCGAGCCCGACGAGTCGCGAGGGTCGAGGATGAAGAGCTCCTTCTTCTTGGTCGCAAAGGCGAGGCGAGCGCCGGACGGCGACCAAGCGGCGGACGAGATCTGCACGGCGAGAGCGAGTCAGCATCCTGCGGCTCGCGGCACGCAGTCGAGGTGGAAGAGGGACGCACTCCTCCCTTTGGCAGCGCCAGCTCGAGCAGCTTGTCGCCCTTGGACATGTCCCACAGACGCGCAGTCGGGTTGCCGCGGTCGTCCGAGATGGTGAGGAGGAGGTCCTTGGCGGCCGGGTGCGGCAGGAGCTCGTTGATGCGGTCCATCTTGGCGTCTGCGCGGCGTCGGACGTCATAATCAGTAACGCCTCGCTGCGCGCGAAGCGTCCCCGACAAGGAAGAGAGAGCCGACGCACCGCTGAGCACGACCCTCGCCTCGCTCCTCGTCTCGCCCTCCTTCCACTCCTCCTCGCTCGGCAGCTCAAACACCCTCACGGCCCCATCCTCGCCCGCGACGCACACCCTCCTCGGGTCGAACGGGTCGACGCAGAACTCGACGACGGTGCCGCCGACGGCGACGCACGAGGGGTGGACGGGGAGCCGGCCGGGGCGCGAGAGCGGGTGGAAAGCGAGGCGGCCGCCCGGGCCCGAGAGCGGGTAGAAGAGGTACGAGGGTGAAGCCTGCGGGCGGTAGAAGAAGGAGGAGGATGAAGCTTGAGCGTCAGTGACCGGACGAGACAAGGAAAGCGCGTGCGGGAAAGAGGGGGTCCGAGCGCACCTTGAGCAGCGCGACGTCGGCGCTCATCGTCGCCGACAGGTCGTGCACGTCGTAGTAGTCGGGCTTGAGCGGCGTCTTGCCCGTCAGGAACTTGCGCGACCAGCCCGGGTTGAACGGCGCGCCCGGTGCGGTCGAGCCGCCGAGCGTCTGCGGCTGGCTCGACGGCTTAGCGAGTGCGGGCGCGGGCGTAGCTGCGGGCGCTGGTGCTGCCGCAGGACGAGGGGGTGTCGCCGAGGAGGACGACGGGCCGTTACCGACCGAGAGGCTCGAAAGCTGCGCCGTCGGCGGTGCGGCGGCGGCGGGGGCGGGCGTAGATGCAGCCGTCGGCGCCGCCGCAGGAGCCTGCGCAGGCGCAGGTGCGGGCTCGCCCTTCTTGGTGCCGAACGCCGGGCGCGAGGTCGTCGAGGAGGTCGGCGCAGGCGACGGTGCGGGCGAGGGCGAAGAAGAGGGTGCGGCTGGAGGCGCTTGAGCCGGGCTCGGCTTCGGGCTCGCCGACGACTGCACGCCCGGGACGGCTGGCGCAACCTGCGCTGTCGACGACGGTGTAGGCGCCGCGGCTGAGGCGCTGATCGGCGCCGAAGGAGGTGCGGGCGCAGAAGCGGGTGCGGGCGTCGAGGTGGACGACGCCGCGCCGGCGGCGCTGCGACTCGACGTCGAGCGGGTCGGCCATGCGACGTTCGGGTCGAGCTGGCGCTTGTCGAGGAAGGCGACGTCGTCGGGCGAGGCGGCGCGCCACTCTGCGGCGGTCTGTGCGGGCACTGCGAGCGGGCGTCCAGGCTGTCAGCGTCGGCGCACACGTTTGGCTCGCAGGGCGCATTGTAGAGAAGGGAGAGAGGTGAAGGACGTACCGCCTGCAGCGACGGG
>Ga0308170_10004776_pt1 | contig 10582 bp, 9 predicted proteins | sample PhyBR2_2_FD_202136 | JGI IMG/M metagenome (GOLD analysis project Ga0308170, IMG submission 202136) | Phyllosphere microbial communities from UC Gill Tract Community Farm, Albany, California, United States - DLSLSB.R2 | ecosystem: Host-associated > Plants > Phyllosphere > Unclassified | place... | reverse complement strand
GCGCTACAAAGAATGAGAGTGGACATAGAGCGAGAGGGGAGGGAAAGGAACCGGGCGCGAGGGAGAGGTGGAGGAGGAGCGGCGCTCAGATGACGCGGAACATGTTGCGCTTGACTGCGAGGCAGATAACAGGGTCGTCAGCTCGCCTTCTCACGCAGGAGAGAGCCCATGAAGAGGCAGTGCAGGAGAGGGAGGAAGGGAGAGGGAGGACACACCGTTCGGCGCGAGGCCCTCGGGCTGGCCGTTGACGAGCGTGCCGAGCGCGCTCGCGTCCTGCCCGCCAAACCGCTCCTCTAGGCGGCGCTGGTAGTCGGCGGCGGGGTCTGTCGGCGAGCGGACGGCGGGCTTGGGCTGCGGGGACGAGTCGGCCGGTGGTGGCGGTGCGGTGGCTTCGAGCGTGGCGTCCTGCAGATGTAAGGGTCAGCTCTGGTCCCCGATAGAGCTTTGCATGACGCACTGCAGCAGTTACCGGGCCCACACGAGCTGTTGCCGGGGTGGTCGTCGACTTGAGGGCGGGCGGTGCTGATGAGGACGGTGTCGGGGCGGCGGCGACGCTGGCGGCGGGCTTGGCGGATGAGCTGCCCTTGAAGATGCTGCGGAGAGCAGAGCGGAGCATCGCAGGTCGACTGGTGATGGTGCAGAGGAGAGGAGCAGCACTTCGCCTCGCGAGCCTGTCTTGACGCAACTCGCAAGCGGTTTCGCTCAGCTCTCTGCACAAGTCGAGTCGCGCCTCTGGCTCGTACACAGATGACGCAGCGAATGAGGAGCTCCAGAACTTGCAGAGGAGCGAGTAGGCGAGGGAGTGCGACGGCGAGAAGGTCGCTCGCTCCTCCCGCCGGTGCTGGTTCGTCGCCGCTCGGTCATGATCTCGCACACGCCTGACTAGGGCGCGACCGAAGCGAGAGCTCCTGGGCCAAGCGAGCCACGCGAGGGAGACAAAGAGACCAGCGAGGCGAGGCCGCAGCGACGCCGGGCAGTGGGAAGGCACAACAGGGAGAGAGCGGGACCGTTACAGACGAAGAGAGAGAGAGACGAGTATCGCAGCGAGACGACCAAAGTTGCAGAAGAGAGAGAGGAGGGAGGAGAGGGAGCGAGAGAGGGAAGGACGACAACCCGCTCGACGACCCGCCCGACCGCTCGACGACCCCTTCTGCACGGCGCAAACGCGTACTTAGACGTACTTGGAGACCTTGGACGGGTCCTGGCCGAGAACCTTAGCGCGGTTCTGCAGCTTGGCGTACGACTTGGTGCCGCGGAGACCGCCACCCTGCGAGCGAGAGAGAGAGACGGGGCGAGTCAGCGTCCGGCTCTCGAGCTCCTAGCCGTATCATCGTTGAGAAAGAGGACGCACCCAGTGACGCGACGCCTCGGCGTACTTGTCCGTGTAGTTGGCCTTGATGGCCGACACGAGCTTGGCGAGCTCGGCCTTGTCCTCGGCGCGCACGTCGCCAAAGGCGAGGACCGACGACGTCTTGCGGCCGACGACGGCACCGAGGCGAGCCTTGCCCTTGACGATGACGTCTGCGAGAGCGTGAGCGAGCGGGCGAAGGAGAGAGGGAGGAGGGAGAGGGAGGGCGGAGAGAGGGGGTCAGTGCGCGCTCGACAGGATCACCTTCGACGCCGCCTGCGCCCGAGCGAAAGCCAGCAGGAGAGAACGCGCACAGGGGATGCCCATCTTCTTGCAGAGAGCCGGGAGGAAGACGACGAGCTCGATCGGGTCAACGTCGTCGGCGATGATGACGAGGTTGGCCTTCTTGGCCTCGACGAGCGAGACGACGTGGTTGAGGCCCGACTTGATGAAGTAGGGCTTCTTGGCCTCGTCGAGGTCCTTCTTGCCGGCGGCGAGGTCGGCCGCCTTGGCCTCGAGGCGCGCCTTCTTCTCCTGCTTGTTCTCGCCCTTGTACTTGTTGGCGAGGCGGAAGAGCTGGGTCGCCGTGTTCTTGTCGAGGACGTTGGCGAACTGGGCGATCGCGGGCGGCGTCTTGAGGCGCTGGTGGAGGATGACCTTCTGGCGCTGGAGGCGCACGTATTCGGGCCACTTGACGAAGCGCGTCAGGTCCGTCGGGGGGCGGACCGACTGGCCTGCGAGCGGGTGCGCGAGAGGGTCAGCTCTCGTCGACGTCGACGAGGAGCAGAGCGAGGAGAGGGACGCACCGATGCCGAACGACTTGGGGCGCGACTCGAAGAGAGGGTTGGTCGTCTTCTTCGAGGACTTGCCGGCGGCGCCGGGAGCCTTAGCAACCTTGCGAGTCGGGGCCTGCAGAGGGTGTACAGGAGTCAGCCACCGTGCAGGGAGAGAGGGAGCGAGAGAGGAGCGGGAGGAGGGCGCACCTGTTAACACCGCGATGGGCGCAGGGGTTCCAGAGAAGGGGCAGGTCATTAAGATTCGTCCTGTGACAGACGAAGAGCTCTATTTGGGCCGGTGCTCAGACTCGCCCTCCCACGAGGGTCGAGTCGTGAGCCACCACCCGCTGCCGGGCGGGGCGAAAACTCCACACTCCGGCCCTCGACGAGGAGGGACGCGGACACCGAGCGACGTTGCGTGTGCGGCGAGGCACAGAGGCAAGAGGTGCGCTAGTAGGGCTGTGCTCGACGCTCGACGAGGCGAGGCCGGCAGGGAGCCGCGAAGGCGGGACGGGTTCAAACGCTGCCCTCGCCGAGGCGAGAGCGAGCGGGTGCGACGGGGCGAGGACTAACCATCTGCGGGGGGAGGACGAGGGTCAGCTTGCGCGCTGCAGGGCGAGCGGGATCGGACGCACTTTTGCTGCGAGGTGAGGGATGAGCCGGGGACTGGAGGACGAAGAGGGCCAGGTCGTCGCGAGGCCCAAGTCGAGGCGGGCCGCGCGCGCGCGCCCGAGCGCGACCGCATCCTGCCCCTCCCCTCGAGTCACTCTCCTCGGGTCTTCTCGCTCACGCAGCTCACTATCGGCTCTCTTTGAACGTCAGCAGGTAGCAAGCAGGTAAGGTCTGGCTAGACGATGCCGGTCGAGGAAACAGCAGGCGAGGCCGACCTTCCCAGCCTCGTGCCGAGCTCACACGCCGCTGCACCGGTTCCCGGCTGGCTATGCTTGCTCCGAGATGCTCTCAAGAACGTAGCTGATGAAGCAGAGGACGAGCCGAGAAGCGCTCGCAGAGAGGAGCGCGCCGACCCTCGCCCGCTCGGCGTGCTCGCTCACGCGCACGACCCGCTTCGCTCGACGACCTGCTCTCGCTCTCGACGCCTCGCGCGGCGCACGACGCACGACAACGGATCCGAACCACTCCCGAGGGGCTCGAACGTTGCATGCCATCGTGTACACACCGAGTAAAGGGGAAGCCAGTCGTCCGCCGCACAGAGCTCCCGAGTGGGGGGAGGCAAGGTTGTCGAGGAAGGAAGGCGACGCTTACGCGGCGTGGCGGCGCTGCTCGGCTGCGAGGGAGGACCAGAGTCAGGAGAGGAGAGAGACGGCGAGGAGGGAGAGAGGACGGACCGATGACGCCGGTGAGCTCGTCGACCTTGCGCTTGGCGCGGCGGAGGGTTCCGAGCTGTGCGTCGAGACGGCGCAGAACGAGTCAGCAAGACCGCAGGGAGAGGGAAAGCATGCGCGCCTGAGTGCCCGCCGTCGTCCTCCTTGCCTCGTCCTGCTCGACCTCGTCGGCCCGACCTCTCGTCCCGCTCCACCTCGCCGCCAACCGCACTCGCACCTCCTCCGCCTGCCCGAGCACGCCCAGCCGCACAGCGAGTCGAGGGGCGCAGACGTACGCGCTTCTTGGTCAGCTTGCGAGCCTTCTTGTCCTGCGAGCGCGAGAGGGTGGGTCAGCTCGCCGTCGCCGCAGCTCGACACGGGGAGCGAAGGGACGCACCTTGGAGTTGCGGATCAGCTCCATGACGCGACGCTCGTACGGGGCGAAGCCGGCAACCTGTCGCACGAGGAGAGGGTCAGCTCGAGTCGCGGTACGGCGCAGGAGAGCGAGAGGGACGACGCACCTCGCGGACGATCGACTTGACGAACGCCGAGCGGGCCGACTGCCTGCCCTTGCGGTTCGAGGGCTTGGCGACCTTGGGGATGACCGTGGTCGGGTGGCCCTTGTTGAGGCCCCAGGGGAGGTCTGCGAGCGGGTGGTGGTGGTGGTGCGAGGCGAGGGTGGGAGCATTACGACGAGGTCAGCTCGCTCGTTCGGGTGGGCGCACGGAGCATGGACCTCGGGGTGGTGGTCGGGCCCTGGGAAAAGGGCTGGCGGGGCGGGTCGACGAGGTCGAGGCTGGAGGGAGGGGTGGTCCATGCTGGCTCGTCGCGGCGGAGTTGAGAGGGGAGGGGTCGGGCGAGGCGAGGGGCGGGGACTGACTGGTACGGGGGGTAGCCATCTGAGCAACTAGGGGCGGGAAAAGCGATGCGTGATCCAGAGGACAAGCCAGAGGGAGGGCCGAGGCGAGCGTCGAGTTTGCCCGCCGCCGCCGCCGCCGCTCCTGCCGCCGAGGCGAGGCCGCCGCGACCAAGTCCCGCGAGCGCACCCCTCCTTCTCTCGCGCCCTCGCCCGTCGTCTAACTTGCTCGTACGCTCAGTCCCTGCACTCCCGACCTGCACACCCCATCGCCCAACCCGCCAGCCCGCCCCTCGCCCACCACACACGCCCGCCGAGCCCGCCTCGACGACGAGCTCGACCACGAGTTTGACCCCCCCACGACCCTCGCCCCGGCCTCCCTCGTCCCTCTGGTCGACTGCGACGTCGTCCTGCCGACGGGTCGAACCCGCACACTCGCAGGCGGGCAGGCCGGCCTTGTGCGGCGAGGAGGACGGGCGGCGAGCGGTCGAGGTGGTCGGCCGGGGCGGCAGCAGCAGCAGCAGCCCTAGTGCGCACTCGCTCCCTCTCCTGGACACGCCGTGCTGACTCGCTCTCCCTGCATATCCCACCACCTACCGCCACACCCGCCCTCGCCCGCCGCCTACCGCCAACCTCGCGACGTGACCGCGCTCCCCCTCCGCCTCCCACCTCTCGCCGCCGCTGTCGCCCTCGCCTCGCCCTCCTGCCACCTTGCCGACCCGCCTACTCGCCCCTCACCCTCACCGACATCCACGCCGAGCAGTAATGGCTCGCAACTCCGACGTCTCGCCGTACATCGGCAAGCTCTCGCGCTCCAAGCTCTACTCCAAGAAGGGGCTCTACAAGCGCGAGCACAAGGCCGCCGCCCCGTCCGACAAGGCCGAGGCCAAGGAGGAGACGGCCTACTACCCGGCCGACGACGTCCGCAAGCCCAAGGCGTCGCGCAAGTCGATCAAGCCGACCAAGCTCCGCGCGTCCATCACCCCGGGCACCGTCCTCATCCTCCTCGCCGGTCGCTTCCGCGGTCAGTCCCTCCTCCTCGAGGCAACGAGTCGGGTCGACGAGACGCGGCGGCGTCGGCGCGGCGCACGGCGAGCGGCCAGTCGGGACCCGAGAGCTGACCCCCACCTCCCCCCTCGCAGGCAAGCGCGTCGTCTGCCTCGGTCAGCTCCCCTCGGGTCTCCTGATCGTCACTGGCCCGTTCAAGGTCAACGGCGGTGCGTTTCTGGACCATCCCCGATGCTGTTCGAGGACTCGGGCGCCGTCAGGAAGGCGAGGGAGCCGGTTCAACTTCAGCGACTGACTCTCTCCCCCTCCTCCCTCTCTCTCTCGCTCACAGTCCCGGTCCGCCGCGTCAACCAGGCGTACGTCATCGCGACCTCGACCAAGGTTGACCTCGGCTCGTTCCAGGTGCGTCCTCCCCTCGCCGTCCCTCTCCTCCCGCTCGAGCCCCGCCCTGACCCGCTCTCCCCCTCCCAACAGCTCGACGCCAAGTTCAACGACGCCTACTTCTCGAAGGACAAGTCGTCGTCGCGCTCGGCCAAGGAGGGCGAGTTCTTCAAGGACGGCGAGGAGAAGAAGCAGTTCCCCGCCGAGAAGGCTGCCGACCAGAAGACGGTCGACAAGGCCATCCTCGCTGCCGTTGCCCAGACCCCGAACGTGCGTCTCTCTCTCTAGCTCGTCGTCGTCGCCGCAGCGGTCGTGCGCGCGCCCCACCTCGCTCGAGCCTCGTCCTGACCTCGCTCTCTCTCCCTCTCCTCTTCCCCCTCGTCGCCCTCTTGCCCGCCCGCAGCTCGCCAAGTACCTCGGCGCCACGTTCGGCCTCAGCAAGGGCCAGTTCCCGCACCTCCTCAAGTTCTAAGCGCGCCCATCACGCGCTCGTGAACTGAAAGGAAGACGTGGGAGACGGGACCGGGCCAAGGGTGATGTTGTCGAGCGGCTGTACGAAACACCTCCTTTCGTAGCGAGGAGCTGGCTGCTGGGAGGGTGCCAAGGCAGTTGTTCGCTTCGACTCGGGCTGCGGCGTGTGCGAGAGCGAGCGACGAGAGGTTCCTCGAGAGGCGAGCGAGAGAGCTGTTGATTCTCTCTGCACTCTACTCGTGCACTGCTAGTCTCGACCTACTTGTGCGCTGAACTCTCGATGTTACATAGCGAGCTTGCGCAGCGTAAAATGCGCGACCTTGCTCGCTCCCCTTTCTCATCAGCTCGCGCCGGCTCCGTGCCCTCTCGCGCCTCGCGCTCTCGCTTAACGGGTCCAGCTGGAGCTTGCCAGCATCCCCAGAGGGCATATCAACATGCTCGGCATGCTTGCCTCGCACCTGCGCCCTGCGCTCTCTCGCCTCGCGTTCGCCGCCCCACCTCGTCAGCTCCTCGCCCTCTGCACCCTCGACCGCAGGACCAACAGCCGCACAGCATCGCCCGGTCATGTCCTAGCAGCCCGTACCCTCTACACCACGCCCTCGCGCCTCGCCTCGACGCACGACCTCGACTCAGCCCCCTCCTCGTCCTCCTCGTCCGCGCGCGGCCGACCCGGCGCGGTACCGTTCCTCCAGCGCCAGTCGAGCATCGGCAAGGTCATCAAGTACGACCCGCTCGCAAGGGTGCGCGCCGCGCTCAAGAAGAAGGTCCCGACGTCGTTCCCCGCCATCCTCGACAGCCGGCTCGTCGACCTCCTCGCCGGCAACAAGCACAAGGAGCTCGACGCCGTTGTCGCCTCAGCCTACCACCCCGAGGTCCTCGAGTTCCTTGGCGACCGCATCTGGGACGCTGTCGTTGCGCAGTCGCTCGTCCTCCTCGCCGCGAGAGGCCAAGGCTCAAAGATCCTCGGGCCGATCGGCGTCAAGTGCGTGCCCTTCCTCTTCGCTCGTCCGCTCCAGCGAAAGAACTTCCTGACGCGTTGATAACGCCCGCCTGCAGGACCGACAAGCTGCTCTCGAACGCACACGGCGCCAAGCTCGCCGAGGAGTTCAAGCTCGCCCACTGGTCGGGCAAGCCGTGCTTCGGCAAGGGCTCGTGCTCGAGTGACGCCGCCGCCGACGCGTGGGAGGCGCATCTCGGCGCGCTCTACCTCGCCAACGGCCGGCAAGCCGTCCTCGACTTTCTCGTACCGCTCGTCAAGCGCGACTTCCTCAAGCGGTCCAAGTCGACGTCGACCGCCCCACCCGTCTTGAAGCTCGGCACCGACACGACCTCACCAGTCGACCTCGCCCTGCGCCCTGTCGCCGTCGACCCGTCCTCGGCGCGCGTCGTCGACCCGCCGTCGGCGCTCATCGCCAACCCGGCCTCGGCATCGGTCGTCGACCCGCTTTCGGCACCTGGCGCCCTCCCGCCTTCAGCACCTGTCGTCGAAGCACCCTCGGCGGCTGCTGTCGACCCTACCGTCGCCATCGACTCGTGGCAAAGCGCGTTCGCCGCCGCCGAGACGTCGCCCGTCCCTCGCCCGCTTCGCAAATCGCCCAAGGGCTCGCTCAAGAAGAGTGCGTCCGCCAGCTCCTGCTCTCCTCTCTTCTTGGTCGAGGCGCTGATGCTCTTCTGCGCAGAGCCGCTCGTCTACAGGTCGCACAAGCTCGCCATCGAGAACGTCCTCGCCGACCTCACCGAGCGCGGCGTCGACTTCCTCATGCTCAAGGCGAAGCGCGTGTACCGCTTCAGGGTCGCAGGGGGGCCCGAGCTGGTCGCCAAGCGTACTCTGCAAGAGCCAGACCGCGTCGGAAGCTTCGTCTCGCAGCTCGTCAAGGCCGGCCTCGTCCAAATCTCCAAGTGCGTCCGTCCCTTTCTCTCTCCGAGGCCTTTCTTGCACCAGGTCCCGCTCTTGACTTTACTGACTACTCCAACACATGCAGGAAGCCGACCAAATCGACCGCCAAGCCGGCGCCGCCGGCCTGACCCCCCCCTCGCACTGCGCCTGCACGCCTTCCACTCGCGCTCGAGCCTCTCCTCCTGCCCTCCTCACTAGCGCTTCTATACCTTTGCCTCTCATACCTAGCTTGTCGCTTGTGCACTCTCTGCAATTCTCACAGTCTCTCCGTCCCGGGCGCGCGCGAGCGAGAATGAGAGAAAGCAACAAGCGTTTCACCTCGTGAGCTACAGCTCGAGCTCGCTCGGCCCCTCCTCCTCAAGCGCTCCGTCCCGCCTCGCGCGCGCAGCAGATCCTCCTCAACCGAATCTGCGCGCGAAAATAAAGAGACCCAAGAGTCAGCGGCGGGGTGCGCAGGACGTCGAGCGAGGGAGGGAGGGAGACGACGCACACGGCGACGAGCGACTCGACCTTGCCCTCCTTGTTGCACAGCGGCGTGAGGTGAAGCACCGCGTCGTGCACCGCCGGATCGCCGTGCTTGCTGCGCCCGCTGCGAGCAGGTCGTCGACTTGTCAGCGGAAGAGTCCGAGCCGAGGAACAATGCGAAGAGGGAGAGGGCGAACGAGCGACGCACAAGAGCTTCTTGACGACGGGCTGCAGGCCGACCAAGCCCGTCCAACTTTGGCCCTGCTCGACCGCGAGGCGCACGTTGCGGCGCAGGCGGCGCGTCATGTCCTTCTCCTCGTCCGCCGCCGCCGAGGTCGACTGCGACGCCGCGTCGCCGCCGCCGTACGGCGCCGCCGTCGCGCGCGACGAGGAGGGCGCGACGAGGATCTTGACGAACGAGGTCGAGTGGAGCTCGTGGTGCGCCGAGCCGGGAAGGCCTGCGAGAGGGAGCGAGTCAGTTTGAGAAGGTCGAGCGCGAGTGCGAGAGCAGGTCAAAGCGCACCGCAGTACTCGACGAGCTCGGGCGTCGTGTAGAGGATGTCGCCCGTAGTACGCTCGACGAGGGCGACACGGCTGTACGTCTGCTCGAACGCGCGAAGGCCGTTGTGCTGCGGGCGAGGGACCGAGCGCGGGAGTCAGTTGAGCCGAACGAGGCGGGCGCGAGATGTAAGACGAGGAGGCAACGCAATGATGTTGACGAGGTATGGAGTGATGAGAGAGAAAGGTAGCGACGCACCATGAGCGCCTCGGCGAGCGAGTCCGCCTCCCCGTGCTCCCTCCCTCCACTTCCGCCGCTCCCGCTGCCGCGCTTCTCCTGCCTCGCGCCCGACCCGCTGCCGTCGAACGCATCCCCGAGCCCCTTGGCCGCGGCCGCCTCGCGCGGCGTCTCGTCGCCGCCGGCCGCCGTGCTCTCGAGCGACGACCGGCGGATGCTCAGCGTCGACGAGCTCTTCCTCGCCTTGCCGAGGAAGCCGAACGGGCCCTTGCGCTTCTTGTCCTCGACGGCGGGCTGGCTCGGGGCCTGTGCGCTGCGCGGCGAGAGCTGCGACGGCGAGCCGCCGTTGCCGGCGCCCATGCCGAGCGTCGCCGCGCCGAGCTCGCGGATGGCGTCGCCGCTCGTCACGCCGGTTTGGCGCGAGACGGTCGTGAGGCGGGCCATCTGCGCCTGGACGAGCGGCGTGAAGGACGGGGCGAGCGCGACCGAGGAGGGGGAGGAGGGCGAGGGCGGCGCGGCGGTGTGCAGCCAGAGCGAGGGGTGCGCGGCGAGCGAGGGCGACTGGACGAGGGCGTTGAGCGCGCCGGTGACGTCGATCTGGCCGCCTGCGAGACGACGAAGAGCGAAGAGCCGACGAGAGTCAGCATTTGCGTCGCACGACGAAGAAGGAAGAGAAGGGGTCCGAGCGCACCAATGAAGTGCCGCACGACGCCCTTGTCGTCCTTGAGCGGCGCCATGCAGAGGAGGTTGGCGAAGGCCGAGCCGTCGGCACGGTCTGCGCGCGAGCGAGAGCTGGAGTCAGCTCGTTGCTCGGACGACGCCGGTGAAGGGGAGAGAGAGGGACGCACAGTTGAAGATGAGCGACGTGACGTTCCTGCCCTCGGCGAGCGCGTCGTGCAGGCGCTTGACGCTCTCGGGCGACGTGCCCGGGCCCTGGAGGAAGCGGCAGTTGCGCCCGACGACGAGCTTGAGCGGGTACCCGGTCAGCTCGACGAAGCCCTCGCTCGCGAGCGTGATCGGGTTGTCGCGCTGGCTCGGGTCCGTAAGGCAGTAGCACTCGGCGAGGCCGTCGGTCGACGCCATCGAGAGGCCCATGCCGCTGCTGCCGCCGCTGCCGCTCGGACCGCCGCCGGGCCCTTTGCCGGTCCAGCCGAGGCCGGCCTTCCAGCTCGCGAGGCGCGCGACGACCTGCTCGACGAGCTTCTGCTGGACGAACGGCTGGAAGTACTTGGTGTAGATGTCGGCGTGGAGGGCCTGGAGCGGCTCGAGGAGCGGGTGCCCGACGGCGGCCGAGTCGTACAGGCAACTGAGGACGGGTCCGC
>Ga0308170_10004774_pt1:5000-10584 | contig 10584 bp, 7 predicted proteins | sample PhyBR2_2_FD_202136 | JGI IMG/M metagenome (GOLD analysis project Ga0308170, IMG submission 202136) | Phyllosphere microbial communities from UC Gill Tract Community Farm, Albany, California, United States - DLSLSB.R2 | ecosystem: Host-associated > Plants > Phyllosphere > Unclassified... | reverse complement strand
CCGTTCGACGACGAAGGCCGCTATATCGAGGCCCGCTACGGCAACCTCAGCGTGGTCTCCTTCTATATCCCGTCGGGCAGCTCGGGCGACCTGCGCCAAGGCTTCAAGTACGAAGTGATGGAATGGCTGCGCCCGATCCTGGCCGGCTGGCTGGCCAGCGGCCGCGACTACGTGCTCTGCGGCGACTGGAACATCGTGCGCTCGGCGCTGGACATCAAGAACTGGAAGTCCAACCAGAAGAATTCCGGCTGCCTGCCGCCCGAGCGCGACTGGCTCAACGGCCAGTGCGTGGACACCGACCAGGCGCTGGACATCGCCGCCGGCCAGGGCTGGACCGACGCTTACCGCCTGCTGCACCCGCAGGGCGAGGACTACACCTGGTGGAGCAACCGTGGCGCGGCCCGGGCCAACAACGTCGGGTGGCGCATCGACTACCAGTTCGTCAGCCCCGGCCTGCGCGACCGCCTGCGCGCCTGCTCGATCTACCGCGATGAGCGCTTTTCCGACCATGCCCCGTTCACGGTGGACTACGCCCCATGAGTGAAGCGGTCGCCAAGCCGCGCCGCCCCTGGCAACGGGTGCTGGCCAACCTGCGCCAGCGCAAGGTGCTGGCCATGCTGTTGCTGGGCTTCAGTTCCGGCTTGCCGATCTACTTGGTTGGCAACACGCTCGGCTTCTGGATGCGCAAGGAAGGCATCGAGCTCACCACCATCGGCTTCCTGTCGTGGGTGGGCCTGGCCTACTCGATGAAGTTCCTGTGGGCGCCGCTGGTGGACAAGGTCAACGCGCCGCTGCTGGGGCGTTTCGGCCGCCGCCGTGGCTGGATGCTGCTGTCCCAGCTGGTGGTGGCCGTGGCGCTGGTGGGGATGGCGCTGGTCCAGCCCAAGGGCGGCCATTTCGTCTTCCTTGGCATCGCCTGGGAACACCTGGTGGTGTTCGGGGTCATGGCCACCGTGGTGGCGTTTGCCTCTGCAACCCAGGACATCGTCATCGATGCCTGGCGCATCGAGATCGCCGAGAACAGTGAACAGCTCGGACTGCTGACCTCCTCGGCTGCGCTGGGCTATCGCACCGCGCTGCTGGTTACCGATGCGCTGATCCTGCTGATCGCCGCCCGGGTGGGCTGGCAGATCTCCTATGAAATCATGGCCGGGCTGATGGCGCTGGGCGTGGTGGCCGTGGTGATGGCCAAAGAGCCGGCGCGCGCGCAGCTGGCGGTGCAGGCCCTGGCAGCCGCGCTGTGGACGCCGCGCGGCCTGTTCGACGCACTGGTGGGCCCGTTCGTGGCCTTCCTGCGCGAACACCGCAGTGGCGCGATCCTGATCCTGCTGGCCATCAGCATCTACCGCATGGCCGATTTCATCATGGGCCCGATGGCCAACCCGTTCTACGTGGACCTCGGGCTGGCCGAGGAGACCGTGGGCGCGGTGCGCGGCTCGGTCGGGCTGGTGGCTACCTTCATCGGCATTGCCGCTGCCGGCCTGGTGTCGGTGCGCTGGGGCGTGCTCGCCACCTTGCTGGTCGGTGCGGTGCTGGGCCCGGCCTCCAACCTCGCCTTTGCGTGGCTGGCCTATGTCGGTCCGGACCCGACCAGCTTCGCCATCGCCATGGCCATCGACAACATCTCCGGCGGCTTCGCCGGCACGGCGTTGATCGCCTACATGTCCAGCCTCACCAGCATCGGGTACACCGCCACCCAGTACGCCTTGCTGAGTTCGTTCTACGCAATGCCGGGCAAGGCGCTGAAGGGGCTCTCCGGCTGGGCGGTGCAGTCGCTGGCCCAAGGCCGCACCCTGCTGGAGGGGTATGCGCTGTTCTTCACCGGCACCGCACTGATCGGCATCCCGGTGGTCATCCTGTGCGCGCTGCTGATCCGGCAGCAGCGCAAACGCGCCGCTGCCGTCTGACCCGGCCGGTTGCCCGACGCCCCCCGCTGCGCCATGATCGACCCCGTTGTGCCGTGGGGGCGGTGCTTGCCAACGGGGGAGAACAATGGTCGATCTGCTGCTGCGGGATCTGGACCCGCTGTTGAACGAACGCATCCGGCGCGTGGCCGTCGCACGCGGCTGGACCCGCGAATACACCTGTGTGGTGCTGCTGGAGCAGGGCCTGTTCACCAGTGAACTGGAGGTCCGCAGCGGCTTCCAGAGCCCGGAAGTAGACGCCCTGGCCGACGCCATCGCCGCATTGCAGGCCCTGCCAGACGCACAGGGCATGTAGAGCCGGGCTCTGCCCGGCTGCGCCCGCGCCACGGTCCGCGATTGCCGGGCAGAGCCCGGCACTACGCGCTGTGCCGCCTTACGCTTGGGCGGCTGTCGGCATCCACCGGTAGGGTCGCGCCCCAGCCGACTGCTGGCCCCGGATCAACGCTCGATACCGGCATGACCCCGAAACCAGACCGGCGCTCCGGTCACGCCAGATGGATCGCCCCGAGAATCCGCGGCCCACGCGCGCCACTCACGCTCGGCAGGTTCCCCGGCAACCCGTCCAGCGTGCGCTGCGCCAACCACGCAAACCCCATCGCCTCCAGGTAATCCGGGTCCAGCCCGTGCACCGCACTCGACTCGATCACCACCCCCGGCAGCCGCGCCGCCAGCCGCCGCAGCAGCTGCGCGTTGCGCACCCCGCCGCCGCACACCAGCACCCGTCGGGCACCCGGCAGGTGCGCCAGCAGCGCATCGGCGACGGTCGCGGCGGTCAGCTCCAGCAGCGTGGCCTGCACATCGGCCGCGGCGTGCTGGCCCTCGGCCATCGCCGCCTCCGCCCACGGCAGATGGAACTGCTCCCGCCCGGTGCTCTTCGGCGGCGGCAGCGCGAACCACGGCTCGTCCAACCATTGCGCCAGCAACGCCTCATCCACCTGCCCACTGGCCGCAAATGCCCCATCGGCATCGAACGGCACCCCGCGATGGCGCTGGCACCACGCATCCATCAGGGCATTGGCCGGGCCGGTATCAAAGCCACGCGGCACGCCGTCGCGCGGAATCAGGGTCAGGTTGGCAATGCCGCCCAGGTTGAGGATCGCCCGGTCTTCGTCGGCGGTACCGAGCATGGCCAGATGGAAGGCCGGCATCAGCGGCGCGCCATGTCCCCCGGCGGCCACGTCGCGGCGGCGGAAATCGCCCACAGTGGTGATACCGGTGGCTTCGGCAATCCGGTTGGCGTCGCCCAGTTGCATCGTGAAGGCCGGGTCGGCCAGCGGCCGGTGGCGTACGGTCTGCCCATGCGAGCCGATCGCCCGCACCTGCGCCCGGTCCACGCCGCTGCGTTCCAGCAGGGCATTGGCCGCAGCGGCAAAAGTAATCCCGATCTGCGCATCGATCCGCCCCAGCGTATCCAGCGACTCGACAGCGCCGCCTTCGCCCAGCGCAATCAGCTCCGCGCGCAGCGCCGGGTCCCACGCATGGGTGTGGCCGGCCACGAACCGACAGCCGCCCGCTTCGGGAAACTGCACCAGCGCGGCATCGATGCCATCGGCGCTGGTGCCGGACATCAGGCCCAGGTAGAGCGGGGTATGCGGGTCAACGACAGCGGTCATGGCGGCACAGTCAAAACGGGGTGCGCCCAGCTTCCGCGCAACCCGTTGCCGCCGTCAATGCGCGCGTGTCCGCGCGCTGTACCGGGCGATCAGCCGCGGCTGCGCTTGGTCGGCTTGGCCACGCTGGCAGTCTGCGTCTGGGCCTCGGCGTCGGCCGGGGCGGCCTGCGGCGCCGGGCTGGCGTCGGCGTAGATCAGCTTTTCCATGCCCTGGATACGGGCCAGTACCGGTGCGGTCTGCGCGCGGAAGGCCACCAGCTCGGCACCCTTCAGCGGCTCCGGCGGCGGCATCGTCACCGACAGCGGGTTGCGGTGCTCGCCGTTGACGCGGAATTCGTAGTGCAGGTGCGGGCCGGTCGCCATGCCGGTCGAGCCCACATAGCCGATCACCGTACCCTGGGCTACGCGCTGCCCGGTCTTGATCGCCCCGAAGCGCGACATGTGCCCGTACAGGGTGGTGTGGCCGCGGCCATGGTTCAGGATCACCACGTTGCCGTAGCCACGCTGGGTGCCGGCGAACTGCACGCGGGCATCGCCCGCAGCCATGATCGGGGTGCCGGTACGCGCGGCGTAGTCCACGCCCTTGTGCATGCGCATCTTGCCCAGCACCGGGTGCTTGCGCGCGCCGAAGCTGGAGCTCAGCCGCGCGAACGGGATCGGCATGCGGATGAAGCTCTTCTTCAGCGGGCGCCCGCTCACGTCGAAGTACTCCGACTTGCCGTTGCGGTCGAAGCGGAAGCCGCTGTAGGTCTTGCCGCCCGAGGTGAAAGTGGCCGCCAGGATCTTGCTGGTGTCCACCTTCTCGCCTTCGCGCCAGGTCTCATCCAGCACCACGCTGAAGCGGTCGCCTTGCTGCAGGTCCTTGGAGAAGTCGATGTCGTACTTGAAGATCTCGTCGGTCATCGTCGCAATCGCCGACGGCGACAGCCCGGCCTTGCGCGCGGCCGCATACAGCGAACTGGTGATTTCCCCGCTGGCCACGATGCGGCGGGTGGACGACTCGCGCTTGATCACCTTCTCGGCAATCTTGCCGTCGGCCAGCGACAGCTCGACCCGGTTGTCGGCATCGCGGTCGAAGCGGATGGTGCGCAGGTCGCCGGACAGCGGCAGGTCGAAGGCGATCTCCGCGCCGGGGCGCAGCTTGGTCAGCGCCTCACGTGCGCCCGGGTGCTCGAGCACCTGGTGCATCACCGTGGCCGAAATGCCGGCCTCGTCGAAGAGGTTGCTCAGGGTCTGGCCGCGCTGAACCCGCAGCACCTGCCAGCTGTCGCCCGGTACCTGCTTCTGGCGTTCCAGCGACAGCGGCGGCAACGGCAGGGCCAGGGTGGAGTGGCCGACCGAGTAGGGCGATTCAATGGTGTGCGAGAAGCCCGGCACGATCGTGGCCACCAGGGCGCCGATGGTGGCGAACAGGCTGGCGTGCATCCAGTGCCGGCGCGTCCAGCGCTGGTTGAAGGCCGCGGGAAGATGCTGTTTAAGCTTCCGATGCAGGGCGGTGTCGTGGAGGACGTGGAGACGTTCCTTGAAGCGCGTCTTGCGCGCGCGGCCTTGATCGGAATTGAGCATCGTCGGTCTGTTCCTGGCTGGCCCGGGAGCGCGGGCCCAAACGTCGGTAACATAGACAGGTATAAATACCGCGTCAAACCCTTGTGCCTATTGGCTTTTGTGAAGCGCTTGCGGTTAACTAGTACTTAACGTCATTCATATAAATAAGGCATTGCCGGGAGCTGTCACGTGTCATCGATTGAAGAAGCCATCGCCCTGCTCGGTCGCGGTGCCGACGAAGTCCTCAAGCCCGAGGAGCTGCGTCAGCGCCTGGAAAGCGGCCGCCCGCTGCGGATCAAGGCCGGTTTCGACCCCACCGCGCCGGACCTGCACCTGGGCCACACCGTGCTGCTGAACAAGCTGCGCCAGTTCCAGGACCTCGGCCACCAGGTCATCTTCCTGATCGGCGACTTCACCGGCATGATCGGCGACCCGTCGGGCAAGAATGTCACCCGCAAGCCGCTCAGCAAGGACGACGTGCTGGCCAACGCGCGCACCTATG
>Ga0308170_10004773_pt1 | contig 10586 bp, 8 predicted proteins | sample PhyBR2_2_FD_202136 | JGI IMG/M metagenome (GOLD analysis project Ga0308170, IMG submission 202136) | Phyllosphere microbial communities from UC Gill Tract Community Farm, Albany, California, United States - DLSLSB.R2 | ecosystem: Host-associated > Plants > Phyllosphere > Unclassified | place... | reverse complement strand
CGCGACGGTCTACATCGAGCTTTTCCGCGGTCTGCCGGCGCTGATCACGATCCTGTTCATGGCCTTCGCCGTGCCGATCGCGTTCAACGGCTGGCGTCCGCCGGGTGGCACCGCAGGGGCCGGCGTGATCGGTCTGGTGCTCGTGGCCGGCGCGTACATGGCCGAGACCCTGCGTGCCGGACTCCAGGCCGTCCCGAAGGGGCAGGCCGAGGCGGCCCGCTCGCTCGGCATGGCGCCGGTCGCAACAATGGTCCATGTCATCATCCCGCAGGCTTTCCGGATCATCATCCCGCCGCTGACCAATGAGTTCGTCCTGCTGATCAAGGACACCTCGCTGCTCTCCGTCGCCGGCGCCGCGGTCGGACAGCGCGAGCTGACCAACGTCAGCCGCGACTTCCTGAGCAGCGGCAGCACCTCCAGTACGGGCACCAGCCTCGTACAGGCGGCGCTGCTCTACCTGATCATCACGCTTCCGCTGACCCGCCTCGTGGCGTGGCTCGAGAAGCGCCAGCAGAGGGCCCGGTGAGTGCGATGACCGCAGCCATCCACGTCAGTAACCTGCACAAGTACTTCGGCAAGAACGAGGTGCTCAAGGGCATCGACTTCCAGGTCGACGCCGGCCAGGTCGTCTGTGTCGTCGGCCCTTCCGGGTCCGGCAAGTCGACCCTGCTGCGCTGCGTCAACCGGCTGGAGGAGCCAACCTCGGGCCGGATTCTGGTCGAGGGCATCGACATCACCGACCCGGAGACCGACCTCGACTCGGTGCGCACCCGGATCGGGATGGTCTTCCAGCAGTTCAACCTCTTCCCCCACATGACGGTGCTGCAGAACCTCTGCATCGCCCAACGCACGGTGAAGAGGCGCTCCAAGGCTGAGGCGGTCGAGGTCGCCCGGCGCAACCTCGCCAAGGTCGGGCTGTCCGAGAAGGAGGGCGCGTACCCGGCGCACCTCAGCGGTGGCCAGCAGCAGCGCGTGGCGATCGCGCGGGCGCTGTCGATGGACCCCGACATGATGCTCTTCGACGAGCCCACCTCCGCGCTCGATCCCGAGCTCGTCGGTGACGTGCTGGACATCATGAAGCAGCTGGCGTCCGAGGGCATGACCATGATGGTCGTGACCCACGAGATGGGCTTCGCTCGCGAGGTCGGCGACAAGCTGGTCTTCATGGACGGCGGGGTCATCGTGGAAGAGGGGGACCCGCGCGAGGTGCTCGCCAACCCCCGACACGAGCGCACCCAGGCATTCCTCTCCAAGGTGCTCTGAGGCGCACCGACGCACCACCCACAGACACGAAGAAGCCCCCGGCCGGTCGGCCGGGGGCTTCGTCGTACACCGCGTGCGATCAGCTGGTCGCGAAGTACTTGTCGTAGATCTTCTTGTACGTGCCGTCCGACTTCATCTTGGCGAGGTCCTTGTTGACGGCCTCGACCAGCTTGTCGTTGCCGAGCTTGGCGGCCAGGCCGTACGACTCGCCGGTGCTGTACTTCTCGACGACCTTGTAGCCACCGGCGTTCTGGTGCTCGATATTGACCGGGAGGTCCTGGAGCAGGGCGTCGACCTGGCCGGCCTTGAGCGCGAGGAACTCCTCCGCGTCGCTCGGGAAGTCGATGATCTGCGCGCCCTTGGCGTGCTCGGTCGCGTACGTCTTGCCGGTGGTGCCCTTCTGGACGCCGACCTTCTTGCCGGCGAGGTCCGCGATCGAAGCGATCGAGGAGTCGGCCGGGACGAGCAGCGACTGCTCCGAGTCGTAGTAGCCGTCGGTGAACGACAGGTGCTTGGCGCGGTCGTCGGTGATGGTCAGCGCGCTGGAGACCAAGTCGCAGGTGCCGGCGTTGAGGGTCAGGCCGCTCTGCAGGCCGTCGAAGTCCTCGTCGAGGACCTTGAGCTTGAGACCCAGGTCGGTCGCCAGCTGGGAGTCGATGTCGATGTCGAAGCCCTTGAAGCCGCTGGCCGAGGTCTTGTCGAAGTCCTCGAACGGGGCGTAGGGCACATCCGAGCAGACGGTCAGGGTGCCGGGGGAGACCAGGTCGAGGTTGGCGCCGGCGCCCGTGGAGGAGCCGGCGCTCCCGGCGTCGTCGGTGGCGTTGTTCGACGAGCTGCCGCACGCGGCGAGCATGAGAGTGGCGGCTACCGCAGTGGCGCCGAGCATCGTGCGCTTGATCATGGGCCGACTTTAGCGGCGGTGGACCGAAAAAGATGCACCCACCCACTTAGGGCTGATCAGGACAGAAGTCAAGGCTGCCACGGTGCTGTTCGGGGGCGTACGATCGGCGCTCGAGCACGCGGATCGGGGAGGGTCCGCGGTGCGACTCAGGGGGACTGCCGGATGGTTGGAGTGTGGGAGTGACGCGTTCACTGGTGACGCTGCGGGAGGCTGCGGCCTCGGACGCGCTGTTCTTGGTGGAGCTCTGGCACGAGAGTCTGCGACGTGCGGATCGACAGGATCAGTGCGCGGATCTCGAGATCGTTATCAAGGAGGCCGCGGCCTCGCCGGAGCGGCGGCTCGTGATCGCCGAGTACAACGACGTCCCGGTCGGTGCGGTCTTCCTCAAGGTCACCACGCTGAGCCCGATCAACCTCGAGCCGATCGTGCAGGTGCTCTCCCCGCAGGTGCTTCCCTCGGCGCGTCGCAAGGGCGTCGGCCGCGCGCTGATGGAGGAGGCCGTGACCTTCGCCGATCAGCTCGGCGTCGCCCACGTGATGACCGCCGCCTCGTCGACGTCGCGCGACGGCAACCGCTTCCTGGCCCGGATGGGTTTCGGCGCCCACGCCACCCTGCGGGTCGCCCCGACCGCCGTGCTGCGCGGCAAGCTCACCAGCGGTCTCACGGCCGGCCAGCGCGCGGTGGCCAACCGCGGCCACCTCGGTCAGGTGCTGGCTGCTCGCCGCTCGATGCGGCACCCGCGCGCGGGCGCCGGCGCCGCCTGACCGTTCGGGCCAGTCGCCTCCGGGTCGGCGGAAGCGCCGGCCTCAGCCGCCGATGCGCTGCGGATCGATCAGCGCGCAGGTGATCCGCGAGGTGCAGATCCGCTTGCCGCGCTCGTCGCTGATCACGATCTCGTAGGTCGCGGACGTACGACCCAGGTGGGCCGGCGTGGCGACGCCGGTGACGATCCCGCTCGTCGCCGCGCGATGGTGGGTCGCGTTGATGTCCACGCCGACGGCGAGCTTGCCCAGGGACTGTGCGTGCAGGCCCGAGCCCACCGAGCCCAGCGTCTCGGCCAGCGCGATCGACGCGCCGCCGTGCAGGAGGCCGTACGGCTGGGTGTTGCCCTCGACCGGCATCGTCGCGACCACGCGATCGATCGAGACCTCGGTCAGGACGACGCCCATCTTGTCGTTGAGCCCGCCCATGCCGTGCGGGAACGCGCTGAGGTAGGTGTCGATCGCATCGCTGCTCAAGGGGGTGCTGTCGGTCATGCCCTCATCGTGACAGACGTGCTGTCACGATGGCGGCCGGGCCGGCCTGTCGGTTCCTCCCGATAGGGTCTGACCGTGGTTGAAGCGAAGCGTCCCCGCCTGCTCCTGCTCGACGGTCACTCCCTGGCCTACCGGGCGTTCTTCGCGCTGCCGGTGGAGAACTTCTCCACCACGACCGGCCAGCACACCAACGCCGTCTACGGCTTCACCTCCATGCTGATCAACGTGCTGCGCGACGAGCAGCCGACCCACCTCGCCGTCGCCTTCGACGTCTCGCGCCAGACCTTCCGGATGGAGGAGTACAGCGAGTACAAGGCCAAGCGCGCCAAGACGCCCGATGAGTTCCGCGGCCAGCTGCCCCTGATCGAGGACGTCCTGACCGCGCTGCACATCCCGTTCCTGAAGAAGGACGGCTTCGAGGCGGACGACATCATCGCCACGCTCTCCACGCAGGCGCGCGACGCCGGCATGGATGTCCTCATCCTCACCGGCGACCGCGACTCGCTGCAGCTGGTGCGCGACGAGGTCACCGTCCTCTACCCGATGCGCGGGGTCTCCGATCTCGCCCGGATGACGCCGGAGGCCGTCGAGACCAAGTACGGCGTGCCGCCCGAGCGCTACCCCGAGCTGGCCGCCCTGGTCGGCGAGGACTCCGACAACCTGCCCGGCGTGCCCGGTGTCGGCCCGAAGACGGCCGCGAAGTGGATCACCGCGTACGACGGCCTCGACAACGTCATCACCCACGTCGACAAGATCACCGGCAAGGCGGGCGACAACCTCCGCGCGCACCTCGGCGACGTGATCCGCAACCGCCGGCTCAACCACCTCATCACGGACCTCGAGCTCGGCGCTGCGCCCACCGACCTCGCCGTCCAGCCCTGGGATCGGCAAGAGGTGCACACCCTGTTCGACAGCCTGGAGTTCCGGGTGCTCCGGGAGCGGCTGTTCGAGACGCTGACCAGCGAGGAGCAGCTGGAGGAGGGCGGCTTCGACCTCGACGGGCGCCGCCTCGCGGCCGGGGAGGTGAGCGCCTTCCTGGCGGGGCTCGACACCGGCCGCGTCGGCGTCCACGTGCGCGGGGCGTGGGGTTCCGGCACCGGGCGCGTCGACGGCATCGCGCTCGTCGACGGTGCCGGCGCCGCGGGCTATCTCGAGGTCGAGGATCTCGAGGTCGCCGACGAGACCGCGCTGGCGGCGTGGCTCGCCGATCCCGCCCGACCGAAGGTGCTGCACGATGCCAAGGGGCCCCAGCTCGCGCTCGCCGCCCACGGCTGGCCGCTCGCCGGCCTGGCCCGCGACACCGCGCTGGCGGCCTACCTCGTGCGTCCCGACCAGCGCTCGTACGACCTGGCCGACCTGACGGTCCGCTACCTCAAGCGTGAGCTCAAGAGCGAACAGGACGGTGGCGGCCAGGGCGCACTCTTCGATGACCTCGGCGGCGGCGCCGACGAGGTCGCGGACACCGCGATGGTCTACGCCCGAGCCGTCCTCGATCTCGCCGAAGCGCTCGACGCCGAGGTGGAGTCCTCGGGCGGCACCGCGCTCCTCAATGATCTCGAGCTGCCGCTGCTGGGCCTGCTCGCCCGGATGGAGCAGACCGGGATCGCGATCGACTCCGAGCACCTCGAGGCGCTCGAGGCCCACTTCGCCGCCGAGGTGCGCCAGGCCGCCGACGAGGCGTACGCCGTGATCGGCAAGGAGATCAACCTCGGCTCGCCCAAGCAGCTCCAGGTCGTCCTCTTCGACGAGCTCGACATGCCGAAGACCAAGCGCACCAAGACCGGCTACACCACGGACGCGGACGCGCTCCAGGGGCTGTACGCCAAGACCGAGCACCCGTTCCTGCTGCACCTGCTGCGCCACCGCGACGTGACGCGGCTGCGGGTCACCATCGAGGGCCTGCTCAAGACCGTCCAACCGGACGGTCGCATCCACACCACCTTCAACCAGACGATCGCCGCCACCGGCCGGCTCTCGTCGACCGAGCCCAACCTTCAGAACATCCCGATCCGCACCGAGGAGGGCCGGCGCATCCGGGAGGGCTTCATTGTCGGACCGGCCGGCTCGGGCGGTGTCGATTGGGACTGCCTGATGACCGCCGACTACAGCCAGATCGAGATGCGGATCATGGCGCACCTGTCCGGCGACGAGGGCCTGATCGAGGCGTTCAAGTCCGGTCAGGACTTCCACTCGATCACCGCTCGCCGGGTCTTCGGCGTGGCTGAGGACGTTGCGGTCTCCCCGGAGCAGCGCGCGAAGATCAAGGCGATGAACTACGGCCTCGCCTACGGGCTCTCCGCTTTCGGGCTGTCACAGCAGCTCGGCATCTCGCCGGGGGAGGCCAGCGGACTGATGGAGGAGTACTTCCTCACCTTCGGTGGCATCCGTGACTACCTCGCCAGCGTGGTCGACGAAGCCCGCCGGACCGGCTTCACCGAGACCATCCTCGGGCGCCGCCGCTACCTGCCCGACCTCACCAGCGACAACCGGCAACGTCGCGAGATGGCCGAGCGGATGGCGCTCAACGCGCCCATCCAAGGCTCGGCCGCCGACCTGATCAAGGTCGCCATGCTCCGCACACAGGACGCGATCGAAGCAGCGGACCTGCGGTCGCGGATACTCCTCCAGGTTCACGACGAGCTCGTCCTCGAGGTGGCAGCGGGGGAGCGGGACGCGTTGGAGAAGCTCGTGCGCGAGCAGATGGGCGCAGCGGCGGATCTTCTGGTTCCGCTCGATGTGTCGGTCGGTACGGGCCACAGCTGGCACGAGGCCGCTCACTAGCTGGGTCGGGCGGCCCGGCCCGCCGGCCGGCATACGCCTTGGGGCAGGCGTCGCCCCGCAGCGGACTTCGCCCGGCGCGTTGCTGACGCAGCGCCCCTGCGACGGCACCGTCCGTCGGTCCGCGCCGTGCCGGTCAGCCGGTGATCGCCTCGGCCGGAGGTGTCCTCTGGTCGTGGCGCAGGTGCCAGAGGCTGAGGGCGAGAAGCGCGACGGTGAGGACCCCGTCGACGGCGATGACCGTGCGGATGAGGGCGTCAAGACGGTCGGGGCGCGGGATCGTGTGAATATGCGCCCCGAGGGCGAGCAGCACTACGACCGCGGTCCAGACGAGCAGACTGGCCGCGCGGTGCTGACGGGCCAGCGCCGAGTAGACGAGCAGCTGGAGCAGGGAGAGGAACGTCCCGATCACGGCGAAGAGCCAGAGCCGGTGTTGGATCGCGCTGTAGTCGTCGCCGCCGACGAAGACCAGGGCCAGACCCGACAGGACCGCTGTCCCGCCGATGCCGAGGACGCCCAGCCCGGCGATCGCGCCGAGGCTCGTGAGCAGCGCCCGCAGCCGGGTCCCGACCGCTGACATCGACGGGAACGCGATGACGACGACGGCCTGCGGCAGGAACAGCAACGCCTTGGTCACGATCAGGCCACCGGCGTAGAGGCCCGCCGCAGCCGCCTCAGCGCCCTTGCCGGGCATGATGTTGCGCGCGATCAGCAGGTCGATGTTGGAGAGCACGAAGAAGCCGAGCAGCGCCAGGGAGCCGCCGAGCATCTCGCGCACGGTTGCCCGTACCGCGCGGTGGGGGGTGTCGCTGTGCCGGTGTCGCAGGACGTAGGCACCGACGACGGCGGGCGCGAAGGCGGTCAGGGCGACGGCCGCCATCGCGGCACCCTCCGTCGGGCGGACCAGCATCGCGCCCACCCCGACGATCACGCGTGGGATGCCCGTCGCGAGATAGACCAGCGAGAGCTCCGACCAGCGACGCTCGCCCTGGAGGATGCCGCATTGGCCGCCCAGGATGGTGAGCGGGACGGCGGTGACGGCCAGCAGCAGCGCGGGATAGATGCTGTCGAGGCGCAGCAGCTCTTCGACCGGCTTGGCGAGCACGAGCATGCTCACCCCGAGGATCGCGGCCGCGCGGTAGCTGACCGACTTGATGACCTGCTCGATCTGGTGCACGTTGCCCGGCGTCGAGGCCACCCGGCGTGCGGCGGTGGCCTGCAGGCCGAGCTGGAAGACGCTGATGATGAGCAGCAGGTTCATCAGGCTGGCGATGCCGCCGTACCGCTCCGACCCGAGCAGGCGCGCGGCGATCATCTGGAAGCCATACGTCGCCACGTTCATCACCAGGGTGGCGACGGCCATCCCCGCGGTGCCGCGCAGCAGGCCCAGCACCTTGGAGCGCGGTGGAGCCGGCGCGGTCGCAGTCACGGGCAGAGCCTAGTGAGAAGGCGCGGCGGGCCGAAGTGCGGACCGCTCACCTGGCCGCAACCTGGAACCGTGGACGTCAAAATAGTTCTTGCATACCGCCGAAGAAGTGCGGCAGAAGTGCCGATATGTGTGCAAAGAATGTGATCCAACCTACACTTTCCCCAGGTCCACGCCATGGGAGGGTGTGGGCCGTTCCGTGCGTAGGGCGCAGGGAACATGCTTCGGAGGGAGTCCGCGCGATGCGCGCAACATTGTCGTCTCTGGTGGTCGGAGCTCTGCTCGCTGTCGCCGTGGTCGCCGTCATCGGAGTCAGCTCCGCCATGAGCCTGGAGATCGAGCCGTACGCGCTCGCCGGCGTGCTCGCCGGTGGCGTTCTCGCCCTGATCCCGGAGCGCTCGGCGCTCGCTCGCCTGGGTGGCTTCGCGGTGGGATTCGTCGCCTCGTGGATCGGCTTCATCCTGCGTGCTGCGCTCATGCCCGACAGCGAGAGCGGTCGCGCCGTCGCCGCACTGATCACCCTGGCCATCTGCCTGGCGGCGGTCGCCATCAGCCGCACCCGCCTGCCGCTGGTCGCCATGCTCATCGGGGTCGCGCTTCTCGCCGCCGCGTACGAGACCAACTTCGTCGCCAACGAGGCCGAGGTCGCCCAGACGTCCCTCGACGCGCTGACCGCGCTGCTCGTCGCGGTAGCGGTCGGCTTCGCCGTCGCCGTGTTCGCCGGCATGAGCCGTGCTGCCGTTGCGGGTGCGACGCCGCCCGCACCGGCCTCGCCGACCGTCCCGGCCGCGCGTACCAGCGACACCATCAACATCAGCAACGCCGAGGTGACCCGATGAAGAAGCGTCCGACCTACCTGCGCCCGCTGGCCGTCGCCGCCGTCCTGACCACGGCCGTCCTCGGCACGGGTGCCGCCAGCGCGGCGACGTCGAGCGGCTCCGGGGTCAAGGTGACCAACACGGAGAGCGTCCAGGTCTACGTCGACCCTGATGGCAAGCTCGGCATGCAGCACGTCTACGAGCAGCTCACCCTCGCCGGCCACGGCTCGGTGAAGCTGGCCAACCCGATCGCCACCGACGGACTGCGCAACCTCAACGGATTCGCCGGAGTCTCGGTCAAGGACGGCAACCAGATCGTCGACACCACCGTCGACGGCAAGAAGCAGCTGCGCTCGGTGAGCAACTACAAGGGCAAGCTGCCCGTCACGCTGAAGATCGTCTACAAGCTCGACGGCAAGGTCGTGAAGCCCGGCGACGTCGTGGGCAGGTCCGGCCACCTCGAGGTGACCTACACGGTCGAGAACGTCACCGCCGTCCCGACCGAGCTGACCTTCGACGACGGCAAGGGCGGCAAGGTCACCAAGACCGTCGACGTCCCCATCCCGCTCGTCGGCAGCCTCAGCACGACCGCTCCGAGCAACTTCGACAACGTCGTCTCGAAGGAGGCGAGCATGGGCGGCGACGGCCACGGTGGCACCCAGATGCAGTTCACCATGACCCTGCTGCCTCCCGTCGGTCCGGCGACCTCGACCTTCGGCTACTCCGCCGACATCACCGACGGCGTCGTGCCGCGCGCCGAGTTGCAGGTCCTGCCGGTCGACCCGCTGCAGAGCCCGACCTTCTCCAGCGCGGCCTCCAGCTACAAGGGCGGCGCCGACACCGGCGTGGAGCTCACCGGCGGCGCGCTCCAGATGGACGACGGCCTGGTGAGGCTGCGCGGCGGTGCCTCCGACCTCGTCGCCGGCCTGATCAAGCTGCACGACGGCGCCGGCCAGCTCAGCTCCGGCCTCAAGGACACCGCAGTGCCGGGCGCGCACAAGCTCGCCGATGGCACCACGCAGCTCGACGACGGAGGCAAGCAGCTCAACGATGGTCTGCAGCAGCTCAAGTCGAAGACGCCGCAGCTCGCCGGTGGCGTGCACCAGATCTACGCCGGCCAGAAGAAGCTGGCTGCCGGTCTCGCCCAGCTCTACTCGGGTGTACAGGGCTTGCCGGACAAGGTGCGGAGCCAGGTGCAGTCCGACGCCAAGTACAAGCAGCTGACTGCGGCCCTGGACGTCGTCCTGAAGAAGGACGTCAACGGCACTCCGCTCATCGACAGGGCCGCTACGGATCTCAGCATCCTGAGTGGGATCCCGCTCGACGGGCTCACCGAGGCGCAGAAGACCGCGGTCCAGAACGCCTTCTCCACCGACCCGGCCAAGGCGGCGAAGACCGACTTCTTCGCCGTGGCCACCGCCGGCTCGCTCGCACGCAAGCTCGTCGACCCGCAGGACGGACTTCTGGCGACGATCAACGAGATCACCGCGGGCATCCGTGAGCAGCTCTCCGCCGGCATCGGCGTCCCGACCAAGGGATGCGACCCCGAGAAGACCCTCCGTTGCGGCGCGGCCGCTCTCGCGGACGGTGGCAAGCAGCTCAACGACGCGGTTCCTCAGCTGCGTTCGGGTGTCAATCAGCTGGCCGCCGGCTCGCAGCAGCTGAGCGACGGCCTCGGCCTGGCCGACGACGGTGCCCACAAGCTCGCGGACGGTCTCGGTGCCGCCGCTGACGGCGCCGGCAAGATCGACGACGGTCTCGGCCAGGCCCGCGACGGCGCCCCGCAGATCGTGGACGGTGCCAAGCAGCTCTCCGAGAAGGGCAGCCAGAAGATCGCCGAGGCGGGTCAGGAGACCGCCCAGAGCTACGGCGAGATGTACGCCGAGCTGGTCGCCGAGGGCAAGCGCGCCCGCGAGGACTCGATGGCGATTGGCGCCCCTCAGGGTGCCACCGCGATGACCGCCTACCAGTACATCGTGACCGGTGACGACGGCCAGAGCTCGCGCAACCTCGACCGGGTCCTGCTCGCCGGCGGGCTGCTCATCGCCAGCGGTGGTGGCCTGGTCCTGCGTCGCCGCTTCGTGCGCTGATCGTTCGACCTGGGAGGGCCGGCTGCGTAGGCAGCCGGCCCTTTCCGCGTCGTC
>Ga0308170_10004772_pt1 | contig 10588 bp, 8 predicted proteins | sample PhyBR2_2_FD_202136 | JGI IMG/M metagenome (GOLD analysis project Ga0308170, IMG submission 202136) | Phyllosphere microbial communities from UC Gill Tract Community Farm, Albany, California, United States - DLSLSB.R2 | ecosystem: Host-associated > Plants > Phyllosphere > Unclassified | place... | reverse complement strand
CGGCACCGTCGGCGATATAGAATCGCTGCCGTTCATCGAGGCGATTCGCCAGCTCAAGAACGAGGAAGGCCGCGGCAACGCGATCAGCATCCACGTGACGCTGGTCCCGTACATCGCCGCCGCCGGCGAACTGAAGACCAAGCCGACCCAGCATTCGGTCCGCGAACTCGCCGCGCTCGGCGTCCAACCGGACGTCCTCGTCTGCCGCTGCGAACACCCGTTGCCGCCGTCGGAGCGCGCCAAGATCGCGCTGTTCTGCAACGTCCCCGCCAGCGCGGTCATCCCCGCGCTCGACGCGAAGAGCATCTACGCGGTGCCGCTCCAGTATCACGGCGAAGGCCTCGACATCGAAGTGCTCCGCGCGTTCGGAATTGAACCCGCCGAAGCGCCCGACCTGTCGCGCTGGACCGAGATCATGGACCGACTGACGAATCCTCAAGGGGAGGTCACGATCGGCGTAGTCGGCAAATATGTCGGGCTTCAGGACGCGTACAAGTCGCTCAACGAGGCTTTGGTCCACGGCGGCATCGCGAATCGCGTGAAGGTCAACGTCCGTTGGATCGACGCCGAACTGTTCGAGAATGCCGAGAGCGACATCGCCGGCCAGCTCGAGCCGTGCGACGCGATCCTCGTCCCCGGCGCGTTCGGCGAGCGTGGCGCAGAGGGCAAGATCGCGTCCGTAAAATTCGCGCGCGAGCGGAAGATCCCGTATTTCGGGATCTGCTTCGGCATGCAGATGGCGTGCGTAGAAGGCGCGCGCCATCTCGCCGGCATCGCCAATGCCTCGTCGACCGAGTTCGGCCCGACCGACGAACCGGTGGTCGGCATGATCACCGAATGGATGGGCCGCGAAGGCCTCGAAACGCGTGCAGCCGAGGGCGACATGGGCGGCACGATGCGGCTCGGCGCGTATGACGCGAAGCTCACCGGCAACAGCGTCGTGGCCTCGATCTATGGCGGCACCGAGATTTCGGAGCGTCATCGCCACCGCTACGAGGTCAACACCGGGTACAAGGAAGCGCTCGAACAGGGCGGGCTCGTCTTCTCGGGCATGTCCCCGGACGGCACGCTCCCCGAGATCGTCGAACGCCCCGACCACCCGTGGTTCGTCGGCGTCCAGTTCCACCCGGAACTGAAGAGCAAGCCCTTCGACCCGCATCCCCTGTTCGCCAGCTTCATCGAAGCCGCCGTCAAGCAGAGCCGCCTGGTCTGAGTCACATCTCCCTCTCCAAAAGGAGAGGGAGATGTCGTTCTCATAGAGATACCTGCCAACGCCTCCTTGTTCTCCCGCGAAGGCGGGAGCCCAGGCTGGATCCCCGCCTTCGCGGGGAAACAGGGCGGCGGGTGCCGTTCGCGGATGGTGGCGATCGTACGCTTGAGCTCTTCGTCCTTACCAACGAGCGCCACGAAGCCGCGCTTTCTCCGCTCCAAGACAAGCTCGCATTGAATATCCCCTGAATTACTAGACTTTGCGCGGCGAGGTTCAGGGGAAAACATTCATGTCTCTTACGCTTGCGCTGTTGCTTGCCGGTCAGGCCGCTACCGTATCAACGCCGCCCGTCGCGCCGCCGACGCCTGCTGGCGCGCAGGCTGACCCGCAAGCCAACGGCCGTCTCGGTAACCAGCAGCAGGGCGGAGGCGGGGACGTCGTCGTCACCGCACGCCGCCGCGCCGAGACCATCCAGACCGTCCCCATCGCGATGTCCGTCATCGGCGGTACCGCGCTGGCCGAGACCGGCGCGTACAATGTCAGCCGCCTGACACAGCTCCAGCCGACGCTGCAATTCTACTCTACCAATCCGCGCAACTCCGCCGCCAATATCCGCGGCCTCGGCGCGCCGTTCGGCCTGACCAACGACGGGATCGAGCAGGGCGTCGGCATCTATGTCGACCAAGTGTATTACAGCCGGATCGCGTCGGCGACGTTCGACTTCACCGATACCGAGCGGATCGAAGTCCTCCGCGGACCGCAAGGCACACTCTACGGCAAGAACACCACCGCCGGCGCGATCAACATCACCACGCGCAAGCCCAGCTTCACGCCCGAGGCGCGGATCGAACTCACCACCGGCAACTACCAGTTCATCCAGGCTAAGGCCTCGGTGTCAGGGCCCCTCATCCCCGACAAACTCGCGATCCGGCTGTCGGCGTCGGTGACCGAGCGCGACGGCACGATCCACAACGTCGTGACCGGCAAGGATCTGAACGCACAGGACAACAAGAGCGTCCGCGGGCAGCTCTACTGGAAGCCGACCGACAATCTCGATCTCGCTCTGTCGGGCGACTACGGCCAGCAGAACCCGAATTGCTGCGTGCAATATTACGCGCGCACCGGCGCGACGCAGCGGCCGCTCAACCGCCAATATGCCGCGCTCGCGGCCGCGCAGGGCTATGTCGTGCCGTCCACCAACGCGTTCGACCGGGTGACCGATGTCGATACGCCGTTGCGTGCGAAGCAGGAACTGGGCGGCGTATCGCTGCTCGGCAATCTGGATCTCGGCGCGTCGACGATCACCTCGGTCAGCGCATGGCGGTTCTGGAACTGGGATCCGTCGAACGATCGCGACTTCATCGGCCTGCCGATCACCACCGTCTCCGCCAATCCGTCGCAGCAGACCCAGTATAGCCAAGAGCTGAGGATCGCCTCGAACGGCAAGCACACGCTCGATTACGTGCTCGGCGCGTTCTATTTCTACCAGACGATCGATACCCAAGGGCTTCAGGTGCAGGGCCCGGCGGCAAGTGCGTTCCTGCTCAACCCAACGAGCGCGGGCGGCAAGAATCCGGCGACGCTGAACGGGCTGACCTCGCGCAATACGATCGGCTTCACCAACACCAGCGCTGCGCTGTTCGGGAAGCTCACCTGGAACGTCAGCGACCGGTTCCAGATCGCACCGGGCCTGCGCTTGAACTACGACAAGAAGAAGGGCGACTATGTCTCGGTCGTCACCAATGGCACGGGCACGGCGCTGACCGCGGATCAGCGCGGGGTGCTCGCGCCGCAGAGCTATCAGCCCGATTTCGACAACTGGAACCTCTCTGGGGATATCACGGCCGCCTACACCGTGACGTCTGACATCCACGCCTATGCGACCTATGCGCGCAGCTACAAGTCGGGCGGCATCAACCTGTCGGGCTTGCCGCTAGACGGCAGCAACAACCCGATCCTGTCGGCCGCTACGGTGAAGCCCGAAAAGGTGAACCACTTCGAATTGGGGCTCAAGACTCAGTTCCTGGACCGCCGGGTCACCCTGAACCTCGCGGGGTTCTGGACCGAAATCAGCGATTACCAGGCGACCGTTACCAACGGCCAGCTCGGCGTACTGCGCGGCTATCTCGCCAATGCCGGCAAGGTTCGGACCCGCGGTCTCGAATTCGATTCGGCGTTCCGTCCCACCGACCGGTTCAGTTTCTACGCGAACGGGGCGTATACCGACGCGAAATACGTGAAGTTCGTCGATGCCCCATGCCCGCCCGAACTGTCCGGTGGCACCACCGCGACCGCCGGCCAGACGCCGAGCGCACCCGGTACGGCCGGCGGCATCAGCCCGCAAAATTGCGACATCTCCGGTCAGCGCCTGCCCGGCGTATCGAAATGGGCGTTCTCGTACGGGGCGGAATACGACCTGCCGGCAACGCTCGGCGGTCTCGATGGCCAGGTGTATCTTGGCTATGACGGCAGTTACCGGTCGACCTTCTCGTCCAATCCGTCGCGCTCGGCTTACACCGATATCAACGGCTACGCGCTCAGCAACTTCCGCCTCGGATTCAAGGCGAAGGACAGCTGGAACGTGTTCGGCTGGCTTCGCAACGCGTTCGACGAGAAATATTACGAGGTGCTTGCGCTGCAGTCCGGCAGCACCGGCCTCGTCGTCGGCCAACCCGGCGATCCGCGCACCTATGGCCTGACCGTCTCGCGATCGTTCTGATCGTTACGTCCGGGTCGTCACCCCCTGAACGTCACCTCCTGATCGTCACCCCCGATCGTCACTGCGCGTTCAGGTTTGACGTCTTATACGGCGGGATACGGCCCGGAGAGACATCGCAGTCGGAAGCTCCCGATGTCTCTCCGGTTCGGAGCAATCGACGTCCTCAAGCTGCATCGATGCGCGTCCGACGCCATCCCCTTGCGCGCAGCCCCTGCGAAGCGCAGTCTGTTGATCCAAAGCAATAGGCTCAGGCTAATCAAGCCGGACTAACGAGGGTGGCGGCATGTTCTTCGTACGACAGGGGCCCTTGTGGTTTCGGCTGACCACGGGCGCCCTCGTTGCTTGGGGGCTCGTCGGCTGTTTCATGTGCCTGCAACAGGTGCGACTCGGCGCTGATGCGATGGGCAGGGCGAGTGCCTATGACCGGGCGCTCTACGCGGCGTTGCCGAACTGGTACGATCCGCTGTTCGCCGCCGCGGTACTGGCCGGGCTGATCGGCGCCGTGCTGTTGTTCATGCGCCGTGCCAGCGCCCGCCCGTTCCTGATCGCATCGCTCGGCGCTACGATCGTGCAGTTCGGCTGGCTATTCGCCTCGACCGATATCGTCGCGCAAAAGGGTGCCAGCGAGACGCTCGGTTTTCCCTTGGTGATTATCGGTATTGCCGCGTTCACGCTCTGGCTCGTCGGCCATGCCCGGCACAAGGGTTGGGCGGTTTGAACCGGGCAAGGCTGCGAAGACTGGGCGAGCCCAGGGTCGCACGCTAGAACGCGCGCATGTCCACGACCTACACCCTCGACACCGCGACGAGTCGCGCGAACCCGACGCCGGCCCCGCTCAAGCGCCTGACGATCCCCGCGATCCGCCGTCAGAAGGGCAAGACGCCGCTCGTCATGCTCACCGCCTACACGGTTCGCACGGCACAACTGCTTGATCCGCACTGCGACATGCTGCTGGTCGGCGACAGCCTGGGGCAGGTGATCTACGGCCTGCCGTCGACCGTGCCCGTCACGCTGGAGATGATGGCGGCGCACGGCGCAGCGGTGGTGCGCGGCAGCTATCACGCGGTCGTCGTGATCGACATGCCGTTCGGCAGCTATGAGGCGTCGCCCGAAAAGGCGTTCGAGAGCGCAGCGTGGTTGCTCAAACAGACCGGCGCGGCGGCGGTGAAGCTTGAGGGCGGCACCGCGATGGCGCCGACCGTCAAATTTCTCACCGAGCGTGGCATCCCCGTGGTCGGCCATGTCGGCCTCACCCCGCAGGCGGTCAACGTGCTCGGCGGCTACGGCGCGCGCGGTCGCACGCCCGAGGAAGCCGCCAAGATCGTCGCCGACGCGCAGAGCATCGCCGACGCGGGCGCGTTCTCGCTGGTGATCGAAGGCGTGGTCGAGCCGATAGCGATCGAGATTACCAACACCGTTGCCTGCCCGACGATCGGGATCGGCGCATCGGCGCAGTGCGACGGCCAGGTGCTGGTGACGGAGGATATGCTCGGCATGTTCGACCGTACCGCCAAGTTCGTGAAGCGCTTCGCCGATGTCGCCGATACGATCTCGACCGCCGCGCAGACCTATGCCGAGGACGTCCGCGGCCGCGTATTCCCAGGGCCCGAGCAGGTCTACGCCCCCAAGGATTGATCCGCTTCCGTTTCGGTCCCGGCGCGGCTAAGGTCCGCGCCGTCCATCCCCCAAATATTCCGGAGCTGTCCTTGGCCCTCCCGCCGAAAACCGATGAAGCATTTTTGCGCGAGGTCGACGAAGAACTCCGACGCGACCAACTCGCCGGATTCTGGACGACGTGGGGCAAATGGGTCGCGATCGGCGTCGTCGCCGCGCTCGCCGCGTTTGCTGGCTTCCTCTACTGGCAGCATCACAATGGCGAGGCTGCCGGCGTCGAGGGTGAGCAACTCCAGGCTGCGTACGATTCGCTCGGTGCGAACAACGCCGCCGCTGCGTCGAAGCCGCTCGCGGAACTCGCCAAGTCGAACCGCGATGGCTACCGCGCGCTCGCGCTGTTCACGCAGGCCGACGTGCTGCTCCAGAAGGACGACCTGAAGGGCGCCGCCGCCAAGCTCGGCACGATCGCCGCGGACACGTCGCTGGCCAAGCCTTTCCGCGATCTGGCTCTCGTTCGCCAGACCTCGGCCGAGTTCGATACGTTGAAGCCGCAGGTCGTCGTCGAGCGTCTCCGTCCGCTCGCCGTCCCCGGTGGTCCGTGGCTGGGCAGTGCCGGCGAGATGGTCGCGATCGCGTATCTCCGCATGAACCAGCGCCAGCAGGCAGGCACGCTGTTCGGCCAGATCGCGCGCGATACCGGCGTGCCCGAGACAATTCGTCAACGTGCGGTTCAGATGGCCGGCGTACTGGGCGTGGATGCTGTTGCCACTGGAGCTACGGCCAGGGTGATCACTCCGGCTGCATCAAACGAGGATACCAAGGCGCAATGATGAAGACATATCGGGTGACGGTCGCCGTCGCCGCGCTGGTGGCGCTCAGCGGTTGCGGGATCTTCAAGGGTAGCGTCAAGAAGACGCCGACGCTCGGCGACCGCGTCTCGATCCTCGTCTCGGAAAACGAGGTCGAGACCGACAAGACGATCGCCGACGTCCAGGTCCTGCTGCCCGCGCCCGCGGTCAACGACGCCTGGGCGCAGCCCGGCGGCAACCCCGCCAAGTCGATGGGCCAGCTTGCGCTCGCCGATCAGCCCAAGCGCCTCTGGCAGTCCGGAATCGACGGCGGCTCGAACCGCGAGCGTCTCGGCGCGGCGCCGGTCGTCGCCGACGGCAAGCTGTTCGTGACCGACGTCACCGCGACGATCCACGCGTTCACCGCCGATACCGGCGCGGCACTGTGGAGCGCGGGGATCACCGAGGGCAAGATCAACCGCTCGGCACGGTTCGGCGGCGGCGTCAGCTATGACGACGGCAAGCTCTACGCGACCGACGGCGTCGGTGACGTCGTTGCTATGAACGCGGCCGATGGCGCGATCCTGTGGCGCGCCAAGCCCGGCGCGCCGCTGCGTGGTTCGCCGACCGTCGCCAATGGCGCGGTGTACGTCCTGACGCAGGACAACCAGGTCTTCTCGCTCAACCAGGCCGACGGCAAGGTTCAGTGGGTCCAGTCGGGCACGCTCGAAACACAGGGCGTGTTCGGCGTCGCAGCCCCCGCGGTCAGCCAGGGCACCGTGGTCGCCGGCTTCTCGAGCGGCGAGCTCAGCGCCTATCGCTACGAGAATGGTCGTATCCTCTGGCAGGATGCACTCTCGCGCACCTCGGTCACCACCTCGGTGTCGAGCCTGTCGGACATCGACGCCGCACCGGTGATCGACGGCGGCCGCGTCTATGCGGTCGGGCAGGGTGGCCGCATGGTCGCGCTCGAACTGTCGACCGGCCAGCGTCTGTGGGAGCAGAACTTCGCGGGCATCTCTACGCCGTGGATCGCAGGCGAGTGGCTGTTCGTTGTCACCGACGATGCGCGCCTGGTCTGCCTGTCGCGCTCGAACGGCAAGGCGCGCTGGATCGCGCAGCTGAAGCGCTTCCAGAACGAGAAGAAGCGCAGCAACGCGATCACGTGGTTCGGCCCGATCCTGGCAGGCAACCGTCTGGTCCTCACCAACTCGCGCGGCGAGATCAATTTCGTCTCGCCGACCGATGGCACGGTAAGCTCGACGATCGAGACGAAAACGCCGTTCTCGCTGCCGCCGATCGTTGCGAACTCGACGCTCTACACGCTCGACCAGAAGGGCAAGGTCACCGCGTATAGGTGACGCCGAGTCCCTCTCCCCGGCGGGGAGAGGGACTAGGTGACCTTTGCCGCGACACGCGCTAAGGCCACCCTCATGTCCAAACTCCCCGTGGTCGCGATCGTCGGCCGCCCAAATGTCGGCAAGTCGACTCTGTTCAACCGCCTCGTCGGCAAGAAGCTCGCGCTGGTCGACGACCGGCCCGGCGTTACGCGTGATCGCCGCGAAGGCGACGCGTCTCTGATCGGTCTCGAATTCCGCATCATCGACACCGCCGGCTACGAAGACCACGACGCGCAGACTCTGCCCGGCCGGATGCGCCAGCAGACCGAGGCCGCCGTCGCGCAGGCTGACGTAGCGCTGTTCCTGTTCGACGCCCGCGCTGGGATCGTGCCCTTGGACGAAGAGATCGCGCGCTGGCTGCGCACTGCCGATGTTCCCGTCCTCCTCGTCGCCAACAAGGCCGAAGGCCGCGCCGGCGAAGACGGCATCCTCGAATCGCTCGCACTCGGCTTCGGCGACCCCGTCCAGCTGTCGGCCGAGCACGGCGAAGGCATGGGCGACCTGTTCGAAGGCCTGCTCCCGCTGCTCGAAGGCAAGGAAGAGCCGCCCGAGGAACAGCCCGACAATGAATATGAGGGCCCGCTGAAGCTCGCGATCGTCGGCCGCCCGAACGCAGGCAAGTCGACGCTCGTTAACCGTATCCTTGGCGAAGACCGCATGATCACCGGCCCCGAAGCCGGCATTACGCGCGATTCGATCAGCGTCGACTACGACTGGCATCCGACCGGTGGCGAAGCACGCAAAGTGCGGCTGATCGACACCGCCGGCATGCGCAAACGTGCCAAGGTGCAGGACAAGCTCGAGAAGATGTCGGTCGAGGACGCGCTCCACGCGGTCGACTTCGCCGAGGTCGTCGTGCTGCTGCTCGACGCGACGCTCGGCCTCGAGGCGCAGGATCTCCGCATCGCCGACAAGGTGCTGCAGGAGGGCCGCGCACTCGTCATCGCGCTCAACAAATGGGACGTTGCCGAGAGCGCATCATCGCTGTTCAACGGCGTGAAGCGCGCGCTCGAAGACGGCCTGAGTCAGGTGAAGGGTGTCACCGTGATGACCGTGTCGGGCGCGACCGGCAAGGGCATCGACCAGTTGCTGCAAGCCTGTTTCGACACCCGCGACGCCTGGTCGAAGCGCGTCGGCACCGGCGAGCTCAACCGCTGGTTCGAGCGCGCGATCGAGGCGACCCCGCCGCCGGCGCCCGGCGGCAAGCGGATCAAGATGCGCTACGTCACGCAGGTCAAGACGCGTCCACCCAGCTTCGTCATCTTCGGCACGCGCGTCGATCAGCTACCCGCGAGCTACGAACGCTATCTGGTCAATTCGATGCGCAAGGATCTTGGCTTCGGCGCGGTGCCCGTCCGATTGATGTTCCGTGCGCCTAAGAATCCGTATGACGACAACGGCAAGGGCGGCGGCGGCAACTAGGCTGCGCGATGTCCGGCGTGGTCTGTATCGATGCCAGGGGCATGCGCTGTCCCTGGCCGGCGCTGCGGCTCGCCCGCGCGTTGCGTGATGGTGCGCGGCGGGTCGAGGTCTTGGCGGACGATCCGCAAGCACCGACCGAACTCGCCGCCGTCGCCGACGCGGCCGGCGCGACGGTAAAGATCATTTTGGACGAATTTTACCGGACCTTTGTCGTAACTTGTCGGTAGTATGACAACAGTGTGTTTACCTGAAACGGGTAAGATGCGATTTAAATCTTGATGGCGCTACTGCTCAACGGGAGAAGGCGACAGTGTCGTTCGAAGGAAGCACCTTGATCAACTGGCCGGCGTATTCGCAAGCCCGAAGTGAACTGGGTGCGGGATTTGTCCGTATCCTGGGCTATTTCCGCGAGGATGGCGTGAAGTCGGTTGCGGCGATCGAGGCGGCGATGCGCGCGCTGAATGCCGCGGCGATGGTGATCCCGGCGCACACGCTCAAGGGCGAAGCGCGACAGTTCGGCGCCGAGCCGCTGGCGGATCTCGCCGAGGCGATCGAGACGATCGCGCGCGATTGCGTGGAGCTGCAGGATACGCCTGAGGAGGCGCTGGAGCATATTGTTCGCCTGCGCCCGCTGTTTGGCGAAACGCTGACGTTGCTGGAGCGCGAAGCCAACCCGATCGTCGCGCGCAAGCCTGTCGTCGGTGGTGGGTTCGGTCGTCGCGCGATCCCGACCGGGTTCGGCGGAGACTAAAAGAAATCAATCCTCCTCCGCCAGGGGGAGGTGGCTGGCGCTTGCCAGACGGAGGGGGAGGCAGGCGAAACCGCTGCTCCGTGTCCTCCCCCTCCGTCGCCTAAGGCGCCACCTCCCCCTGGCGGGGGAGGATGAAGTCCTGCAGGCGATACCGGATCACCGGCATCGACCGCAGCTCACGCCTTCAGATAAGGCGCCGCGCCCGCCTTGGGCGAGTCATGCTCCGAGATCGAGTTCAGCTGGATGTAGTTGTGGATCCCCATCCGCGCGATCATCTCGAACTGGCGCTCAAGCGTGTCGACATGCTCTTCCTCGCTGGCGAGGATGCGCGCGAACAGGTCGCGGCTGATGTAATCCTTGACCTCTTCGCAGTACGAGATCGCACCCTTGAGCTGGACGGTAGCCTCGACTTCGAGCGCGAGATCCGACTTCAGGACCTCCTCGACGGTCTCGCCGATGCGGAGGCGGCCGAGCAGCTGGAAGTTCGGCAGGCCATCGAGAAACAGGATGCGCTCCGACAGCCAGTCGGCGTGCTTCATCTCGTCGATCGATTCCATCCGCTCATACTGGGCGAGCTTGTAGACTCCCCAATGCTCGAGCATCCGGTAATGGAGCCAATATTGGTTGACCGCGGTCAGCTCGTTCTTGAGCGCCTCGTTCAGATAGTCGATTACTTGGGGGTCG
>Ga0308170_10004769_pt1 | contig 10590 bp, 2 predicted proteins | sample PhyBR2_2_FD_202136 | JGI IMG/M metagenome (GOLD analysis project Ga0308170, IMG submission 202136) | Phyllosphere microbial communities from UC Gill Tract Community Farm, Albany, California, United States - DLSLSB.R2 | ecosystem: Host-associated > Plants > Phyllosphere > Unclassified | place... | reverse complement strand
GGTTGAATTATCCGTCGCGGGTGTTGGATGGGGCGGTGACGCCGGCGTCGACGACGTTTGATGTGTTGCAGCATGCCGGTGAGGTGTTTGTTGATGATGCGGCTGGTTCGACGTTGAACCAGGTGTCGCCGGCGAATATGCGTCTTGGTGGGGATAAGCAGTTGCCGGGGGCGGCTGAGGTGAGTTTTGGTGCCCGGACGATTTCGGTGACGGATGCTGCGTCGGGGAAGGTGTGGGCTGTTTCTCCCTCGACGGTGAATGGTTTTGATAAGGAGGCCTCGGAGCCGGTGATGGTCGGCTCGGCTGGGATGGTGTCGGCGGTGGGGGCTGATGACCGGATTTATTCTGCTGATCCGAAGACCGGGACGGTGACGGTGACGGGAGTGGATGCCGATGGTGCGGTGACGTCGTCGGAGTCGGAGACCTGGGATGGGCTTAAGGGTGCCGGGGATTTGCAGATGACGGTGGTGGGGGACCGGCCGGTGGTGTTGGATGCTGCGGCGGGGAACCTGTTTTTGCCCGGCGGCAGGAAGCTGTCGTTGGAGGATGGCCGGGAGGCGAAGCTGCAGCAGGCGGGTCCGGGCAGTGATGTTGTTGCGGTGGCGACGCGGAAGGCGTTGTTGGAGCAGCCGTTGGATGGCGGGACTGCGAAGACGGTGTCGTTTGATGGTGAGGGTGTGCCGGCTGCGCCGGTGCAGTTGGGTGGGTGTGTGCATGCGGCGTGGTCGGGTGCGAACAAGTACGTCCGGGATTGCACCAATGATGGGGACGATAAGAAGGTGGACGTGCCCAAGGCGAGTGCGTCGCCGTCGTATGTTTTCCGGGTGAACCGGGACCTGGTGGTTCTGAATGATGTGAACTCCGGGAATGTGTGGCTGGTGAACCAGAACATGCAGCTGGTCAACAACTGGGACGACGTTGTCCCGCCCAAGAACCAGTCCGAGGACCAGGACCAGGAGTCCGCAGACAACAACACCATCAACGTCCTGCCGGACCGGACCAAGCCCAACCGGCCGCCGGAAACCAAACCTGACGCCGTGGGCGTGCGCCCCGGCCGCACCACCGTCCTCAGCGTCCTGGACAACGATTCCGACCCCGACGGCGACGTCCTCACCGCCGCCGTGGCGGCGGACTCCGGACCCAAGTCAGGCACGCTCGAAAGCATCTACGGCGGAACGGCGTTCCAAATCACGGTCCCCGCGGACGCCAAGCCGGGCACGGAGACCTTCAACTACAGCGCCTCCGACGGCCGCGGCCTCTCCGCCACCGGCCAGGTCACCTTGACTGTGGTGGGAGCCGACGAGAACAAGCCGCCCAAGTTCAAGCGCGGCGAGGACACCACCATGCTGGTGGAACAGGGCAAGACCGTTAGCCAGAACATCCTCACTGACTGGATCGACCCCGACGGAGACGATCTGGTCCTGCTGGATGCCAAGGCCGACAACGATAAGGACCAGGTCAAGGTCCGGCGCGACGGCCTGCTCACCTTCCAGGACTCCGGTGCCACGGCAGGCAAGAAGAACGTCCAGGTCACCATCTGGGACGGCCGCGCCACCGTCACCGGCAAGGTGGTGGTCAACGTGCAGCCACCGGGCGCCCTGGCGCCGGTGGTCAACGCCGACCACGTCACCGCCGTGGTGGGCCAGGACCTGGTGATCTCCCCGCTGAAGAACGACGTCGACCCTAACGGAGGTGCCCTCCGGCTGGCCCAGGTGGAAGCCAACGGCCCTGCCGAGCTTGGCCCCGTGACCGACGGCGGCACCTTCACGTTCCGCAGCAGCACCCCTGGCCCGGTCTACCTGACCTATATCGCCAGCAATGGGCCGCAAAGCAGCCAGGGCCTCATCCGCGTGGACGTGGAATCCGGGAATGACGGCGGCGATCCCGTGGCAGTGCACGACGTTGCCCTGATGCCCACCGGCGGAAGCGTACTGCTGGACCCGTTGGCCAACGACTCCGACCCCTCAGGCGGGGTCCTGGTGCTGCAGTCCGTGAAGCTTCCTGACAACGCAACCGTGTCCGTCAGCGTGATCAACCACAGCGTCCTGCGGATCAACGACATCCTGGGGACCAAGGATCCCATCCTGTTCGAATACACCATGTCCAACGGCAAGAAGTCCGCCACCGGCAGTGTCTCCGTGGTGCCCGTCCCGGCGCCGGCCGTGGTGGAAGCGCCGCAACCCAAGCCGGACGAAGTGAATGTCCGCGTCAACGACGTGGTCACCATCCCCGTCCTGGACAACGACACCCACCCGCAGGGGCAGGAACTGAGCGTGGATCCGGTCCTGCCGCAGACGGTTGATCCCGCGGACGGCAAGAGCTTCGTTTCGGAGAACACCCTGCGTTTCATCGCGGGCAGCCAACCCAAGACGGTCCGGGCCATCTACAACGCCGTGGATCCGCAGGGCCAGAAGAGCGCGGCCGCGGTAACCATTCACATCCTCCCGCTTGAAGGCGCGGAGAACTCCCGGCCCCAGCCGCGCAACCTCACCGCGCGCGTGGTGGCGGCAGGCACCGTGCGGATTCCCGTGCCCCTGGACGGCATCGATCCCGACGGCGACTCCGTGCAGCTGACCGGCATCGACAGCACCCCTGCCATGGGCACCGCCACGGTGGGAAGCAACTTCATCGACTTCACCGCTGCCGGGGACGGCGCCGGTACGGACACGTTCCGCTACAAGGTGGTTGACCGCCAGGGGGCCTCCAACACGGGAACCGTGACGGTGGGCATCGCCCCGCGGGGGGAGATCAACCAGAAGCCCACCCCGGTGGATGACGAAGTCCGGGTGCGCCCGGGCCGGCAGATCGCCGTGGACGCCATTGCCAATGACACCGATCCCGACGGCGACCGCATCCGCATCCTCACCGACGGCATCGAGGCAGATCCCGCCCTGCAGGCCACCGTGAGCAAGAACAGCGGTCGCATCATCCTCCTGGCCCCCAACGAGGCCGGAACCGTCAACGTCCGCTACACAGTTGCCGATGACCGTGACGCCACCGCCCAGGCCACCATCCGCCTCGTTGTTGACAACGACGTGCCACTGAAGGCCCCAATCGCCCGTGACGACAGGGTCACCTCGGCCCAGGCCATGGGCAAGACCGCCGTGGACGTGCCGGTCCTCAAGAACGACGAGGACCCGGACGGCGTGGGCGAAAACCTGAAAATCTCAACTGCCGCCACCACGGCCCGCCCGGGCGGCAACGGCAACGTACTGGTGGATCTCACCGAGCAGCCCCAGCTCATTCCGTACACCGTGGAGGACGTGGACGGCCAGCAGTCCACGGCCATCATCTGGGTACCCGGCCTGGGCCAGCAGGTGCCCACCCTGGCAAAGGACGAAGTCCTCGAAGTGGTGGCCGGCCAGTCCATCGACGTCGACCTGAAGGAATGGGTCAAGGTAAGGGAAGGCCGTTCGCCCCGCATTACCCAGGCGGACCGGATCAAGCTCATTGGAGCCGACGGCGGCGATCCCGTCACGCGGGACGGTACCGGCCTGAAGTACACCGCAGGTGCAGACTACGTGGGCCCCGGATCGCTCACCTTCGAGGTAACTGATGGCACGGGGCCGGACGATCCGGCCGGCCTGAAGTCGACCCTCAGCATCCGCACCAAGGTCCTGCCTGACCCCAACAAGAACAACCCGCCGGAGCTGCTTGGCGCCAACGTGGACGTTCCCAAGGGCGACTCGGCCAGCACCGACCTCGGCAAGTTGACTTCCGACCCCGACCAGGACGACGTCGAGAAGATGAAATATGAGTTGGTGGGGGACTCTCCGGGCGGTTTCAACGCCCGGATCGAGGGCCAGACGTTGAAGGTTTCGGCGTCGGACTCCACCGCCGCCGGAACCCGGGCGGCAGTGCAGGTCAAGGCGACCGACCCGCGCGGCCTGGAGGCCACTGCCACCTACCAGCTCTCGGTGACCGCTTCCAACCGGCCCAAGCCGGTGGCCAACGACGACGTGGAACCCAACGCCGCCGCAGGCAAGCCTGTCACGGTCAACGTCCTGGCGAACGACGCCAACCCGTTCCCGGAAACCCCGCTAAAGATCATTGCCGCCAATACCGAAACCGGCAGTGGCAGCGTGGGCGTCAACGGTGATTCGATCACCGTTACCCCGGCCCCGGGCTTCACCGGGACCCTGGTGGTGGCGTACACAGTGGAAGACAAGACGCAGGACAGCTCACGCCACGCCACGGCCCGGGTCCGGCTCACCGTCAAGGACAAGCCCACGGCTCCCACCACGCCGCAGGCCCAGAGCGTAGGGGACCAGACCGCACTGCTCAACTGGTCCGCGCCCGCCGACCGCGGTTCAGCCATCACCAAGTACACCGTGTACGGGGAGGGCGGCTTCCGGCAGGACTGCCCGGCCAACACCTGCACCCTGAATGGCCTGACCAACAACACCACTTACCACTTTCAGGTGACGGCCACCAACGAGTTCGGTGAGTCCGAACGTTCCCCGGCGTCGGCGGATGTCCGTCCGGACGTGAAGCCGGACACTCCTCTTGCACCGTCGCTGAAGTTCGGCGATAAGCAACTGACGGTCGCCTGGGCCGCTCCGGCCAGCAAGGGCTCGCCCGTGAAGTCCTACGACCTGGAAATCTCGCCTGCTCCTGCAGGCCAGAACGCCCAGATCCAGGGGCTGACGTCGGTCAACTACGTGTGGAAGGGCCTGCAGAACGGCGTGTCCTACAAGGTGAGGGTCCTGGCCCGGAACGACGCCAAGGATCCGTCCGAGTGGAGCCCCTATTCTGCGGCCGAGGTCCCCGCGGGCGTGCCCGCAACACCGGCAGCGCCAAGCGTGGCACAGGCGACGCCCGTTGGTTCGCAGAGCCAGCTGAGGGTGGTTTGGTCGGCACCTAATAACAACGGTGACGCAGTTTCCGCCTACACGCTGACCACCCTCCGGGGCGGAGCCGCCATTGCAACCCAGCAGGTGTCCGGTACCTCGCAGAACGTCACGGTGGACAACTCGGAGTCCAGCTACACGTTCACGGTGTCAGCCACCAACAAGGCCGGCACCGGCGGCACCAGCGCGCCGTCGGCAGCTACCCGTGCCGTGGGTAAACCTGGAACCGTCGGGGCGCCCACGGCCAGCCTGGTGGAAACCAACGGCAACGGCGGCAAGATCGACGTCCGGTTCACGCCCCTGACGGACGCCCAGCGCAACGGCTCGTCCGCGAGTGAAATCACGTACCGCTACAGCCTGACGTCCGGAGGAGGCTCCGGCACAATACCTGCCGGCGGAGGCGTCGTGGCGGCAGCCAACGGCACCCAAACATCGGTGGTGGTGTGGGCGGTCTCCTCCCGCAGCACCTCCGCCGGTGACGCGAGTGCGCCATCCAACGCTGTCAACCCGTATGGCCTGGCCTTTGCCCCGAATGTCACCGGCAGCAAGAGCAGCGGCGTGGGCGACAAAACGGTCTCCTGGACCTGGAACCAGCCGGACGGCAACGGCCGCGCTGTCACGGGATACCAGATCAGCCTGGACAACGGCGCATGGCAGGACACCACACAGCGCAGCTTCTCCAAGAGCGTTGGATACGCCGAGACGCACAAGCTGGAGGTCCGCGCCATCAGCGGCGGACAGCCGGGACGCATCGGCAGCGATACGTCCAGCAGCGGTGCCGCCCCTCCGCCGCCGGGACCGAAATTGTGGAACGTCACGGTCCGGGTCAACAGCTGCCTTGAGGAAGCCAAGGGCAGCGGTGACCACTGGTCCAGCGGAACCTGCACGTCCTACATGATGCCGCAGGGCTCCAACCTCGGACTCGAGTGCTACCGCGATGGCTGGGGCTCAAGCCGCTGGTACTACATCTATGAACGGAACGGCAGCCGGTGGACCAACCAGTACCGGTTCATCAGGGCTGACACCATCACCGGATCAACTGCCGGAATGGGTTCCTGCCCGGCCAGCTATTAAGACCGCGGCAACCCGGTCTTTCACAACAACACGACAAACCACGCACAACCAGAGGAAGAACAACTTTCATGACCATGACCATCGAGCAGGCCGAGTGGTTTGCCGACACATTCGAAAAGCTGGTTGCCAATGTGGGGCAGGCGGTGCTGGGCAAGGAACACGTCATCCGGCTGACCTTCACCGCGATGCTGGCCGAGGGGCACGTCCTGTTCGAGGATGCGCCCGGCACCGGCAAGACCTCCCTGGCCCGGGCCCTGGCCGCCACCGTGCAGGGCTCCAACAACCGCATCCAGTTCACCCCCGACCTCCTTCCGTCGGACGTCACCGGTGTGACCATCTACGACCAGAAGACGCAGAAGTTCGAGTTCCACAAGGGCCCGATCTTCAACAACATCGTGCTGGCCGATGAAATCAACCGTGCCTCGCCCAAGACCCAGTCGGCTCTCCTCGAGGTCATGGAGGAATCCCGGGTCACCGTGGACGGCGTCACCTACTCCGCGGGCCGCCCGTTCATGGTCATGGCCACCCAGAACCCCATCGAGCAGGCCGGTACGTACCGCCTGCCCGAAGCCCAGCTGGACCGCTTCCTGATCAAGACCTCCATCGGCTACCCGGACCACGCGTCCACCGTCCGGCTCCTGGGCGGCAGCAACCTGAAGGACCGGTCCAAGGAACTGTCCGCCGTCATCACCACCCAAGCGGTGGCGGACATGGCGGACCTCGCCGCAACAGCGCACATCGACACCGCGGTGCTGGAATACATCTCCCGCCTGTGCGAAGAAACCCGCAACGCCCCCGAAACCAGGCTCGGCGTCTCCGTGCGCGGGGCCCTGGCCATGGTCCGGGCCGCCAAGGTGTGGGCCGCCTCGCAGGGACGCAACTTCGTCCTGCCGGATGACATCAAGGAGCTGGCCTCCGTGGTGTGGACCCACCGGTTCGTGATGGACCCCGAGGCCGAGTTCTCCGGTGCCACGGCCGAGGCAGTCCTGACCAGGATCCTGGCCGACGTCGCAGCACCGCAGCAGCGCACCAACGCCTGACCGGTTGGCTGCAGCCTGGCGCTGCAGCCGCCACCACTCCATCCCAGCGCAACAACGAAGGCACACCCCTATGTCCGACGGCACGTCCAGCGGCACCCCGTTGACCCGGCTCACGGAGCGATTCCAGCAGCTCTTCCACCGGAACGGCCGCCCTACCCGACTGCACCCTGCAGCGGTGTGGTCCGAAGCCAGCAGCACAGTCCTCCAGGCCCTGACACCTGCTTGGCGGGCCGTTCGCGGCGCCTGGCTGAAGTATGCCTGGCCCGTGCTTTCCGTGGTCAGCATCCTGGGCTGGTCCGTCCTTGCCGCCGCCATCCTGCTCTGGACCACCGGCCAGGCATTTGGCTGGCAGGAAGCCACGGCAGCCTCCATCGCCGCGTTTGCCATGTTCGTAATCGCGGTGGCTTTCATTTTGGGCCGGTCCTCGTACGGGGTGGTCCTTGACCTGGCCCGTACGAGGGTTGCGGTGGGGGACAGCGCCGTGGGCAGCATTGCCGTCTCCAACACCTCGGCGCGCCCGCTGCTGCCGGCCGCACTGGAACTGCCGGTGGGCAGCACCACGGCCGTCTTCCACCTGCCGCGGATGAAGCCCGGACAGGTCCACGAAGACCTGTTCACCATCCCAACCGCCCGGCGCGCCGTCATCGTGGTGGGGCCGGTCCGCTCCGTCCGGGCAGACCCCCTGCACCTGCTGCGCCGCCAGGTCCTCTGGACCGAGCCGGAGGACCTCTTCGTCCACCCACGCACGGTCGCCCTGGCGGGCTCCGCGGCAGGCTTCATCCGGGACCTCGAAGGCATGCCCACCACCGAGCTCTCCAGCGCCGACGTCTCCTTCCATGCCCTGCGCGACTATGTGCCGGGCGATGACCGCCGGCACATCCACTGGAAGACCACGGCCCGCACCAACAAGCTGATGGTGCGCCAGTTCGAGGAAACGCGCCGAGCCCACCTGGCCATCTCGTTGTCCATCAACACCGAGGAATACGCCTCAGAAAACGAGTTCGAGATGGCCATCTCGGTGGCGGCCTCCATCGGCCGCCAGGCCATCCGCGAACAGCGGGAACTGGATGTGTTGACCCAAAAGGGGCCGCTGCGCTGTGAAACCGGCCGCAACATGCTCGATGACATGACTCGGATCGTCGGTACCCCGATGCGCCGCACCGCCGTCGACCTCGCCAGGACACTTGCCGACACCGTCCCGAACGCCTCCGTGGTCTTCTTCGTGGTGGGCAGCAACGTGACGGCAACCCAGCTCCGTTCCGCCGCCGCCTCGGTACCGCCCGGCGTGCGAAGCCTCGCGGTGCGGGTGGAAGCCGGCGCGGCGCCCACCCGGGCCAACATCGCAGACCTTACTGTCCTGACGCTCGGCGACCTTGCCGACCTTGCCATCGTGCTGAGAAAGGCGGCCGCATGAGCACCGCACCGGGCCGTGCCCCGCAAACCGCCATCCCGCCCACCCGTACCCGCCGGAAGGCCGCCCCCACGGAGTCGGCTTTCGCAGACGGGCAGCCGCTGTGGCATTTCCTGCTCGACGCCGGCGCCCTGGTGGTCCTGCTGGGCCTGGGACTGCTCGGCTTAGGCCTGAGCTTCGGTGGCGACCCCTATTATTTGCTGTCCGGCTTCGGCGGCATCATCCTGGGCCTGGCCATCGGGGCGGCGAACGCACACCTGCGCCTGGGCCTGCTGATCACCACGGCCCTGGCGCTGGCCGCGTACCTGGTTTTCGGGACCTGGCTGGCCGTGCCGGATGCCGCCATCGCCGGCTTCGTTCCCTCACTGGACTCGCTGCGGACCCTCCTGCTGGGCGTCGTATTTTCGTGGAAGGACATGCTCACTGTGGGCGTGCCGGTGGGCACGGCAGGTGGCGTGCTCATCGTCCCGTTCCTGAGCTCGCTCATCACCGCCCTCGTGGCCGCACTCCTGACTTGGCGGCTCCGCAGCCCCTACCTGCCCCTCCTTCCCGTGCTGGTCCTGTTCGTCACCGGCATCGCCTTCAGCACCAACGCCGCCTTCGTGACCCTGGAACGCGGGATCGGCCTGACTGTGCTGGGTATCGCCTGGGCAACCTTCCGCCGGGACGCCCTGCGGAGGAACAGCACCAAACGGGTGGCGGTCAACAACCCGCAGAATGACAGTGCCACCGCACGGCGGGCCAGGATCCGCCGGCTGGGCATGGCCGCGGGCGTCATCGCCGTCAGCGTGGGAATTACCGCGGTGGCCGCGCCGCTGGTCAGCGCCGGGGAGGACCGGAAAGTCCTCCGCAACGTGGTGGTGCCGCCGTTCGATCCCAAGGACTACATCACCCCGCTGGCCAGTTTCCGGACCTACGTCAAGGACAAGAAGGACGACACGCTGTTCGTGGTCAAGGGCCTCCCGCGCGACGGCCGGGTGCGGCTGGGGGCCCTGGACGCCTTCAACGGCACCAACTACAACATGGACCCGAATGGCTCGGGCAATTTCAGCAAGGTGGGCGACGCCAAGTCCATCAACACGCTCGCCGACACGTCCGGGGCAGTGCCCACCAACGACTACTCGATCAGCATCAACATCGAGGATTACCAGGGCTTCTTCGTGCCCGGCGGCCGCAAGACCACCGGCATCAGCTTTGACCAGTCCGGTTCTGCCGCTGCTGCGGGGCTCTACTTCAACCCGGGATCGGACACCGCCGTCACCACCAGCGGACTGTCAAAGGGCGACTCCTATACCGTCCAGGTCTCCGACCCCGTCAAGCTCGAGCACGGCCAGCTGACCCAATACGACTTCGCCAAGATCTCCCTCCCGGACCCCCTGGAGGTTCCGCCGGTGGTTGGCTCCCAGGCAAACGACCTGTCCGCCGACGCCCCCACGGCCATCGACCGGGTGCGCCAGATCGAGGCGCATTTCCAGAAGACCGGGGCGTTCAGCAACGGCTTGGTGAGCGAGGGGCAGCTGCCCAGCGTTTCCGGCCACGGCTCTGCCCGCATCCGCAGCCTGCTCACAGCCAAGCAGATGCTCGGTGACGACGAACAGTATGCGGTGGCCATGTCCTTGATGCTGCGGCACCTGGGCATTCCGTCCCGCGTGGTGATGGGCTTTTACCCGGAACCGACCAGTCCCGAGAACGGCGCGGGCGAGGTGAAGATCACCGGCAAGGACGTCCACGCCTGGGTGGAGGTGGCGTTCGAGCGGGTGGGCTGGGTCAGCTTCGATCCCACCCCGCCCAAGGACAACATTCCCATCCCGCCGGACCCCGAGAGCAAGTCCAAGCCCAAGCCGCAGGTGCTGCAGCCGCCGCCCCCGCCGCAGGAGCCGGCGGACCTGCCGCCGGACTCCTCGCCGGACGCGCTGGACGCGGACCAGAAGAAGAACAATCCGTGGCTGTTTTGGGGCGCGCTCCTGGGCGCCCTGGGCGTCGCCGCGATTCCGCTGGTGGTCCTGGGCCTGCCGCTGTTGCTGATTGCTTTGCTGAAGGCACGACGGCGGAAGTCGCGTTTCCGTGATGGCCTCCCCGCCCAGCGTGTGGGCGGAGGATGGAACGAGGTGGTGAGCCTGGCGACGGACCTGGGTGCCGCCGTCGACACCCGGTCGACGAGGCGCGAAAGCGCCGCCGTGCTGGCCGAGGCATTCCCGGCGACCTCGGGGACCAC
>Ga0308170_10004768_pt1 | contig 10591 bp, 9 predicted proteins | sample PhyBR2_2_FD_202136 | JGI IMG/M metagenome (GOLD analysis project Ga0308170, IMG submission 202136) | Phyllosphere microbial communities from UC Gill Tract Community Farm, Albany, California, United States - DLSLSB.R2 | ecosystem: Host-associated > Plants > Phyllosphere > Unclassified | place... | reverse complement strand
TGGGCCTTCTGCAGTTGAAGACTTAAATCAGACATGGAGGACCTGACCAAGCTCCCCACAGGGAGAGAAAAGGAGAGAAGGAAGTGGTCGATCGCCGATCCGGCAAGCCCGGGGGCGGAGCGTGGCGGCGACCCCGAGGAACGATGCCGGCGAGAACCGGCGCGGGAGAAGGCATTGTACCCGCCGGGTCCTGGATACAACGGCGCCCTAAAATGTTCTGCTTACTCCCAGGTCCATTTCAGACTCCCCACGCATGCCCAAGGCGCCATCCCCCGTCGTCGGAACCTTTCCGGCGAACCCGGCGAATCCCGTCGAACCCCCTTCCTCCGCCACGTCGGCCGGTGTTCCGCCGCCGGCCGTGCCGGCGGCCGACGTCACGCCGCCGGCCAGCTACGAGGCCGGCCTGCAGGAACTCGAACGACTGGTGAACGAGCTCGAATCGGGCCAGTTGCCGCTCGACCGGCTGCTCGTGAGCTACCAGCGCGGCGCCTTCCTGCTGTCCCATTGCCGCGATCGGCTGCAGGCGGTGGAGGACCAGATCAAGGTGCTCGACGCCGGCACGCTCAAGACATGGTCGCCCGAATGACCGCCTGGACGGCCCGCGAGCTGGCCGACTGGAGCGCGCCGCACCTGGGCCGCGTCGAGGACGCGCTGTCGCGCTGGGTCGGCGTCGATTCGCCGGCGCAGCTGGGCGACGCCATGCGCTATGCCGTGCTGGGCGGGGGCAAGCGATTGCGCCCGCTGCTGGTGCTGGCGGCCGGCGAGGCCGTCGGCGGCAGTGCCGCCGCCGCGCTGCGCGCCGCCTGCGCGACCGAACTCATCCATGCCTATTCGCTGGTCCACGACGACCTGCCCTCGATGGACAACGACGTCCTGCGCCGCGGCAAGCCCACGGTGCACGTCCAGTTCGGCGAGGCCAGCGCGCTGCTCGCGGGCGATGCGCTGCAGGCACTGGCCTTCGAGCTGCTGACGCCGGACGACGAGCCGGAGGTCACGCCGCGCATGCAGGCCACGCTGTGCCGCCTGCTCGCGCGCGCCGCCGGCAGCCAGGGCATGGCGGGCGGGCAGGCGATCGACCTGGCGAGCGTCGGCGTGATGCTCGACGAGGCCCGCCTGCGCGAGATGCACCGGCTCAAGACCGGCGCGCTGCTGCAGGGCAGCGTCGAGATGGGCGTGGCCTGCGCGGCGACCGATGTCGCATCCGGCGCGGCCGAGGCCCTGCGCGGCTATGGCGCGGCGCTGGGCCTGGCCTTCCAGGTCGTCGACGACATCCTCGACGTCACCGCCGATTCGCAGACGCTGGGCAAGACCGCCGGCAAGGACGCCGCCGCCGACAAGCCGACCTATGTCTCGCTGCTGGGCCTCGACGGCGCCCGCGCCGAGGCCGCCGCCCTGCTGGAACGCTCGCTGGCCGCGCTCGAAGGCAGCGGCTTGGACGACACCCGCGCGTTGCGCGCTCTGGCACACATGGTCGTCGACCGCGACCGATAACGACAACCACACATGGCCGAGCTGCTCCCCACCATCCACGACCCATCGGCGCTGCGCGCCCTCGACCGCGACCAGCTCAAGCAGCTGGCGCACGAAGTGCGCGCCTGCGTGCTCGACAACGTCTCGCGCACCGGCGGACACCTGAGTTCGAACCTCGGCACGGTCGAACTCACCGTCGCGCTGCATCACGTCTTCCACACGCCGCACGACCGGCTGGTGTGGGACGTGGGCCACCAGACCTACCCGCACAAGATCCTGACCGGCCGGCGCGACCGCATGCCCACGCTGCGCCAGCAGGGCGGCATCTCCGGCTTCCCGCAGCGCAGCGAGAGCGAGTACGACACCTTCGGCACCGCGCACTCGTCGACCAGCATCTCGGCCGCGCTCGGCATGGCCATGGCGGCCAAGCAGAAGGGCGAGGACCGTCACGCCGTGGCGATCATCGGCGATGGCGCCATGACCGCCGGCATGGCCTTCGAGGCGCTCAACAACGCCGGCGTGTCGGACTGCCGGCTGCTGGTGATCCTGAACGACAACGACATGTCGATCAGTCCGCCGGTGGGCGCGCTCAACCGCTACCTGGCGCAGCTCATGAGCGGCAATTTCTACGCCGCGGCCAAGAACGTCGGCAAGAGCGTGCTGCGCGCGGCGCCGCCGCTGTTCGAACTGGCCAAGCGCTTCGAGCAGCATGCCAAGGGCATGGTGGTGCCGGCCACGCTGTTCGAGCAGTTCGGCTTCAACTACGTCGGCCCGATCGACGGCCACGACCTCGACTCGCTGGTGCCGACGCTGGAGAACCTGCGCCAGCTCGAAGGCCCGCAGTTCCTGCACGTCGTGACCAGGAAGGGCCAGGGCTACAAGCTCGCCGAGGCCGATCCGGTGGCCTATCACGGGCCGGGCAAGTTCGATCCGCAGGTCGGCCTGGTCAAGCCCCAGACGGCGCCGCGCCAGACCTTCACGCAGGTCTTCGGCGAGTGGCTGTGCGACATGGCCGCGCACGACGGCCGCCTGGTGGGCATCACGCCGGCCATGCGCGAGGGCTCGGGCATGGTCGAGTTCGAGCGGCGCTTCCCCGGGCGCTACCACGACGTCGGCATCGCCGAGCAGCATGCCGTGACCTTCGCCGCCGGCCTGGCCTGCGAAGGGCTCAAGCCGGTGGTCGCGATCTACTCGACCTTCCTGCAGCGTGCCTACGACCAGCTGATCCACGACGTCGCGATCCAGAACCTGCCGGTGGTCTTCGCGCTCGACCGCGCCGGACTGGTGGGCGCCGATGGCGCGACGCACGCCGGGGCCTACGACATCCCGTTCCTGCGCTGCATCCCCAACATGAGCATCGCCTGTCCGGCCGACGAGGCCGAGTGCCGGCAACTGCTGACCACGGCCTACGAGCAGGACCATCCGGTGGCGGTGCGCTATCCGCGCGGCGCCGGGGTCGGCGTCAAGCCGCACCTGACGCTCGACGCGCTGCCCTTCGGCCGCGGCGAGATCCGGCGCGAGGGCCGTGGCGTCGCGATCCTGTCCTTCGGCACCTTGCTGCACGCCGCGCTCGAGGCCGCCGAGGCGCTCGACGCCACGGTGGTCAACATGCGCTGGGCCAAGCCGCTCGACGTCGAGCTGCTGCTGCAGGTCGCGACGGCTCACGAATCGCTCGTGACGCTGGAGGAGGGCGCGGTGATGGGCGGCGCCGGTGGCGCGGTGCTCGAAGCCCTGCAGACCGCCGGCATCGTCCGGCCGGTGCTGGTGCTGGGCCTGCCCGACCGCTTCGTCGAGCATGGCGATCCGGCGCGGCTGATGGCCGGCCTGGACCTCGACGCGGCCGGCATCGCGCGCTCGATCGAGCGCCGTTTCGGTACCGCGCCGGCACCCCTGGCGGCACCGGAGACGGCGGGGAAATCCGCAGGGTAAACCCCGGTCGGCCCGGGGGGTGCGCTTTTTACAATGGCGCTGGCCCACAAGGTCTGGAACGCGGCTCGGGCCGCGTTTTTCTTTTTCCTCGCTACTTCGGAGTCAATTCCCCATGGATCGTCGTTCCCTCATCAAGCACGCGGGCATCGCCGGTGTACTGGCCGCGGGCATCGCACCCGCCGTGCACGCGCAGGCCGCGGTGCGCTGGCGTCTGGCCTCGAGCTTCCCCAAGTCGCTGGACACCATCTTCGGGACGGCCGAGGTGTTCTCCAAGAAGGTCAGCGACATGACCGGCGGCAAGTTCCAGATCTCGGTGCATGCCGGTGGCGAGCTGATGCCGGCCTTCGGCGTGGTGGACGGCGTGCAGAACGCATCGGTGGAGATGGCGCACACCGCGCCCTATTACTTCTACGGCAAGGACCCGACCTTCTGCCTCGGCTGCGCGGTGCCCTTCGGCTTCAACACCCGCCAGATGAACGCCTGGATGTACGAGGGCAACGGCATGAAGCTCATGCGCGAGTTCTATGCCAAGTACAACATCATCAACCTGCCCGGCGGCAACACCGGCGCGCAGATGGGCGGCTGGTTCAGGAAGGAGATCAAGTCGGTCGCCGACCTCAAGGGCCTGAAGTTCCGCACCAACCCCTTCGCCGGCCGCGTGCTGGAGCCCTTCGGCGTGATCCCGCAGTCCATCCCCGGCGCCGACCTGTACCCGGCGCTGGAGAAGGGCACGCTCGACGCCCTGGAGTGGGTCGGTCCCTACGACGACCAGAAGCTCGGCTTCAACAAGGTCGCGCCGTTCTACTACTACCCCGGCTGGTGGGAGGGTGGCCCGCAACTCGACTTCTACATCAACAACAAGGCCTGGGAAGGTCTCTCGTCCGAGTACAAGGCGGTGGTGGAAGCCGCGGCGTCGCATGCCAACATCACCATGACGGCCAAGTACGACGCCCGCAATCCGGTCGCGCTCAAGCAACTCGTGGGGTCGGGCACCAAGCTGCGTCCGTTCCCGCAGGACGTGATGAACGCGGCCTTCAAGTCGGCGCAGGAGATCTACGCCAACCTGAACAGCACCAACCCCGAGTGGAAGAAGATCTACCCCGACTACTCGAAATTCCTGGCCGACCAGAACGCCTGGTTCCGCTTCACCGAAGGCACCTTCGACCGCTTCATGCAGCAGCAGAAGCTGTGAGGTAGCCGCGCCGCCGTCCGCGCGGTTCAGCGCGGCGGCAGCATCGCGCGGCCGGCGTGCTCGCCCACGCGCTGCGCGAAGGCCGTCAGCAGGGCCGGGTCGGCCGACTGGAACCAGCCGATCGCGCCATTGCGGCGCTTGACCAACAGGCGCGGCGCGATCACCTTCTGCAGCGGTGCCCAGTGCACCAGCTTGAGCTGCACCACCTCGCCCGCGTGCGCGCGGCGATTCCAGAGCCAGGTCTGCGTCAGCACGTCGCCCTCGAGTCGCGTGCGGCTGCGCACCACCCAGGCGCCCATCCAGACCACGCCGACGGCCGCCAGCGCCAGCACCACCAGGCTGCCGGCCGACCAGCTCGTCGCGCGCAGCGCCGGCAGGCTCCACAGTCCGAGGCCGACGACGTCGACCACGATCACCACCGCCAGCACGCGCAGGAAGGCCGGATAGGCCGGGCTCTCCAGCGCGGCTTCCGGCGGGACGAGCGCCGCGTCGCTCATCGGGGCGCGGAGGCCGGCTCGGCCGGGACCTCGGGCAGCGCCGGCGCCGGCTCGGGCGTCGACTGGCCGGGCTCGGAGGTGCCGAACGGGTTCTCCATGTCGATGTTGCCGGAGTCGGGCTGCTGGCCCTCGGTGGGCATCTCCAGCTGCACCTTGTCGGTGTCGACCACCACCGGCTTGTCCAGGAACACGGTGACGGTCTGCGGGAAGAAGATCACGATGGCCACCAGCAGCAGCTGCATCGCCACCCAGGGGATCGCGCCCAGGTAGATGTCGCGCGACTCCACCTTGCGCGGCAGCGCGCCGTTCTTGAACAGTGTGTCGGCGATGCCGCGCAGGTAGAACAGCGCGAAGCCGAAGGGCGGGTGCATGAACGAGGTCTGCATGTTCACGCACAGCAGCACGCCGAACCACACCATGTCGATGCCCAGCTTGTGCGCCACGGGCCCGAGCATCGGCAGGATGATGAAGGCGATCTCGAAGAAGTCGAGGAAGAAGGCCAGGAAGAAGACGAAGACGTTGACCGCGATCAGGAAGCCGATCTGGCCGCCGGGCAGGCCCGAGAGCATGTGCTCGATCCACACCGCGCCGTCCACGCCCTGGAACACCAGCGAGAACACGCGCGAGCCGATCAGGATGAACACCACCATCGCGGTCATGCGCATGGTGCCTTCCATGGCGTCCTTGAGCAGCGACCAGGTCAGGCGGCCGTGGATCGCCGCCAGCAGCAGGGCGCCGACCGCGCCCATCGCGCCGGCCTCGGTCGGCGTGGCGATGGCGTGGTCCATGAAGGGCAGGCCACCCATCGAGCCGAGCACCGCGAAGATCAGGATCGCCGAGGGGATGATGCCGCGCAGGCACTTGCCCCACAGCGCCCAGCCGTGCAGCGTGCGCGCCGAGGGCGGCAGGCCGGGCACGTGGCCGGGGCGCAGGCGCGAGACCAGGAAGGTGTAGGCCGCGAAGATCAGCACCTGCAGGATCGACGGACCCCAGGCGCCCTTGTACATCTGGCCGACGTCGGTGCCGAGCTGGTCGGCCATGACGATCAGCACCAGCGAGGGTGGCACCAGCTGCGTGATGGTGCCCGAGGCCGCCAGCACGCCGGTCGAGTAGCGCATGTCGTAGCCGTAGCGCATCATGATCGGCAGCGAGATCATGGCCATGGCGATGACCTGGCCGGCCACGGTGCCGGTGATGGCGCCCAGCACGAAGCCGACGATGATCACCGAGTAGCCCAGGCCGCCGCGCACCGGGCCGAACAGCTGGCCCATGGAGTCGAGCATGTCCTCGGCCAGCCCGCACTTCTCCAGCACCGCGCCCATCAGGGTGAAGAAGGGGATCGCCAGCAGGGTCTCGTTGGACAGGATGCCGAAGACGTTGAGCGGCAGGTTGGCCATGAAGCCGGCCGGGAACCAGCCCATCTCGATGGCGATGAAGCCGCTGAGCAGGCCCAGCGCCGAGAGCGAGAACGCGACCGGGAAGCCGATCAGCATGATCACCACGAGCCCCGCGAACATCAGCGGGGCGAAATTTTCCATGTGCATTTTGTGAGGCTCTCGCGGGGATCAGGCGATGTCGGGCGTGGCGGCGATGGCAGCAGCGGCGGCGCTCATTGCAGCGGCTTCTCGTACTGGGTGCTCATCTCGATGTCGCCGCGCAGGTAGGCCACGCGCTTGACGATCTCGGCGATGCCCTGCAGGAACATGGTGCCGAAGCCCACCGGCATCAGCAGGGCGGCCGGCCAGCGCACCAGGCCGCCGATGTTCCCGGAGATCTCGTTGGTCTGGAACATGTTCCAGAAGAAGGGCCAGGTGAGCCAGGTCAGCAGGCCCATCACCGGCAGCAGGAAGAAGAGGAGGCCGAAGAGGTCGACGTAGACCGGCCCGTTGCCCTTGAGCTTGCCGTAGATGATGTCGACCCGCACGTGCTCGTTGAAGCGCAGCACCACCGGCGCGCCCAGCATCACGGTGGCGGCGAAGAGATACCACTGGATCTCCAGCCACGCGTTGTTGCTGAAGTCGAACCCGTAGCGCACCAGCGCGTTGCCCGCCGAGATCAGCGATGCCGCCAGCACGGCGACGCCGGCGATCTTGCCGAGTTTCTCGCAGACCCAGTCCATGAGGGTGGCGAATCGAAGGAGTGCGGACAAGGTGGGGTTCTCCGGGAACGGGTGGATGTCGGACGGCGCCGACGCGGCGCGCAAAGCCCGCGATGGTAAGGCCCGCATCCGCGTTGGTGCCGACAAACTACCGACGGGTTTTCCCTGAGAACATAATTCGCGCATGCCTCCCGCCCCCGACCCCACTGCGCGTTCCACATCCCTGCGCAGCATCGACAGCCCGGACATGCGAGGCGCCGGACGCGAACTGCTGTCGCTGGCCCTGATCGATGCCCGCAACCGCACCCTGCACCTGCTGTCGATGTGCGGCGACGCGGCCGACGCGCTGTGGCTGGCCGGCCATGCCGGCTGGTTCAGCGAGTGGTGGATCGCCCGCAACACCCAGCGCGCCTTCGGCATCGCCTGCTCGCCGCGGCCGACCCGGCTGGCCTCGATCGAGCCGCGGGCCGACGACTGGTGGTCGCTGCGCCCATCGGAGGCATCGCGCGCCGCGCCCGGATCGATGGCGCCCGATGCCGAAATCACGCGGGCCTATCTGCTGGAGACCCTGGAGAACACGCTCGACATGCTCGAGCGCGCGGTCGAGACCGATGCCGGCCTGTACTTCTATCGCCTGGCGCTGTTCCACGAGGACCTCTGCGGCGAGGACCTGGTGGTGCGGGCGCAGACGCTCGGCCTGCCGCTGGACGTGCCCCTGGAGACGCCGCCGCAGCCGCGCGACGCCGTGCCGATGCCGGCGACCGCCTGGGCGCTCGGCCGCGCCGAGGAGGGCTTCGCCTTCGCGCAGGAATGCGGCATCCAGGAGGTCGAGGTGCCGGCCTTCGAGATCGACGCCCAGCCGGTGACCTGGTCGCAGTACGCCGAGTTCGTCGACGATGGTGGCTACGACCGCCTGGACCTCTGGCGGCCCGAGGGCGCCGAGTGGCTGGTGCGACAGGTCGACGGCCGCCGCGCGCCGCGCCACGTCGAGCACATCGGTCTCTCGCACCAGGGCGGTGGCGGCGCGGTGACGCAGCGGCGTTTCGGCCGCACCGTGCGCCTGGCCGGCCAGCGCAGCGCCGTCCATGTCAACTGGTGGGAGGCCGACGCCTGGGCGCGCTGGGCCGGCCGCCGCCTGGCGACCGAGGTCGAGTGGGAGATCGCGGCGCGGGCCTCGGCGCACCACGGCTTCCGCTGGGGCGACGTGCACGAATGGACCGCCAACATCCTGCGCCCCTGGCCCGGGTTCCGGCCCGACCCGTGGAGTGCCGGCACCGACTTCGATCCGCGTCCCGCCTTCGGCCAGGCGCGCGTGCTGCGCGGCGCCTCGCTCGCCACCCAGGCCCGCCTGCGCTCGCCGCAGCGCCGCGGCTTCGCGCCGCCGGCCTGGGACGAGGGCTTCGTGGGGTTCCGGACCTGCGCGATGTGACGCGCGCCGTGGCCGGACGACGCGCCTAGGCCGCCGTCGCCTGCCGCACCGCCCGCTCCCAGCGCGCCATGGCCTCGTCGGCCTGGGCGCGCTCCATGGTCGGGAGGAAGCGCCGCTCCACCCGCCAGAGCTTCGACAGCGCGGCGGTGTCGGCGAACACGCCGCACGACAGTCCGGCCAGGCAGGCCGCGCCCAGCGCCGTGGTCTCGACCACTTCGGGCCGCACCACCGGGATGCCCAGCAGGTCGGCCTGGAACTGCATCAGCAGGTCGTTGACGCAGGCGCCGCCATCGACCCGCAGCTCGCTCACCGGCGCGCCGCCGGCGGCCACGGCGTCGCGGCTCATGGCCTGCAGCAATGCCGCGCTCTGGTAGGCGATGCTCTCCAGCGCGGCGCGCGCGATGTGGGCCACCGAGGTGCCGCGCGTCAGGCCGGTGATGACGCCACGCGCCTCGGCGTTCCAGTAGGGCGCGCCCAGGCCGGTGAAGGCCGGCACCATCATCACGCCGCCGGCGTCGGGCACGCTCTCGGCCAGCGACTGCACCTCGGCGCTGCCCTGGATCGCCTTCAGGCCGTCGCGCAGCCACTGCACCACCGCGCCGCCGACGAAGACGCTGCCTTCCATCGCATAGCGCGGCCGGCTGTCGGTCTGGGCGGCGCTGGTGACCAGCAGGCCGTTGCGCGAGGGCTGGAACGACTCCCCGGTGTGCATCAGCAGGAAGCAGCCGGTGCCATAGGTGTTCTTGGCCATGCCGGCGTCGAAGCAGGCCTGGCCGAAGAGGGCGCTCTGCTGGTCGCCGGCGACGCCACCGATCGGCAGGGCGGCGCCGAGCAGGCCGGCCTCGGTGTCGGCGAAGTGCGAGCTCGACGGCTGCACCGCCGGCAGCAGCGACGCCGGGATGTCCAGCAGCGCCAGCAGCTCGGGATCCCACTCGTTGCGATGGATGTCGAAGAGCATCGTGCGCGAGGCGTTGCTGACATCGGTGACGTGCACCCGGCCGCCGGTGAGCTGCCAGATCAACCAGCTGTCGACGGTGCCGAAGGCCAGCTCGCCGCGCTCGGCCTGGGCCCGGACGCCGGGCACGTGGTCGAGCAGCCAGCGCAGCTTGGTGGCGGAGAAGTAGGCATCGATCACCAGGCCGGTGCGCTCCTGGATCAGCGCGCCGGCGCCGTCCTCGCGCAGCCGGGCGCACAGCGGCTCGGCACGCCGGTCCTGCCAGACGATGGCGTGGTGCACCGGCTGGCCGGTGCGGCGGTTCCACAGCACGGTGGTCTCGCGCTGGTTGGTGATGCCGATGGCGCGGATGTCGCGCGCCTCCAGGCCGGCCCGGGCCAGCGCCTCGCGCGCGGTGGCGAGCTGGCTGGTCCAGATCTCGTGCGGGTCGTGCTCGACCCAGCCTGGCTGCGGATAGATCTGCGTCAGTTCCCGCTGCGCCACCGCCACGATGCGGCCGTCGGTGTCGAACACGATGCTGCGCGAGCTGGAGGTGCCCTGGTCGAGGGCGAGCAGGTAGGTCATGGCGATGGGTTCCTGGAATGGCCGGCGGCCCTGGTGGAGGTCGCGCCGGCGGTCACGCGCCGGCGATCTCGCAGCGCACGCCGGCGCGTTCGAGCAGCTCGGGGAAGGGCGCCGGCGGTGGCGCGTCGGTGAACAGCCGGTCGATCTGCGACAGCGTGCCCAGCTCGATCATGGCCGGCCGGTTGAACTTGCTCGCATCGGCCGCCAGCCAGACCTCGCGGGCCTGCGCGATGATGGTCTGCGCCACCTTCACCTCGCGCAGGTCGTAGTCGCGCAGCGAGCCGTCGGCCTCGATGCTGGAGACGCCCACGAGCGCGATGTCGACCTTGAACTGGCGGATGAAATCGATCGTCGCCTCGCCCACCACCGCGCGGTCGCGCGAGCGCACCGAACCGCCCGCGACGATCACCTCGCAGGCGGTGTTGCCGCTCAGGATGGTCGCCACGTTGAGGTTGTT
>Ga0308170_10004764_pt1 | contig 10594 bp, 8 predicted proteins | sample PhyBR2_2_FD_202136 | JGI IMG/M metagenome (GOLD analysis project Ga0308170, IMG submission 202136) | Phyllosphere microbial communities from UC Gill Tract Community Farm, Albany, California, United States - DLSLSB.R2 | ecosystem: Host-associated > Plants > Phyllosphere > Unclassified | place... | reverse complement strand
GTGCCATTCGCATCCACGAGACCTGCACCAGCGGTTGCATCTATCACGGCGAATAAAAACCGGCGCAGCTCCCTGGCGAGCCTTCTGTGACAAGGAAACTTCTGTGGCGAGGGAGCAAGCTCCCTCGCCACAAGGGCGTCCCTGCTGAACCCCATTGGCCTATGCTTGATCCCCTGAGTCATTTTCAGTGGAGTATCAAGCATGACCAACTGGCCGCTGGATCAGGTCTACGACTTCGACGGACATCCCGTCCGCTACGCCATCCACGGCGACGGCCCGCCGCTGGTGTTTGTCCACGGCACGCCGTTTTCTTCCTATGTGTGGCACCGGATCGCCCCGCTCTTCTTCGCCACGCACACAGTGCACTATTTCGACCTGCTGGGGTACGGCCAGTCCGCGCAGCCGGATGCCGACGTGTCCCTCGGCGTACAGAACCGCCTGCTCGCCCAACTGCTGGAACATTGGAACCTGGAGCGTCCAGACGTGGTGGCCCATGACTTCGGCGGCGCCACCGCGCTGCGTACGCATCTCCTCGATGGGAAAGATTACCGAAGCCTGACACTGATCGACCCGGTGGCCCTGTCACCGTGGGGTTCGCCTTTTGTCCAGCATGTACGCCAGCATGAAGCGGCGTTCAGCGGCCTGCCCGACTACATCCAGCGCGCCATTGTGCCGACCTATATCCGCGGCGCGATCAAGCGGGATATTCCCGATGAAGAGTTGGCGCCCTACGTGCAGCCGTGGCTTGGCGAGCCGGGGCAGGCGGCGTTCTATCGGCAGATTGCGCAGATGGATGAACGTTACACCGACGAGGTCGAGAGCCTGTACCCGAACGTGCGCTGCCCGACCCAGATATTGTGGGGCGAAGATGACCAGTGGATTCCCATCGAGCGCGGTCGGAAATTGCACGGGATGATCCCGGGGGCGCTGTTTCAGCGCGTTCCGAACGCTGGACACTTGGTGCAAGAAGATGCGCCGGAAGCCATCGTCGCGGCGGTTTTGCAGTTTTTGGCGTTGCATCTTGCCTGCTGAAGGAACCGTAACCCCTGTGGGAGCGAGCAAGCCCGCTCCCACAAGGTAACCGCATACACATCAAGAGCTGTGTTCCAACTTGAATCACCGCCGCACCGCTTTTGCTCCTCGCAGCACACCCAACCCACAAATTGGCTATAAATAACCAGCCCTCACCCGCTTGGCACGGCCGCTGCACGCTTGCGACTTTCCTTCTCCTACGCAAGGACCGCCACAATGACTCAGAACGATCCGGGCAACGACTATCCCTTGAGCGAAGTCCCGATGAGCGCTCGCAAGGGTTTGGCCTCCACGGCCATGGTGCTGCTGGGCTTCACGTTTTTCACCGCCACCATGTTTGCCGGCGGCAAGCTGGGCGTGGCGTTCGGTTTTGCCGAGATGCTCACGGTCATCATCATCGGCAATCTGCTGCTGGGCCTTTATGCCGCAAGCCTGGGCTATATCGCCTTCAAGAGCGGGCTCAATTCGGTATTGATGGGCCGTTTCTGTTTTGGCGAGGTGGGCAGCAAGCTCAGCGACTTGATCCTCGGCTTGACCCAGATCGGCTGGTACGCCTGGGGCACGGCCACCGCGGCGGTGGTGCTGGGCAAGTATTTCGAATTGGGCCAGGGGACGGTGCTGGGGCTGATGGTGCTGTTCGGGTTGGGGTTCTGCGCCACGGCGTATATCGGCTATCGCGGACTGGAGATTCTTTCGTACGTCGCCGTACCGGCCATGTTGTTGCTGCTGATGCTCTCGATGTGGGTCGCGACGCAAAAAGTCGGCGGCCTCGACGGGCTGCTGGCTGTCGTGCCCACGGGTAACCTGGACTGGTCGACCGCGATCACGCTGGTCTTCGGCACGTTCGTCAGTGGCGCCACCCAGGCGACCAATTGGACGCGGTTTTCCCGCTCGGCGAAGGTCGCGGTGCTGGCGAGCCTGATCGGCTTTTTCCTGGGCAATGGCCTGATGGTTCTGATCGGCGCCTACGGGGCCATCGTCTACCAACAGCCTGACGTGGTCGAAGTGTTGCTGTTGCAGGGCTTCGCCATGGCTGCGATGGCGATGTTGCTGCTGAACATCTGGAGCACCCAGGACAACACCATCTACAACTTCGCCGTGGCCGGCTGCAACCTGCTGCGCACCCGTCGGCGCAAGGCCGTCACCCTGGCCGGCGCGGTGATCGGCACGCTGCTGGCGCTGCTGGGCATGTACGACATGCTGGTGCCTTATCTGATCTTGCTCGGCACGGTCATCCCGCCGATTGGTGGCGTGATCATGGCCGATTTCTTCTTCCGCTGGCGCGGTCGTTACCCGCGCCTGGCAGAGACGCAGCTGCCAGCGTTCAATTGGCCCGGGCTGTGCGCTTATGGCGTTGGTACCGTGGCCGCTTTCAACGCGCCATGGATCGCATCGCTGGTAGGAATCGCCGCCGGCGCGCTAACGTATGTGCTATTGATCGGCGTAACCGGCACTCGCACCGCTGACGCGCCCCTACAAGACCTCTAAAGGACTCGCCCGATGCACATCATCAACGCCCGCCTGCGCAATCGTGAAGGCTTGCATGAACTGCACCTGGAAAACGGCCTGATCGCCAGCATCGCCCGCCAGACCGAGGCCCCCAGCCTGGGGCCCGAAGACATCGACGCCGGCGGCAACCTGGTCGTGCCGCCCTTTGTCGAGCCGCACATTCATCTGGACGCCACGCTGACCGCTGGCGAACCGCGCTGGAACATGAGTGGCACGCTGTTCGAGGGCATCGAGTGCTGGGGCGAACGCAAGGCCACCATCACCCACGAAGACACCAAGACCCGCGCCCGGAAAACCCTCCAGGCCCTCGCTGCCCATGGCATCCAACATGTGCGCACCCACGTCGACGTGACCGACCCCGCACTCACCGCCCTCAAGGCAATGCTCGAAGTGCGCGAGGAGAGCCGTCATTTGGTCGACATGCAGATCGTCGCGTTTCCCCAGGAAGGCATCGAGTCCTACCGCAATGGCCGCGAGCTGATGGAGGAAGCGATCCGCATGGGCGCCGACGTGGTGGGCGGCATTCCACATTTCGAGTACACCCGCGACCAGGGCGTCAGCTCTGTGAAATTCCTCATGGACCTGGCCGAGCGCACCGGCTGCCTGGTGGACGTGCATTGCGACGAAACCGACGACCCGCACTCGCGCTTTCTCGAAGTGCTCGCCGAAGAAGCCCGCAGCCGCGACATGGGCGCCCGCGTCACCGCCAGCCACACCACCGCCATGGGCTCCTACGACAACGCCTACTGCGCCAAGCTGTTCCGCCTGCTCGGACATTCGGGCATCAGCTTCGTATCGTGCCCGACCGAAAGCATTCACCTGCAGGGACGCTTCGATAATTTCCCCAAGCGCCGCGGCGTCACGCGGGTCAATGAACTGCTCGAAGCCGGGATGAACGTGTGCTTCGGCCAGGATTCCATCGTCGATCCGTGGTACCCCCTGGGCAACGGCAACATCCTGCGGGTGCTCGAAGGCGGCCTGCATATCTGCCACATGCTCGGCTACCGCAACCTGCAAAGTGCCCTGGACCTGGTCACCGACAACAGCGCCAAGGCCATGGCCCTGGGCGAGCGCTACGGGCTGGAGCCTGGCCGTCCAGCGAACCTGCTGGTCCTCTCGGCCGACAGCGACTACGAAGTGATCCGCAGCCAGGGCCTGCCGCTCTACTCGATTCGCAACGGTGAAGTGTTGATGAAGCGGCAGATGCCGGTGGTGGAGTTCGGGCCGCAGCTGGGCTGAAATCTCCAATACCTGTGGGAGCGGGCTTGCTCCGGGCGGCGATCCGACGATAGCGGTCTCTCAGTTAATACCTTTGCGGCTGAGCTGACGTTTTCGCGAGCAGGCTCGCTCCCACAGGGACCTTCAGCTGACACAAATATTGTGTCCGGCGTCGCTCCAATGTGGGAGCGAGCCTGCTCGCGAAGACGGCATCGGCTGCGCTGCAAAACGTCCAGAAGCCCTACGGCAGAGGCCGCGCCGCACCAAACAACCTGACCCGCACCAGCTCCCCCGCCTCATCTTCCAGCAGGATCGGCGCAATGCCGCCCGGCATCACCACCCTGACCACCCCCGCTTTCACCCAACCCACCCGCCACGCAGCACTCGCCACGGCGCTGGCGCTGGTGCCCGACGACGCGGTAGGACCTTCGCCTCGCTCGAACACCCGGGCGGCGATTCGTCCCTCGGCTTCAAGCCACGCCCATTGCAGATTGATCCCTGCCAGACAAGGAACTCCCGCCCCGCCCGGCGCCGCATAGGCAATGTCGCTCAGGACCCGCGACAGAGCCGGCGCGCGCATCTGCGCAAGGCTGGGCAACGCCGCCGCATCATCGAGCAGAGTCACACAGTGAGGATTGCCGATGCGCACAAACTGGCTGTAGCCCCACGCTGTATTCAATGCATGGAGCGCCGGCACACGGCTCACTTCCCAGGGACCGAATATCACCTCTTCGACACCTTGGGCAGCCACGGCCCGTGGTCCGAACAGCGGCGCGCCCAGGTCCAACCAAAAACCCTGGACGCCTTCGAATTCAGCAGCGCGAACCGAGGTCTGCACCGGTGAGACGCCTTCAGTTTTGTCGTGATGAACCTGCAGCAAACATTCACCGTCGCCCACCAGCAAACCTCGCTCCTGCAAGGCCAGGGAGAAAATCGTCAAGCCATTGCCGCTGCGCTCGGCCAGTGTCCCATCGGTATTGACGATCAACAGATCAAACGGCGGTGCGTCCTGGAACGGGCCGATCAGCAGGCCGTCACTGCGATGGGCCTTGGCCTCCGGCGGCGCTTCGCCCGGCACCCATGCGCAAAAAGCCTGCACGGCGGCGACGCTCCAGGTGTCGCGCGTTTGCGCAGCCTGGGCGGCAGACGATGGCAGGTCGATCCCCTGGGCACGGACCTGCCGTGGCGAAACGACGCCATAGATATTGCCGCGTGCATCGTAGAATTGTGTCATGGACCAAACCCGGATCGGCCAGCAAGGCCCGCTACTGTATGCCGGCGAAGGCTGCCGGGCAAAGCTCGCCGGCCACCCTGGCATTCGCGTCGGCACCTTGAGGTCGCAGTGAGGTCATTGGATATGCAAGCATAGGCGCCTGCTCGCAACACCGTACCGCACGAAAGCCAAGGATGTTTCATGACCGCGATTCTCCCTCCCCCTACCTTCGTTCCAGGCCGCCTGGAACAGATGTCCACCCGCATCGCCTACCTCATCGCCGGGATCGGCATCGCCGCCTGGGCGCCGCTGGTGCCTTACGCCAAGGTGCGGGCGAACCTGGACGAAGGCACGCTGGGGTTGCTGTTGCTGTGCCTTGGGGTCGGGTCGATCCTGGCGATGCCGATTTCCGGCGCCCTGGCGGCACGGTTCGGCTGCCGTCGGGTGCTCAGTGGCGGCACGCTTTTGGTCTGCCTGGCGCTGCCGCTGTTGGCAACGATGAGTTCCCTGCCATGGCTGGTGACGGCGTTGTTTTTGTTCGGCGCCGGGCTCGGCACCGTGGACTCCACCGTGAACCTGCAAGCAGTCATCGTCGAGCGCGCCAGTGGCAAGACCATGATGTCGGGGTTCCACGGCATGTTCAGCCTCGGCGGGATCATCGGCGCGGCCGGCGTCAGTGCCCTGCTCGGCCTCGGGCTTTCGCCGCTGGTGGCGACGCTGGCGGTCAATGCCGTGCTGTTGGTGGCGCTGTTCAAGGCGGCGCCGCACCTGCTGCCCTACGGCAGTGAAAGCTCGGGACCGGCGTTTGCCATTCCCCACGGCGTGGTGCTGTTTATCGGCATCCTGTGCTTCATCGTATTCCTGGCCGAAGGCGCGGTACTGGACTGGAGCGCCGTATTCCTGGCTAGCGAGCGCGCGCTGGACACCGCCTATGCCGGGTTGGGTTATGCCGCGTTTGCCTTGACCATGACCGTTGGCCGGCTGACCGGCGATTCGGTGGTGCATCGCCTGGGCGCCAAGCGCGTGATCATCTACGGCGGGTCGATCGCGGCGGCGGGTTTCCTGATGGCGACCGTCGCACCGATGTGGCAAGCCGCGCTACTGGGTTATGCATTGGTAGGCGCCGGGTGTTCGAACATCGTGCCGGTGCTGTACACCGCCGTCGGCAAACAGACACTGATGCCCGAAGCCATCGCCGTGCCGGCCATCACCACCATCGGTTACGCCGGCATTCTTGCGGGTCCGGCATTGATCGGGTTTGTTGCCCATGGCAGTAGTTTGAGTCTTGCGTTCGGGTTGATTGCGCTGTCGTTGGTGGCGGTGGCGGCCAGTGGGAAGGTGTTGAAAGTTTGAAGCCTTGCAGATTTCCCCGTGGCGAGGGAGCTTGCTCCCGCTCGACTGCGAAGCAGTCGTAAACCGGTGGATGCGGTGTGTCTGAGGCTCCGCATTCAGCAGGTTTTGGGGCCGCTTCGCGGCCCAGCGGGAGCAAGCTCCCTCGCCACAGGGGTACGCCTCTGCCTTTAGGCTGGATCAAAACCCCACGCTCGCCTGGACAAAGAACGTACGCGGCGCACCGACGTAGATACCCGAGTTGTTGTCGCTGGAACGGGTGTAGTACTGGTGATCGAACAGATTCTTGACCCCGGCGCCGACCTTCAGGTTCGACAATTGCTCGCCAAAGTCGTAACCGGCCCTTACGTTCCAGAGCATGTAGCCAGGCATGTCGCCATACCGGCCATCGGCGTTACCGTCGGTGATGTAGTTGTCGCTGAAGCTGCCGTCAGGATTGACACTGTTGCCGGGTGAACGCTGCTTGGACTGGGCGAAGCCGTCGAGGTTGTAGGTCCAGCGATTGACGTCGTAGCGCAGGCCAACGGTGGCCACCTGGCGGGAGTAGAACGGCAGGTCGCGGCCCTTGAAGCTTGGGATCTGGCCTTCATACGTTGCACGGGTGTAGGTGAAACCCGCGCTGGCGGTGAGCCCATCAAGGCGCGGGTCGAGCGCGGCCATGTCGTAGTGCACCGACGCTTCCAGGCCCTGGTGCTTGGTGGCGCCCATGTTGGTCCAGCCGACATCGTTGCGGTGTTGTTGCCCTCACCACCCTGGCCCAATTGGAAATACTGCAGGCTGCCAAACGAGGTTTCGTAGTTGGCGAACAGCTTCCAGGCATCGGACAAGTGATACATCACGCTCAAGGCGGGCAGCGGTTCGTTGCTGTCGATGCTGCGGCGCTTTTCCTGCACGGGATTGCCGGCGGTGTCGAGCACCGGGCGGTCGTGCCATTCGGTGCTGATGCGTTCGAAGCGAATGCCCGGGGTGATGGTCCACTTGCCGACGTCGATCTTGTCATCGATGTAGACCGCGTGGGCTTCGGTGCCACCGGTGCGGTCCTGGTAGACGTGGCCATCGGAACCCGGGCGCACCACCGGTTCGTTGTTGCGCAGCGCCAGGCGGCTGGCCTCTTCGTGCATGCCTTCCTTGAGGTAGCGGTAACCGACACTGGCTTCCTGGGTGGTGGGCCCGAAATCAAACACATGGGAAACCCGAGGCTCGATGCCGAAGGTGTAATACGTGCGCGGGTAGGACACCAGGTTGCGCTGGTCCCGGTTAGCGATGGTGCTGCCGCGGTAGCTGTCGGAGTAGTAAGTCAGCACCTCGGCCTGGGTGCGATCGCTGATCTCGCGAATCCACTTGAAGGACACGTCCTTGCGCCGGCCGCTGAAGTTGTCCCAGTCGCGGTCGGACTGGTACGGGTCGGCGTCGTACTGGGCCTGGGTCAAACCGCCCGGCATGTCGGCCTTGGCGTCGTAGTAATGGAAATTCAACGAGAAGTCATCGACATCGGTCGGTGCCCAATGAGTCTTGAGAATGACGTCGTCGATGTCGTTGTCGTTATTGCTTTTGCGAAAACCGTTGCCGTTGACGCCGGAATACAACAGCGCCACGCCCAAGCCGTTATCGGCCGTGCCGCCGAGGAACGCCGTGTCGATGTGCTTCCAGCCGCCGCGCTGGGACGTTTCCAGGGTGCTGCCGATTTCCCCGGTGGCTTTTTCCGGAATCGCGCGGGTGACGAAGTTGATCACCCCGCCGACGTTCTGCGGCCCATAGCGCACCGACCCGGCGCCGCGTACCACGTCGATGCTGTCCAGGTTGCCCGCGGAAATCGGCGCCATGGACAGTTGTGGCTGCCCATAGGGCGCAAACGCGGCTGGTACGCCGTCGATCAACACCGTGGAGCGTGGCGACAGGCGCGAGGTGAGGCCGCGCACGCCGACGTTCAGGGAAATATCACTGCCGCCCGTGCCGTTGGCGTCCTGCACTTGCACGCCGGGCACGCGACGCAGCACATCGCCGACGTTCATGGCGCCCTGCTCGACCATCGCCTCGCGACGGATCACCGTCCGCGCGCCAGCGTGGTTCTGCACCACTTCGGCATTGGCATCGCCGAGCCAGTCGCCAACCACCTGGATGTCGGTGGTGCCCAGCTCCAGCGGGCCCGCCGTGGGCGCCGGCAAAATGGTCACCGAGCCTTCATCGATCTGGTATTGCAAACCGCTGCCCCGCAACAGTTGACTGAGCGCCGCTTCCGGGGACATGTTGCCTTCCACCGCCGGCGCGTGCTTGCCATCCACCAGTTCCGGATTGAAGAAAACCTGCAACGAGGTCTGCTGGCCCAGCTGGCTCAGCGCCTGGTCCAAGGGTTGCGCCTGGATATGGATCGCCGTGGCGACCTGGTCGGCAAAGGCCTGGGGCAACCCGGCGCTGACAGCCAGGCTCAGGGCCAGCGGCAGCCAGCGTGCGGGGAGGCGTTTGTTGTTTTTGGCGGAGGTTTTCACGTCGAACCTTGTCCTGTCGAATCGCAATAATACGCGTCTGTTAATGCAAACCAGTTGCAGTTGGACAAGAAGACGAAGAACTCGAAAAAAACCTGAATCTATTTCGAAATTATTTCCTGGCTGCCGTCATCCAGCGTGCGCACGGCCACCGGCAGGATGTTCGGCAAGGCCTTGAGCAGCGCCTCGGGATTGTCCGAACGAAACACGCTGGTCAGGCGCAGGTTGCCCACCGATGCACTGGCAACCCGCAGGGGCTTGGCGCGATAACGGGACACTTCCTCGGCCACTTCACTTAACGGCGCATTGTTGAACACCAGTTTGCCGTTGCGCCATGCGGTGACTTCATCGGCATTGATCGCATAGGGCGACGCGACCTTGCCCCGGGCATCGATCCGGGTACCGAGGCCGGCCGTGAGGTTGACGGGCATGTCGCGCCCCTGGACCCGGACGCTGCCCTGCTCCACCGCCACCCGGGAACCGTCGACATCACGACGCACATCGAAGCGCGTACCGGTGACCGTCACCTGGCCGTTGCCCGCGTCCACGGTGAACGGACGCCCCGTGTCATGCTCAACGCTGAACAGCGCCTCGCCCTCGACCAGTTCCACCCGGCGTTGGTGATGGGCGAACTGGACACGCACGTGGCTACGGCTGTTGAGGTCGATCGCCGAACCATCCGGCAAGGCGACATGCCGACGCTCACCCAGCGCGGTGGCAAATTCGCCGCTGTAATCGCCCGCAGCGTCCAGGCCACTGAACAGCCCCAACCCGACCGCCACCACGAGCAACCCCGCGGCTACGGCAAAACGCAGCAGCGGCCGGCGCTTCGCACGTTCGGCGGGCCGCTCGCACAACGCTTGCAGACGCTCCTTGGGCAACAGATCCGTTGCGCTCCAGATCCCCTGGAGCAGTTGAATCTCGTCGCGATGGTTAGGGTGTTCGCCCAACCACGCATCGAAACGCTGGCGCTCCTCGATGCCCATGACCGGGTTTTGCAAACGCACGAACCATTGCGCCGCCTCGTCGCGAACCCTGCCCTGCCCGCACGGGCATTCACGGCTATCCATCATGGAAGGATCCTGTGGCTCAGGTGGAAGAATACGACGGGTCATTGTCCTGGCCCGTCCAGGCGATCCCGCAGATGGCGCAGGGTGCGGATCATATACTTTTCCACCATGTTTTTTGACAGCCCCAGGCGTTCGGCGATTTCCGCCTGGGTCAGGCCCTCGATCTTCTGCCAGACGAACACCGTGCGGCAGTTGGCCGGCAGTTCGGCAAGTGCCCGCTCGATGGAGTCCGCCAGTTGGATCGCGTGCATGTAGTGCTCCGGGTCGCTCGCAAGCGATGGGGTGTCGAACGCCACTTCCTCCAGGGCGCCCCGTCGATCTTCACGCCTATAACCGTCCACCGCAATGTTGCGCGCCGTCTGGTGCAGGTAGGCCCGGGGCTGCTCCACTTGCGCTGAATCGGATTCGAGCACCCGCACGAAGGTGTCGTGGGCCAGGTCCTCGGCCTGCTGGCGATTGCGCAGGCGACGGGTCCAGGTGCCGATCAACTCTTCGTAATGCTCGAAAAAGCCGGGTCTGCGGGGCAGCTTGGGGATCATCGCGGCGCGCTGTGGGGACGGGACGTGAATAGTAATGGTTACTATTAATAGGAAGCAAACGCCGCCCGACCGGCTGGCACCAAAATAAAAATGTGGGAGCGAGCCTGCTCGCGAAAGCGGTGTGTCAGTCAACAATGGTATTGACGGTGAGTCCGCCTTCGCGAGCAGGCTCGCTCCCAC
>Ga0308170_10004763_pt1 | contig 10595 bp, 7 predicted proteins | sample PhyBR2_2_FD_202136 | JGI IMG/M metagenome (GOLD analysis project Ga0308170, IMG submission 202136) | Phyllosphere microbial communities from UC Gill Tract Community Farm, Albany, California, United States - DLSLSB.R2 | ecosystem: Host-associated > Plants > Phyllosphere > Unclassified | place... | reverse complement strand
CAGAGAGCGGGAAAGGGCCGTGCGGCATGTGCGATCGAGAGCAAAGGCGGGGTGAGCTCGAGCGAGACGAGGAGGACGGCGTCGGCCTCGGCACCTTGCTGCGGCTCGAGCGGGTGGCTGTCCCGCGAGTAGGCGACTCGAGCAAGAGGTCGGCGAGACTGAACGAGCCAGGGAGAGAGCGACAGAGGGTCGGCGGCGAGGGCAAAAATGCTCGCAGGCCGGCTCGTCGTCTCGACCTTGTCGGCGCTCTTCGCCTCGCTCGCCTCTCCCCTCTTCCTCCGGAGCCCACGCCAACAGTACGTCCATCTGCGCCCCTCGAGCTCACTGTGCACCGTCCTGACTCTCTGCCGCACACAGTGTCCGAGAGCCTCATCTTCAAGGGAAGGTGCGGCGCCTCCCCTCGTCGACTTCGTCTGCCCGTCCTCCCCTCGACCCGACAGCTGACGCCCTCACGCCCGCCTTGCCCGCTCCTCTGTTGCTCCGTTGCGCTCGCCTGCTCTCAGCCTCGTCGGCCACAAGTGCGTCTCAGCCCTCTAGCCCTCTGCGCCGTGAGCGAACGCTGACCTCGCCCTCTCCCTCCTCCCCCCTCGCCCGCTCGCCGTCCTCCCTTTTTCCCTGCGCCTCGCCTCTCTCCCTCCTCCTCGCTCGCCCCCGACCTCGTCGCACTTTTTCCCACCTCGCCTTTTCACCTTCGACCCTCGTCCACCACCAACCAGGGGCGATGTCACCGCCATCGCGACGTCGTCCGAGAACCCGGACATGATCTTGACCGCCTCGCGCGACAAGACCATCATCATGTGGTCGCTCACCCGTGACGACGTCAGTCCTCGCTTTCATCCCTGTTCTCTCGAGCGCGGCAGGGCGGCGGGATTGGCGAGGCAGGGCGAGGGACGAGGGCGATCGAGGTGGACGCGGACAGGGGCCGAGGGACGGACGGACAGGGGCGACGGACGGCTCGGTGTCCGCTCGGTCGGCGCCGTCCCTCCGGACTCCGGCGCTCAACTGTGGGCCGGCGTCCGTCCGTCGGCGTCGCGTCCGTCGGACGAGGGTCGTGCGCCGTGTCGATCCTCGGCTTGGCGGCACTTCCCTCTCGTCGCCCCCTCGCGCGCCCGCCTGCGCCCAGACTCGCACAAGCAGCTCCCTCATCACACCGTGCACGATCGCTGACTCTCTTTCCCCCTCTCGCACGCTCGCAGGCGTCGTTCGGCTACCCGAAGCGCATCCTCCACGGCCACAACGGCTTCGTCTCGGACGTCGTCGTCTCGTCGGACGGCCAGTTTGCTCTGTCCGCCTCGTGGGACAAGACGCTCCGCCTGTGGGACCTCAACACCGGCCTCACGACCCGTCGCTTCGTCGGCCACACGTCGGACGTCCTCTCGGTCTCGTTCTCGGCGGACAACCGCCAGATCGTCTCGGGCTCGCGCGACCGCACCATCAAGCTGTGGAACACGCTTGGGGAGTGCAAGTTCAACATCACCGAGGACGGCCACAGCGAGTGGGTCTCGTGCGTGCGCTTCTCGCCCAACCCGATGAACCCGGTCATCGTCTCGGCCGGCTGGGACAAGGTCGTCAAGGTGCGTCTCTCTCTCTCCTCCTACCTGTGCGTGTGCACGTGTGTGTGCCGTGTGCGCGGCGGCGCGCGCTCTCTCGAGCGCGTCGTCGTCGTCGTCGCCGTCGCCCGCCCGGGTTCGTCAAGCATGATGATCCCATACTTGTATATATTTGCTACTTCAGAGGAACTATCTCCTCCTATGAGAACACCAATTTATCCACCAAGATCGCTGATCTCGACAACCCCGGCGGCGACGGCACACGCACACTGACTCGGAGGAGCAGCCCGACTCGAGGTTGACATCTCGCTGACCTCGTCTCCCTCCCTCCCTCCCTCGTCTCGCCTCGCCCGCAGGTCTGGGAGCTCGCCAAGTGCAAGCTCAAGACCAACCACTTCGGCCACACCGGCTACATCTCGACCGTCACCGTCTCGCCGGACGGCTCGCTCTGCGCGTCGGGCGGCAAGGACGGCATCACGATGCTCTGGGACCTCAACGAGGGCAAGCACCTCTACTCGCTCGAGGCCGGCGACAACATCAACGCGCTCGTCTTCTCGCCCAACCGCTACTGGCTCTGCGCCGCGACCGCGTCGTGCATCAAGATCTTCGACCTGTGCGTCCTCCTCCCTCTCGCTCGGTCCTCTTTCTCTCGATCGGTCGCTGACCAAGTCTCGCTCTCTCCTCTTCCCCCTCTCCTCTCCCTCGCTCGCACGTCATCGTCGCCGCCTCCCCTCGACTCGCTCGCCCTTCTCGCCGTCTCGACCTCGCCCCTCGACTTCCCTCTCCTCCCTCTTCCTCTCTCTCTCCCTCTCTCGCCTCACTCTCTCCCTCACCTCTTCACCTTCCTCTCACTCCTTCGTCATCGCCGCCTCGCCTCGACCTCGCCCTCGCCGTCGTCCTCCACGCCGCCCCCCCTCCCCTCCTCGACTCTCCTCCCTCTCTCCCTCCTTCTTTCCTCTCTCTCTCTCCTTCGCTCCTCGCCCGCCCTCACCCTCGCCGCCCTCGCTCGCCCTCCAACAGCGAGTCGAAGTCGATCGTCGACGAGCTCCGCCCCGAGTTCGACCTCGGCGCCAAGGCCCGTGAGCCCGAGTGCACCTCGCTCGCGTGGTCCGCGTCCGGCGAGACTTTGTTCGCTGGTTACACCGACGGTGTCGTCAGGGTCTTCAGCGTCATGTAGTTTGGCCCCGGACTGGCCGGCGCTCGAGGAGGAAAGGAGGAAGGAGGACTTGTCCGTGGACTGGGCCGTGCAATCCCATTGCTCGTTCGCTCAGGACTTCGCTTTCTCTCTCTTTTCTCTCTCGGCTTCCTTCTCTCGTGCGAGCGAGAGCAGCAGAGCTTCTTTTGTGTGAGAGCGAAAGAGCGGGCCCTGGAGAGCCGACTTCAGGGGAGGCGTACTTATCCTCTCGGACTTGGGCACGAAAAAGCGCGTTGCGCAGAAAGCGAGATCAAGCGAGAGAGAGAGAGAGAGAGCGGGCAGGGGAGGGGTGCTACGGCTCGAGAGAGAGTGCGACGCTGCTCAGGCCTGGCGGCGACGCGCGAGGACGGCGGCGAGCTCCTTCCTGAAGGCCGCGCTCGGGCCGCCCGTCGGCCTCGCAGCGTGGCTCGCCGTGCGCGCGCCTCCCTGCGCCTGCGCCGGCGAGTGCGACGACGACGTCGACGTCGAGGGCGTGGGAGGGACGCGAGGCGCGGCGGCGAGGGCGGGAGAGCCGGCGCCGGCGGGCGAGAGGGGCGAGCCCGAGACGCGGCGGGCCGAGCGAGGCTTGCTCTACGTCTGTTCGTCTCATCAAAAAGCTCGAGAAGAAGCAAAAGAGAGGAAGAGAGATGCCTTGCACGACGGCCCTCGCGCTCTCTCGCTACCGCGGCCCGACGCGCTCGAGGACCTTGCGCACGAGCCCCGCCACCCTCTCGGCCTCGTCGCCGCCCTCCTTACCCTGCTCCTCCCACCGCCTGACGACGCCCTCGACCATGCCGATGCGCTCCTCCTCACGGTGCTCGTTGAGCCACCGCACGTACTCGGCCTCGGTGCGGCCGTGGAGGACGTTCGGGAGCGGGAGCGCGGCGACGTTGGCGCGCGCGAGGAGGTGCTGCACGAGGATGAGGGTCGGGACGTCGCCGGTCTGTAAAGGGTCGGCGAGGGAGGCGAGGTCGAGGAAGAGGAGAGGGCGGAAAGCTGCGGCAGGTCGGCGAGAAAAGGAGGGACAGGACGGCGAGGAGAGGTCAGTCTTCGAGCGCGCCGATGAGCAGAAAGAGAAAGAGGACGTCGACGCACCTCGCAAAGCCTTGAACTGGTCGCCCATGCTGCTGAGTGCGAGGCCGTGCCCGGAGAGGTACTGCGAGATGGCAAACTCGAGCGCGGTCGTGTCCGAGGTGAGCTTGAGCTTGCCGGCCTCGCTGAGCGGGTGTACGAGCGACGCGTGCAGGAGAAAGGTCTGCACGGTGAAGCGGGCGAGGTCGAGAGCCCTGCGAGCGCGCGAGAGAGGAGTCAGGACGGCGTCGACGAGGAAGAGGAAGAACGAAGGCGAGGAGGACGGTCGACGCACCACTCCTTGGCCAAGTCGCCGACCCGGTACGACGCAAAGATCTCGTCCTTGACAAGTGCGAGCTTGTCGACGAGGTCGGTCATGTACGAGCTCGTGCCGCCGACCGACATGGGTCCGTGCCCGTGAGCCGAGTCGGCCTCCTTCGAGTAGTCGACGCGGTGCATGCGCGACAGCAGCGTCGAGTACTCGCGCCGGATCGAGAGGATGAGCGGGTTGATGATGCCGAGGTAGACCGAGCGGGCGCGCTGCGGGCGAGGGCGAGGAGGGAGTCAGGTCGGCGTTCAGCGGGCGAGGAAGGGAGGCGCACGCACCTCGACGGCCGCAGGATCTCGTTGACGCTCTCGGTGTGGTCGGCGAGGGCGCGCTCGAGCGGGAGCCAGAGGTGGTACAGCGAGCTCGTGAGGTCGGCGTTCTGGTGCTGCGACGGCGTCGCGAGCGGGCCGAGGAGCGACATGGCGGCGTGGTCGTGCGCGATCTGCAGAAGCACCGTCAGTACAGGGACGGCGTCGTGTGCGAGAGCGAGAGAGAGGGACGCACGAGGCCTTCGGACCGGCTGACGAACGTGTCGACGGCGCGGCTTGCGCCCTTGGCGACTGCCTTGACGAGGAGGGGGTCAAAGCGCGCGGCGTCGAGCTCATTGACGATCGAGCGCGCCGTCGTGAGGCCCTCGTTGGCGGTCGGGACGGTCGGTGGTCGTGCCGAGAAGGACGGCGTGAGGGACGACGAGATCGAGAAGGCCGACGTGACGGCCTCGCCGAGTCGGTTGGTCGAGCGGGTGAGGTAGAGCGTCTCGAACGGCTGGATGGCGCGCAGGACGAGGACCGTCTCGGGGCTCTGCTGGGCGAGCGTGTAGACCGTGTCGGTGTGGACGGCGATCTTGGAGAAGAATTCCTGGAAGAGGCGCAGGAGGCGAGGGTAGCCGGTGCTGAGGGTCGTCTGGATGAACGAAGAAGCTGCAGGGACACGATGTCAGCAACAGTCCTCGAGAGCGTCGTCTAGAGTGTGGAGCATGGACGCACAGCGCGCCGACTCCTTCGCCTGCGTCTCGAAAGCTTGCGCGAGCGTCGTCCAGAAGAGCGCGCTCGGCTTGTTGTCGAGGACCTGCGCCCAAGGCAGCGCGTCAGCACGCGCTCGTCGTCGTTCACCGAGAAGAGAGACAGGACGCACCGTCATGGCGTCGTCGAGGAAGCTCGTCTGGGTCGTCTGGTCCTTCTTGAGCCGCAGGACCTTCTCGAGCGTGTAGACCTGCAGGACTCGGCGCCGCCGTCAGCGCTCGCACTCGAGCGAGAGAGAGAGAGCAGCAGAGACGGACGCACCTTGATGCAGACGCTGCCGAGGTCGGTGACGAGGTTCTCGAGCCGGCCCCAGAAGACGGCCGACCACTGCGGCATGGTCGCCTGGGTCGGCTCGTTACGGGTGCGCGACTTGTACACGAAGGCCGAGGCGGCGTTGACGGGTCCATCTGTTGCGCGCAGAGAGTCAGTGAGGTTCAAGCGGGAAAGCAGAAGCGGGACGAGCGCACCTTTGCCGCCGACCTCGCGCGAGAGCGACGCCATGTCGAAGCACGCCTTGACCGAGCGCAGGACGAGGTCGTTGAGGTCGGCGAGGAGGCTGTCGACGAGCGAGGGCAGGACGAGGAGGTTGTGGGCGGTCTGGAGCGACGAGGCGAGGAGAGGGTGGTCCTGCGCGCGAAGGGGGCCGAGCGTCAGTTCCTGCCGAACGAGCACGCGAAAGAGGGACGAGACGCACAAGCTCCGACAGGCCTCGGTGCACGGAAGTCTCCATCTCCTGCACGACGTGCTGCCGCGAGAGCTCGACCGCAGGAATCGCCGCCTCGACCGCGACGAGCGAGCGGATCGGCAGGAGCGCCTCGGGGTCGTCCTCGGCCGGCTCGACGCCTTCTCCCGCCGCGACGAGCGTCTCTGCGAGGAAGGCGAACGTTAGGAGAGCTGTAGAGAGGGTTGAGAGGGGGAGCGGGAGCGCACGCACCGATTTCCGCCAACGTGAGCGCCGCTTCTGCCATTGCCCTCTCTCGCCGCTCGCCGACCCGCTCGCCCCTCTCCGTCTTGCCTTCCTCCGACGCAGCTCCATCGATCTCGGCCATCTGCGCCTCGAGCCGTCGCGCGAGGACCATGAAGCGCTGGGAGCGGCGGGCGAGCGAGGCGGCGCGGCGGAGGCGGGTGAGGAGGAGGAGTGACGAGGCGAGGGATTGGTGCGGCGTGGCGATCTTGCGTTGAAGCCTGGAGGGATCCGAGAGTCAGCTCTGCGCGTCGAGAGGGGCGTGAGCCGGACAGGGACGCACCTCGTCACCCCACCTTCGACCTCGGCAAGCCCTCGACGCACTTCCGACAGGTCGTTGTCGAGCCCGCCGAGACTCGCAGCCTGCAGCAGCAGCGACGAGTGGTGCTTGGTGACCTGCGCGAGGGAGAAAGGAGTCAGCTCACGACCTGGCGGAGCGAGAGGAGGCGGAGAGCGGGGACGCACCTCGCCCTTGAGCTGTCGGTTGAGGTCCTCGATGCCAAAGTTGAGCCGTGCAAGCGCTGCCGACACATCACCCTGACCGTTCTCGCCGACGAGGCCCTTCATGAAGCCCGTCCCGCCTGCTGGTACGCCGGTCGGCGCCTCGCCCTCAGCCGGCGGGGGGTAGTCCTCGCCGTTGAGGACGGCATGCGCGAACGCGTCGGCCTCGAAGTTGGGATGCAGGAAGGTGGCATACTCTGTTGCGCGCAGCGGATCAGCTCTGTCCAGGCTGCTGTGCGAGAGAGAGGACGGACGACGCACGAACACGAGGGTCGGGAGGGCTTGCTGGCGGGATGGCGGGCATGGCCGGCTGCGCGGCAGGGCGTGTCGGGTGCGGTGTAGAGGCAGAGCAAGCAGTCGCGCACCTCGCTCGAGGCAGAGGGCGGATGTGACGAGGCAAGGGTTCGTCGTCGTCGTCGGCTGCCCCTCATCTCCCGACCGCACCCTCTCCGCACTCTTGCTGCAGCTTGGACAAGCCTGTCCTACTCTGCTCGCTCGCAGGGGCTGGCTCGGCAAGGGCGCGACCCTCCCCGTGCCTCTGAGCCGTGGCCGGCCTCGTCACCTCCTCCTCATCTCTCTCGCGGCTCTGCACTGCGCAGCCTGTTCTGGGACCGTTGCTCGCGGCGGCGATGCGATCCGAGTCAGACTCTCGGTCGGCTGCGCATCCGCGATGTGCTCTAGCCCGAGGGCTCGCCCTCGCTCTTGTCCCTGCTCGCGCTGCTCTGCTTCGAAGCCTCCTCGACCGCTTGCACCTGCGTCTTTGCCGGCGCTTTCCATGGCGAGCGGATCAGGGGTTCTGCTCGCACCCGTGTATGGGAGTTCCGCGCGAGGATGGAGTGCCCGCCGCGCAGCCTGCGCCTGAAGACGGGCAACGGCGTGCTCTCGCGCCGAGAGTGCCCTTGTGAGAGCGGCCCTGGTCAGCCCGAGCCCGTCCAGTACGATCCTGGCAATACAAAGCAGCAGAAGAGCGCGTCAGAGTCCGGCACGAGGAGGAACGGGTTCGGTCGGCGAGAGTCGAGAGCGCGCACCGCTTCCACCGCCGGGCCTCCTTCTCCTCGCTCGCTCAGCTGCACTCCTCGCCGGTCGAAGAGCAGACACCTCGAGCAGACTCGAGAGCGCCGACATCACCTGGCCTGTCAGCATCCACGTCCTCCAGCCCGGCGCCAAAGCACCTTCCCCCGCTCGCCGGTCGAGCAAGCTCCGCCACATCTCCTCGCCTCGACCCTCGCCTGCACGTTCACCTGTTCGCCATGGGCGCTCTCATCTGGCACGACTGGGCCCGCCTGCTCGCCCTCACCTCTGCCTTCTGTGCGTCCAGCCCGTCCTCCTCCCTCCCCCACCTCGAGTCCGCTGACGCTCCTCCTCCCCTCTCGCACGCAGACGTCGGCTGGGCCGCCATCTGGGCCTTCTTCTACCGCAAGTTCTTCTGGGACTTTGTCGGCGCGACTCTCGGTCCAGGCGGGCTCGTGTGCGTCACTCGAGTTGCTCAACTCTCCGCTCGCGCACAAGCTGACCAGTTCCTGCGACCCTGCGCGCAGCTCGCCGCCTGGCGCCGCCATCTTCGTCAAAATCATCGTCGACTTCCCCATCCTGCAGATCGTCAACGTCGTACGTCCTCACTTCTCGAGCTCGACCTCTCGCGCCGGTCCTGACTCTCGGCCCTCCTGCAGGTCAACGCCCTCGTCACGCTCGCGCTCGAATGGCCGCTCCCGCCGGTCACAAGGCTCAAGCTACACGGCTCGATGGTCCTCCGCGTTGCGCTGTACGTTTGGTGCACCGCTGCAGCCTGTGAGCCTCGTCTCCTCGAACTCGCGCGCGCGCTTCGACGAAAGCTTCGCTGACGCTTTGACCCACTCGCCCGCAGCCCTCGTCTACCAGACGGCCTTTCCTGCGCTCTTCTATCTCGTGACAGCGATGGCGTACGGTCGCGCTCTTGCGTGCGTCCAGCTCCTCCTCGTCTTCTCCTCTCTCTCCATCTTCGAGCCTCCTTGCTCCCTGCGCAAGCTCACTCAGGCTCTCACTGCCCGCAGCAAAGGCGAGACAATCGCTGCCGAGGTCAAGCCCGGCGCCGCCGCTCGTCCCGTCAAAGTCTGAAGCGTCGAGCCGGGCGCGCTCAGGCCTCGAGGAGGCGCCTCCCGACAGGAGCGCTGGCTCGCTCTCTTCCCTCTCTCGCTTTGCGCGTCCTCTCTCTAGCAGTGCACAGACGCAATGAAATGCAGGTCTATCCGTCTTTGAGCGCGTGCGAGTCCGGGCAGAAGGGGTATCTGAGAGAGCGGGAAGAAGGAGAGGTCTAGAGCAAGAAGTGGACGACGACGACGACGAGAGGGGCCGCGCCAGAGGAAGAGAGAGGAGAGGAGAGAGATAGTCCGTGATGATGCACGAGAGCTCGCCGCCAGCGAGTCAAGCGCTGAGCGGCACGCCGGCCGTGCGCCTCGCCGCCGCCCTGAGCGCCTCGAGCGCCTCCCTCTCGCGCACGTCCGCGTCGGCCCTCCCGCTCGCAGCCGCGCCGAGCTCCTTGTCGTTCTCGGCGCGCAGCGCGAGGACGCGCTCGGCCTCGGCGGCAAACTCGGCCGCGACCTCGAGCTCCCACTCCTCGGCGGCGGCAAAGCCGCGCAGCTCCGAGGCGTACTCGTCCCACCCGCCGCGGAGGGCCCAGAGCTCGTGCGGGAGGCGCAGGGCCGTCGACGGGGACGAGGAGGACGAGGACGAGGGCGAGAGGCGCGCGGCGATGAGGTGGAGGAGGAGGATGGGCGGGAGCGTGACGAGGGCGCTGAGGAGCGTCGGGCACTGCGGCGACAACGGTGAGGCGACGCCGTTGCGCGTGCTCGTGACGGTCGACGACGTCGCGGGCGCAGCCTGCAGCGCAAAGAGCGCCGAGGGCGTGAGCGGCGCCTGCGCGTCGCTCGCGGCGGGCCCTGCGGCGTCAGCGCGGCGCGGCCCCTCGATGGCGCGGCCGAGCACGCCGAGGGCCTTGCTCGCACGCACGACGACGACCATGGCCGACAAGGCCTGCATCGCCTCGCGCATGGCACTGAGCGCGAGGCGGCTCTCCCTGCTCGGGTCGGGCCGGCGCGCGCCGCCGTCCCGCTCGCCCTCGTCGTCGTCGTCGCTGCTCGAGTCGCTCGACTCGTCGTCGAACGTACGACCCGTGCGGCACAGGCCGCAGCCCGTGCCGCGGCTCGTCGCCGGGCAAGCCGACGGGGCGGCGGCGGCGGTCGTCGAAGGGGCGAGGACGGCCGCCGGGGTCGACAGGCCCGCGACGAGGAAGGCCTTGAGCCGCGCCTCGAGGAGCTCGAGGTCCGACAGGAGCCGGACGAAGGCGATGTCGGCGGCCGAGGGCGCACGGGCCGCTGCGGCGGTCGAACCTGCGGCGCCCGAGGCGCGCGGCGCACCGACGTCGATGGCCGGCAGCGGCGGGCTCTGCGGCGGCGACGGCGTCTTCTTGATGCCGACGCCGCCGAGCAGGCCTCTGCGCACCGGCGGCTGCACCGGCATCGGCGGCACCTTCTCGCCTGCGCCCGCCGCGCTCGAGCCCTTCTCGACCGCCTCGCCGCCCGTGCGCGCCGCCGCCGGCGCGCCGACCATGCCGATCGCGCGCGCCGAGAGGTGGAGCATGCCCTTCCAGCTCGCGGCCGTCGCGACGCTGACGACCCACTTGTCGGCGTCACTGCCGCCCTCGAGGCGCGAGACGACGCGCACGACGGCGTCGAGCTGTGCCGAGAGGTCCCTCAGCCAGGGCGGGCCGGCCGTCGCCGCAGCAGCAGCGGCAGCCGCAGCCGACGGCGAGAGGACGCCGCTCGTGCCCGTGGCGGGCGTCGAGACGGCGAGGTGCTGCGGCGCCGTGCGGCCGAGCGACAGCGAGCGCAGCTGCGACGTCGCGCTCGTCTTGAGCGGCGGCGGGACCGGGTGCGCGACGCCGAGCAGGCCGAGCGACGACGACGCGGCGGCGGCGGCGGCGGCCGCAGCTGCGGCAGCAGCAGGCTCG
>Ga0308170_10004761_pt1 | contig 10597 bp, 7 predicted proteins | sample PhyBR2_2_FD_202136 | JGI IMG/M metagenome (GOLD analysis project Ga0308170, IMG submission 202136) | Phyllosphere microbial communities from UC Gill Tract Community Farm, Albany, California, United States - DLSLSB.R2 | ecosystem: Host-associated > Plants > Phyllosphere > Unclassified | place... | reverse complement strand
GACCCACTCTACGTCGGTGCCGCCCAGCCCTTCCTCCCGCCTCACCTTCGATCCGCCGCCGCGACACACCTCGCCGCTCGCCCACAGCACGCCCCAGCCGCGCGCATCGACTCGGGCACGGCCGCCGCCTCGGCCGGCAGCATCCAGCGCCGGCTCACGCTCGCCGAGCACCGCCGCGGCGCGGCGACCGTCATCGGCATCGACGACGCGCTCGACACGGCGAGCGGCGTCGGCATCACGTCGGCGCCCGCCGTCGGCTCTTCGTCCTCGTCCCCGCCGTCGGCCGCACCCGCCGCCCGGGCGCCGGCGCCGCAGGACGACCCGGCCGCCGCCGCGCTCGGCCCGCTCCCCGAGGGCTGGGAGGCGCGCCTAAGCCCGACCGGCCGCCCGTACTTTGTCGACCATGTCGGGCGCCGCACGACGTGGCATGACCCGCGCAAGGCGCTCGTGCGCGCGAGGGAGCGCGCGAGGAGGGCCGTGCTCGCCGCGGCGGGCGTCGCCGAGGGCGAGGGCGAGGCGGCGGGTCCGGGTGCGGCGGGCGAGTCTGCGGATACGGTCGGCGGGGAAGACGGCGCGGTGGGCGAGGCGCGCGCAGCCGCTGCGGCGGCGGCGGCGGCGGGAGCGTCGCAGGCGGGCTCGAGGGCGGACTCGGCGGCAGAGCTCGACGTGTCGGATGAGCAGCTCGGGCCTCTTCCTTCGGGGTGGGAGAGGCGTACGACACCTTCGTGCGTCCAGCTCTCTCACTTCTCACCGTGTGCTGCTCGCTGACATCGTCTCGACCCCTCGTGCAGGAGCGGGCGCGCCTACTTCGTCGATCACAACGTGCGTCCTTCCTCCTCATCTTCGCCTTCTCTACTGTACAGAGCTTACTGATGCCGTCTACTGCAGACCAAGACGACCTCGTGGGACGACCCTCGCCTGCCGTCCTCGTCCGTCGAGGGCGACCAGTCCAAACGCGCTTTCCGCCGCAAGCTCGTGCGTCCTCTCGTCCTCTCATCCTCTTTCCTCTCCCTCCAGCGCCTTCCTTTCTGACGCACCTCGATGTGCACGCAGATCTACTTCCGCTCGCAGCCGGCCTTGCGTCCTCTCGGCGGCGGCTGCCGCATCATCGTCCGGCGCGAGCACCTGTTCGAGGACGCCTTTGCCGAGATGATGAAGTACTCGGGCGAGGACCTGCGCAAGAGGCTCATGGTGTCGTTCCAGGGCGAAGAGGGCGTCGACTTCGGCGGCGTGTCGAGGTGCGTCTCAGCTTCCTCCCCCTCCTCGACCGGCTCGAAGGACGAGGGACTGACGAGTGCGCCTTCTCGCTCGCAGGGAGTTCTTCTTCATGCTGTCGCACGAGATCTTCAACCCGAGCTACTGCCTGTTCGAGCCGGTACGTGCTTCTCACCGATGCCAGGCGGTCCGTGCGCGCCGCTGATTCCTCCTCACCCTCCTCGCGCAGACCGAGAAGACGAGCTACACGCTCCAGGTCAACCCGAACAGCAGCATCAACGAGGACCACCTGTCGTACTGTGCGTCTCTTGCGTCCTCTTGTCGTCGCGCTGCTCGTCGTGCTGACCCTCGCCGTCGTCTTTTCGCCGCGCAGTCCAGTTCGTCGGTCGCTGCGTCGGCCTCGCCATCTTCCACCGCCGCTTCCTCGACGTGCACTTCTCGACCGCCATCTACAAGACGTGTCTCGGTCGCACGATCGGCCTCGACGACATGGCCGTCATCGACCAGCAGTTGCACCAGTCGCTGACGTGGATGAGCGAGCACGACATCACGGACGTCCTCGAGCTCGACTTTACGGCCCAGCACGAGTCGTTCGGCACGCTCGAGACGACCGAGCTCGTGCCCGGCGGCGCCGACATCGCCATCACCGAGGACAACAAGCACGAGTACGTCCAGCTCTTGTGCCAGCACCGCCTCAGGGGCCGAGTCGAGCAGCAGCTCGAGGCGTTCAAGCTCGGCCTCGGCGAGATCGTGCCGCTCAAGGAACTCCAGGTGTTTGACGAGAAGGAGTTCGAGGTGCGTCGCTCGTCGTCCTCTCCCTTTTTCTCTCCCTCGTCGACGACTTGGCGTGCTGACCTCGCCCCTCTCTCCTCCCTCTTCTCGCCCTCGTACACAGCTCATCGTCTCGGGCGTCAGCGAGCTCGACCTCACCGACTGGGAGAACCACACCGACTACCGCGGCTTCCACAAGGACGACCAGCTCGTGCGCTGGTTCTGGCAGGTGCGCCCGCTCTCTCTCTCTTTCACACTTTCTCTCGCTCTCGTGCGCACGCAGCTAATGCCTTCGATGCAGGTCGTCGGCACGTGGGACCTCGAGAAGAAAGCGCGCCTGCTCCAGTTCACGACGGGCACGAGCCGCGTCCCGGTCAACGGCTTCAAGGACCTGCAGGGCTCGGACGGTGCGTCCCCTCTCTCTCCCTCTGGACGACCCCCTTTCTGCTCTTGAGGTGGGCGTCGCCGACGAGTCGAGCGCGCGCAGGTCCTCGCCGGTTCACGCTCGAAAAGAGCGGCGACATCTCGCAGCTCCCCAAGAGCCATACCTGCTTCAACCGCCTCGAGCTGGCGCCGTACCCGACTTACGACATGTGCGTCCCCTTCCTCCTCGTACGTCGACGATGACGAGCGAGCGAGAGCTGACGACTTCGACGGGCGTCCGCAGGCTCGAGCAGAAGCTCACCTTCGCCGTCGAGAACACGCTCGGGTTCTCGCTCGAGTAAGCGGCGTACGACCTCACCTCGGTCACCCTCTCTTTGTAGCGTCGAGCCCTGCTTCCCCTTCTCTCCGCGTGCTCCTTCCTCGTCTTTGTCGTTCCCCGCCTACTCGACCTCCTCTCTCTGCGACCCGCCAATGTCTATCGAGTTTCGCCTTGGTCTTGCGAGAGGCTGCGCGTTCTAGCTACTGCGGTGACTCGGGGCTCTCTTTGCGTGCGCCTCGCAGCTCTCGTGCCGGCCGCGGTGCGCGCAGCGAGCTCGCGCGCTCGGCCGCTCAGGCCTCTCCCGCCGCTCGCCGTCGATTCTCTGCACGCCGTCGCTCGATCGTCCTCGGCGTCCGTCGGCTTCTCCTGTCGTCCTCTGTCCTCGGACAGGGGCGTCGGCGGACCGGAATGTCCGCCGAGCTTCCTCCGACCAAGCGCGGCTTGTCCGTCGCCGTCGTGGTCTTCCAGTTACGTCGCGTTTTCCTGCTCCGCTCCTTCTGCTCGTGACGCCGTGCTGCAGCTTGTCGACGCTCGAGAGTGTGCCGCTCTCGCTGCGGCCGAGGTGCGCCTAGCGCTCGACCGCCAACTGCGCAAACTCGGCGCGCGCGAGGCTGCGCCGCGCGAGGCGGTCGTTCTCAGCGGCGAGCCCTCGCCTCTTGCCCTCTTCTCGACGAGCTGGGAAAGGGGCCGACGTTCGCTCCATGTGCAGGCATGGCCGAACGACATCGAGCTGACCCCCTTTTCGCCCTCGTCGCGCGCCGGCTGCGGTCCGTTCTTGCGTTTCCCTTCTGCTCCTTCCTCGCCCTGCGCCACACTGACTCTCGCACCTTGCCGCTCATCTCACCGCAGCTCACCGACCGCAAATTGTCGCTCGTCAGGTCCGCTTTCGAGCCGGCGCAGCGCTCACGAGGCGAGAGGCGCACGGTCCTTCGAGCGGCGCAGTAGCTTCTTCTCCTCAATCCTGCATTACACTTGCTGTCTCGTCGTATCGGTCGCTCTCCTGCGCCCTCCTTTGTGCGGCACGAGAGCTGAAGCAAGCGAGTTCGTCGAGGAGGCCCGTGCGCATTGGCCTTCTCAAGTTGAACCTCCTCGCGCTTCCGTCCTTCGATCAGGTCGGCAAACAGCTAGACTCTCGTCCGAGTGCTTCGCCAGGTCATTGCTCTCTTCCAGGAACCGCTTGAGAGGAGCTCACGTGCGCACAGCCGAAAGCGAGGCGAGCTGTCGCTGGCTTTCGTCGCTCAGCTTTCGACAGCGGCATCGGCTGCTCTCGGACAACGAGGTGACTTGCAAATTAGCCCGTGACGCAGGAGACAAGTACAGACGGAGGGACTGATAAGGTGGGCGCGACAGGAGGGGCGACGCTGGAACTACCAAAGTATGAGGGGAGGAGGAGGAAAGGACGACGACGAGGAGCGAGACGCTCTACTTGTTCGGCACGGCCATCAAGGGAACGCCGACGACGACCATGGCGACAGCGCCGACGCACAGGGCGTACACGGCGAGGCGCCACTGGGCGCGCGCGACGTCGGGCGAGAAGACGGCCGTGACCGGGCCCCAGACGGGCGCCGACTCGGGCACGACGCCGCGCGACGACTGGCCCTGCGAGCGGTACGACGGCGGGCGCGACGACGCGCTCGACGACTGGGGCGGGAGCGTCGACGCGGCGACGTCGCTCCCGTCCTGCTTCTCCCACGGGTACGGGTTGGCCGAGGTCTGGGTCCGGAACGACTCGTCCTTGTCGTCCGAGCCGTAGCTCGACTCGTCCTCCCACGACGAGGCCGAGCTGGGCGTCGTCGGGCACGCGATGGGCACGATCGAGCCCGACGTGATGGTCGGCGCGGCGAGCTCCCAGGGGAGGAGCTGGCGGTCCTCGCCGAGGAGCCAGATGACGCCGCAGATCCGGTTGAGCGCCATGACCATGACGGCGGCGCCGAACGCGATGAAGGGGAGGCCGATGACGCGGTAGCCGCGGGCGTGGTTGGTGCTGCAGAGCGAGAGAGAGGGAGGCACGTCAGGACCTTCTCAAAAGGCTCGCAGGCGCGAGCGAGGAGAGAGAGTGTGAGAGGGAGGGCGTGACGCACAGGATGGCGACGAGAGGAGGGATGAGGCCGAGGCAGAAGATGCTCAGCCCGAGGCAGAAGCAGAACGTGAGCCGCCTCGGGCCGGCGTTGGCGACGCAGCTCTTGGCGTGCTGCGCGAGCGACCGGTTGAGCGAGTGCTCGACGATGTCGCGCGCCTCGGCGAAGTCGCGCGGGTCGCCGCTCGTGCCGGCCTCGACGAGGACCTTGTCGCGCGTCGCGCGCGGGAGGTTGAGCTCGAGGGGCCCGTCTGGCGCGAAGAAGACGTCGAGGCCGCGGCGGAGCGACTCGGCGAGGTACTCGGGGAGGTGCGACGCCGTGCGGGTTGCGAGCGGGTCGGTCGACGGCTCGAGAGTGGACGAGGGTGCGGCGGCGGCGGCGGCCTTCTGGGCGAGAGCCGGGTCGGCGAGGAACGCCTTGTACTCCTTCTCGTACTCGTTGAGCCAGAGGATAAAGTACAGGTTCTCGGCCGAGTACTCCTTGAAGACGAGGTAACCCTGCGAGCGTACGGCAACACCAGTCAGCAGGCGGTCGAGCGTGAGCGAGAGGAGGAGAGAGAAGGGACGCACCTCAAAGTCCTTGAGCGAGAGGGGCGACAGGTGCTTGTTGGCGATGACGTCGGCGAGGCGCACGTCGTTGAGCGGCGTCGCCTTGAGGGAGCGAACCGAGCCGACCATGCCGGTCGCCTTGGGCGGCGACAGGACGCGGAGCGGGACCTTGACGAGGTTGAGGAGGGGGAGCTGGTTCTTCTGCTTGACGGGGCGGCTCGACGCCGGGACGGGAGCAGGCGGCTTGAGGTTGCGGTGGCCCTTCTCGCCGAAGGTTGACTTGCTCGGCGACGAGGTCGAGGAGGGAGGGGCGAGGGTCGACATGATGAGGTGCGGACGAAGGGCGGCGGCGTGCGACGGTGATGCGGCGGGTCGTGTGGGGGTCCTGGGTGGCCGTGCGAGTGGCTAGGCGAAGCTGCTGGTGCCAGGCGTGCGGACGATGGGCAGGATCTGGTGGTCGCCGGTGAGGGAGGTGGTGCGAGGGAGAGAGGCGAGTGGCTGTCGCGGGGCGCGGCGAGTTCTGACCGGCAGAGTGTGGCGGCGAGGACAATGACGAGGCTCTAGACGGGCGCAGGAGCCAGAGCAAGGAGGTCGTCGCTGTGTACACAGCTCGAAACCCGGAAACGACGCATGGTCGAGCCGCCGCCGCTCCTCACTTTCGGCCACCCCGCACGCTGCGAACCACTTTGCCCTCCTCGTTCCGGACAAATCGGAGCCCAGGTCCAGGCACTCCAGTCCATTTAGCTTCGTCTCGCCTCTTGCACCTTCTCCTTCCAGGTTGGCCGCCGCCGCCGGTCGGCGAACTCTTGCTCGAGCGTCTCGTTCCGACAGCTCGGCGGGCGTCCGGGCTCCTGCACTTCCACGGGAGCCATGCAGCTCAAGCGAGAGCGGCGCGGCGAGCGAGAGGCGAGGAGGCGGGCGAGCGCGCAAAAGGGCCCGTGCGAGCGCGCCGCTTCGTCTCGAGCTCCTTCTCGCTTCGCTCAACGACGCTTGATAAGCACGGCTGCGCCTTCTCGACCGGCGACCTCGCAGCGGCTCGCCGCCGACCCACGCGCAGAGCTAGAGCCTGCGCGCCGCCGCACTGACCCTCTCCTCCTCGAGAAGGACGTCGTCTCTGCGGGCTCTCGCGCTCTCCTGCGCTGAGCAACGCTTCCTGCTTCGGCTCGCAGGAGAAGAGAGAAGCTCCTTCATCTCGGTCCCGCAAGATGAAAGGAGAATGAAGCCCGCCGAGCTCCAGCTGTTGCCCGACGTACCCTCGCCGAGAAGCTGCGGATGGTCGAGCTGCGGGCTCGGCCGCGGCACGATGTCGGCTGCGCAGCCAAGACGTCGTGCAGCGAGGATGATGAAGCCAGTCGAGCAGACGGAAGCGGATAGCGTGCCGGCGGGGCGAGGGAGCGCGCAGGGAGCGAGGAAAAGAGCGAGCGGCCTTGGCGATCATGCCACGACTCGTCCTCGCGCAAGAGCGAAGCTAGCACCGGCGCACTCGCTCACGCACACGGTAGCTTTCGACGTGCTGCTCTCGGCACGAAAGGCGCAGTCGGAGCGAGAGGAGAAGGCGAGACGAGGCGAGAAGAGGCGGACTGGCATTGCACTCGACGAGGCGACAGAGATGCTCGAGAGCGACGGTCAAGCTCGGCACGACCTGCAGACGACGGCAAGGAGGCAAGGATAGAGTCAGTGAAGGTCCTCTCGACTCGGGTGTGCTCGGGTCGTCGCGACGTCGTCGTCCTCGAGGAGGGGTCAGATAAAAAGGCAATCGGTTTGTCCACTCGGCTGCCCGTCCTTGAGAAACCTCGAAAGGAGGACAGCATTTCGGTACAGGTCTGAGATGTAGTTCATCATGTGAAGGTTCGACGACGACGAGCCCGGGTAGGGTCGACGACGAGGAGGGGGAGAGGGACGACGACGACGGCGATGCGCAGAGAGGAGGGCGAGACTCACCGTGCGAGGAGATGCCGATACCGTCGCCGAGTGTTTGGCTGCGAGAGCGTTCGAGGCGGCGAAGACGAGCGCGAGCGCTGCGGCGCGTTCGGGACGCCGACGCGCTCGAGCCGCTCACTCGAGCCGGCGCAAGATGTAGGTGACCGAGAAGAGCGAGATCTGCACGACGAGGACATAGGGTCAGCGATGCTGTACTGCCGAGCTCGTGTGTGCTGCTTGGAGTCCCCTCGAGGGAGAGGGCGACGGCGAATCGGGCGCAGGATCAGGGGGTTGAAGAAGGTGTCCTCAGTGCGCAATCGCCCTTGTCAGGACGATTACCGCAAGTAAGCGACAATAAATAACGACATCTTGTCCATGCGCAAGAGGAGAGGAAGGAGAGAGAGGTAGACGAACCGAGTGGGGGAAGCTAGGCGACCGGTGGCCGTGCCGTCGGGGCAAAGTGCGCGCCGCCCTTGTTGCCGAGCATCGACTCGAACGTCGCCTTGACCGACGTGATCTTGGTGGCGCCAGGAGGAGGCGTCGCCGTCTGCGGCGGCGAGGAGGACGAGTCGCGCCGAGGGGCGGTCGGCGGCGACGAGACGGTGACGGCGGGCCGCAGGAGCGTCGGCGAGTCGGGGCCGCCTCGGGTGTAGGTGCTGGACGAAGGGGGGATAGGGGCTGGGGCGAGAACGAGGTGGGTCGAGGGTGCAGGGCGAGGTTGGCCCGAGTCCGAGTCGGCCATGACCTCGTCGTTGTCTTCTTGCCCAACGTCGCCGCCCTCGAGCTCGTCGTCGTCGCTGTCGCCGCCGCCTTGGACGCTCAGGAACCGGAGCGCCTTGGAGAGCTCGTCGGCCCAGCGCCCGTCGTCGCCGCCGCCGGCCTTCTTGAGCTCGTCAAAGTCGACCTCGTCGTCGGACGCGTCGCCCTCGTGGAAGGTGCGGCGGTTGGGCGCGTCCTCCTCGATCTGCTCCCACCCGACTGGCGGTGAGCCGGGCGGCGAGATGAGGAAGTTTTTCCCCGAGGCTGGCACCTCGAGGAGGGACGAGGCGGGAGGAGGATGGCCGGCCGTGCGCGGGAGGTAGGCGAGGCGGTGGAGGGGGAAGGTAGGTCCGAAGTAGACGCGCAGTGGTTGCGGACTACATGGCGAGAGGAAAAAGTGCGAGGTCGGGGGTAAAGTTGTTGCGAGGTCGAGTGAGGAGAAGGAGAGAGAGGGGAGCGCGGCCGAGGCGGAGGCGGACGAGGGAGGGGAGAGAGGGCAGCCGCAGTCAGCGCGCTCGCTCGCCCGCTGCAGGACAGAGAGAGAGAGAGTCCACGCACATTTCTGCTGTGCGCTCATGCTCGTCCTCCCACACAAAGCCGTCCATCTCGCCCTTTGCCCGCGCCGCCTCGTCCTCGGTCGCGTACACGGCGACGACCCGGCCAAAGCTGACGAGCGGGGTCCATGCGTGGAGGGTGCCGTACGCCGACGCAAAGTGGGCGTGCAGGAGGTGCAGGAGAGGGTCGAGGACGCGCGAGGGGGGCAAGCACAGGATGAGCGAGTTGGTCGGGGCCGGCGGAGGGCCTCGCGCTCGTCGCCTGCGGGTCGCCTGCGCGGGTGGTCGCGCGTCGGTGGATGACTGGAGCTGTGCCATGGCACTGGCGGGTGTGCTAGGCGAGGCGAGGAGTGTCGGACGAGCTAAGGCTGCGTGACGAGACGCTGATCGAGGTCGACGAGAGCTGCGGCCGACCTCGTCGCCGGCATCACCTCGAGAGCTTGCTGTAGCTGGCTCGTGCGCCGTACGAGCCACTCATCCTGCAGCTGGCTGGGCTCATGCTGCACATTGAGACGAGGAACTGGTGCGGCGAGCGACTTCGCTCCGACGACCGCGACGGTCCTCACCCTCCTCTGCTCCGCTCAACTCGCACGAGAGCTCGCAGCGGACCGTGAGCCGCCACCAGCCGACCTCTGGGGCCACGATCCAGCCACCGCCCGCGCCCGCGCTCCCGTCCCGACGAGCCAGCACCCCTCGTCGCCCTCGAGCCGAGATGGTCCCGGTTGCGGCGCCAGAGGACCTCGCAGGAGCCTCGCAGTCACCTCGAGCTCGACCACCCGACCCGGACAAGGACGACTGCAACGTCTGCGCGTCGGCCTGCCCCGCCTGCACCCCTCCACCCGAAGCCGCCTTCGCCTGCTGTCCGCTTCCAGCGTTCCCTTCCCCGCTCTCGTCGTTCGCCCAGTTCCCGCCCGTCGCCTCGACCTCGACCGCACTCCTCCCGCCAGACTGCGCCGCCTGCGCCCCAGCCTCGACCAAGTCGCACCTCGCATGGTGCTGCGACGACGCCGACTGCCTCGCCGACCCGGCCTCGTCGTCGTCTTCGTCCGGCGGCGGCGACGGCGGCGCGCGCGCCGACGCTCAGCCGGCGAGCACGAGCACGAGCGCCGCGACGTCGCAGGAGGGCGCGGGCTCGGACGACGGCGGCGGCGTCCCCTGGGAGCAGATGATGCTCCTCGACGACAACTGCGCCGCGTGCGCAAACGGCCAGGGCCCCTCGTCGACCTCGCACGCCCAGTCCGCGTCGAGCTTCACGCTCGACCCGTGCTGCGGCCTGCCGAGCCTGCCGTCCTGGGCGACCGCCGCCGCCTCGTGCGACGAGCCCGGCTGTGCGCCCGGCCCGCTTCCTCCGCCGGCGCCGCCCGACGACTGCCCGACGTGCGTCGTCGGCGGCCTCGGCCTCATCACGAACGACGGGCAGGCGGTCCACGCGCAGCCGCAGCCAACGATGGCGCTCCACGGCGAGCTGCCCGGCGGCTCGAGCGCAGTTGCGCCGGGCGGTACGGCGGCGGCGGCGTCTGAGGCGGCCGAGGCCGACGCGGCAGCGTCGGCGCAGGCGAGCGAGGAGCAGGACGGGCTTGAGGGGCTGCTGCACGGCCTCGACGAGAAGACGATCCAGGACATCGTGCGTCGAGCGTTTCTCTTCTTCCTCGCCGCGCAGAGCTCGTCGCGCAAAGCTGACTCGCCCTCACTCTCCCGCTCGTCAACAGATCAACTGCTGCTGCTGCGACTCGAACCTGCACGACCAAGGTCCCGGCTTCGACCCGTCGGCGCACGCCGAGCACCACGGCTTGCCGCAGCACATCCACTGCGCCGACGCCCATCATCTCGGCGCCGGGCACGGAACCGCGCCGACCCCAGCACCATTCTCGACCCACTCGCACGCACCGCTCCTCCCCCCGCCGCCGCAACCACCGTTCCAGCAGCACCCTCTCGACCCGTCCCTCCTCCTCCACTACGCACACCTCCTCCCTCAGCTCTCGTCGCAGCTCGGCGCCCTTCCCTGTCCCCCCACGCCGTACCAGCACTCGCCGTCGTACCCTCACGCCT
>Ga0308170_10004759_pt1 | contig 10601 bp, 9 predicted proteins | sample PhyBR2_2_FD_202136 | JGI IMG/M metagenome (GOLD analysis project Ga0308170, IMG submission 202136) | Phyllosphere microbial communities from UC Gill Tract Community Farm, Albany, California, United States - DLSLSB.R2 | ecosystem: Host-associated > Plants > Phyllosphere > Unclassified | place... | reverse complement strand
GTGGCGCACGTCGGCGACCAGCCCGACGTCCTTGAGCTCGGTCTTCGCCTTGGCGACGGTCAGGTCCACCAGGTTCGGCACGGTCACCGACGATGAGGGCGTCTCCGGCGGGCGCATCGAGAGGCTGACGACCCAGAACAGCACCGACACCAGCAGTACGGCGAGCAGCGCCACGCCGGCCCAGATCCACGCCACCGGAGGCCCGGACTGGGTGCGGGTCATGGTCGTGTCGGTGCTCAGCTGCCGCAGCGATCGGGCCGTCTCCTGCGCCTGACGAGGGCTCGACCCGTACAGCTCGCTGGTGAGGGCGCCGATCTCCTTCTTCGTGGGCGCATGCCCCGTCGTGATGCCCTGCAGGGCCATGCGGAACGAGCCGGCGTCGGGGAAGCGCTGATACGGGTCCTTGGCTAGAGCGCGCAGCACCACGGCATCCAGCGCACGGGGAAGTTCCTCGTTCACCTCCGACGGCGGAACCGGCGTCTCGCTGACGTGCTGGTACGCGACGGCCACCGGGGAGTCGCCGCGGAACGGCTGACGCGCGGTGAGCATCTCGTACAGCACCACGCCCGTGGAGTACAGATCGGTGCGCGAGTCGACCGACTCGCCCTTGGCCTGCTCGGGCGAGAAGTAGGCGGCGGTGCCGATGATCTGCGTCGTCTCGGCGACGGTCGACGACGAGTCCGACACTGCGCGGGCGATGCCGAAGTCCATCACCTTGACGGTGCCCTTGTCGGTGATCATCACGTTGCCGGGCTTGATGTCGCGGTGCACGACGCCGGCGCGGTGCGAGTAGTCCAGCGCCTCGAGGATGCCGTCGGTGTAGCGGATCGCGTCCTCGACCGACAGCGGCCCGCGGGCGATGACGTCCTTCAGCAGCGTGCCGTGCACGAGCTCCATGACGATATAGGGCTCGGTCTCGCCGTTCGCGCCAGGGGCAGCGCCCGGGTCGCCTGCGTCGAAGACGCGGACGATCGACGGATGCGACATGCGCGAGGCGGCCTGCGCCTCCAGGCGGAATCGGGTGCGGAACGCCGTGTCGCGCGCGAGCTCGGGGTCGAGGATCTTGATCGCGACCTCGCGGCCCAGGGTCAGGTCGTACCCGCGGTGCACCTGGGCCATTCCGCCCTTGCCGATCACCTCATCGACCCGATAGCGGTCGGCGAGAATGCGCGGCTCTGTCGTCACGTCCCGTCTCCCCCTGATGCCTTGAAGTCTCCTGTCAGATTACCCGCTGCAACCTGATCAATTGGCGGGAGGCGGCGTGATCCCCTCGGTCGGCAGGGGCGATGCCGGCTGGATGCCGGTGGACGTGCCCGAGTTGGACATGCCCGAGGCGCGATCGCCGCAGAAGGCCCGGTAGGTGGCCGTCACGGTCTTGCCCGCGGTGCCCTGGTCGACCACGATCACCGCGGAGCCGGTGCCCGGCTTGAAGCCCGTGGTCGTCGACCCGTCCTTGAACTTCGCGTTCGTGATGGTCACCTCATACGACGACAGCGCGTCCGTGCCGGAGGGGCAGACGTAGGCGTTCCAATTGACGGTCGCCTCCTCGCCCTCGGTGAACGTCCCGGAGAAGGTGGGCGCGGAGGAGGGCGCGGGGATCGCGACCTGGTCGGCGTAGTACTTCACCCGGATCGTGGCCGGAGGGGTGACGTTGCCGCTGTCCACCAGCTCGTAGATCTGCCCCTGCTCGGCCTCGGACCCGGCAGGGTTCCCGGCGACGCAGTCCAGCGTGAGATCCTTCGCCGCGAGCACGGTCTTCGCCGCGTCGCAGGTCATGCCGATCAGGTTCAGCGACTCGATGTTCACCGGCTCGGCGGCGTCCTTGGTCGGTGTGTTCGACGGGGACGTGACCGGCGCCGAGCTCGAGGTCTTGACCGGCTTGTCGTCGCCCTGGTTCAGGAGCAGACCCAACAGCGTGCCGCCGAGCGCGATCACGAGCAGCGCGATCAGCGCCACCAGGGGCCACGTCCACGGGCTGCGCTTCTTCTTCTGCGTCTGCTCCTCGGCATCCGCCTGCCCCGTGGGCAGCTGAGCCGTGGTCGGCAGGATGCTGGTGGCCTGACCGTCGCCCATCCCGGTGAGGATGCGCGTCGCGTCGTCGGCGTTCGCGACGCCGATGCCGGCGATGGCGGGCACGGCGATCGCGGCCGAGTTCAGGTCTCCGCGGCGCAGCGCCTGCGCGGCGCGCGACACCGTCGCGGCCGAGGACGGCCGGTCGGCGGGCTTCTTGGCGATCATCGCCATGACCAGGTTCTGCACCGGCTGTGGCACGGTGGACGGCAGCGGCGGCGGCTGCTCGTTGATCTGCGCCATCGCGATGGCAACCTGCGACTCGCCCGTGAACGGGCGCTTGCCCGCCAGGCACTCGTACGCGACGATGCCCAGCGAGTACACGTCGGTGGCCGGTGATGCGGCGTGGCCGGAGGCCTGCTCGGGCGACAGGTACTGCACGGTGCCCATCACCTGGCCCGTGGCGGTCAGCGGCACCTGGTCGGCGATGCGCGCGATGCCGAAGTCGGTGATCTTCACGCGGCCGTCGGGCGTGATCAGCAGGTTTCCCGGCTTGATGTCGCGGTGCACCAGGCCGGCGGCGTGCGCCGCCTGCAGGGCGGATGCCGTCTGCGCGACGATGTCGAGCGTCTTGTCGGCGGAGAGTGCTCCGTCGCGCTCGAGGATGGTGGACAGCGCCTCACCGGGCACGAGCTCCATGACGAGGAACGCGGAGCCGTTCTCCTCGCCGTAGTCGAACACGCTCGCGATGCCCTCATGGTTGACGAGCGCGGCGTGGCGGGCCTCGGCGCGGAAGCGCTCCAGGAAGCCCGGGTCGCCCATGTACTCGTCCTTGAGGATCTTGATCGCGACGGTGCGTCCGATGACGTGATCCGTCGCCTCCCAGACCTCACCCATGCCACCGATCGCGATCCGCGACTGCAGCTCGTAGCGACCACCGAACGACACACCCTGCGTCGGCCTCATCTGCCCAGCACCGCCTCTATGACTTTCTTCGCAATCGGGGCGGCAATACCGTTGCCGGAACCCGACTGTCCTCTTCCACCGCCGTCTTCGACGACGACTGCCACCGCAACCTTCGGATTCTCCGCCGGTGCGAAACCTGTGAACCACAGCGTGTACGGGTTGGATCCGTTCTGCGCCGTGCCCGTCTTTCCGGCGACGTCGACGCCGTCTATTCTTGCACCCGTCGCCGCCCCGGAACTGACTCCCTGCACCATCACAGAGGTGAGCGCCTTGGCCTGGTCGGCGGGCATCGCCTGATCGAACGCCTCGTCGGTGTACTGCTGGTACACCGAGAAGTCGTCGCGGATCACCGCATCCACCATCCGCGGCTTCATCACGGCGCCGCCGTTGGCGATCCCGGCGGCGACCATGGCCATCTGCAGGGGCGTCGCGGTGACCTGTCCCTGACCGAATCCGGTCAGCGCGGTCTGCGGGTCGTTCAGCCCCTCGGGGTACTTCGAGGGCGTGGCCTTCAGCGGGATCGCGAACTCGGAGTTGAAGCCGTACTTCTCCGCCGTCTCGCGGATCGCCTTGTCGCCCAGCTCGGCCGCCAGCTCCGCCATCGGGATGTTGCAGCTGCGGATGATCGCCTGGGCGATCGTCGTCGTCTCGCCCTCGCCGCAGGTGGTGCCCGAGGCGTTGGAGATCTCGGTCGAGGTGCCGGGCAGCGTGTAGCGGGCCGGGTTCGGCAGCGTGGAGTCGAGCGTGTACTTGCCCGAGTTCAGCGCGGCGCTCGCGACGACGAGCTTGAACGTGGACCCCGGCGGATTGAGGTTGCCGGCGATCGCACGGTTGTACAGCGGCTTGGTCGGGTCGGCGACCAGCGCGTCGTGCTCGGTGTTCACGGCGTTCGCATCGTGCACGGCCAGCTTGTTCGTGTCGAAGCCGGGGGTGGATGCCATGGCCAGGATGCGTCCGGTGGACGGCTCGATCGCGACGACCGCCCCCTGCAGGCCCTGCAGGGCGTCCCACGCCGCGCGCTGCGCGTTGGCGTTCATCGTGAGCTTCACGCTCAGACCCTGCTGCGGCTGACCGGAGAGGATGCGCTCGATCTCGGCGACCAGCGAGTTCGAGGTCGTGCCGGAGAGCTCGGCGTTCAGCGCGCTCTCGATGCCCGTGGAGGACTGCAGCACCGGGTTGAAGTAGCCCGTCACGGGCGCCCACATCGCGGCATCCGTGTAGACCCGCTGGTACTGGTACTTGTCGTCCGTCGGCGCCGAGCTGGCGATCGCCGAGTCACCGACCAGGATCGATCCGCGCTGGATCTGGTAGCTGTCCAGCCGGGTGCGCGTGTTGGCCGGGTTCTGCGCGAGGTTGTCGGCATCCATCACCTGGATCCAGCTGGTGGCCAGGAACAGCGACAGGAACATCGCGAGGATCACGAAGCTGAGGCGCCTGAGCTCTTTGGTCATCCGATCACCACCCGGGGCTGGCGGCGCACGCCGTCGCTGATGCGCAGCAGCAGCGCGACGATGAGCCAGTTGGCGACCAGCGACGATCCGCCGGCGGCGAGGAACGGCGTGGTCAGGCCGGTGAGCGGGATGACGCGCGTCACACCGCCGACCATGATGAACACCTGCAGGGCGATCGTGAACGACAGGCCGGTGGACAGCAGCTTGCCGAAGTCGTCCTGGCCGGCGAGCCCGATGCGCAGACCGCGGCTGACGAACACCATGTACAGGCAGAGGATCGCGAACAGGCCGACGATGCCGAGCTCCTCGCCGAGGCTCGGGATGATGTAGTCGCTGTTGGCGAGCGGGGTGATCTGCGGGCGGCCCTGACCCCAACCGGTGCCGATCAGGCCGCCGTGCGCCAGGCCGAAGATGCCCTCGACGAGCTGGTAGCTGCCGCCGCGTGCCTGGATGATGTCGGGGTTGAACGCGTCCAGCCAGTTCGTGAACCGGCGCTGCACGTACGCCAGCACGCGGGTGGCGAGGAACGCGCCGATGCCGACGCCCGCCAGGCCGATCAGCACCCAGCTGGTCTTGCCGGTCGCGACGTACAGCATCGCGATGAACATGCCGAAGATCAGCACGCCGGTGCCGAGGTCGCGCTGGGTGACGATGATCAGCAGGGAGATGATCCACACGACCAGCACGGGACCGAGCTCGCGCATCCGCGGCCAGGTCATGCCGAGGAACCTGCTGCCCACCGAACTGAGGCTCTCGCGGGTGCGCACCAGATACCCGGCGAAGAAGATCGCCAGGCAGATCTTGGCCAGCTCACCCGGCTGGAACGAGAAGATGCCGCCCAGCGACACCCACACGTCGGCGGTCGCGCCCCTCGCCTTCAGACCGGGGATGAACGGCAGGATCAGCAGCACGATTCCGGCGAGGCCGAAGATGTACGTGTACCGGTAGAGCACGCGGTAGTTGCGCAGGGCGATGACCAGCGCGATCACGCCCGCCAGGGAGATGGCCGTCCAAGCCAGCTGCTTGTTCGAGAACATCGCCCAGCCGGACAGCTGCTTCGCGATGTCGATGCGGTAGATCATCGCGATGCCCAGACCGGTGAGGGTCGTAGCGATCGGCAGCACGAACGGATCGGCATCGGATGCCACGACCCGCAGCACCACGTGCACGGCGAAGACCAGCACGGCGAGTGCCCCGCCGATGTACAGGATCATCGGGTCGATGGTGTCCAGGGCGCCGAGCTGTACGAGCGTCAGCGATGCTCCGGAAAGCGCGACGGCGAACAGCAGCAGCCAGAACTCCCGGTTGCGCTGCTTCTGCGGCATCCGGATCCGCTTCAGCGCCTTCAGGACGCTGGTGTCGGCGGCGACGTCGGTCATGGCGTCGGCACCTCCGTCTGAGTGTCGGAAGGCGTCGGGGTGGGCTCGGGCGCAGAGGGTGTCGGCGTCGGGATCGGCACGGGAATGGGCGGGAGCGCGCTCTGCCGCAGTCGCTCGGTGATGGCGATGGCATCCGCCAGGGAGCGGGCGTTGATGGTGCGCTCGACGGAGTCGCGCTGGTACGAGGGCAGGTCGGCCAGCAGGATGAAGGTGTCCTTCACCTCGGTGGACAGCTTGATCGGTCCGAGATCCTGCTGGATGCCGCGGTAGATCACCACGCTGTCGTCGTCGGCGCCGACGAAGTAGCGCGTCTGCGTCCAGTTGTAGGCGAGGATGCCGCCGCCGATCAGCGCGAGCACCGCGACGAGCAGGCCGGCCAGCCAGGCGACGCGCCGGCGCGTGCGGCGGCGCTTGTCCTCTTCGATGATCTCCTCGAAGTAGTCGGAGTCGGGCTCGAAGTGGCTGGGCTCGTTCGCGGCCTGCAGCACGGGGTGCAGCCAGCCGGTCAGCGAGCTGCGCGGCGGCGCGACCGGGAGGCTCGACGGGTTGGATGCTGCGCCGACGACCGTGGGGGTGCCGGAGGAGAGCGGATGCGCCCCGCCCACGTCGACCAGCACGACCGTCACGTTGTCGGGCGCACCGCCGTCGAGGGCCTGCTTGAGCAGGTTGTCGGCCGTGCGGCCCGGGGCGAGGCCCTGGGCCATCGCCTTGGCGATGTGCGCCTCGTCGACCACGCCGGACAGGCCGTCGGAGCAGAGCAGCCAGCGATCGCCAGGATGCGTGGGCATGACGAACATGTCCAGGTCGGGCGCGATGTCCATGTCGCTGAGCACGCGCATCAGCACCGAGCGGCGCGGGTGGTAGCGGGCCTCTTCGAGGGTGATGCGGCCGGAGTCGACCAGCCGCTGCACGAAGGTGTGATCGGTGGTGATCTGGGTGAGCGCGTCGTCGCGGTACAGGTAGATGCGCGAGTCGCCGATGTGGCCGATCACCGCGTGGTCGTCGACCATCACGATCGCGCTGAGCGTGGTGCCGAGGCCCGCGAGCTCGGGTCGCTCCTTCGAGGCTCGGACCAGGTCGGATGCCGCGGTCGTGGCGGCCGCCTGCAGCGAGGCCTGCGCGTCATCGGTGGACGCGTAGGGGTGGTCGAGGCCCTCCATGCGGCCGATCGCGATGCTCGAGGCGACGTCGCCGCCCGCATGCCCGCCCATGCCGTCGGCGACCACGAACAGGTTCGCCCCGGAGTACCCGGAGTCCTGGTTGTTGGAGCGGACCTTCCCGGTGTGGGAGATCGCGGCGCTCGAGCCCTCGAAGACCATCTGGAGGCTGCGCCCTTACGCTCGCAGCTCGAAGGTCGTGGCGCCCACCTTGATGGCGCTGCCGATCTGCACCTGAACGGGCTTGTCGCTCAGCCGGTGGCCGTCGAGGAACGTGCCGTTGGTGGATCCGAGGTCCTGCAGGGTCCAGATGTCGCCGCGGCGGGTGAGTCGCGCGTGGTGGCTGGAGGTGTAGTCGTCGCGGATGACCAGGCCGGACTCGCTGGAGCGGCCGATCGACATGGAGTCGGCGGTGCCGAGGGGGACCTCGAGGCCCTCCTTCGGCCCGGAGGTGATGATCAGGCGCGTCGCGGCCTTCGCCGCGGGGGTGCTCGGCCGGGGCGCCTGATGCACGGGTGTCGCGGGGACCGGGGCTTCGGCGGCCGGCATCTTGCGCACGCGGACGCCGAAGAGGTCGGCGCGCAGCGAGTAGACCACGGCGAACACGAAGAACCACAGCATCACGAGGAAGCCGATGCGCAGCAGCAGGAGCAGCAGATCGCTCATCGGGCGGCCCCCTTCGAGACCGGGACCACGCGGAAGGTGAGCTGCGTGCGTCCGATGGTGAAGGTGGACCCGGGGGCGAGCGCCGCCTCGCGGATCTTCTGCCCGTCGACCTTGGTGCCGTTGGTGGAGCCGAGGTCGCGCAGCATGGCGCGCTCGCCGTCCCAGAGGATCTCGGCGTGGCGCCGGCTGGAGCCGGCATCCGCGATGGTGATGCCCGCGTCGCTGCCGCGGCCGATCACGGTGCGGGCGCTGGTCAGCGTGTGCTCGCGGCCGTCGACCTCGACGACACCCTGCCAGGAGACGCTGCTCTCCACGGAGGAGGAGTTCACGCGCACGGTGCCGGTGGCGACCTGCGCGTCGCCCTCGATCGAGATGTGCAGGGGGCCGGAGAAGCTGTAGCCCTGGGTGCGGGCGTGCTTGGTCAGCAGCGCGAAGAGCTCGTCGTTCAGAGCGTGGCCGAGGCTCAGCATCCGCTCGTAGTCCTCGGGGCTCAGCCGCACGAGGTAGTCACTGGGCGTGATGATGCGCTCGCGGCTGACCACAGCCGCCTTGGTGTCCGCCTCGCGGCGCAGGGCCGAGGCGATCTCCACGGGCTGGATGCCGCTGCGGAAGGTCTTCGCGAACGCGCTGTTCACGGCGCGCTCGAGACCCTTCTCAAAGCTGTCAAGTAGTCCCACGGGGCTCCTCTGGCATCCGACCTGTTTGGGGCCATCGTAGCCAGCCCCGCTGTATATGCGCCTCTTGAGGCGGGATTACGGCTTGCGGACGCCCGTTCGAAGGATGCTGTGGCCGGCCGCCGTGTTCGGACCACGGGCTCGGACATGTTAGTGTTAGCAGGTTGAGTTCTTCGGAACGAGACACTGCGCGAGTGGCGGAATAGGTAGACGCGCTGGCTTCAGGTGCCAGTGTTCGCAAGGACGTGGGGGTTCAAGTCCCCCCTCGCGCACAGTAGGGAAGAGACCCGGGTCCAGAGGACCCGGGTCTCTTTCGTTTCGTCCCAGCATCGGCCGCTCTGCACCGTGGAACTCGGCCGTCACCTCAGCTCGAGCAGCTGCGCGCGCAGGGACGTCGCGCGCTCGGGAACGGTCGGCAGGGCGGCCTCGACGATGCGCGTGCGAAGGGCTGCGTCGCCGAGGATGTCAGCGACCCGCGCCCAGGTGAGCAGATGGGCGGGATGCAAGCCGGCGTCGACGCTGGACGATGCGCGCTCGTGGAAGCTCTCGGGGAACCGGGACAGCGGCGAGAAGAACTCCGAGGACTGACGCTCCCACTCCGAGACCAGGAAGGCGACCGATTCGGATGCCTCATCCTCGGTCGAACCGTACGCGAACTCCGAGTCGGAGCTGTTCCGGAAGCCCGAGACGACGGAGGAGCGCCATGCGCAGTCGTACTCCCGCATCTGCTCGGCGGGGACAGGCGTCCCTCCCGCAACGCCCCCGAGGGCGGCGAGGTGGGCGCCGAGGTTCACCTGGAAGACGCCGCTTCGAGGCCGGTGCTGCACCTCGACCACGTGCACGACCGGCCCGTCCAGCTCCCGCCGCAGGATGTCGCCACTGCGGGTGAACCCACCGGCGATCAGCAGCGGGAAGAACTGCTTACGAAGGTGAGCCGAGACGGTCTTGCGGTCCATGGCGGGGTCCTCTCACTGATTCCGCGGGCGCGAATGCGACGAGCGGATCATGAACCGCCTCGGCCGGAAAGCATACGCTCACGCAACATCCGATCGGATGGAGTGGTGTCATGACGACTTCGAGTCTGCAGCTTCCCGCCCGCTCCGGCACCGGCATCCGGGTCTTCGTGATGCTCGCGTCGGTCGCGACGATCCTCACGCTCACGCTCGCACCGAGGGCGCTGGTGGGGCCGGCGCGCGGACTGTTCATGCGGTTCGCGCACCTCGTCGCGAACCCGGTGGTCGAGCCGATGACCTATGCGCAGGTGGAGAGCACCCTGAACGCGCTCATGTTCGTCCCGCTCGGAGCTGCGCTGGCGATCCTGCTCAGCCGGCGGCTCTGGGTGCTGGCGCCGATGATCGGCTTCGTCCTCTCGATCGCGGTGGAGACGCTGCAGTCGCGCATCCCCGGTCGCGTGCCCGATCTGGGGGACGTCGTCTGGAACTCGCTGGGTGCGCTCGCCGGAGCGATCGTCGCCGGCGTGCTCCGGCTGGTCGCCCTCGGCCTGCGGCGGCTCCGGACGCGCGCCGTCGTCACGCGCGGGACGGATGCGGCGCGAGTGACGCGTCGATGAGGATCTCCGCCGCCGCGCGCGCGTGCCGTGCTGCTTGGGGCGCAGCGGCGATCGCCGCCGTGGTCTGCGCCCCTTCGGCGAGTATCGAGAGCTGGAATGCGACCTCGCGTGGCACCCCTGCTTCATCCGCCAGTACGGCCATCCGCTCCTGAAAGGCCGCCTTGTGCTCTCGCACGACGCGGGCGATCTCGGGATCGTTGCCCCCGAGTTCGCCGAACGCGTTGATGAAGGCGCAACCGCGGAAGTCGTCGTCGCAGAACCACCTCTCGAGATGCGCGTATACGGCCAGCAGCCGATCCCGGGGGCTGTCTCCGGCGGCGGTCACCGCCGCCTCCAGGGCTGCCTCCCACTCGTCGTGCTTGCGCTGCAGCACGGCCGCGATGACGTCGATCTTCGAGGGGAAGAGGGCGTACAGCCGCCTGAGTGACACGCCGGCGGCCGTGCGCAGCTCGTCCATGCCGACGGCCGCGTATCCCTTGCGGTAGTAGAGGTCCTCCGCGGTGGTGAGGATCTGCTCGCGTGCATCGGTCTCGGTCATGACATCAGCATACTTGACACGAGAACGATCGTTCTCGTATGGTGATCACCGAAGCGAGAACGATCGTTCTCGCTCAGGTCGAAAGGAACGATCCCATGGGGTACATCAACGTCGGCACCGAGAACACCACGCCCATCGAGCTCTACTACGAGGACCAGGGCGAAGGGCAGCCGGTCGTGCTCATCCACGG
>Ga0308170_10004758_pt1 | contig 10602 bp, 9 predicted proteins | sample PhyBR2_2_FD_202136 | JGI IMG/M metagenome (GOLD analysis project Ga0308170, IMG submission 202136) | Phyllosphere microbial communities from UC Gill Tract Community Farm, Albany, California, United States - DLSLSB.R2 | ecosystem: Host-associated > Plants > Phyllosphere > Unclassified | place... | reverse complement strand
GGCCGAGCATGCCCTGCACCCGGGCGACGCCGCGCTCGACGCGCGCGTCGGTGCCGCCCCAGAGGCCGTCGGCGTGGTCGGCCTCGGGGACCACGGTCTCCGGGGTGAGCCGGACGCGGGTGATCGCTGCCCGGATGTCGCCGACGCGCAGCGATCCGACCAGCTGCCAGTGCAGGCGGTCGATCAGGTCGGTGGCGGCGAACCAGCGCGGGTGCAGCCAGCGCCGCTCGGAGGCGAGCACGCCGTCGGCCTCCACCGCGATCACCACCTCGGTGCAGACCAGCTGACGCTGGCCCAGCTGGGCGACGAACCGCTCCGCGGTCTGACGGGTCGAGAAGCAGACGGTCTCGGCGGAGTCGAGCGCCGGCTCGAAGTCGATCGCGCAGGTCAGCTCGGGCGGAGGCGTACGGGCCGCGAGCAGCTGCACGCCGCCCCCGTGCACGACCCGGTGCACCCAGGCGGCCCGGTCCCCGAAGCGCGCCCGTACGGTCGAGGCCGGCAGCCCGGCCAGGTCGCCCAGCGAGGTGAGCCCGAGGCGGCGCAGCAGGCCGACCGTCTCCGGCTCGTCGAGGACGTCGAGCGGCAGGGTCCGCAGGAACGGTGCCGACCCGCCCGCGGGGATCACCAGGGTCTCCTGCACCGCGGCCCGCCGGGCGGCCTGCTCGGCGGTGAAGAGCTCGTCGGCGACGCCGATCCGGACGTCGCGCACGCCGAGTCCGACCAGGCACTCGGCGATCACCGCGCCGGCCTCGGGCTCACCGCCGTAGAACCGGCCCGGCGAACGCAGCGCGGCCAGGCCGGGCCGCAGCGGCGCCACTCCGGGACGCAGCTCCTCGAGCGCGGCCAGCACCCGCTCGAAGGCACGTACCTCCCGCTCGGGGACCTCGTCGAGCAGGACCAGCTCGGGACAGCGGGACTGGGCGTCACGACGGCGCATCCCGCGACGGATGCCGAAGTCACGAGCGGCGCCGTTGCACGAGTGCACCGCGTTGGCGACGAAGACCGCCGCCGGTAGGTGGGTGGGCAGATCGCGCTCCGCGAGCGCGGCCACGACCGGCCAGTCGGGGCACCAGACGACCAGGGCGCGCATCAGACCGCCACCTCGCGCAGCACCGCTGCCGATCCGGGCGCCGCACTCGTCGACGGGACCACCGGGGTGCCGTCGGGGCCCGGGAAGAGCAGGGTCGTACGACGCGGCGGTGCGGCCCCGCGGCGTACCTCGATCTCCACCTCACGCGAGCGCAGGTGACCCTCACCGCGACCGAGCCCGGCCCAGCGCGGCGTCACCAGCCGGGCGCTCGCCTCCGCGCGCGGCCAGGGACCGAGCGAGAGCAGCGCTGCGCCGCGCTTGCGCAGCCGTGCCGACATCTTGGCCGCGACCGCCTCCGCCACCCGATCGCTCGGGCGGACCAGCACCAGCGAGGCGACGTCGACCAGGGCGGCGGTCGCCTCCAGCCACGAGGGACCGGGGTCGGGGACCAGGATGGTCCGCTCCAGCACCACACCCAGCTCGGCGGCGGCCTCGGCACCGAAGTCGGGCACCCCGACGACCGCGCACCAGGCGCCGCCACGGGAGGGCCCGGCGAGCAGCGCGAGCGCAAGGCTGTGGCCCTCGATCTGATAGCTCCCACCGGCGCGCAGCCGCAGCACCTGGGCCAGGCCGGGCAGGGACTCCAGCTCGGGCCGGGCGAACTCCCCCGGGCCGCCGCCGGCGCTGCCGAGGCCACCCTCCATCCGGCGCATCCGCTCGCGCAGCTGGTCGAGATCGACCCGGTTGCCCTCCTCTGCGAGGAGGGCAGGCGGGCGCCCGCTCCGCTCGCGCGGCTCCTCGCTCGTCGAAGACGCCCCTGAGCTCGTTCCTCGCTCGGGCGCCCTCTCCTCACTTCGTCGCCTCACCTCTCCATGTTCGAACATTTGTTCGAACAACGCAAGTGGCGGGACCGTCCCTAGGAGGCCGTGGAGCGGGGCACCTCAGACCAGCGCCGCGAGGTGCTCCTCGATCCGGCCGCGCTCGGAGTGGCCGAGCACCGCGAGGATCTCCGGAGCGGCGAACCGCGGACGCAGGGCGCGGTCGAGGTTCACCGCCCGGAACAGGGTCGAGACGGTGAGGCCGTGGTCGGGCCGGTGCAGGATCTCGATCTCGTCGCCGGCCCGCAGGACGCCCTCCTGGAGCACGCGCAGGTACGGGCCGGGGCGGCCCTCCAGCATGAAGCGCTTCACCCAGGCGGTGTTGTCGTGCCCCGTGACGCCCATCCAGTTCTTGAAGTCGTTGCACGGCGTGCGGACCGCGCAGATCTCGAGCTCGACCGAGCCGATCCGCCACCGCTCCCCCACCAGCGCCTCGTTGACGTCAAGGCCCTCGGTGGTGAGGTTCTCCGAAAAGTGGCCGTTGCGCAGCTCGACTCCGAGCCGCTCGCCCCAGGTGTCGAGGTCCTCGCGGGCGAAGACATAGACCGCCTGGTCGCGACCGCCGTGGTGCTTGGTGTCGGAGACGACATCGCCGACGAGGCCGCTGTGGTGCACCTTGACCGCCCCGTCGATCGCGCGCTTGTCCATCGACGTGTAGCCGAGACCCGCCCACTCAGCATCCTGAGGGCGGCCGACGTTGACGGAGATGACGCGAGGCATGGCCGCATCCTCTCATCGAGCACCGCCCGGCGCGCGCCGATAACGACTACTGGACGGCCTTGGTGATCGTCAGCATCATCGAGACCCAGGCCCGATCCGCCGCAGCGTTGCCCAGCAGCTCGTCCTTGATGGCGACCAGCATCCGCACGATCACCCAGTCACGAGCGCGGTCCTCGTCGAGCCCAGCAGCGTCGACCATGGCGAAGAACCGGTCACGCACGGCCTCGCGCTCGCGCCCGGCGTACTCCTCGACGCGGTGCCAGAGCATCGGGGCGAGCTCGAAGTGCGGGTCGCCGGACAGCGGCTCGGGGCCGATCGCGCGCCAGCTGTCATCGGCCCGGTCGAGCAGGACGTTGGTGAAGTGCAGGTCGGCATGGATCAGGGTGCCGTCGCAGGCCGCGTCGGCGGCGAAGTCCTCGGCGAGGGAGCGGGCGTGCTCGACCATCCGGCGGGGCAGCGGTGCGTCCCTCGACAGCGCCGCCAGCTCGTCGGCCCAGCGCGCCGCCTGCACAGAGAGCAGCCGGAGCTGCGGCGGCGCCGGCACGTGCAGCTGCCGGTAGAGCCCGGCGACGATCCCGCAGGCGTCGAGGTCCCACAGGTCGACCAGACCCTCCGGGTCGAGCCGTTCCAGCAGCAGGGCCCAGCGGTGCGGATCAGCCCGGAGCAGCCGGACCGCCCCGCGGCCGCGCCAGTGCTGCAACGCGAGCGCCTCGTGCTCGGCCTCGGGGTGCGGCCAGCCGACCTTGAGGACGGCCGGCCGCCCGGCGGTGGTCCGTACCGGGACGACCAGTGCCGTCCGGCCGTGTGTCGCCGCGCCGTCGAGCGCCAGCGACCACTCCTCGAGCAGCTCCCGCACCAGTCGCGGCAGCCGTTCGAGCCACGCCGCCCACTCGGGTCCCCGCGCGGCGTACGCCAGCAGGTCCTCGGGAAGGGCGGTCACGCACCGACCCTAGCCAGGGTCAGTGCGCGGTCCCGACCAGGTAGGCCGTACGGACCGCCCGGTGATGCACCGTCTTCAGGTCGTAGACCTCGCGCACCCACCACAGCGGACGCGTGCGGATCACGCCGTCGTCGCGGCGCGGCCCGTAGACGTCCCCGCCGTCGTCGCACGAGTAGTAGCCGACCCACCGCGGGTGGTCCTTGGGGGCAGCCCAGGCACCCCCGACGCGCAGCTGGCAGCCCTGGCCGTCGAACAGCGTCATCGCCAGCGGGGTCGGGGTCGCGGGCTTCGCGACCTGCGGGAACGTGCCGGTGTACCGCATCCGGACCAGCGCGTGCTTGAGCGGGTCCCGCAGGCAGAGCACGGTGTGGTGGCCCGAGCGCCAGCAGGCCGGCAGGTAGGCGGCCGACGGCGAGCACGACACGATGCCCGCGCGCACAGCCGAGACCGACGCCTCGTCGCAGGTCGCCCGACCGCGCTCGCGATGCACGGTCCAGCCGGGGGCAGGCGTGCCGGCCGTCGTGACCGGCCGCACCACCTTGATCGCGGTCACCGGCCCCGAGCCGGCGCCGGAGGCCGTGGAGCCGGAGGAGGAGGCGTACGTCGGTGGGGCGACGAGCGCCGCCAAACCGGTGATGAGCAGCAGAACGGTCGCGATCGCGCGCACGAGAACCTCCAACGAGAGAACGGGTCACCCGTACGACGCTTACCCCTGCCCTTTGGGTTGCATGCGCGTCTCAGGAGCCGACGTCGTCCCAGCTCTCGACCAGGATCGCCCGGTGGGTCGGCAGGGCGTCGCGATGCATCATCGCGCCTGCCGAGGTGAGGCAGACGAAGACGCCGCGACGGTCGTCGGCGCAGATGTCGCGTCGAACCAGCCCCGCCTTCTCGAGGCGGGCGACGGCGCGCGACAGCGCACTCTGGCTCAGGTGGCTGTCGCCCGCGAGATCCTGCATGCGGTAGCTGCCGCAGTTCGCGTCGACCAGCCGGTCGAGGGTCTCGAACTCGCTCAGACCGATGCCGTGACCCTCCTGGAGGGCCTTCTCCAGCGCGGCGCTGAGCGCCGCGTGCCGGTCCAGCAGCACACGCCACTCATCGAGCCGGTCCTGCGAACAGCCGGCCGCCGGACCTGCCGCCGTGGGAGCCGCCGATCGTGTCGCCATGACGCGCATCCTAGCCGAGCTCGCGACAAATTGCACCTGCATTATTTGTGGTTGCATTCAATGCACATGCATGGAATGGTCGTGGCCATGTCATCCTCCACACCACCCGATGAGCGCCTTCAGGCCACCGGCACCTCCTGGCAGACCCGCACCTGGGCGATGCTGATCACCCTGTGCATCGTGCTGTTCCTCGACGGGCTCGATGTCTCGATGATCGGCGTCGCGCTGCCCTCGATCGGCAACGAGCTCGATCTCTCCACCTCGACCCTCCAGTGGCTGGTCAGCGGCTACGTCCTCGGCTACGGCGGCCTCCTGCTCGTCGGCGGTCGTACCGCCGACCTGCTCGGCCGCCGGCGCGTCTTCCTCATCGCGCTGGCCGTCTTCGCCGTCGCCTCGCTGGCCGGCGGCCTGGTGAGCACCGGCCCCCTGCTGATCCTCACCCGGTTCGTGAAGGGCCTTGCCGCCGCCTTCACCGCCCCCACCGGGCTCTCCATCATCACGACCAACTTCGCCGAGGGGCCGGCCCGCAACAAGGCCCTGTCGATCTACACCGTGTTCGGCGCCGGCGGCTACTCCTCGGGCCTCATCTTCGGCGGCCTGATGACCGATGTCGGCTGGCGGTGGACCTTCCTGCTGCCCGTCCCCGTCGCCCTGATCGCCCTCGCGGCCGCCACCGTCCTGGTGCCGCGCGACCGGCCGGCCGAGGAAGGTGGTCACGACCTGTGGGGCGCGCTGCTCTCCGCAGCGCCGATGCTGCTGCTCGTCTACACCGTCGTCGAGGCGCCCTCCCACGGGTGGGCGTCCCTGCGGACGATCGGGTCGTTCGCGCTGGTCGTCGCCCTGTTCGCCGCGTTCGTCTCGGTCGAGCAGCGGGTCAAGCACCCGCTGGTCCGGCTCGGGATCCTGCGCAAGCTGACCCTGGTACGGGCCAGCCTGGCGATCATCGCCATCGCCGGCTCGTACTTCAGCTGGCAGTTCCTGGTGACGCTCTACCTGCAGGACACCCTCGGCTGGTCACCGATCCACCTGGCGATGGCGCTGCTGCCCGTCGGGCTGATGGTCACCGCGTCGGCGTTCGTCTCCGGTCGCCTCGTCGACCGCTTCGGCACCGGCCCGATCATCGCGGTGACGATGGCTGTCATGGCGGTCGGCTACTTCGCGTTCCTGCGGATCGACACCTCGCCCTCGTACTGGACGATGCTGCTGCCCGCGGTCGTCCTGATCGGGGTGGGCTGGATCGGCTTCCCCGCCATCAACATCCAGGCCACCAGCGGCATCGACAACGACGAGCAGGGACTCGCCGCCGGCGTGCTCCAGACGTCGATGCAGGTCGGCGCCGCGATCGTCCTGGCGATCACGACCGCCATCGTCTCGTCGGCCCCGACGGGCGACGCGTCTGCCCAAGCCGTGCTCGACGGCTATCGACCGGGCCTGATCTTCGCCGGCGCGGTCGCGATCGTGGGCGCCGCCATCGCCCTGCTCGGGCTCGCCCAGCGCCGGCAGGAGCCGGCGGAGGACGACGAGCTCGACGAGCAGCTCGCGGAGGAGTACGCCGCCTGAGCGGCCGCTCCGCGGCGGGCATCGGATCTCCGGCGGGCGGGTCCGGGCGCAGCACGCGCTCGGGCCCGCTGGCGTCCTACTTCTTCGCCTTCTCCGCCGGCTGGGTGGTCGAGAGGGCGGCGACGAAGGCCTCCTGCGGGACCTCCACGCGGCCGACCATCTTCATCCGCTTCTTGCCCTCCTTCTGCTTCTCGAGCAGCTTGCGCTTACGGCTGATGTCGCCGCCGTAGCACTTGGCGAGGACGTCCTTGCGGATGGCGCGGATGGTCTCCCGGGCGATCACGCGGGCGCCGATGGCGGCCTGGATCGGGACCTCGAACTGCTGGCGCGGGATGAGCTCGCGCAGCTTGCCCACGAGCATCACGCCGTAGCTGTACGCGGCGTCGCGGTGCACGATCGCGGAGAACGCGTCGACCGGCTCGCCCTGGAGCAGGATGTCGACCTTCACCAGGTCGGCGGCCTGGTCGCCGGAGAACTCGTAGTTCAAGGAGGCGTACCCCTTGGTCTTCGACTTGAGCTGGTCGAAGAAGTCGAACGCGATCTCGCCCATCGGCAGGATGTAGCGCATCTCGACGCGGTCCTCGGAGAGGTAGTCCATCCCGAGCAGGGTGCCGCGCTTCATCTGACACAGCTCCATGATCGTGCCGATGTAGTCGCTCGGCGACAGGATCGTCGCCTTCACGATCGGCTCGCGGACCTCGTTGACCTTGCCGTCGGGATACTCCGACGGGTTGGTCACCTCGATCTCGGTGCCGTCCTCCATCTTCACGTTGTAGATGACGTTGGGCGCCGTCGAGATGAGGTCGAGGTTGAACTCGCGCTCGAGCCGCTCGCGGGTGATCTCCATGTGGAGCAGACCGAGGAAGCCGATCCGGAAGCCGAAGCCGAGGGCGCCGGAGGTCTCGGGCTCGAAGGTGAGGGCTGCGTCGTTGAGCTGGAGCTTCTCCAGCGCGTCGCGCAGCGTCGGGTAGTCGTCGCCGTCGATCGGGTAGAGGCCGGCGAAGACCATCGGATTCGGGTGCGAGTAGCCACCGAGCGCCTCGACGGCGCCGTTGTGCTGGCTGGTGACCGTGTCACCGACGCGCGACTGGCGGACGTCCTTCACCCCGGTGATGAGGTAGCCGGTCTCGCCGACGCCGAGACTGTCGCACTTGAGCGGCTCGGGGCTGATTACGCCGAGCTCGAGCATCTCGTGGGTGGCACCGCTCGACATCATCTTGATCCGGTCGCGGTGGGTGAGCTTGCCGTCGAAGACCCGGACGTAGGTGACCACGCCGCGGTAGGTGTCGTAGACGGAGTCGAAGATCAGGGCGCGGGCCGGGGCGTCGGGGTCGCCCACCGGGGGCGGGACCTGCTTGACGATCTCGTTGAGCAGCTCGGTCACGCCGAGACCGGTCTTCGCGCTGGTCAGCAGCACGTCGGACGGGTCGCAGCCGACCAGGTTGGCGAGCTCCTCGGCGTACTTCTCGACGTTGGCGCTCGGCAGGTCGATCTTGTTGAGCACCGGGATGATGGTGAGGTCGGCACCCATCGCGAGGTAGAGGTTGGCCAGCGTCTGGGCCTCGATGCCCTGGGCGGCGTCGACCAGCAGGATCGCGGCCTCACACGCCTGCAGCGAGCGGGAGACCTCGTAGGTGAAGTCGACGTGGCCGGGCGTGTCGATCATGTTGAGGATGTACGTGCCGGCGCCGGCCTGGATGTCGTGCTCGGCAGCGGCCTCGGGCGTGACGGTCCACGGCATCCGTACGGCCTGGGACTTGATCGTGATGCCGCGCTCGCGCTCGATGTCCATCCGGTCGAGGTACTGCGCCTTGGCCTCGCGCTCCCCGACGACACCCGTCAGCTGGAGCATCCGGTCGGCCAGGGTCGACTTGCCGTGGTCGATGTGAGCGATGATGCAGAAGTTGCGGATGATCGCGGGATCAGTGGATCCGGGCACAGGTGCGGTCATGGTGTCGGTCATCCTAGTTGTCGTGGCAGCCTCGACCCCCATCCCCATCGACTACCCCGTCGGCCGTACGGCGCGACGACTCGGCTGGGTGCACCTCCCGCCGCGGGTGCGCGCCGAGGTCGAGCGCCGGCTCAGCGCGACGGTCGTCGAGGACCGATCCAGCTCCGCGGGCTTCACCCCCGGCCTGGCCTCCGTACTGACCTGTGCCGACGGGTCACGGCACTTTCTCAAGGCCGCCTCCACCAAGGCGCAGAAGGTCGTCGCCGACGCCTACCGCGGCGAGGTCTCGCAGCTGCGTGCCCTGCCGCCGTCGGCGCCCGCGCCCCGGCTGCAGTGGTCGATGGAGGTCGAGGAGTGGGTGGTGCTGTGCATCGAGTACGTCGACGGCCTGTCGCCCGCCCGGCCGTGGGATCCCGCCGATCTGGCGGCGTGCTCGCAGATGCTCGTCGGCGCCTCCGAGGCGCTCACCCCGGCGCCCGGCATCGGCGTGCCCACCTTCGCCCAGGAGGTCAGCTCCTGGGCGGGGCTGTGGCGCTCCCAGCTCTCCCACCTGCCGCACGCCGCCGAGTGCGGGGCCCTGGCCGACCGGATCGAGGAGGTGACCGCCGGTGACACGCTCGTCCACGGCGACCTGCGGGAGGACAACCTCCTGCTCTCCGCGTCGGAAGGGGCGGCCTGGCTGTGCGACTGGGCCTGGCCCTCGCGCGGCGCGGCCTGGATCGACTCGCTGCTGCTCCTGATCGGACCGCGCGGCGACGGCCTCGACGTGGAGGCGCACCTCGCCGAGCATCCTCTGCTGGGCGTGGTGCCGGCCGACGACGTGGACACCGTCCTGGCGCTCCACCTGGGCTATTTCACGGTCGCGGCGGACCTGCCGAGGGTGAGCAACTCCCCCTGGCTGCGCACGATGGCGGCCTGGCATCGCGACGTGCTGCACGACTGGTTGGCCGATCGACGAGGCTGGCAGGGCTGAGCGGATTTGAGAGCACTCGCGCGCCGCTGCTAATCTCGGTAGTCGCGTGTTCGCAGTTGGGCCTCTCCCCTCTGATTTCCCCGAGGGGCCGGGCGGATCGCACCGAAGACCTAACTGAGCCGAACCCCAAGGACTGAAAGAAGCACATGGCGAACATCAAGTCGCAGATCAAGCGCAACAAGCAGGCCATCAAGGCGACCGAGCGCAACAAGGCCGTCAAGAGCGAGCTCAAGACCGCGATCCGCAAGTTCCGCGAGGCCGCCGATGCCGGCGCCGAGAACGCCGCCGAGCTGGGCCGCGCCGCGACCCGCCTGCTCGACAAGGCCGCCTCGAAGGGTGTCATCCACAAGAACCAGGCCGCGAACCGCAAGTCGTCGGTCGCCAAGAAGGCCTCGTCGCTCTGATCTGCTGAGCATCTCGTCGGCCCCGTCCCCCACCAGGGACGGGGCCTTCGTCATTTCGCCGGCTCGGCCCCACGTCAGCGGCGCAGACCGGTGACCGTCAGCACGAGCCGCTCGAGGGTGTACTCCGGGTCGGTGGCGGCACCCTTCAGATCGGCGTCGGCCTGCGCGACCGCGCGGATGGCGGCCGCGAGGCCGGCCTCGTCCCAGCCGCGGGCGACCGAGGGCAGCTTCTTCAGCGCGTACGGATTGATGGACTTGCGATTGCCGCCGACGTAGTTGGCCAGCGTGCGGAGCTGGCCGGCGATGCTGCTGAGCAGGTAGACCGCGCTGGTGCCGGACTCGATGGCCCAGCGCACGCCTTCCATCGCCTCGAGCCGCTGCCCCGCCAGGAGCGCGTCGGCGATCTCGAAGTTCTTCACCTCTGCCCGCCCGCCGAAGTACTGGGCGACCTGCTGCTCGCCGATCGTCGTACCGGGGAAGTCGCTGACCAGCTGCTCGAGCGCCGAGGACAGCATCCGGAGGTCCTCCCCGACCGCTTGGATCAGGAAGGCGGCCGCGTCCGGCTCGATCCGAGCGCCATGGGTTCTCGCCTCCGCGGTGACGTACTTCGGCAGGTCCCAGGGCTTGATCGACTCGGACTTCACCTCCGTGACGGTGGGCAGCTTGCGGAGCTTGGTCAGGGTCCCGCTGCCCTTCGGCCCACCGCCGTGCACCAGAACCAGCGCGACCTCCTCGGCGGGCCGGGTGGCGTAGTCGACCAGGCCGGCGACCGACTCGTCCGGGAGGTTCTCCAGGGCGCGTACGACGACGCAGCGCACGCTGGAGAAGAGGCTGGGGGCGCTCAGCTCTCCGAGGGTCGCAAGGGTGAGGTCGTTGGCGAGAGCGTCGGCGAGCTCGGCCTCGGGGTCGTACTTCTTCACGGCGGCTCGCACCGAGCGCACGGTGCGCTCGCTGAGGAACTCCTCCTTGCCGGTCACCAGGAT
>Ga0308170_10004756_pt1 | contig 10604 bp, 12 predicted proteins | sample PhyBR2_2_FD_202136 | JGI IMG/M metagenome (GOLD analysis project Ga0308170, IMG submission 202136) | Phyllosphere microbial communities from UC Gill Tract Community Farm, Albany, California, United States - DLSLSB.R2 | ecosystem: Host-associated > Plants > Phyllosphere > Unclassified | place... | reverse complement strand
AGTGCTGATGCCAATATCGGGGGCCAGGTGCGTCGTCCTCGTCGTTGCGGGCCCTCTCCGCTCATCGAGGAGGCTCTCTGGGGCCTCTCGGACCTACGAGAGCTTCCTCGGCCCTCCCACGACGTGCACAAGGTACTGACGCCCTCTCTGACGCTGTGCGCAGGCGACCGGAGCGATGTCGTGGAGCCTGATCTCGTCCTTGACCAAGTACCCTCGTGCGTCGTCTGTTCTCTCCTCGGCCTCCTCCTCTCTCCCCTCTCGCCCGCTTCGGCGCCGTCCTTCCCTTCTTCAACGTGTGCCCGACATGTGCTGACCCTCATCCTCTTGCGCTGGTGCAGAGCAAACCTGGCTGTGCGTCCACCTCTTCTCCTCCCTCTCCCTCGACGACCTCGAACGACCCGAACTGACTCGCTCTCGCTGCCCGCCGCTCGCAGCCAACTCCTCAACACGATCCGCGACGAGATCAAGAAGTACGAGCAGAAGCCGCAGCTTGCCTGGTGCGTCTCGCTCCCTCTCCTCGCTCCACCCCTGCAGCTCGACGAGGCCGAGCTGACTCTCCTTGACCACTGCCCCGCAGCTCGCACGAGATGGACCTCAACCTCCTCGCCGCCTTCTGAGTCGTGTCTTCCACACGAGGCGTCACGATACGCGCCCACGAGCGGGTCGAGCTCGCCGGGTCGTCCACGTCGCCGGCGTCCGCCTTCCTCGTCCGCCTTGCTCGTCCCCTCTCTCCCTCCTGTCCTTTCCCTGTCTGTACCCTTGCTGGAACTTGTAGTGCGCTTTCTTTCGGTGTCCATCCCGCTCGACTGCGAGGAGAGCCCGCCCGGCTCGACAGCGTTGCGCACGAGGAAGAGCTTCGCACGGACCTCGCGCTCGCTGTCCACCGGCGTTTGCTACTGTCGCAGCTCCTATCTCGAGAAGAGCATGTCCTACTCAGGGAAAGCTGCGTCTGCAAGCCAAACAAGCTGTTCTGCGCTTCCCCGCCGGCTCGCTCGCTCGCGGCCGACGTCAGGCAGCTTCGTCGACCTCGCGCTCGCCCGCAACAGCTCCTTTGCTCCTTCCACCACTCGCCACTGTCGAGTATGGCTTCTCACGTTGCATCCATGGCCGCCACTGCCTACGCGAAGGCTCAGGTGCGTCGTCTCGCCTCTCCTCCGCCTCATCTCCCCACTTCGTCCTCGGGGCGGCTCTCGGTGCGAGCAGAGCCGCGAGTGGCAGCGGTAGCAGCTCAGCCGGCCCACATAGCGTGCTACTACGTGCTCGAGCACTATCAAGCACCCGCACGCTGCCGTCGACCTCGCGCTGACCCCTCCCTCGCCTCCTCCCCCGCCCGCAGAATGCGCCCGACCTTAAGGGCTCGTCCTTCGCCGACGCCGAGCTCGCCGTCAACAACAGCAACTTCATCAAGACGTACGACGTCCTCGTCGGCGACAAGGGCCGCGCTCACCTCATGCCGAAGCGAGGCATCGCCGTCTTGTGCTGTGCGTCGACTTCCTCTCGCTCTTCACTGAGGTCGACTCAGCTGACATGCGGTCTCGTGCTCGCAGGCATGGACGCTGTGCGTTCGAGCTCCCGCCGTCCGCGCCGTCGGCTGCGCGAGCCGCCCTGACCCCTCGCTCGTCCACAGCGTCTCGAGCCGAACGCCATGCTCGGCCTCGAGGTCGGCGATGCGCACATCATCAGGTCCGTCCCACTCTCGAGGTCGTCTGCTCGGGGTCCTGCACGAGGCTGACGACGTACTTGCGCAGGAACGGCGGCGGCAGGGCGGCCGACGCGCTCAGGAGCTTGATCGGCTCGCAGGAAGGTGCGTCTTGCTCCTCTTGGTCCTGCTCTGCTGCGTCGAGAGCTCCTCACTGACGTCCACGAGGACGTCCTGCAGCTCTGCAGACGCGCGAGATCATCGTCATCCACCACGAGTGCGTCCTCGACCTTTTCGACCTCGAGCGAGCGAGCGAGCGAGCGAGCACAGGACTGACGGCTTTCCTTCTCGCTCGCAGAGACTGCGGCTACTCGCACGCGTCGACGTGGGTCATCCAGAAGGCGCTCAAGGCGCGCACCGAGCCGGCGGCGCACCCGTTCGTCGACCAGGTGTCGCTGCAGGAGTTCAAGGACCCGCGCGAGAGCGTCGCCGAGGACGTGGCGTTCCTGCGCGAGCACCCGCTCGTGCACCCGGACTCGAAGGACAAGATCTCGGGGTGGGTGTACCAGGTCAGCAACGGCGAGCTGAAGCGGGTGTGCTGAAGAGGAGGGGGTCGGAGCGCGACTCGGGGTGGACGAGCGGCAGGGAGCTCAACAGTACAGTGACAGTGTAGCAAGTGCAACGATGACTCTCTCCAGCGAGCAGGTGTCGTTGCCGAGAGCGACGAGCTGCGGTCGCGGGTCTGTCCGGCTCGCGCTCCGCTCGACTCGAGGCTCCGTCCGCTCTCGCTCGTCAGCACACCCTCCGCAGAGATGGCCATCAAGCTCGCTGCCCGCTCTATCCTCCAGCAGGGTGCGTCCCGCCTCCCCCTTGTCCTCCAAGCGCCGAGCGAGGGCTGACCCTCGTCCCTCCCCTCTCGCCCTGCTCCCCCTCGTCGTCGTCCGCCGTCCCTCCACCTCCGGCTGCCCGCTTGCCAGTCCCGAGGCGCGCCTTCTCGACCACCAAGGCCGCCAAGGACCTCAGCCTGTACGACAAGTCGATCTCCAACCTGCGTCTCCGCCCCGACTCGACTGTCATCTGCCAGGGCTTCACGTGAGCTCTCTCTCGCCCCTGGACCTTCAGTGGGACCCTAGACTGACTCTTGACTCGTTCACCTGCAGCGGCAAGACTGTGCGCCCTCTCGTCCTCATCTCTGGCGCGACCCGGAGCTGACCCCGTCTCTCGCCCTCCTCCCTCTTCCTCCTGCAGGCCACCTTCCACTGCAAGGAGGCGCTCGCGTTCGGCACCAAGCTCGTCGGCGGCGTCTCGCCCAAGAAGGCCGGCACCGAGCACCTCGGCCTCCCCGTCTTTGGCTCGGTCCGCGAGGTGCGCTCGCTCTCTCCCTCTCCCCCTCCGCTTGAGCGCTCCTGCTCACCCCCACCCGCTCGCGCGCAGGCCAACGACAAGGTCAAGCCCGAAGCGACCGTCATCTACGTCCCGCCGCCGTTCGCCGCCGACGCCATCATCGAGGCCATCGAGGCCGAGATCCCTCTCATCGTCTGCATCACCGAGGGCATCCCGCAGCAGGACGAGGTCCGCGTGCGTCGCCCTGTTCCCTCTCTTCCTTGCGCACGTCTACGAGCGAGGGACTGATTCCGGAATTCGGTCGTGCGCAGGTCGCGCAAGCGCTCCGCAGGCAGACCAAGTCGCGCCTCGTGGGCCCCAACTGCCCGGGCATCATCGCCCCGGCGCCCGGCGGCGGCGGCTGCAAGATCGGCATCATGCCCGGCAACATCTTCACGCCCGGCTCGGTCGGTGCGTCCTGCTCCCTCGACCCTTCTCCCCCTTCGCCGGCTCGAGCGCGTCGCTGACGCTCGCCTCGCCCGCCCTGCAGGTGTCGTCTCGCGCTCGGGCACGCTCACGTACGAGGCCGTCGACGCGACGACCAAGATCGGCCTCGGCCAGTCGCTGTGCGTCGGCATCGGCGGCGACCCGTTCCCGGGCTCGCAGCACATCGACGTCCTCAAGGTGTTCATGGAGGACGAGGCGACCAAGGGTGCGTCTGCTCGACCCGAGCTCTCTCTCTCTCTCTGCTAGGCCGTCTCTGTGCTTCGAGCACCTCGCTGACTCGCTCTCGACGCGCCCTCAGGCATCGTGCTCATCGGTGAGATCGGCGGCTCGATGGAGGAGGAGGCGGCCGAGTACCTCGAGAAGTACAACGTCCAGAACAAGCCCGTCGTCGGCTTCATCGCGTGCGCCCCTCTCTCGCTCTCTGTACAATTCGTGTGCGCCGCGCGCTGTGACTGACTCGCTCCCTCCTTGTGATGCAGTGGCCGCACCGCTCCCCCAGGCCGTCGCAGTGCGTCCTCCTCTCGCCCTCCTCTCCTCGCGCGCCGCGCCGTCTCTGACACACTCCCTCCCCTCTCGCAGTGGGTCACGCCGGCGCCGTCATCTCGGGCGGCAAGGGCAAGGCCGAGGACAAGGTTGCCGCTCTCGAGAAGGCCGGCGTCATCATGGTCCCCTCGCCCGCTCAGCTCGGTACCGCTCTGCACAAGGTGCGTCCTCGCTCCCTCTCGGTTGGGCACTCTCCCTTGCCGACCTCGTACTGACCCTGTCCCCTCTGTGTGCGTCCGCAGGCGATGAAGGCGGCCGGCCTCGTCTGAAGCAGCATCTCGGTCTCGGCGGTTCCGTCCTTCCTCCTCAACATCCTCTTGCCCCGTCATCATCTCTTTTCTCTGTGTGCAACTCGAACGGCATAGAACTGGATGCTTGGGTGCGCAGGGCGGTACGAGGACGAGTCGCGCGGGCGGGTTATCGGGTCCGACGAGGGTCGGCCGACTTTCTTCGACTTGCGCTTCTGGCTCGGCGGCACCTTTCTCTCTCTCTCCTTCTTGTGCTTCTAGCTTCGTGCCGTCGCGCTCTCTGCTCTTCTCCAGCTTCTCGGCCTGCTCTTTGCGCTCAGGCCCACCCTCGCCTCTTTTCGACCTCCCTCGCCTCACAAACCTCCCCTCACCAACCTCCCATCCTCATCCCTCTCCACTCGCCGATCATGCCGAGCGTCGACACCGGCCTCACCATCACACCTCTCGAGCATTCGGCCGGCTTCGGCGCCTCGGTCTCGGGCGTCGACCTCAACCACCTCTCGCCCGACGACTTCAAGGCGGTGCGTCCCTCCTTCCTCCTCTCGCTCCTCTCGGCCGGTAATCCTGATCCTGAGCATCCGCAGATCGAGCACGCCCTGTACAAGTACCGCCTGCTCGTCGTGCGCGACCAGCCCGACCTGCGGCCCGAGTCGCAGTACCGCGTCAACTGCTTGTTCGACCCGGACGCGACGGGCAAGCACGGTGTGCGTCGTCGTTCCGCTTTTCTCAGCTCGAGCGGAACGTCGACGAGCTGACGGCGAGACGTGTGTGTGTTCGCAGCACGGCGACGCCAAGGAGGTCATGAAGGAGTTCAAGGGCAAGGTGCGGCGCACGTTCCCCTCGTCCTCATCCTTCCGCCCTTCCCGCCCGCCCAAAGCTCTCCCTCGACATCCTCATGATCTATCGAGGTAGTGAGCCGTGGGTGACGCCGCCGCGACCGCCCCTCGTCCTCTCGCTCCTCGCAGAAGAATCTCACGGGCGGCCTCCCCTCGGTCCCCGACTGCGAGATGGTGCGCATCGTCGGCCGCGGCACGCTCCCCGCAGGGCACTACGGCACGCTCGAGCCGATGGAGCTCAAGGCGGGCTCGCACCAGGCTTGGCACAAGGCGCCGCTGAGCGACGAGGAGCTCGCGAGCGGCGACACGAGGTTCTCGGTGCGTCCTCGAGCCTCTGCATCGGCTCACTCCCTTTACTTCGTCGTCGAGGATCGAAAGCTGATGTGTACATCCCATTGGTCGCAGCGCTGGCACCAGGACGCCCAGTACAAGCCGGGCAACCACACGGCGCGCGTCACGACCATTTACGCGCACACGCTCCCGCACGGGCCCGACGTCAAGATCCGGTGGGACGACGGCTCGGGCTTGACCATGCCGGCGCGGCCGGGTCGGACGGCGTTCATGGACGCGACGAGGATGTACGAGGCGCTCAGCGAGGAGGACAAGCGGTGGGTCGACCACAGGTGCGCTCGCTCTAGCTTCCTCTCGGTCCTCGACAAGCAGCAGTACTGATGCACAGTCGCCCTCGCAGCCTCGTCGAATATGCGCCGTCGCCCTGTGCGTCCTCTTTCCCTGCCGAATTCTGCGGGGGAGGTCCGAGCGGGCGGACCTTCTCACTGACCTTTTCTCCCTCTCCTCGCAGACGAATGGATCATCGCCTGCAAGGGCCTCTCGAACGGCTTTGGCCTGTCGTCCGACGACCTCGAGACGCCGATCGAGGACCTGCCGCTCCCCGAGTCGGCCGCCGAGCGCCTCCCGCTCGTCTGGCTCAACCCGGTCACGGGCGAGAAGGCCCTCCAGTTCCACCAGATCATCGTCCGCAAGATCCACTACCGCACGAGCGACGACGGCGAGTACCGGCTCATCGACGACGTGCGCGAGGTGCGCAAGATGCTAGACGAGTGCGTCCCCGCCCCTTCTCTCCTCGGCGTGCACGGACCTTCCATGACCAGCTCTCGGCGGCTGCCTCCTCCTCCTCCGCCTCAGCCTGCAGCGCCCCTTCCTCACGCCCTCGAACGTCCTCATCGCGCCGCAAGAGCAGGGCGACCTCGCGATCTGGCTCAACCGCGCCTGCCGACACTCGCCCGTCGAGTATCCCGCTTCCTACGGCCCTCGGTGCGCTCTCTTCCTCTTTCTCACACTCTCGAGCTCGCCTTTTTCGCTCTCGACGACGAGGACTCGCTGACTCGGCCTTTCCTCGCAGCGTCATGCACCAATGCCATCTCCAAGGGAGCGACCCGGTCGACAAGCCGTGGCCGATCGACGGCCAGCCCAACCCGCTCGGGCTCGTCAAGCCCACCGCTGCGCTCTCTACGTGACTCTCGAGTGCGCTTTCTTTGTGTAGAACTCTGTGTAACATTGACAGCTCGGCCTCGCCGCCCTCCTCTCCACTGCTCCTTACTCCTCTCTCCTCGCCCTGCTGCGCCGGGCCCGAGCCTGAGAGCGCAAGTCCGTCTCGAGAGGATACGGCACTTCGACTTGGACTGTGCTGTCGGCCGGCTTAGGCGCGTCGAGCCGCTCGCGGTGCTTGGGCTTGGTCCAGCGGCGCCCGGAGGAGAAGTGGTGCTCGGCGACGGTGAGGCTCGTGCGCCCTGCTGCAGAACTGAAGGTCAGCGAGGCTCGCTCATGGCTCGAGCGACGGAGTGGACGAGCCCCGCACCTCAGAAAGCGCTGCTCGACAGCCGCCCAGCCCGCACCGACAGTCCTCGCGCTGCTCCGACCAGGCCGGCTCGTCCCGCTCAGCGCACGCCGCCCGCTCAGCTCGTCTTGACCTTGGCCGCAGGCGGTCCTGACGCAGTCGTACGGCTCGTAGAGGTGGCCGCGCGGCGATACAGGCCGCCGAGTGCCGCGACGAGGGCGAGGAGGAGCGGCCAGGCGAGGTCGACGACGGGCTGGTACCAGGCGGTGGCGCAGCACGCGCAGGGCATCTTGAGTAGAGCTGGCTTGCAAGGTGCTGCCTGCACAGCTGAGCGAGACGGCGGGAGCAGGTCGACGAGGGCGACCGCGCCGAGCCACGCTGCTACGCTCCCCCGCTGCGGCAGGGACGAGTGCAGAGAGCTCGCAGATCTTCGCGAGAGCTTGCCGAGCAGATCGAGCCGCTCGTGCCCACGCCAGAGGGGCTTGCTGCCTTGCTCTTCCGCTCGCGCTCTCTCATCAGTGAGCGCCGTCGAGCGACTCTCGAGCAGCTCACAGCGCTTCCCCTGGGGCCAAGAAAGCTGCACTGACTGGTTGCATTGCGAGAGAGGTACGAGGAACAAGCTAACGAGGGTGAAAGACGAGGCTCAAGCGGCGGTCAAGCGGGACGGGAAGGAAGCGAGGGCGACAACGAGTCGTGCGCGTCCGCCTTTGAGCAGTGGTCGTCGACACGCTGGCTGTCGTCGTCGTCGAGCAGGACGTGGAAGGAGCGGGCGAGGAGGGCAACTCCGTCGAGGCCGAGAGGCGGTTCTCGGCAGCGGCGACGAGGCGGATGTGCAAGAAGTTGCGCGAGCGACGGGGCGAGCCTCTCGAAGCAAAGAGTAGGGCACTGCGCTCATTTTAATCAGTCAAGCTCGTCTTCCGCTACGTATGCACTACCGCTGCGACTGCGTCAACGTCACGAGCTTCCACCTCGGCGAGAGGTTGTCGAACGCGACCTTGTTGAACATGCGCCTGTCGTGGCGGACGTTGCCGAGGTTGCTGGATGCCAGCGGAGCGACGTGCCCGACGAACCCGTCCGTCACCTCGACGAGCTGGAGGTGCATGGTCGAGACAAGGCGGGCGAAGCGCTGCTTGGCGTCGGCCGGGAGGACGAACGAGACGTCGACGATTTGCTGGTCATGGTCCGCGTCGGGGTCGTTGTCCTCGGCGTGGATCGAGAGGTCGTTGGCGCTGGTGCCCGACGAGTCTGGGAGCGAGATCCACGTCGCCGAGTCGGGCGCCGAAACGTGCGGCCAGGTCGTGCCGAAGACGTGCGTCGCGCAAATGGGCGTCGGGGTCGGGAGCGCGAGCCCGAACGTGGCGAGAAGCTGTACCGTGGCCTGCGAGCGAAGAGTGTGCGTCAGGTCCCGTTGCAGCGCAGAAGAAGAAGAGGGAAAGCACGCACTTGCTCACGAGCCGGGTTGCGCAAGCCGTCGTACTCGACCCACAGCTTGCACTTGACGACATCCACAGCCGAAGTCCAGTTGTGGTCCAGGGCTGAGATGCCGCGCTTGACGCAGCGCGCGCACACAAGGCTCGCGACGTGCTCGGCCTCAGCCGCCCTCAGCTCGAGGTCGACGACCTTGTGCCGCACGACGTCCCACAGCTCGATGGACACGAGCTCGATGGCCGAGTGCGGCGCGCCCCTGGCGTTGGTGGCCTGGAAGCTGCTCTCGGCCTTGCGCTTGGCGACGAGGTTGAGGAAGGTGAACAGGCCTTGAAGCCGGGGCCACGCGGCGACGGCGTAGAGGAGCGACTCGGTCGTGACGGCGATGCCGTAGGCGAGGTAGGCGTTCGACTCGGCCATGTGGGGCTCGAGGGGCGAGGGCGAGGCGGGAGGAGGGCTGGAGCGCGAGGGAGAAGGCGAGGCGGAGAGGGGCGGGGAGGAGGGGGAGCGAGCACGGGTTGGCGGCGGCTGCGGGCGAGGGAGGGGAGTCAGCCGCTGCTAGGAGGTCTACTGAGGTGAGTGAGCGTGTGCGCACCTGTTCCAGTAGGCCGAGGCGGGAGGACGAGCGAGTTCCTTCGAGGCGACTGATGACGGGGACGACGACCTGGCGGCCTTGGGCAGTAGATGGACGGCTGAAGTGGATCTGGACCGCTCGTGGAGCACGCTGAAGCAAGCTCAAGCACGTCGAGAGTGCGAGCGGCGAGGCAACGAGACGACGAGCGCCTGGCACCGACTTGGCTTCGAGCGGCCGATTCCGCGCACAGCTCGCCCGGCTCACAGCTCGCGCAGGAGCTCTTCTCTACTGCAAGAGCTGCTCTGACAGCTCTCGAGGACGCCTACTGAAGAGCCGAAGCAGCCAAGGACCGAGGCTCGTCCCCTGCGCAGCTCCTCTCCTCGGCGCGCAAGCAGCTCTCGCGCGCTCTCCACTCATCGCCCGTCCCGAGTCCGGAACCCGCTGCAGCGCGACCTGCGAGTGCATTGCGCGAGCTGTGCGGTGCTGTACAACAGAGGGGCCCCCCTCTCGGCGGCCCGTTGCCCTCGTCCTGCGTCCTGCGTCCTCAAGAACCGCCCGCCGGTCGGCGCGCGCCTCACTCGTCGTCCGAGTCCTCGTCGCCTGCGAGCAGCGAAGCAGGAGAGCGAGTCAGTTTCGAGTGCGAGCAGGAAGGAAGAAGGCGGGAAGAGGAGAGGAGAGGAGAGAGAGGTGGGACGCACCCGACACCTCCTTGTTCTCGCGCGCGACGCGGTCCATGAGCGCCGCGAGCTCGAGGTCGTCCGTCTCGCTGACGGCCTTGGGCTTCATCTTGACGTTGAGGTGCCCGCCCTCGTCGCGGCGAATGACCTCGCCAATCTTTTCGATCGCGCGCTCGAGGCGCTCGACGGCGCCCTGCTTGTCGGTCGTGTTGGACACCATGACGTACAGCGGCGGCGCGACGAGGCGGATCTTGATCGGGATCTCGTCGGTAGAGAGGCTCTCGCCCGCGGCGAGCGCCTCCTGGATCGTGAGGATGCCGTTGTAGCTAAAGTTGGTCACCTCGAGGTCGGCGCGGACCTTGACCGGTTGCGGCGTGAGGCGCTTGGCGATGTTGGTGCGCAGCTCGGTGAAGACGTCTTCGGGGATGTCGAGGCCGGCAAAGACCGTGTCGGGCTCGCTGCGGGCGGGGCGTGAGGGCGTCAGTGAGGGCGTGGGAGAGCAGCGGAGGAGGGCAAGGGCGAGGGAGAGGATGGTCGCATGGGCAAAGAGGGAAGAGAGGGGGAGCGGAAGGGGAAGGAGAGAGGGACGAGGGAGAGAGAGAGAGAGAGAAGGGAAGGAGGGAGAGGACGGAGAAGAAAGAGGCGGACGCACGTGATCGAGAGCTTGAAGGCGTCGTAGGCGTGGCCGTACTTTTTAAAGAGGGGCCAGGCGACGATCGAGTTGACGTCGTCCATGTCGCGGTTGGTGCGGTCGGCGACGTGGCGCATGATGGTGTGGACCGTCTTGCTCTTGTTGTAGCGGTCCTCGCACTTGATGACGTCCTCGGGCGAGACGCGGCGCTTGGAGAGGTCGATGTAGCCCTTGTCCTTGTCGACGCGCATGACGACGACGACCTCGTTGCGGCCGACGCGGATGAGCTTCTGGATCGAGCGGATGCGCCGCCGCGAGAGCTCGGAGAGGAGGATCATGCCCTCGATGTTGTCGTACTCGAGCTGCGGGCGGGGGTTGGCTTGCGTCAGCTCGGGCGGGTGCA
>Ga0308170_10004755_pt1 | contig 10604 bp, 9 predicted proteins | sample PhyBR2_2_FD_202136 | JGI IMG/M metagenome (GOLD analysis project Ga0308170, IMG submission 202136) | Phyllosphere microbial communities from UC Gill Tract Community Farm, Albany, California, United States - DLSLSB.R2 | ecosystem: Host-associated > Plants > Phyllosphere > Unclassified | place... | reverse complement strand
ACACCGTCGGGGGATGGGAGGTGTGGACAATGTTTCCCGGTCAAAACGTGGGGCACAACAGCAATCGCATCGCCGTTGCGCTGCCTTTTCGGCATCGCTCGGTCAGCATCGCACAAGCGCACTGCTCACATGCACTTCGGAGCCGAATAGCGGCATTTGCTCGACGATCAGATCGAGCACGCGTTGCGCGGCATTCGGCAATCGACGGCCCTCGCGGACCAGCACGCACGACTGTGCCGCACCGAACAGGGGATGCGCGAGCGGCGCGACGCAGAAGGCCGGATCCGCGCTATCAATGAGCGTCGCCGCGTACGTCAGGAAGGTAACGCCGTTGCCGCTGCGCACGAATCGCTTAAGCATCGCGACCGAGTTCGACACGAGCGCCGGCGTCAGCCGCACGCGCTCAAGGTCGGCGACCGTGCGCACGATCTGGCCCAGCCCGAAAGCCGACGACATCAGCGCGAGTGGAAACGGCGCGAGTTCGGCGATTGTCAGCGGTGTGTTCCGCGACGCGAGCGTGTGCGCGCCCGACATCAGCACGCAGACCGGGTTCGCGGCGATCGCATGCTGCGTCACACGCGCCGCGGGCTGCGGGTTGTACGCGAGGCCGATGTCCACCTCATCGTTCGCAACTTCGCTGATGACGTCGTTGACCGCAAGCGTTTTCGCACTAATGTTCAATTGCGGATGCGCGTTGATAAACGGTGTCAGCACATGATCCATGAGCGGGTCGACGAAGCCTTCGCTGATGGCCAGGCGCACGCTGCCGATCTGAAGGCCGTTCAAATTTTGCAGCGTATTTTCAAACACCGCGCGTTCGGACTGGCAGCCGCGCCAGTACGCGAGCAGCGCGTGCGCTGCCTCGGTCGGCGCGACGCCGCGATTGCCGCGTTCGAACAACGGCGTGCCGATTTCGTCCTCGAGCAGCTTCATCTGTCGTGTCAGCACTGAGGACGCGGTGTTGAGCGCATCCGCCGCCGCGCGGATCGAGCCGCGCGCCAGAATTTCGTGGAAGTAGCGCAGACGGCGCTGGTTGATTTCACCAATGGCCATTCGGTTCTCCTGATCTGTCGGAATGATCTCGTCTGAGGCGAGTCGCGATGAACCCGACAGCCGTGCGACCTTCCGGGCTGTTGAAATGTTAGCAGTATGTCAGAGCGTGCATCCGGGGGCGAGGTACCGGTCTGTGTCAGCGTGCTGCCCGTCAGGCAGCGTCGAAGGCCGCATTTTGCTGTTGCCGCGCGCTCGGGTCTGGATCGAGCATTGAAGCCTGCGCTATTGCATCGGTCTATGCCTCGCGGCATGGCAATTACCCGTCAAACCTACCAGACAAAGCGGAATGAAAATATTGATCGCGGGTTTCCAGCACGAAACCAATACATTCGTCGAGCGAAAGGCGCTCTACCAGAACTTCGTGAATGGTGAAACGTTCCCCGCGTTGAGGCGCGGCCAGCAAGTGCTTGGTTTCCGAAACGTCAACCTTCCGATCGGGGGCTTCATTAGCGAGATCGAACCGGACGGTCATACGCTTGTCCCGGTACTTTGGGCAGGCGCAGGTCCCTCGGCACACGTTATGCATGACACGTATGAGAAGATTGCCGGCGAAATCGTCGAGGCGGCTGGAATGCATGTGCCGGATGCTGTTTACCTCGATCTGCACGGCGCCATGGTCGCCGAACAGACCAACGATGGCGAAGGCGAACTGCTGGCCCGCTTGCGAAGCGTGATCGGACCTCGCGTTCCTATCGTCGCGTCGCTCGATTTGCACGCGAATGTCACCGAGCGCATGCTTGCTTGCGCCGACGCGCTTGTCGCGTACCGAACCTATCCCCACGTCGACATGGCTGCAACGGGCGCGCGAGCTGCTCGCCTTTTGCGGGCGCTTCTGGGTGGAGAGCGTTGGCACTGCGCCTGGCGCCGGTTGCCCTTTCTTATTCCCCTGAACGCAATGTGCACCCTCGTCGACCCGGCAAAGTCGGCCTTTGAGAAGGTCGAGCAACGTGAGAAGGCCGGTCTTGCCTCAATGTCGTTCACACTCGGCTTTCCTGCCGCCGACTTCCCCGAATGCGGGCCGATGGTGTGGGCGTACGGGACACATAGGAATCCTGTGGAAGCCGCCGTCGGCCAAATTTTCGACGGGATAGCGCTTTCAGAGGCGGACTGGGCCGTCGATTTCCTCACGCCGGAGGACGCCGTGACGCAAGCCATGCAGCTGTCCGACGGCAAGAACAGACCGGTCGTGATTGCCGATACGCAGGACAATCCGGGCGCCGGGGGCGAATCCAACACCACCGGAATGCTTCGGGCACTCATCGCCCAGGGCGCCAGTAGTGCTGCATTCGGCGTTGTTCATGATGCCGAGGCCGCTATCGCAGCACAGCAGACCGGCATCGGCCGCTCGCTGGAAATTGAACTGGGTGGTGAATCCGGCTTGCCTAATGGTGCGCGCTTTCGTGGTGTTTTCGAAGTCGTCGAACTGTCGGACGGGAAATGTGTGTTCGATGGCCCAATGCTGAATGGCATGCAGGTTCAGTTGGGGCTGACTGCATTGCTGAAAATCCACGAGATTTTCGTCATTGTCAGCAGCGAACGTCCACCTCAGATGATGGATCGCAATCTCTATCGGGTGGCGGGTATCGAACCCGAGAACATGCGCATTCTTGTCAACAAAAGTTCGGTGCACTTTCGTGCCGACTTCGACGCCATTGCTTGCGCGACACTCGTCGCAAAAGCGCCGGGAGCCATGCGCGCCGATCCGCGCGATCTTCCCTGGAAGGACTTGCGACCCGGTTTGCGCATCGCTCCGCTCGGCGCCCCCTTCAGCGCGCGCATTGACGAGCCCGTATGAACAACGGGCCGGACCGCGCCGGAGGACCCCTTGGTTTAACTAATCTTGTCGGTGGCGATTTCGAATGACGGGCTGGCTTCCTCGATCTGCGCCAGGATTGGTTCAACCTGCTGCCGTAGCCACTCAGAAGCCGGGTCTCGATCTGAATAGGCAGCCCAGACCATCGAAATTGGTGTGACTCTAAAGTCGAACGGGACGGGGCTTGCCACCAGCCCCAACAGCGCGGCGTACCGTTTGATGATCCTCGACGGCAACGTAGCGATGACAGGCGTTTGCATGACCGCGCCGAGAATGGTCAGGAATTCGGGCGCAGCCATGGCCACGTCAAGTTCAACGCCGGCGGCGCGCAGGGCGTCGTCCAGGCATCCGCGAATACTCGCGTTTTGCGAGACAAGGGCGTGTTTCTGAGCCAGGTACGCACTTCGGCTGACGGGCATCGACAGATTGAGCAGGCGGGGGTTGAAGCAGCACATCAAGGACTGTTCGAACAGCAGTTTCCTTCGATGCCGTTCAGCGCCGTCGCCAAAACATCCAATCGCCAGATTGATCACGCCGTCATCCAGCATCCTGTGCACGTCGCCCGGTTGCGCCGGGCGACCGAGTAGCCGGATTCCTGGAGCACACCTTTGTACGTGGGCGGTCAAGCACGGCATCAGGAGCACCTCGAGCTCGCTCGAAAAGCCGATCGAAAAAGTCCGCTCCTCGGTTTCGGGACGAAACCTTTCGCGGGCAGTGATCGCATCCTGAGCCTGCTCGAGAACCGTGCCGATTGCCGCCGCGAGCGCTTCAGATCGGGGCGTCGGCTTCATTGTGTGCCCCACACGAACGAAGAGTTGGTCATCGAACAGCATACGCAGCGTACCAAGGTTGTGGCTCATGGCCGACTGCTGGATCTTCAACCGCGTAGCTGCCTTGGTGACGCTGCGCTCGCGCATCAGCGCATCGAAGGCGACCAGCAGATTCAGGTCGAAAGACCATAAATTGAAGTGATCGATGGAGCTCATGATTTGAATCGATTTGTTCGTTCGTTGCTCGAATCATAGACTACGGACGTCCTTTCAGCCAAGCGAGACCCAGCATGGTTCATCCGAACAAAACCTACCGGATCGGTGATGTGACCGTCACCAAGATCGAAGAAATGCGCCTGAACGTCGCGCCGCCGTCCTTTCTTTACCCGGCGTGGGAACCTGAACAACTCGAGCCCAATCTTCACTGGCTTACGCCCAGCAACATGGACGCGACGACCGGAAACCTGATCCAGAGCATTCACACGTGGCTGGTGCGCGCGCCGCATCACACCATCCTGATCGATACCGGCTCCGGCAACGACAAGGAACGGCCGCAGAATCAGATCTTCCATCATCTGAACACGCCGTATCTGCAGCGGCTCGCCGCGGTTGGCGTGCGCCCTGAGGAAGTCGACTATGTGTTGCATACGCACCTTCACGTCGACCATGTCGGCTGGAATACACGGCTCGTCGATGGCCGTTGGGTGCCGACCTTCCCGAATGCGCGGCACGTGTTCGCGAGGGCGGAGGAGGACTATTACGGCGGCCCCGACAGCCACAACGAAGTGAACGTGCCCAGCCTTGGCGTATTCGAGGACAGCGTCGCGCCGATCATTGCCTCCGGGCAGGCCGAACGCATCAGCAACGACGGGGGCGAGTACCTCGATAACTTCGTGTTCCGCCCGACCAAGGGACACAGTATTGGCCACATGTCGATTGAACTGCATTCGAAGGGGCAGGCGGCGCTCTTTACCGGAGACGTCATGCATCACCCGTTGCAGGTGGTGCGCCCCGACTGGAATTCGGTGTTCTGCGAATGGCAGGACGAGGCCCGCGCGTCGCGCCGCTGGGTGCTGGAGCAGGGCGCCGAACGCAATCTGCTGCTGTTCACCCCGCACTTCGCCGAGACATCGGCCGGTTACGTCACCAGCCAGGGCGACCGTTTCTCCTGGCGCTATGAATAATGAGCCAGACCCAGGAGCTACCCATCATGAGGCAGAACATCGTGGTTAAAGGAAAGCAACTTGTCTTCGAGGAATTGCGCGTAGCGACCGGTACCCCCGGCATTGACCTCTACGTTCGCAACAAGCGCCCCGCCGCGCTCGAGACCTTCACGGCGGAACGCACCATCGTCATGGTTCACGGTGCCACCTTTTCGTCGGGAAGCCTGTATGACGTTCCGTTCAACGGAATGTCGTTCATCGACTTTCTTGCCGCGGCGGGATATGACGTCTATGCGCTCGACGTGCGTGGTTACGGCCATTCAACACGCCCGGCGGAGATGGAGCAGGCAGCGGATCTGAGTCCTCCGGTCGTCGGCACCGACATCGGGTTGGCCGATCTCGGCACCGTGGTCGATTACGTCCTCAAGCGTCGCCAGCTGGACAAAGTATCGGTATTTGGCATGTCATGGGGCGGCACAGTGGCGGGTGCCTATACCAGCCGCAATAACGACAAGGTCCATAAACTGGTCCTATTGGCGCCGCAGTGGCTGAGCGATCGGCCGATTCCTATCGACACTGGCGGGAGGCTCGACGCGTGGCGCCTGGTTCCGGTGCGCGAAAGCAAGGCCCGCTGGCTCAGCACCGCACCGGAACACGGACGCGCGAGCCTGGTCCCGGAAGGTTGGTTCGAGCAGTGGGCCGATTTCACGCTGGCCGAGGATCCCTGGAGCCGGGAGCGCGCGCCGCACCAGTTGCGGGCCAGTAACGGCCCGATCCAGGATATCCGTGACTACTGGCGTGCGGGACGAAAATACTACGAGCCGGCCGAGATTCGTGTGCCCGTGTTGCTTGTCCATGGCGAGTGGGATATCGATGTGCCTATTGACCTCGCGCAGTCGCTTTTCCTTGAACTCAGGAACGCGCCTTACCGTCAATGGGCTGAAATAGGCGAAGCCACGCACCTCGTTTTGCTCGAGAAAAATCGCTTGCTCGCGTATCAGGCGATCCGGGACTTCTACGACCGCACTTTCCAGGAAGAAACCGGGAAGCGCTAGCACAAGCGCAGGCCCACGCCCCGAAGCCCCACACTCATTGCGACTCTCGTCGACAGGCTTATCGGCCTAAACAGTGGTGTGCCCGACGACTGACTATTAGTGCGATTGAGTTGCGATCGTCGAAAAGATTGCTAGTCGAGCACATTCTATAGATATAGATAAAAACCACTCGAGGCCCTCATGGCAAAAAACGAAATCGCACTCACAGGTTCCGATCTGACGATCGACCAGATCATCGCGATCGCGCGTCACGGCGCTCGCGTTCGTCTGTCTGACGCGGCTCGGGCGAATCTGTTGTCGACTCGACGATTCATTGAGGAAAACTGGCTGGTCGACGACGCTCCCCTGATGTATGCGTTCAACACCGGGGTAGGAGCCTTGAAGAATCAACGTATCAGCGCTTCGGACATCGCGCGGTTTCAGCGCAATCTTATTCACTCGCACTCCGCGAGCACCGGCGAAAACATGCCGCTTGAGGTCGTGCGCGCGATGATGGCGATCCGGGTGAACACCTTTGCTCGCAATCACTCCGGCATACGCGTCGCAGTGGTCGAGCGGCTTGTCGCGATGCTCAACGAGGGCATTACGCCCGTCATCCCGGCAAAAGGAAGCGTCGGTGCCAGCGGGGACCTTGCACCGTTGGCCATCATGAGCGGTGCATTGCTTGGGTTGGAACAATCGAAAGTGACGTTCCAGGGCGCCGTAACAAGCGCGCGCTCCGCATTTGAGCGATCGGGCCTTTCAGTGACCTTCGATGTGGAAGCAAAGGATGCGACAGCATTGATCAATGGCTCGACGGCGTCGTTGGCGTACGCGGTCATCGCCGCTTTCGACGCGCGTCGCCTGCTGACTAGCGCAACGATCTCACTGGTGTTGTCGTTGGAGGCAATGCGGGCGGAGCGGGCCTGCTTTGAAGACCGTGTGATGCTAGCGCGTCCACATCCGGGGCAGCGCCGCGTCGCTGCGGCCGTTCGCACGCTGCTCAATGGTTCCATGCGATGCAGCACCGAGGCACGTGCCATTCCGATCGATGCTCTTGCCGCGCCGGGCGACACGGTCCAACCGCGGATACAGGACGTCTATTCGTTCCGCTGCGCGCCACAGGTCTACGGGCCCGTTCTTGATGCACTCGATTACATTGACGGCATACTCGTCACCGAGATGAATAGCGCAACGGACAATCCGTTGATATTCGCTTCCGATGCAGGCTACGACATCGTCTCGTGCGGGCATTTTCACGGACAATACGTCGCGCAAGCGATGGACCTTCTCGCGTTGGTGACGACCGACCTGAGCGCAATCTGTGATCGCCGTAATAATCAGCTGATCGATCCGGCCTGCAACTACGGATTGCCGAGAAACATGATCGCTACCGAGCCGGGCATCAACACGGGTTTCGCCGTTATCCAGAGTATGGGTACCGGACTCGTGCTCGAGAACATAGGGCTATGTAGTCCAGCCAGTGTGACGAGTCTGCCTGCCAAAGGTAACCAGGAAGACCACATCAGTAATTCCTGTTTCGCTGCGCGGCGCACGCGGACGGTTGTCGAAAATGCGCAGGCGGTTGTCTGCGCCGAAATTCTGATTGCATCTCAGGCGCTCGATATTAGTCGCCAAGCGCTCTCACACCTGCCGCTCGGCCTTGGCGCATCCACGGCGCTGGAGAAAGTCAGATCGGTCGTTCCTGCGATGATGGGTAACGATCGGTGGGTGCATGACGATGTCGAAGCGGTAAAATGCCTGGTACAAAACGGCACGCTGAATGAAGCGGTTTCGGTTGCCTGCGGCGATATCTGGGCACCTTCGGCATAGGGAAAGCAAACGTGGATGTAGACAGCTCGGATTCACTTCCTGCACGCATTGCGGCGGCGCTGGCCGAACAGATTATCCGGGGCGATCTTAGGCCGGGAGCGCGAGTTCGGCAGGACGCAATCGCAGATGAGTTCAATGCCAGTCACGTTCCGGTCCGGGAAGCATTCAGGCGTCTGGAAGCTCGCGGCCTGCTGGTTTCGCGCGAGCGTAAAGGCGTGTATGTCCCACTGCTCGATCAGGCATCCATCATTGAGATTACCCGGATGCGTACCGCACTTGAGGTTCTGGCGCTCCGGTACGCGATACCCAACCTGACTCAAGATGACATCACGTGTGCAGAAAACGCGATGCACAAAGGGAACACGGCCCGTGACATCAGCACGTGGGAGGCCGCCAACCGGGAATTCCATGCAAGTATTTATCGACCCTGCCAAATGCCTCGGCTGCTTTCACATATTGACGCCCTGCATGAGGCGCGACTTCGCTACATGTATGCGACATCGACGCTGATTGAGTGGGACGTCAAATCAGAAAACGAGCATCTGGAGATTTTGGAAGCGATAAAAGCGAAAGACGATCGGAGTGCCTGTGCGTTGATGGAAAAACATATCGATGACGCAGGGTGCATTCTTGTCGATGCGGTGGGTTCTCTTCGCTCACAGACTGACGAGTGAGCCAGGCGCGCGCATTCGTACGTCCGGCATAACCTCGCTCACTCGCCGCGGAAATCCGCGCCCGCCCGGCGAGAGCGGCGCGACAGCGACATCGAGGGCTCAAACGGCAATGGACCCGCCGTCCACGAACAGTTCAACGCCCGCGATATAGCTGCTCTCGCTCGACGCCAGAAAGAGCACGGCGCGCGCGACTTCATCCGGCTGGCCCAGACGCCCCAGCGGCACGAGCTGGTTCAGCATATCTTCGACTCCGGGCCGCGCATCGAGGTAGCTTCGCATCGGGCTTGTCTCGGTCCCGCCCGGCGAGACCACGTTCACGCGAATGCCTCGCTCTTTCAGGTCGGTCGTCCAGCTTCGCGCAAACGACCGCACAGCCGCCTTGCTTGCGTTGTAGAGCGACTGGCCAGGAAAGCCTTTGCTGCCAGCCACCGAGCCATTGAGGACGACAACGCCACCCGACGAAAGTAGTGGCAAGGCCTTCTGCACAGTGAAGAGCATGCCGCGCACGTTGAGGCCGAAAAGCCTGTCGAAACCCTCCTCGTCGATGGTGCCCAGCGGACGCGGCTCCACTTCGGCAACGCCTGCATTTGCGAAAACCACGTCGAGCCTGCCGTGGTCGTGCTGGATGCGCTCATACAGTCGATCAAGGTCGGCGAGGTTGCTCGCGTCCCCCCGAACGCCCACCGCACCGTTGCCGATTTCCTGTATCGCCTCGTCCAGTCGAGCTTGCCTGCGCCCCATGATGTAGACCCGCGCGCCTTCTTCCGCGAAAAGCCTGGCGCTCGCAAGGCCGATGCCCTCGCTGCCGCCAGTGATTGCCACGACCTTGTTCCCGAATCGCTTTGCCATATGCGTTCCTCGTTAAGTGGAGTATTGCTCCACTTAGTATATGGAGGCATCATCCACTTATCAACAGAAATCAAGGCAACGATGAACAGAAAGTGTTCGACGACCGACGAAGCACCGCTGCGCGCCGATGCAGCCCGCAACCGGGAACGCATTCTCGAAGCGGCGGAAGCGCTGTTTCTCGAACGCGGCGCTGAGGTTTCGCTTGACGATATCGCGAGGCGCGCCAACGTTGGTATCGGCACGCTCTACCGTCGTTTCCCGACGCGCGACGCGCTGCTTGCCGCGGCGAGTGATGAGCGCCTGCTGTCGCTTGCCAAAGCAAGCCGCGCACGCGATGACAAGCTCGAACCGATCGCGTCCCTGCGCGCCTTCGTCAAGGAGCTCGTGAACCACGCGAACCACTATCGCGGGCTCGCTGCGTTGCTCGGAACGGTATTACAGGAAGGGACGCCTGGCTGCCGCGCCGGCAGTGAAGAAGGACGCCGGCTGCTCGAGCGGGCCCAGAAGGCGGGGGCGGTTCGAAAGGACGTCTCCATCGGCGATCTCGTGTGTGTCGTGACGGCGATCGCTCTCGCCGTCGAGCAAGGCGGCACAACCAGATCCCGCGTCACCCACCTGATTGATCTCTTCTTCGACGGCATCGGCAAAACGTAAGCGCGGCACCAGCGACGTCTCGACTCGAGATCATGAGCGTTCAGGCTGTTTCATTTAAGCCGAGCGTTTTTGTACTGCGGCCGCCGCATCGGTTGAAGCCTGTTTGGGGCCCAACGCGATGGAAAGCCTTCCGCGTTTTCCCCTAGCAATCCACGGTTGACTCGGGCTCGAGCAAAGGCCAAACTTCTTTCAACGCAAGTGTGATCACAGGTCACACTTGCGCCGGAATCTCACATCGCAGCGAATCCACGGAGGCATTAGTGGCGCCACGCACGAGTTCAGACCTGCCCGAGCTTCAGCTCGTGGCGCGTGAAACGATGGCCGGTCGCGTCTATGCGCAACTCAAGGAAGCGATCATGACCGGACGCTTCGCGCCAGGACAATTGCTGAGCCTGCGCAGCGTGGCGGACGCGGTCGGCTCGTCCACCATGCCGGTGCGTGCGGCGCTCACACGCCTGCAAGCCGAGGGCGCGCTGATCGACGGACCGGGCCGCGCGCTCATCGTCCCTCCCATGACAGTCGAACTCCTCGAAGAGTTGCGCGACGTGCGTATCGCACTCGAAGGCGCCGTCGCAAAGCGGGCTGCGACTCGCATGAGCCGCGAAGATCTCGCTGTGTTGCAACAGGTATTCGACACCATGAACGCGCACGTCGAAGCGGGCGATGTGCCGGCCTATCTGCGCAGCAACTTCGAATTTCACATCGCGATCTATGCGCACGGCGCGAGCGATATCACGCTGTCCACGATTCAAAACCTGTGG
>Ga0308170_10004752_pt1 | contig 10608 bp, 11 predicted proteins | sample PhyBR2_2_FD_202136 | JGI IMG/M metagenome (GOLD analysis project Ga0308170, IMG submission 202136) | Phyllosphere microbial communities from UC Gill Tract Community Farm, Albany, California, United States - DLSLSB.R2 | ecosystem: Host-associated > Plants > Phyllosphere > Unclassified | place... | reverse complement strand
CTTCCTCCACCGCCTTCTAGCGCCTCTCGCCTCTTCGATCACGTCCTTCACCGGCTCAAAGTCTACCCGCCCGAGTAGCTGCCCCTCTCTGTCCTGTGCTCGCGCCTGAGCCGTAGCTGTACCCACTCTCTGTCTGTCCGTCCCCCCTCGATGACTGCAAACGAACTCTGCCTTTCCGACCTTCCTCGCCTCACCTTGGGTCGCAGGTTCCTCGAGAGGGGCAGCGAGCAAGCTTGAGCTGTACGAAGCAAAGGGTCGGGGACCATCATGACTCGGCGCTGAGCAGGGACGGCAACCCAAGCTCTCGCGCGGCTCAAGATGCAGCCGATTTCGGACGCGGCTTGCAGTTCGTGCGACGCTGCGACACCGGCTTCGACGCTGCATAGCTCGTAACGAGAGCTCGCAGCGGTACATGACCGCTAAGACCCTTCGCCCGTGCGTCAACCGGCTGCATTGGCGCGCACGGCCCGCTTGGCACGAAGGGTGACGCGCCCTTGGCGCTGCCTTCCCGCACGCTGCTCGTTCGCTCTCACGACATGGGCTGCCGAGGGTATGTTGCTGCGCGGGAAGAGACGGCAGCTTCCAGTGCCGAGGACGTCGAGCGCACGAAGAGAGCGCGCTCGAGCAACTCGACCACGGCCAGCTCGCAGCTCGCATCTCTCAGAGAGCACTGCAGCCGAGGGGTCACGAAACAGCTTGCAGGTCAAGCTTGGAAGAGAGACTGAAAGGTCTACACAGAGAGAGCCGCGGGGGAAAAGGCGCGAGGGCCGAGGACGAGGAGGGAGGGGTTGGCGGGCTCAGAAGTTGGTGCCCTCGGGAGGTTGCGGCAGCTTGCGGTTCGTCGGCGAGGCCATGTCCCTGCAGGAGAAGAAGAGCGTCAGTTCGTGAGGGCGCTCGTGCAGGACCGAGACGAGGGCGCTGCGTCGTCCGCCGTCGCGCACAGTGCGAAGAGAGGGAGAGCGAGGAGACGTACCTGCGCAGCTCGACGAGGACCGTCTCGAGGGTGAAGGTCGACTTCCAGTTTGCGAGGACGCCGAGCTTGTTGGGGTCGACCTTGCCGTGGCTCTGGTCGACGGCGGGGAGGTTGATGCGGGTGAGGAACGTGATCTCGGGGGGCTCGTCCGGGTACTTTGGCCCGCAGCGGATCGAGAGCGAATAGATGCGGTTCTCGTGGACCGAGTGGCCGGGCCCGATGATGGTGCCGTTCCACTGGTTCATCGACATCTCCTCGCCGTCCTGGAGGCCGTACGAGCACGTGCCGTCGCCGATGCCCTTCTCGCCCTTCTCGAGTTCTTCAAGGAGGCGGAACGAGCGAGGGACTGGCGGTCGAAAGGGCGCAGCGGGTGGTGAGCCGGGGTCGTGCGAGGCGAGGTCGGGTGACGGAGCGGAAGGGGGGAGGGGCGAGGCGACGGCGGCAGCGGGGAGGACAGGGGCCGGGAGAGGAGTCAGCTGGGTACTCTGCGACAGCTGTGATCGAGCTGGACGCACCCTTGGCCATGGTTGCGAGCGAGGGTGAGCAAGAGCCGGCCGGACGCTCGCCGAGATGAGCGACCACCCATCTCGCGCCTCTCACGCTCCCCGAGAGCCCTTGTTGGCTGGCTGGAGTCACAAGACACTGCATGACGTGGCCAGGGAGCCGAAGAGCAGGCCCGCCGCAATTGAGAGAGTCGCCGCGGCCGCAGCCTCCCCACCTCGTCCGAGTTGGCTCTCTCGTCCTCTCACCCTCGCTCTGCTCAGCGCGCTCTGGTCCACGCTGTAAGTGTACCTCTCTCCTCGCTGTGGCTCCACCTGCTTGTCGTTGCGGCAGCCCAGGGGGCCGTGTCACCGAGGAGGAGCCTCCGGACGTCGCTCGACAACCAGGCCGCAGCTCGTCCAGCGCAGCGCAGGGGTCGCTGCGAGCCTCCCTGCAGCCAGCCGGAATACGGCACTCAATGCCAACGCACGGTGGCTGGGTCGCCTCGAGCTGCCTCGCCCGACCCCCTCCTCTCCTCTCGAGCCTCCCTCGGCATCTCGCCCCTTCAGCCCACACCCTACAACAAGAGCGACCCTGCTGACTCTTCTTCTAGCTCTCACGCAGACTCGACGCCCGCACGACCGCACCATGTCGGGCCCCTTCCCCGACCAGCCGCCGCCCGTCGCGCGCGACTTGTTCGCTTCGGGTCGCTCTCGCTCGTCGTCCCAGCTCCGCACCGAGTCGTCGCGCCGGCCCTCCATCTCGACAAACCCAGCATCCGACGCCGACGCACCATCCAACTCGCGCCAGCACTCGTTCAGCGCGACCAGCCCGATCGGTAGCGCCGGTCTCGTCTTCCCAGGACCCGCGCACGCCGCTCGGCCGCCGTACTCGTCGAGGTCGTCGGGCGCCGGCGACGATGAGCAGCAGCAAGAGTCGCTCGCGTCACCGTACCAGCCCTACTTCCCCGGCCCGCCCACCTCGTCCTCCTCGCGCCGCGACTACCTCGACCGCGCGCCCGATGCCGCCCAGTACCCGCTGCCGCAGTCGCGTCAGCAGAGCGTCGACTCGAGCATCGGCACGTCCGACCTACCGACTTTCACCATGCCCTTTCCCCCTCCCCCTCCCTCCTCTTCTTCGGCACCGTTCCCTCGCTCGCCCTCGGTCCTCTCGCCCGTCGACCCGATCAGCGGCGCGGCCGCCTCTCGCTCAAGGTCGCACCTCGGCCCGGGCACGCTCCACAAGAACCAGTCGTCGTCGTCCCTGTCCGGCACGTCGTCGGCGTACTCGTACGAGGCGGCGTCCCCTTCGCCCGGCCTACCACCAGGCGTCGGCCCCTCGCCAGACCCGAGCAGCTCGTCGGTCCTGGACGCCTCGCTCGCCGGCGCAGGCTCGGCCGTCGAGTACCCGGCACGCTCGCCGTCGGCCGTCGGCGACTTTGCTCGTCGGGGCGAGGGTCTCGGGCTCGGGCGCGCCATCATGGACTCGCCGCCGGTCGCGCCCGAGACGAGGAGTGAGAGCTACGGCGGCGCGGGCGGAGGATCGTACGAGGCCGAGCAGACGATGCAGCCTAGGGCGCAGGAGGACCTGGTGCCGACCGGCTTCGACGAGGGCGTCCTGAGAGCTCTGTGCGACAGCGACGTGCGTCCTCCTCTCTCTCTCTCTTCTCGTTGACCCACTCACAGTCCGTCACTGATGCACGTGTACCTCCTGCAGTGCGGTATGCCGCTTCTCCTCGAGCGCATGAAGCAGAGCATGGCGTCGTGCCGAGTGCGTCCTCCTCTGTCTTGACCTGGCTCTTGCGCGTGCGCCTGACTCCATTCACGCCCGCAGGAAGCGTCGACGTTCCTCAAGAAGCGCGCCCAGATCGAGGAGGACTATGCGCGCTCGATGGCCAAGCTCGCGCGGTCGAGCATCGAGAGCTACCAGGTCGGCGACGGCAAGGCTGGGTGCGTCGCGCCGTCTCTCCTACCTCACATCGTCTCGTCATGCGTGCAAGTAACAGCTGACCCTGTGCACGCCCAAACCAACGCGCGCAGCTCCTATGTCTCGTCCTGGCTCTCGCTCCTCCGCACCCACGAGGTCCTCGGCGACAACCGCGTCAAGTTCGCCTCGCAGCTCAGCGACATGGCCGACGAGCTCGCCGTCCTCGGCAAGGAGGTCGACAAGAGCCGCAAGGCGACCAAGGACCTCGGCGCTCGACTCGAGAAGGGCTTGCAGGAGCAGGAAGGGCTCGTCGACAAGGTGCGCTCGAGCCCGTTCTCCACCTCCTCCTCCTTCTCGGCCGTGAGCTGACTCGGCCCATCCCGCACGCAGGCACGTACCCGCTTCGACGCCGCCGCCGAGGAGCTCGAGCGACTGCTCGTCCTCAAGCAGGGCGAGTCGATCACGCCGTCGTCGGTCCCGCACGCCGGCGCCTCGGGCGCCAACCCGTCCAAGGGCCGCTCGTTCGGCAAGGCCATGAGCAAGCTCAAGGGCCCGAAGAACCCGGCCCAGTTCGCCAAGCAGGAGGAGGATGTGCGTTCGCGCATGGGCCAGAGCAGCGACTCGTACCGCGCGCAGGTCGCCGGGGCGCAGAGCGTCCGCCAAGAGTACTTCAGCCTGCAGCTGCCTCGTATCTTGCGGGTGCGTCGAGCTTGCTTGCTTCTCGCCCCCCTCGTAGATCGTGAAGCTGACGGGCGCCCCTCGTCCGCAGGCCCTCAAGGAGAGCGTCGACGAGCTGGACCTCGGGACGCAGTACCACCTGTCGCGCTACGCGTACCTTTTCGAGGCGCTCCTCGTCACCGACGGCCTCACGGTGTCGCCCGTCTCGGCAGAAGACGGTGCGTCCAGCTCGGCTCGGCTCGTCTCGAGGTCGGCGCCCGACTCTCCCTGACTCCTTCTCCTCCTCGCTGCCGCAGGTCCGGGCGTCAAGGGCGTCGTCGACTCGATCGACATTCGCGAGGACTTCAAGACGTTCATGCAGCAGTTCTCGCTCAACTGGCAGATGTCGGGCCAGCGAGGACCTCGGCGAGAAGGTCCGGCCGACGAGGGCTTTGTGCGTCGTCGTCGTCCAGCTCGTCCTGCTCCTCGCCGCTTCCGCTGACTCGGCCTCTCCCCCACAGCCCTATCGTCCGTCTCTGTCGCCCCTACCGCAAAGCGGCACCCTCCAGTCGTTCTCGTCGGCCGCCCCGCCAGCCGCACCGACTCGGCCGACGTTCGGCGTCGACCTCGGCGAGCAGATGGCGCGCGACAACGTCGACGTACCGCGCATCCTCGAGAAGTGCGTCGAGGCGATCGAGACGTACGGGCTCGACTCGATGGGCATCTACCGCTTGAGCGGGACGACGAGCAGGGTGCAAAGGCTCAAGAGCGCGCTGGACCGCGGTGCGTCGACTCGTCTCGCCCCCTCTCTCTCCCTCTCTCTCGAGCACCACCTGACGACAGAGACGCTCGTACGCAGACCTCGAGGGCACGGACCTGCTGTCCGAGGAGCACCTGTCCGACATCAACGACATCGCCGCCGTCCTGAAGCTCTGGTTCCGGGAGCTGCCCGAGCCTCTCCTCACGTGGGAGCTCTACCATCAGTTCATCGAGGTTGCGAGTGCGTCCCTCCTCACTTCTCTCTCGCTGCTCTCGACGAGCTCTCTCGCCGACGCTGCACTCGCGCGCGCAGAAATCGAGAACGACCGCCTGCGGCACATTCGACTCCACGAGCGCGTCAACGACCTGCCCGACCCGAACTACGCGACGCTCAAGTTCCTCATGGGTCACCTGCACCAGATCGCGCAGCACGAGTCGGTCAACCAGATGAGCGTCTCGAACCTCGCCATCGTCTTCGGGCCCAACCTCCTCGGCGCGCCGCCGCCGCACCTCGCGCCGCAGTACACCTCGTCGGCCTCGCAGCAGCCCACCGTCGACGTCAACGGTGCACCGGTACCGCCGCAGCAGCAGGGCGGCGGGCTCGCCGACATGCAGTGGCAGTGCAAGGCGGTCGAGACGATCCTGTCGCACTTTCAGGAGATCTTCGTCGAGTAGCCTCGCTCGTCGACCTTGTGCAACTCGCCCATCGCTGCTCTCGCCTGCCCGGAGAAGAGAGAGAGAGAGAGAGAGAGAGAGAGAGAGAGAGAGACACTTTGCAAGTCTAGCCGTCCGCGAGATCTACAAGTCGCTCGCCGAAGCTCGAGCCTCTCACCAAGGCATCGCGTTGCCCTCGTAGTCCATGAAGCGGCCGTTCCACGACGGCTCTGCGGGCAGGAAGACGTTCTTGGTGCTGCGGGCGAGATCTCGAGGGTGAGCCTAGCGTGCGGCGAGCTGGTAGAGCTGAAATGGGACGCACGCGAGCGAAACGGCCTCCTCGGTCGTGATGTGGCCGCCGCCGTCGAACGCGTTCTGCAGAGGTGGGTCAGGAGCCGCTTCCACGAGGCCGAGGATGTCGTACGACGCACCATGTCCGTCTTGACGTAACCTGCGAGCGAGGAGCCGAGTGAGCGCCGCACGATCAAGCGGGACAGGAGCGAGAGGGCGCACCCGGGTGGAAGAGCACGCAGGTGAAGCCGTCGGGGCCGAGCTCCCTCGAGAGCTTGAGGCCGTACATGTTGAGAGCTGCTTTGCTCATCGAGTCTGTCGCGCGAGGTCCCGAGGAGTCAGCTCGCGCGCCTCGAGGAGCAGGAAGGCTCGAGTGGAAACGGCGGCGCCACGAGAGCAGGGAAAGGACGCACAGGTGACGCCCGCCGCAGTCTCGGAGTAGAAGCCGGCGAACGAGGCGACGACCGACGAGACGAGGAAGATCTGCTTCGTGTTGCGGTTGCGCACGAGCGGCAAGAGGTACTTGACGGTGAGGATGGCGCCCTCGACGTTCGTCTTGAAGTTGGCGCGCAGGTCGTCGAACGACAGCTCGGACGGCGGCTTGTGGCCACCGACAAAGACGCCTGCGTTGACGATGAGGGCGTCGAGGCCGCCGTCGTCGAGCTCGCCGTCGTCGAGGAACTCGTCGTGCAAGAGCTGCTCGGCCGCCTGCTTGATGCTGTCCTCCGAGTCGACGTCGAACTGGACGATGCGCACCCGGTCCTGGTTGGCGGGAAGGGCGGCGAGGTCGTCGAGGAGGTTGGCGTTGCTCGGGTCGCGCACACCGGCGACGATGCGGACGTCGGGGCTGCTCTCGAGGAGAGTGCGAGCGTAGCCGAGGCCGAGCCCTCGAGATGCACCTGCGAGCGTGAAGGCTGAAAGAGTCAGCTGGCTCCGTGAGGGCAGGCAGTGTCGAGCAGCGAAGCCGAGTGAGGGAGGGGAGGAGGTGGGGGAGCGGCGCACCAGAGATGAAGTAGGTCTTGCCGCTCATGGTGGATGCTGGTGAGCTGTGCGACGCCGTCGAGCAAGAGACTGGGCGAGAAGAGGCGGAGCTGCACGAGCGAGAGCCGCCGCCGCCGCCGCCGTCGTCGTCGTCTCGGGCATTGAGATTCCGAAGTGGAGGCGGGCCTCGCTCCTCTCAGGGCGGCTCTGGGGCGGGCTGTCGGCTCGTACGAGCTGCTCATAGAGCAGAAGCTCACATCACAGCTGAGCCTGAGCGAGTAGCCGTGGCGCGAGAGGCCGGGCGGGTTGGCACGTCGCTCCTCGCCTCGTCGCTCCTCCTCCTCCCTCCGTCTCCTCCCCCCACTTGCTCGCCCGCTCTCGCCTCGCCCGCCATGAGCTCTGGCTCGATCACCATCAACTACACCACCCTCGCCGAGATCGCCCTCGTCGGGGCCCTCATCGGCGGCATCTGCTACGCCGGCAGCAAGGGTTCCGCCGCCCTCCCCGTCGCCGCCTCGTCCTCGTCCTCGGCCGCCAGCCAGCACCTCGACGACGCCAAGGGCACCCTCCACGCCAAGGCCAAGAAGGCCAGCAAGAAGAAGAAGGGCGCACTCGCCCAGGTCCACGACGCCGCCGCCCCGCTCGTCGACCAGGCCGTCTCGGCCGCGTCGACCGCCGTCAACACGGCAAAGCAGCAGCCCGCCGTCCAGAAGGCCGCCAAGGTCGTTCAGGGCGCCGCCGCGCAGGCGTCGGGTGCTGCGCAGGACGCGGCCAAGGCGGTCCAGGGTGCGGCGGCGAGTGCGGGCGCGAGTGTCGGAGCGGGCGGCGCGGCACCCGCACCAGCGGCCGCCGCATCCGGCAAGAAGGGCAAGAAGAAGGGCGGCAACAAGGCGGCGGCGGCGGCGGCAGGTGGCGCCGAGCACAAGCCCGACGCCGAGGTGCACGCCGAGCAGAAGCACCCGGCCCCGTCGGGCCCGACCGCCGACATGCGCGACAGCGACGACGACGCCGTTCACGTCGCACGCGTCCTCAAGGTCGTCGGCGGCAAGGTCGGCGCCGACCCCAACAGCCTCCAGGTCCCCAAGGCCGACGAGGCGTGGGAGCGCTCCGACTCGTTCGACGACGAGGACGGCGGCTGGGAGGCCGTCCCCTCCAAGAGTGCGTCCCCTTTCTCCTACCTCGCATCTCTCTCTGCGTACTGCGTGCAGAGCTGACTCCGTCGCCCTCGTTTCCGCACCGCGCAGAGGTGTCCCGCCCGTCGACCCCGTCAGGCGCCGCCCTCTCCTCCGCCCCCGCCCGCTCGATCCCGGGCCTCCCGACCTCGACTGCAGGTCAGCCCCTCACCAAGAAGCAGCGCGAGAACGCCGCGAAGAAGTCGAAGGAGCAGTCGGCGCGCGAGGCCAAGGAGGCCGAGCAAGAGGCTCGTCTCGCTCAGTACCGTCGCGAGCAGGAGAAGGCCAAGTGCGTCTGCGTCTCTCTCCGTCGTTATCTGGATGCCCTGACGGGCGGTACTCCCCCTCGACGCTCTTCTCGTCGATGCGATTCGCGCCTTCTCCACGAGCCGGGACGACCAACATCAGGCTCACCTCCTGCGCCGCCGAGTCCACGATGCTGACATCGCTCCCTCTTCCTCTCCGCAGGCTCGCCGAGTCGCAGGCTGCGCGCGTGCGCGCTCGCCCGCGCTCGCAGAACTTCTTTGGCTCGGAGCCGCAGGCGCCGGCGACCAAGGTCGTCGGCGGCGGCATGTCGGCTGCGCTCGACCCGTCGAGCGGGTCCCTCATCTGGGACTGATTCGGGCGCGGCGCCTCGAGGGGGTGGTGGTCGTCCCGCTCGAGGGGGATCTTGGTCGAGGAGGAGGGAGAGAGCGGAGTTCGTCCGTTGCATCGTCGCAGGTGTCTTTCTTCTGCCCATCCCCTCGTTCTAGCATGCGGTTCCTCCTGCAGTAGCGCAGTCTTGCAAGTCGTTCTCTGCGCGTCGAGCTGCGAGAGCGTCTCCTCGTCGGCGAGTCGCCCCGCTCGCGCTCGCTCTCGCCGGCTCTCGTCTTTACCTCTCGCCATGACGACTCTGCCACCACCCGAGTCGGTCCTGAGCTCGATCAGGGAGACCTGCGCCACCTGCACCGCTCGCTCCAGCATCTCTGTGCGTGAGTCCTGCTCCTCATCTCCCCGCTCACCCACTCCGAGGCTGACGACACCCTCCCGCCCGCAGGTTGACCCCGTCGCCGTCGATGCCTTCATCTCGAGCATCGAGGAGGGCGACTGGGCCCCGTCGGACCATGGTGTGCGCATGCCGCTCGCCTTCGAGTCGGTCCAGGACGAGCTGAACGTTCTCGCGTGCGTCCCTCTTCCTCTCGCTGTCGAGGAGGGGCGAATCTAGCTTCTCCAGAGCCTTCTAGGTCGCAGCAGCCGTGCGCACTTGCTCGGGAGCTGACCCCTCGAGCGTTCCCCTCCTCCTCCTCTCCTTCCCTCCTCGCTCGCCCTCTCTCTGCGCAGGACCCTCGCCCTCCTCAACTTCCTTAGCGGCTATCGACACGCCCTTCACCGCATCTCCGGCCGAGGAGCCTACAGCACGATCCTCTCCACCGTCCTCGCCGCCTACCTCTCCTCGCCCGACTCGCTCCTGTCCACGACGGGCATGATTGGCGCTACCGCCGCGCAGCTCGCCGACCTCGCCCGCCTCCGCACCCACACCGAGCGACAACACGAGTCGCTCCCCGTCACGGTCGGCGTCAAGGACGACGAGGCTTTCGAGATCCTCGAGCTCCTGGCGGGCGTGCTTCGCCAGACGGGCGCGGCGCTGCGAGCGGCGGGGTCCGAGTCGCTCGGGGCGTGGGTGCACGAGGCGCTCGTGAAGGCAGATGGCAGCGCAGGAGCGCTCGTCCATGATGTGCGTCCCTTCTTTCTCTCGCTCGAGCGCTCCTCAAAACCCACCTGCTCCTCGAGCGCTGCGCTGACGCTCGGCCCTCACAGCTCGCCTCGACCTTCCCAGCCTTCTGCGACGTCCGCATCATCGATGGCGAGCCCGTCTACCTGCTCAAGAAGGCGCTCTGGCTCGCGACGGTCGTCTCGCTGCGGTTCAAGGGCGAGAACGTGGCCTTCGAGGTGCCAGCACTCGACAGCGTGCCCGTCTTCGCCGACAATGTCCTACCGAGTGCGTCCGTCTCTCACTGTTTCTTCACGGCGAGCCGGCACTGACGCGCGCCTCGTCGACAGCGCTCCTCATCCACCACGGCATCCTCTCCCTCTCCTCGTCGACCGATCCTGCGCTCGCCGCCCTGTCCCTCGCAGCTCCCGACACCCTCGTCCTCTCCGTCGACTCGGCAACCCGCTTGCGTGCATCGGCTGTCACCGCCTGCGCAACCATCGTCAAGCGCGCGCACGAGCTCTCGGGCGACGAGGGACGAGGGTGGCTCGCAGGGTGGACGGAGCAGCAGCTCGATGGCTGGCTGTGGGACCAGGGCAAGCGCGAGGAGTTGCGCAAGGTGAACCGGGTGGCCGAGCGCGGCACGGTCTTCTATTGAGCGCGTCGAGCATCCTCCCCCTCTTCGCTTTGCCGAGCCGACTCGGCTGTTGTCCACGCCCAGTCCTTGCAATGAGCGCACACCCCTGTGCATACAGTGCTCGCCCAGAGCCGACCGTCCTCGCTGTCCTCGCTCGCGCACGCACGCGCACGACTCGCCGACGACCCGACCTCGTTCGCCTCGAGCAGCACGTGCCGGCGCCTCGCTCGTAACCCGTCGCCGCCTTGTTCAGGGACCTCCTCTTTACATACTCCCTCTCTCAGTCGCATGCCGTACTTCGCCGGCGCTGGCAGCACTGCGACTGAACACGAGCAAGCTCGAGCTGACCTCTCCCCTCCTCTCAGAGTCGACCGACGCTCCTTCGCCT